>ERZ773077.203-NODE-203-length-44949-cov-8.003943_pt1 | contig 44949 bp, 31 predicted proteins | sample MGYA00580612_ERZ773077 | MGnify/ENA primary metagenome ERZ773077 (study PRJEB29015, sample SAMEA2737971) | human oral metagenome | biome: human oral; feature: human-associated habitat; material: dental | place: China | collected 2021 ...
GCAGGTCATCGGTGTAGGCCCAGGTGCTCTTGCCCGTGATCATCTCCCACCAGACACCTACATACTTGATAGGCTTGATCCAGTCGGTCGTCTCATAGGCACAAGGCTCGTTGAGGTTGTACGTCAGCTTCGAGGCGAGGATATCGCGTGCATCACGGCTGACGATAGCCGTACGCCAAGGGGTGTTGAAGGGCGCTTCGATGTGCCCACGATTGCCCTGAGGGTCAGGGGTAAGCTCTACGTGGAAGACCATGTTCTTGTCATCCAGATCGAGGTTAATCGCAGGGAAGTCAATCAGTGCAGCTTCGTGCAGGTTGATGTACACACCCTTATCTGTCTTGAGCATCAGCGGGGTCTGCACGCCAGTCTTAGAGAAGGCCGTCTGGGAGCAGTTCTCCGTGAACGCCTTGTCAAAGAGCCCACGTACCTCAGAGAGTCGGCTGTGCTGGTAGTCATACTCCTCAGTGTCGTAGTCGCCAGGGATCCAGTGTGCCTTGTGGTCACCCGTCATAGCGAACTCGGTAAGCTCACGCTTGACGACGTAGAAGTTGCGGTCCTTGCCGCCAGGGAACTCATAGCGGAAGCCGAGCCCATCGTTGAAGAGGCGGAAGCGAATCGCTATGGGGTCGCCGTTGCTTGTCTTCTTGAGGTTGACAAGGAGTTCGTTATAGTGGTTGCGGATCTCCTTGACCTCGCCCCAGACGGGCTTCCAGGTTTCGTCAAAGGTAGATTCCTTTGTTCCGGTGACTTCAAGCCCCTTGTCAAAGGACTTCTTGGCATCCGTCATCTCTAGTCCGAGGTGGCTAGGGCGGATGATCTCCTGTCCATCAGCGAAGGAGAGGCGATACATCGGTGCACCCTCTGCACTCATCGAGAAGTGAAGCTTCAATCCCTTGTTGGGTGAAGAGATCGTCTGGGCTAGCGCACTCCAGCTGGCTGAGAGGGCGACGGCACAGGCGACGATCCAATGTTTAGCTTGCATCATTTGTTAGTCTGTGAATATTACAAAATAAACGCGTCTGTAGGCTGTGATTTTACGAAGCCTAGGCCAAAGTATGGGGACTTCCCTATGAAGGGGGCTGTCCATCAACGGCGGTGCAAATATAGGGAGAATAAGTTACATTCTTTAGTGTCAAATACTTAAATATTTTAGAAACTGAGCTGAATTTTGTTCTTTTGAGCTTGAGAATGCAGATATGCTGACATTTTGCCATAAATCTCATTTTGGCGCTCGTGGGGTCGAGTCTCCATTGCTGGCAAAATGCCATAATTGTTTTCTTCCTTTTTACCTCTTGGGTGTTGCTTTTTCAATAAAATGCCCGCCCTTATAATTCCATTCTTAAAGCTGTCGAGGTGACTTGGTAGGTGTATTCGCCTTTTCCAGCCTCTAGAAGAGGAGGCTATATATAATATGGTAGGCCGTAGGAGTCGTCGAGCAGAGCTGGGCGAAGAAGTGTGTCAGTGAAGTCTGGGCTTTTCACCAGTGAAAAAGGATCGGGTGGGGTGCTGGATCTAGGAGAAGATGACGAAGAGCAACTAGTAGGCATCAGTAGTGCCTCTCGAGAGGTACTACTGATGCCCCATGAGGGGCACTACTGTTGCCTAGGAAGAGGCACTACTGATGCCTACTAGTTGGTGGACTTGGGGAGGGGATTGAGAGGGCTGTGGAGCGAGGGGGAAAATGACGAGGTGAATACCTCGTTCTTTGCAGTATTTCACGAAATTAGTCCTATCTTTGCCAAAAGTTAAGCATATCACTTTACCTCCTACTCGGTACAAGACGAAGCATCATGGTAGATATCAGCACCTCCTTTGCGGGGCTCCAGCTCAAGAGCCCGGTTATCCTGAGTAGCTCTGGCCTGACACGTCAGCAGGAGCGTACGAAGACCTTCGTCCAAGCGGGCGCTGGTGCCATAATCCTCAAGTCGCTCTTCGAGGAGCAGATCCTCCTGCAGACCGAGCACTTGCTCGCGCAGAACGATTACCCCGAGGCTAACGACTATATCACCTCCTACGTCAGGAGCGAAGCCCTCGAGAGCTACCTCCAGCTAGTACGTGATATGAAGGCTGCCCTGGATGTGCCCGTCATCGCTAGTATCAACTGTGCTACGGCTGGTGCTTGGGTAGAGTTTGCCGACAAGATCCGTGAGGCAGGGGCAGATGCTCTAGAGGTCAATATCATGCGTCTGGAGACGGAGCTCTTCTTCGATCCAGTCGCTACCGAGGAGCTGTATGTGTCGATCGTCTCTTCGCTCGTCGGGCGTGGACTACCGATCATCGTGAAGCTCTCTCGTCATCATACGAACCTCCCGATGCTCGTCGATAAGCTCCGTGCCGTAGGGGCGGCAGCGGTGACGCTCTTCAACCGCTCTTACCAGATCGACATTGATCTTGACCGAGAGCAGCTCATCGGGGGCGAAGTCTTCTCGCATGAGGGTGACTTCACGGAGACGCTTCGCTTCACTGGGCTTGTCCGAGGGCTCGTGCCCGAGATCGGGCTTGCAGCTTCTACGGGGGTATATACCTGGAGAGAGCTGACGAAGACACTCCTAGCGGGAGCAGACGTCGCTCAGATGTGCACGGCGATCTACAAGCAGGGGGCACCTGCCATCGAAGAGGCTCTCAAGGGGCTTCGCTACTGGATGATGGAGCATGGCTATCAGAGCCTAGACGAGCTACGTGGACGCTTGAGCTACAGTCGTGTCGCTGATCCTAGCCTCTTCGAGCGCCTACAATTCATGAAGTATTTTTCAAATAAGGTGAGCTAGCTTCGGTTAGCTCCTATATGTATGATATATAAGACAAAGACAACTATGACAAAGAAATCAGTAGCAGTAGCTCTCCTTTCGGGTGCATTCCTTTTCTCTAGCTGTGGTGTTAGCAACGCAATCAAGGGTGCTGGTATCGGTGCCGCAGGTGGTGCTGTGATCGGTGCAGGTATCGGGAGGGTACTAGGCAACACGGGTGTCGGCGCTGCTATCGGTGGTGTCGTCGGTGGTACTGCTGGTACTCTGATCGGCAAGAAGATGGATAAGCAGAAGAAGGAACTCGAAGAGCAGATGAAGAACGCTAAGGTCGAGTCTGTCAACGATGGACAGGCGATCCGTGTTACCTTCGACAGCGGTATCCTCTTCGCTACGGGTAAGGCAACTCTCAGCACGAGCTCTCAGCAGGAGCTTCGCAAGTTCGCTGCTAACCTCCAGTCTCACACGCAGACCGACATCCTCATCGTAGGTCACACGGACAATACGGGTTCGGACAAGATCAACGAACCCCTCTCTCTGGATCGTGCTGGTAGCGTTCGCTCCTTCCTCGCTTCACAGGGTGTCTCTGCCGCTCGTATGCAGATAGAGGGTAAGGGTAGCCGTGAGCCAATCGCTGACAACAGCACAGCAGCAGGACGTCAGGAGAACCGTCGCGTCGAAGTCTACATCCTACCTAACAAGGCGATGATCGAGGCTGCACAGAACGGTACGCTCAAGTAGTCCCTCCCTCCTTTCATACAAGCTAGGCGGTCATCTCACCTTCGGGTGGGGTGACCGCTTTGCTTTGATGGATGGTAGGCGTGGTGCTTGGTCGGGCTTTTGTCTTTGGGTTAAGTCGATATAGGAGAAGAGGTCAAGCTTCTTCGGGGCTAAGGTGATGCTTTCTCTCGACGGAGATATAGCTCTCTAAAGGGCTTCCTCGGTAGCCTCTTCGGAGAAGCAGTCTTTTGCCGTATCTTTGTCCCCAGAAGACCTCGGTGGTGGATAACCGAAACCAACCAAAGCCTTTGCCCCTGAAGTGGGTTTGATTTAGCTAATGAAACGGAAGACTCTCCTCCTGCTAGCTCTTGTAGTTAGCCCCATAACCAGCGCTCTGGCGTCACTGACCGCTGACAGCATCCATCTCCTCGAAGATGTGGTGGTGCGGGAGCGTGTCCTGCGTCGAGAGGTCTTGCCGGTGCAGACGCTCTCAGGAGCGCAGCTTCAGCGACTGAGCAGTGTCAGCGTGGCGGATGCCCTGCGCTACTTCGCCGGTGTGCAGATCAAGGACTATGGAGGTGTAGGCGGACTCAAGACGGTGAATGTACGAGGGATGGGCTCCCAGCATGTCGGGGTCTTCTATGATGGCATCCAGCTAGGGAATGCGCAGAATGGGCAGATTGACCTTGGGCGCTTCTCATTGGATAATATGGAGGCAGTCTCCATATATAATGGGCAAAAGTCAGCCCTCCTTCAGCCTGCTCGGCACTACGCTTCCGCCTCGGCACTCTACCTCACGGCGCGACGACCTGCCTTGGACTTCGCAGGGGATCATCGCCTAAAGACTTCGCTCCGACTAGGCTCTTTCTCTACGATCAATCCCTCTGTCCTCTGGGAGCATCAGCTCTCGTCACGCTTGAGCTATTCACTCAGTGGCGAGTATCTCTATACCTCGGGGCGCTATCGCTTCCGCTATAAGAAGCGAGACGGATACGATACCGTCTCGATACGTCACAATGGCGATGTGAGAGCTCTTCGTCTAGAGGGGGGACTCTGGGGAAAACTCCAGCATGGCTCGTGGAAGGGGAAGCTCTACTTCTATGACTCCGAGCGAGGCTACCCCGGTGCCGCTGTGCGAGAAGTGCCTGGTGCCTTTCGCCATGAAGATCGGCAGTGGGATCGCAACTTCTTTGCGCAGGCTTCACTACAAGAGTCTCGCGGGATCTACTCCTACCTCGTGCAGGCGAAGTATGCGAATGACTACTTGCATTACCTATCGGATCCTCGGAAGGATGTATCCACGATGTATGTCGATAATCACTACCGCCAGCAGGAGGGCTACGTCTCGCTAGCACAGACGGTCGACTTGAGCTCTGCCCTACAACTAGGGTTCTCGACAGACTTGCAGTATAATACGCTGGATGCCGATCTCTATGACTTTGCTTATCCAGAGCGATGGTCGTTCCTCTCCGCTCTCTCTGCTACCTATACTTACGATGATCTGCGGATACAGGGAAGTCTCCTGCATACCGCCCTGCGAGATCAAGTCAAGGAGGGTGAGCCTGCACCTGCCAAGCGAGTCTTCACTCCAAGCTTAGTCCTGAGCTATCGCCCAGGGGGAGGAGACCTCCAGCTAAGAGGCTTCTATAAGCGGATCTTCCGGATGCCGACCTTCAATGACCTCTATTATACCTTTATTGGTACGAAGAGCCTTCGTCCAGAGTACACTACGCAGTATGACCTTGGCTTGACTTGGGGGAAGAGTCGTACACACGGCTATCTCCGTCGCTGGGAAGTACAGGTCGATGGCTACTATAATGAGGTGACGGACAAGATCGTCGCCGTGCCGACGTCGAACCAATTCCGCTGGACGATGCTCAACCTTGGTAAGGTGCGTATCGTCGGGGTGGATCTCAATAGCCAGCTAGACTTTCAGGCTGGAGCTTTCACTGGAGCCTTGCGCTTAGCTTATACCTTCCAGCGGGCGCAGGACGTTACTGATAAGGGGAGCGTCTACTATGGTGGACAGATCCCTTACATCCCTCAGCATAGCTTCTCCATCATCCAGAGCCTTGGGTGGCGAGGATGGGAGCTACTCTATAGCTTCATCTATACGGGAGAGCGCTATGATGCTAGCGCGAATATCCGAGAGAACTATGTTCGCCCGTGGTATACGCATGACCTCTCCTTGACACGCACCTTCGCCCTAGGGCATCAGACCTTGAGGGGAACACTGGAGGTGAATAACCTACTGAATCAGCAGTACGAGGTCGTTCGCTCCTATCCCATGCCTGGGACGAACGTGCGACTCCGATTTGATTGGACTCTGTAATGAATACCAAAATCCGAACTCTTCTTTCCCTTTTCTCCCTGCTTCTTGTCCTTGGATTCACTGCCTGCCGGGGAGAAGAAGAGATTATTCCCTCCACCAGTACCCAAGTAGGTCTCCCCGAAGATCTAAAGGATGTGGGAGGCTTCTATCTCCTCAATGAGGGGAATATGGGGAATAATAAGGCTACACTTGACTTCTACAGCTATGCTACGGGAGTATATCGAAGGAACATATTCCCCGAGATGAACCCTAAGATCACCAAGGAGCTAGGTGACGTAGGGAATGACCTGAAGCTCTATGGGACTCGTCTGTGGGCTGTCATCAACAATTCGAACCTTGTGGAGGTCATGGATGCACGAACGGCTAAGCACATCAGTGCGATCCCTGTACCCAATGCCCGTTACCTTGCTTTCTCTGGGAAGTACGCCTATGTCAGCTCCTACGCGGGAGAAGTCAAGCTGAATGACCCGAATGCTCGCCTAGGCTATGTCGCCAAGATCGATACCGCCACACTCCAAATTGTAGGGGAGTGTACCGTTGGTTACCAGCCAGAGGAGATGGCTATCCTCGGAGATAAACTCTACGTAGCGAACTCTGGGGGATACCGTGTGGGGAACTATGACAATACCATCTCCGTCATTGATCTGAAGACCTTCACCGAGGAGGGGAAGATCCCCGTGGCGATCAACCTCCATCGTCTACTCGCTGATGAGCAAGGGATGCTTTGGGTGACCTCGAGAGGAGACTACAAGACGACCCCTTCTAGCCTACACGTCGTCGATCCACGACAGCGACGTGTGGTGAAGACGCTTCGCCTTCAGGTGTCGGGTATGACTCGCTACAAGGGTAAGATCTACCTCTATGGACAAGACTATGTCGGGGACAAGAAGGGGGAAGCGAGATATGCGATGATTGACTGCAAGACGCAGGAGATACTCCCTGGGTCATTCATCCCACAGGAGTACATCGCTAAGATCACGACGCCTTATGGACTGGCAGTTAACCCTGAGTCTGGAGAGATCATCATCGCAGATGCGGGGGACTACCTAGCTCCAGGTACGATCTACGCCTTCTCTCCTAGAGGTGATGTCCGCTGGAAGGCTGAAGCAGGGCAGATCCCTGCACACTTTGCCTTCGTCCCCAAGCACCTGACGCTTGATCTTGGAGGAGCTGCTCCTGAGAAGCCGAAGTCCGAGCATAGCCCTTACGTCTCTAAGGTGCTGGAGTATCGACCAGGAGTGGGACAGTTCGTCAATAAGCTCCCTAAGTATGAAACTGGGGATACCGAGGAGACGATGCGAGCTAAAGTCCTAGAGCAGATCAAGGGCAATAACGCCGGTCTGATCACGCTCGGAGCTTGGGGGGGCTACGTGACGGTGGGCTTTGACCACACCATTGAGAATAAGGCGGGATTACGTGACTTCCGTGTCCAGGGAAACACCTTGACTAACTGGGGAGAGCCAGGGATCATCTATGTCGCCTACGATAGCAATAAGAATGGTCGCCCTGATCCTGACGAATGGTATGAGATAGCAGGGGAGGCGCATCGTGACCTCGCTGGGATCTCGTGGCTAAAGGATCAGCGATCTCGTGGCAAGGATGTCGCCTTCTACCGAGACTACGAAGTCACCTACCATCGTCCGACTTCCGAGGGTAAGCCTGCTACGGACATCCCCGAGTATATCCGCTGGGTCGATAATAAGGGAGGCTCGGGCTATATCCATAAGAATCGCTTCCATGACCAGACTTATTACCCTGCTTGGATCCAGACTCCGACTTACACGCTCAGAGGTACACGTTTGCCTCAGAATGGGTATAACTCTAAGACGGATGGGACAGAGCTTCACATCCTGATGCCCTTCGCCTATGGCTATGCAGATAATGCAGCCAATAGCGATGACGAAGCCTCCATTGATATAGCGTGGGCGGTAGATAAGCACGGGAAGCCCGTCCATCTACCAGGCGTAGACTTTATCCGCATCCAGACCGGCGTCCTACAGGATAATGGCTGGATCGGCGAATGCTCCACCGAAGTAGCAGGTGTCCTCGATTTGCACTTGCTCGGGATTAAGACCAAAACTAGAACATTCTAATTTAACCTATTCACTATGCATTATCTTCCTAAGTATGGCTCACTCGTAGCCTGTACGCTTCTCGTGGCTTTGGCTTCTTGCCGTGTCCATGATGATCAGCCCGCTCCCGAGACTCGCTTTGACACGGAGGGAGTGAAGATGCTTTCATCAGAAGTCATCAATGATCTTCATCAGTTAGATACCGCACATCTCACCGCTGCTGGGGAGGGGATTACAGACCCTACAGCTGTCACGTGGTATGTGGAGAATAAGAAGGTTGGTCAGGGTAAGACCTTCGTCTTCTCCGAGCGTCTCCCAGGCTCTTACGAGGTGATCCTCCGTCAGGGCAATAAGGGGCTTGCGAAGACGATCACGGTGCGTCCTCGCTTCACCCAAGGGATGTTCCTCCTCAACGAAGGGAACTATGGGAATGAGACCGGTACACTGACCTACATCGACCTGTCGAAGCAGTTCGTCCTCGACAGTGCCTATCAGCGCATCAATCCCAAGCATAAGCTGGGTAATGTCGCCGAAGACCTTGTCTTTGCTAATGGCAAGATATATATCATCGGCCAGCGTGTGGAGAATGGGGCAGAGGGGCTACTCACTATCGTGAAGCAGGAGAGCCTTGAGCGTCTTCATGTGCTCAATGACAAAGCTCTCGCAGCCCTTACACCCACCCACATCGCAGTCGTAGGGGATCTCATCTACCTCCGCACGGATAATGGCGGTATCGTCGTCGGTAGCGAGACCGGTGGCTTCGAGAAGATCCCTGGCACGGAGAAGGCTAAGAAGATGCGTATGGTTACCCTCGGTCAGCGTGTCTACGCCATCTCGGAGACGAATAAGATCATCGTCCTGCAGGGGAAGCAGCTTATCGCTACCTTCACGCTTCCTCAGGGTGAGCTCTCCTCGATCGCTCCTACAGAGGATGGGAATCTCTGGCTGGCCTATCAGAAGCCTAACACCTTGGCTAAGCTCTCCTCGGATCCTCGTGAGCTCAAGATCCTCGCTGCGCATGCTGTAAGCCAGAGCCTCGATGGTGGCTGGGGTGCAGCGTCTATCATTGCGCCCTATGGGGATAAGATCTTCTTCGCTGAGCAGAACCGCAAGGTTTACGTTCATGACTTCAAGGACTCCTCGACCAAGCTCTTCTTTGACTTCCAGCAGGTAGACACAGGAGACTTTATGAAGATGTACTATAATAGCCTTGGGGTCGATGCTCAGGGGAATGTCTACTTCGCAGGGATAAATGACTGGGGGACGTATAAGGAGAAAAATCGCTTCGCTGTCATCATCGGTAAGACACAGAGCTTAGCTCTAACGAAGGATAAGATGAACCCCTTCCCCGCAGGGTTCTTCCCTATCCCCACCAAGAAGTAAATCCAGAGGCTCCCAAGAGAGGATCTGTTTTCCCAACTAGTAGGCAACAGTAGTGCCCCTCAAGAGGCACTACTGTTGCCTCTGAAGGGGCACTACTGATGCCTCTTTTGAGGTAACACTGATGCCTCCCCCGAAGAAGCCCTTCCGAAACAACGAAAAAGAGGGGGTGTCCCCTCCCAATAATCCACTTTAAATTTCTTAACGCATGAAGAAGTATCTTCACTCCGCTCTTGCCGTAGCGCTCATGGGCGGACTGCTAGCTAGCTGTGGCAAGGACTCGGTCTCTACCCCACAGCTCGCCCCTGAGGCTCGTGTAGCCGAAGGTGTGGCAGAACTCTCAGGCTCCCTACGTCAGGATAGCTTGGCGCTAGTTAGCCTTTACCAAGCTCTCAACGGGGAGTCTTGGGTTCGCTCGAACTACTGGCTCTCTGGCCAGCCCGTCAGCAAGTGGGCTGGTGTCAAGGTCGCAGACGTGGCTGGTAAGCCTCGTGTCGTAGCCCTAGCGCTTGGTGCCAATGGCCTGAAGGGTGAACTCCCAGCTGCCATCGGTGATCTAACGGCTCTCCGCTCACTTCACCTGCAGTACAATAAGGATCTCACCGGGAAGATCCCTGCTGAGCTCTATCAGCTTCGCCAGCTACGTGGCCTTTTCTTGGGCTTCACAGCACTTACGGGCGAGCTATCAGAAAGCCTAGCGAACCTTACCCAGCTCGATACGCTTGACCTACGTACTTCTCCCTACGAACTCTCCTCTTCTTGGGACGGAAACGAGAAGACAGCTCGCGATCATCGTGCTAACCCAACGACCCTCTCTGGTAAGCTCCCAGTGGCTCTCGGACAGCTCCGTCAGGCCAAGGTCATCGACCTCTCTCATCAGAGCTTCACGGGTGAGCTGCCTAAGGAGCTCGGTAACCTCGTACAGCTACATACGCTTGCTCTCTATGGGAATAAGCTCACCGGCGAGATCCCTGCTAGCTTGGGCGAACTCAGAAGCCTTCGTTCGCTCTCTCTCGGGAAGAACCAGCTCTCGGGTGCACTGCCTGCTTCCCTTGGTCAGCTACGTGAGCTACGTGAGCTACTCATCAGCTTTAACCGCCTCTCAGGTGAGCTTCCTGCCAGCCTAGGCAACCTGAAGCGTCTGGAGAACCTCAACCTCGAGCACAACCAGCTCTCAGGTAAGCTCCCCGAAGCTCTCGCTTCGCTCACGGGGCTCTATCAGCTCTATCTGAATGATAACCGCTTCGAAGGCGAGATCCCTACGGACTTCGCTGGCGCTCATCAGCCCAACCTCCTATGGGTGAATCTGGCGAACAATAACCTCACCGGTCTTGTCCCCCTACGTGTACGTCGCTACCTACCCGATGCGTCGAAGTATGCAAAGATCAAGGGGCTCCCTGACTATGGTTATACCGTCTTCGTCCTCTCGGGCAACCGCCTGACGGGTGCTATCTCTTCCGAGTATCTCCAGTACCAGAAGACGCTGAAGTTCCTCATCCCACAGCAGGAAGGATTCGGCTTCTCTAACCTCAAGTAATTATTTAGCCTTCCTACACGTGACAGCTGTCGCGGGTAGGAAGGCTTTCCTTTTATTCCTTTAACCAACCAAATAAACTATGAACAAGAAGTTCATCGCGCTCGCCCTAACTCTTTCTCTAGGCCTCACTGCCTGCCGTCTGCACAAGGATGAGCCACAACCCAAACCTGACACTAACCAACCCCAGCCAGAGCAACCCAAGGAACCCGAAAAGCCTGCTCAGCCCGAGGCTAAGATCGTCATCGAGGGCGGTGTCCTCAAGAGCTACCCTGAGGCTAAGGTCGCCGAAGATGGCGTAGTAACCCTCGAGGCTACGGTCACGGAGATCGGAGAGGGCGCCTTCGCTGGCAATACCAAGATCAAGACACTGGTAGCACCTGGGCTGAAGAAGATCGGCGCTCGTGCCTTCGCTGGTGCCACAGCCTTCCATTTGCTTGACCTCTCTAGCTACAAGCCCGAGGGACAGAGCGTTTACCCAGAGACGGCACTCGATGCTTTCCTTGGTACGCCTGCCGACAAGGTCGTTAAGATCCCAGCTAATCCCAGCTATATCGCTTGGTTCGAATACATCGCTCTCCATACCTTCGGTGCTATTGATGGCTTGCAGCCTAATCTCCCCGAAGGAGCTGTCGTGAAGGATGGGGAGCTGAAGTCTCTTCCCAAGAACTACAAGGCTCAGGCTAATGGGCTGCTTGTCCTCCCAGAGACGGTGACGAAGATCGGGGAATCCTTCCTAAATCAGGATCAGAATAAGGGACGTACTACGATCAAGCTCATCTATGGCACAGGCGTCAAGGAGATCGCTGATGGCGCTTTCTCGGAGTCTTATATCTACTTCGCTCACTTCCCTAAGCTAGAGAAGATCGGTTCGGGCACCTTTGGTAGCCTTTCGGGACTAAAGGCACTATCGTTCCCCGTCCTTAAGGAGATCGGTGATCTCAACTTCCTCGCTGCTGGTAGCACGAACAAGCATTCTCTCTTCTTCGTCTCTATGCCTAAGCTAGAGAAGGTCGGTAAGGGTACGTTCGCTGCGACACTCAGCACCGTCAAGACGCTTATCCTAGGTGCGAAGCCTACGATCGACAAGACTCGCTACACCTTTGATATGGCGATGGATCTGGATAAGGAATGGGTTCCTTTCTTCTATGATGACCAGATCTCCTTCGCTGGGAAGCGTGTTGCAGAAGCTACGCTCTACGTTTCGTCCGCTGACCTCGCTAGCTATGGCGTGAAGGCAGGTGAGAAGTGGGAAGGCTTCACCGTTAAGGAGCTGAAGTAACCCTCCACTCAATGCAGACTACACACCTATTACTCCTAACCCTGGGCCTTCTTGGCGGTGTTGCTTGCGCCCGCCAAGAAGCTCCTCGGGAGTTAGGGACGCAGACGCCTACCACTCCCTCTGAGCCTAAACCGACGCCCCAGCGCCCTTATACAGGCTATGAGGGTTATACGCTACTCTACGATGCGGGCTTGGTGCAGGTGCTCACCGCTCAGCCCGATGCAGTCGGAGGGACTCCACATCTCTACCTCCTTGATCGTGAGGGGAAGGTCGCGGGAGAAGTCCTGGCTGATCATCTCCGGGATTATGAGGGTAAGGGGAGCTTCTGCGATGGATCCCTGACGGAGGCAGGCCCCTATCTGGCGCTCCTGGCGAAGTATGATTTCACCGACGAACGCAAGCATCAGTCCCGCCTCATCCTGCTGGATAAGCGCACGCTGAAGCTTGTCAGCAATCGTCTCTTTGCCCAGCCTGGGCTGGGAGGGGATCAATGGGTGCGTCAGAGCTTTACCTTAGCCGACGGATCGACTTACCTTTCCTTTGATAAACGTTCGTATTATCTCCTGCCTAAGGAAGGGATGGAGATGACCAAGCTCTCTATGCCCTTAGCTTATGCCAAGGGGGCCTATGCTTGGGGGGATAAGGGCTATTTCTTCCTCGATAAGGACGAAGCCGTATATCAGTTCTCGTCGGGGCAAGTGAAGCCTACCCGTCTACCTCTCTTCGCAGGTACATCTGTCCACCGTGTCTATCCAGCGGGTGGAGCGTGGCTCGTCTTGCGGGATCAGCAGGCTCGCTATCAGCTCTTCTCGATGGCTACGGGGAAAGTCGTAGCTCGCTTCCATCTAGGCGAACCTGCTGGGCGTACGATGGTCTATGATGAGTCCACGAAGCGTATATTCTATGGGGGCGATAAGAGTGGGCGTACGGGTGCTGATGCTAAGGAGCGCTCGGTCTTTGTCTCTCACTTGACGGAGCAAGCCTTTCAGACTGCTGGAGCAGCCCCTTGGTTACCAGCGGAGCCCTTCTATCGTCTCACAGGGCGTACAGAGAGTGATAATACGATAGGGATGCAGCTACAGCTTGGCTTGGTGGCTGATCGTCGTCAGCTTCTCGTCTCTTGGCTTGACGAAGGGCGAGGAGGACCGCATCTTCATCCGGTGAGCAAGGCTGTCAGCCTGTCTCTCGATGCTTCTCCAGCGGTATCGCTTAGTAGCTATACATTCCATCAGGCGAGTGATATTCGTCTAATCTTCCCGCTCTCTCGGGTAGAGTAGTCGCAAAGATCTCCCTATAAGCAATGCCCCTCAAGGATCTCGCAGGATCCTTGAGGGGCGTTGCTTATGGCTACTTGTCTGTTTATAGCAGGGACTATAGAGGAAGAGGGGCTAATACAGATATTGATTTGCTGATTGATCTATAAAAGAAAAGGGGGTATCGCTACCCCCAACTCGTTGTCTCGCAAGGATTCGAACCTTGACAAACAGAACCAAAACCTGTTGTGCTACCATTACACCACGAGACAAGCCTAAGCAGTTTCTGAGAGGATATATCCTCACGAAACGCAGTGCAAAGATAGCCATATGCGCGCTAATAAGCAAATAGCCCTACGGTGAGACTATTTCTTAGAGGCAGAAGGTCGGGGATCTAAGTGCCAGAGCTGGGTAAGAGGTGAGCTGCTTGGAGTGTAGCACGAAGGCCTTCTTCGAGGGTCTTCGATGGACGGAAGCCTAACGCAAAGAGAGGAGAGGCATCACAGCGCCAGTTGCGCTGAGCTAGGATAGGGTATTTGTCGTTGTTGAGTGGCGTGATCTTCCCCGTGAGACGAGCGATTAGGCTACCCACAGAGCAGACCAAGCGTACGAGAGGAAGGGGTACACGAAGATGCAAGACGTGCTTGCGACCGACTAGGCGCTGTACAAGTCGTGCAAACTCCTTGTCGGTATAGGTGTCTCCATCAGAGATGAAGTAGCGCTCACCGACGGCTTCGGGCTTTGTCAAGACGAAGAGTGCAGCGCGTGCGACATCGGCACCATAGACGAAGGTGAGGTATTGTTTCTTGCACCCAGCCATAGCATTGATCCCTCCAGCGATGCTCTCAATGGCAATGAGGTAATCCTTGTCACCGGGACCGTAGACACCTGTGGGTAGTAGGAGGGTGTAGGGGATGCTTGACTGCTCGACATAGTGCTCTGCTAGGCACTTGCTTCGTCCGTAGCGGGTATTTGGTCGCTGGGGAAGGTAAGCGTGTAGTGCTTCACCTTCAGGGGCGACATCGCCGTAGCTACTTAGGCTACTCATTAAGACAAAGCGATGGGGGGGCTGGGGCAAGCGACCTAGTGCCTCGAGTAGGCGTCGAGTATACTCGGCATTGACCTCTGCAAATTCTTCCGGATGGGCCGTCTTTGTGATCCCTGCATTATGGATGACATAGTCCCAGAGCGGAAGATCATCGCCTCGGGTGGGGACACTACCTAGGGCTTGTGTCAGCTGGTCGACATCGAAGTAATCTACCTCGATGAGACGTACCCCTTGCTTAAGGAGCTTCTCTTTAGCGCTGTCTTTACGGACTGCTGCCCACACTTCGTAGCCTGCTTCGAGGGCTTGGTGTACAAGATGTGAGCCGATGAAGCCAGAGGCTCCCGTGATCAAGAGACGCGCCATAGATGGGAAGACGTAGAGGGAGAGTGGGGAAGGTTAGAAGACGGAGAGATGGACGTAGCGCTTGGGGTTCGCCTTGAGGTCTTGCATCAGACGGTCAGCGTTAAGCACAAGGCTGTCTAGGCGGTTGTAGAGCGAGGGGTCATTGAGGAGTAGTCCTGCCGTGTTGTCCTTCTTGCGTAGCTGTGCCGTGACGCTATGGAGCTCGCTTGTCGTCTTCTCTAGATGCTGCATGAGGGAGTCGATGCGCATAGCGGCCAGCTGGTCGCTGAAGCGGGCGAACTTACCCGTCATGTACTCTACGTTATTCATTACAGGATTCAGACGCTGGGTTGTTTGGTTGAGCCCGGTGGTCATGTGCTGTAGTTGCTGGCTGGTGCCATTGAGGGCAACGAGGATACTATCGATAGCCTTGTCGTGCAGGAGGGCGTTGATGCGCTCGAGGGTAGCTGTGATGGTCGGCATCATCCCGGCAACATCAGGTAGGATTTGCTCGGAGGCTACCGAGAGGAGGTCACCCTTGGGGATAATGCTGGGGATCGTGTCTCCCTCGGAGAGGAGATGCCCTTTATCTTGGGCGATCGTGAGGACTACCTCGGAGCCACTCAGTGGGTTCATCTTGATCTTCAGCTGACTCTCGGAGGTGATCCGCACGTGGGGATCTAGGGAGAGCTCGACAGTCGCTCCATAGCCCTTGTTGTAATCGAAGCGCACATCCCGCACCGTGCCGACCTTAAATCCGCTGACCATGACAGGGGTGGCTACGGTGACGCTATTTAGGTTGTCGAAGTGGGCATAGTAGGTATTGCTCTTCTTGAAAAGCTCAATACCCTTGAGGAAATTGATCCCAATGTATCCGAGGGCTACTGCCATGACGGCTAGGAGGCCAATCTGTACTTCTTTTTTGATCTTCATATAGAGGAGGTGAGTCGTGATGCTAGAGTAGGGAGGACGGATTAGAGGCGCTTACCATCTCGGTAGTGGACGATGTAGGCATCCTTGTAGACCGCAGGTAGGGCACGCAGGGCACGCTGAGCTTCTGCTCGGGAGCTCATGTGCTCTAGGAAGTAGCCGTAGATCTTCCCGACACGGATACGCTCTACCGGTGTGGGTAGCTTGCGGAAGCGGGGATCATCGACCTCGATCTTATCTGGAGAGGAGAGGAATTGTACGCGCCAGGTCTCTTTGCCCATGGTCGTCGTTTTCTTGGGGCTCTTCTCTTCCTTAGGGGTGGGAGCGGTCTTAGCTGATGTATCGGCCTTAGGGGACTCTTCTACTACCTCTTGCTGATCCTTAGCGCTGTCTGCTTGCTCTCGGGCAGGGGTAGATACTTGCTTACCTCGAGTAGCTTGGTAGTAGCTGGTGAAGGCTCCAGCGATGGCAGTGGCGATCGTCTGCTGACCCGATTCGCTGAGCATGAAGGCTGCCTCGTTAGCATTGGATAGGAAGCCGATCTCTGTGAGGACGCTAGGCATAGCGGACTGGCTAAGTACCCAAAGGATGTCCTGGCGTACACCACGGCTATAGCGCCCCTGCTGGCGGTAGCGTCGCTGGAGCTTATTCGCGAAGTCTACGCTCTTATTGAAGTAGGCATCCTGCATCAGGTCAAACATGATGTAGCTCTCCGTACTCGTCGGGTCGAAGCCTCGGTAGATCGTCTTATAGTTACTCTCTAGGAGCATGGCCTTGTTCTCGCGCATAGCCACGCTGAGGTTGTTGGCAAACTTCGCCACCCCGAGGACATAGGTTTCTGTGCCATAGACACTCGACGAAGGAGCGCTATTGACATGGATGCTGAGCATGAGCGAAGCCTTGTGCTTGTTAGCAAAGTCCGCTCGTGCCTGAAGCCCTACGAAGACATCCGTCGTACGGGTGTAGAGTACCTGTACTTCGGGGTGCGAAGCACGTATCTTGCTCCCCACGAGCTTAGCGACAGCTAGCGTGATGTCCTTCTCCTTGCCGCCATGCCCTATGGTGCCCCCGTCTTTACCTCCATGTCCTGCATCTAGGACGACTGTAAATAGGCGCTGGGCGAAGGCCATAGAGCCACCGCCCCCGATCAGGAGGATGAGTAGGAGGGAGAAGGTAAGTCTGCGTAGGCCACGTGAGCCAAGCCGAGGACAAGACATAGGTCTATTCTGTAGTAGAGGCCGAAGGGATGGACTTCGAAGAAATCGTGATTTAACTTTTTTGTGCTTACAAAGATACGACGCTTTTTATTACCTACGTGCGTAGATTAGGGGAGAACCTGCTCATCTTCCGCCTGTTCCTCCCTACGCTTAGACCCGCTGTCTTGCCAGAGACGACACCGCCCCATCAGGGGGTGACCTGATGGGGTGGTGTCGGGTGGAGATGTCTGAGGGAGCGAAGTCACTCGCTAGATGCCGAGATGGCCGTCACCTGCGGAGGGGGAGCCTGTGCCACCGCCTTCTCCCTTGGGCTTGGGCGTCTTGGGCGTAGATGCCTTTCGCGCACCCCTCTTGCGTGGCGTAGGTGCCTCGACACGCTGGAAGGAGACCCCAGGATAGGAGCGTAGGTCGAAGAACTTACGACTCGGGGTGAAGTGCACCTTCGGCTGGGTGATATGCGTGAGGGCATTGAAGTCCTCCAGCTTCTTAGAGGCCTTGCTCTTGAAGGTCGGTATGAGTGTCCCGAGGTCACCAAAGTCTACGATGTCTCCGTTGGCTACGAACTCACGAGCCATCTCGGTAGCGTAGTTGATGACGGCTTCGATCTCCTGCTGGGTGAAGGTCGTACCTCGGGAGAGACGTCCGCAGAAGTCACGAAATCCGATGCGCCCACGACTAGCGGGGATCGCTTGGAATCCTTTGTGTCGCTTCGATGCGTTCTTAGGGTCACGAGGATCGACGAAGTCTCGCTCGCGGAGGTAATAACGAATGGGCTTAGAAGCCTCTGAAGTTGCCATGATGCTTATTCATTTAGATACGCTGCTCGCTTAGGATGCTTGCAGATGACCTGGAGCAGTAAGGGCGGTCGCTGCAAGGGCGCCCGGAGTGGGCTGGAGCACTGTCCTATCGAGCTGGGCTAGGTCACGTATATTCTGACGTGCGGGTTACGTATATTGTGACCTCTGGGTTAGGTATATCGTGATCGAGTGGTTACGTATATTGTAACTTGATAGCCCCGATAGGCTAGCTCGGAGTGGAGGTGAAGGCGTATTGCTCTGCCGGCGATAAGCATGTCCTTTGCTTTCCACATCACGAAAGTACTGCGCCATAATACGCTCCTTGGTCAAAACCCACCATAACTGGTCAAAACGATCCAAAGTGGTCGTTAATTGTCTGAAATTAGAGGTAGAGATAGGGATTGTGCCCTTCGGTGAGCTAGAGAGGGAGCATGGGCTTGTTTCCCTCCTCATCGTATCATATAGGGTTTCCCTTACACTCTTCTCAGGAGAGAGGTATGTTTCGCTTGATTGGGAGGACCTCTAGGGCATGTGTGGAGTTTTGCATATCTTTGCAGAGCAAACCAAGCACTGGGGATGACCTGGCTTTGACAGCGTGAAGAAGTGGTTTGTAAGCATGCCGTGCAAGGCTCGTGATGCACGCTAATCTCATAGAGCAACAATTCAACTGGCGAAAATAACTACGCTCTCGCTGCGTAACCGAAGTATAGTAAGTTAGCGCTTCATCACGACGACAGACTGTTGTGACGAGACATCACTCCCGTAGCCGTGCTCACCGAGGCGACAGGATCATAGTGGTGTAGGAAATTCGGAGACTCCTTTGCTGATGCCCACGGGGCGAAGGTAGTATCAGTGGGATAAGGTCTAGACCTGGTGGCCTCAGCCATACCCCTAGACCCGACAATCCGAAAGTGAGGATAAGCATGTAGAAAGCAGATTAGTTCCACGTTTGGACCGGGGTTCGACTCCCCGCATCTCCACTAGTGAAGCGATGAGGCGATGAGAGAAGCACAGACTTCCCCCATCGCCTCGCTCTTTTTCCTGGACGCTTCACCTATGTATGAGCAGACTTCAAATATGAGCTATACGATGACCCTATTACGCCCCCTCCTCCGTCCTCTCCTCTATGGAGGACTAACCCTGGCTACGGGTGCCTTGACACCTACGATAGCAGCGCCTACGACGGACACCTTGACGCTCTCCTCGGGATGGACATTTACCGAGACAGGTAAGACGAACTTCCTGCCTGCCACGGTGCCTGGTGTCGTCCAGCAGGACCTGATCCGTCATGGACAGCTTCCTGATCCCTACTACCGCCTAGCTGAGGATAGCATCCAGTGGGTGGGAGAGCGGGATTGGACCTACCGCTGCACCTTTAAGCTCTCGCCAAAGGAGCTTAGACGTCCGTCAGCACACCTGCTATTCGAGGGCTTAGATACCTATGCATCCGTCCTACTCAACGGAAAGGAGATCCTTCAGACGAAGAATATGTTCGTCGGGCACGAGGTCGATGTACGACACCTGCTGAAGACGACCAACGAGCTAGAGATTCGCTTCCGCTCTCCGCTGAAGGCTGCCCTACCTCTCTATGAGAAAGCAGGGATCAATTACCCCGCAGATAATGACCATGCGCCCATCCACCTCTCGGTCTTCACGCGTAAATCTCCCTATCACTACGGCTGGGACTGGGGCGAACGAATGGTGACCATCGGGCCTTGGCGTCCCATACGCCTGCTTCTGCGGGGAGCGGATTACTTCGCTGCCCGTCCGCTCATCACCTATCACCCCGAGCGGGAGCTACCTATCGAGGTGCGACTGCCCGAGGGTGCTGTCGTAGGGCAAGCGGGTCGTCGCCTCTCCTACGAGCTACTGGATGCCGAGGGGAAGACCGTTTTCGCTCGTACGGCACCCCTATCCGCTTTCTACCAGCCGACGAATAAGGGCGGACAGCATGCGGTGCCCAATCTTCGCCTCTGGTGGCCGAAGGGCTATGGTACACCTTACCGCTACCAAGCTCGCTTTATCCTGCGGGATAGGCTAGGGCGTGCGCTGGATAGCTTGAGCTTTCCCGTCGGTTTCCGTACCACGGAGCTCGTAAGGGAAGAGGATAAGGACGGACGCAGCTTCTTCTTCCGTATCAATGGCAAGTCTGTCTTCGCCAAGGGAGCTAACTACATCCCAGGGACGATGATGCTCCCGACCCGCACAGATAAGCAGCTCCGTCAGCTATTCGATGACATGGAGGGAGCGAACTTTAACATGGTGCGCGTTTGGGGCGGTGGTACCTACGAGAATGACGCCTTTTATGACGAGGCAGATGCACGTGGGATCCTGGTATGGCAGGACTTCATGTTCGCTTGCACCGCTTATCCTGGCGATGAGGCCTTCCTCCAAGACGTCCAAGACGAGCTTCGCTACAACATCCGTCGCCTGCGCCAGCACCCAAGCATAGCGACTTGGTGTGGAAACAATGAGATCCGTGAGGGGCTCAAGTACTGGGGCTGGGCGAAGAAGTATCCCAAGGAGGTTTATGAGACCTTCTGGAGTGACTACAACAAGCTATTTGGGAAGCTGATCCCCGAGACCTTGCAGACCGAAGACCCCTCTCGTCCCTATATCGAGAGTAGCCCCGACACGGTCAATTGGGGGCGCCCTCATGAGCTAGGGCTTGGTGAAAGCCACTACTGGGGCGTATGGTATGGTCGTGAACCCTTTGAGATCCTACGGGAGAGGATACCACGCTTCATGAGCGAATTTGGGGTGCAGTCCTTCCCGATGCTATCGAGTATCGAGCGCTTTGCACGCCCCGAGGACTACGACCTTGAGAGTGCGGTGATGAAAGGACACCAGAAGAGTAGCATAGGCAATGACGTCATCCTCCACTATATCCGACAGGATTACCCCGAGCCCAAGACCTTTGCCGACTTTGTCTACCTCTCGCAGGTCATGCAGGGGCAAGGTATCGCCCTTGGACTCCGTGCCCATCGTGCCGCTGCGCCCTACTGTATGGGGACGCTCTACTGGCAGCTCAATGATGCCTGGCCTGCCGTCTCGTGGTCGAGTATCGACTATTACGGCGCTTGGAAGGCGCTACACTACCAGACGAAGCGGGCCTTTGAGCCGATTATCCTCGTCCCCGACACGGCTAAGGGTAAGGTCTTGATCGCCCATGATCCGCTACCGAACTCTGTCAATGCCGTGCTTGAGGTCAGTATCTACGACTTCTCAGGGAACCTCCATCGGGAGATCTCCCACCAGCCCGTATGTCTCGACTATGCACTGAGTGTGGAGACGCTCCCCATGCCTGACTATGTCCTCGACTTAGATCAGGAGACGGCACGCAGATCCTATATCCACTACCGACTGATCGAGCAGGCGACGGGTCGAGAGCTAGCCTTCTTCGTCGACTATGCGGCTAAGGTCAAGGATCTAGACCTCATGCCTGCGGCTAGCTATACCCTATGTCACTGGAAGAGCGATGAGGGCTATACGGTCGAGCTGTACTCTGGTATCCTCCTCAAGGATGTGTATATCGATACCGGGAGCCCTGACTGGCACGTGTCAGACAACTTCTTTGATGCCCTCCCAGGTCAGACTTACCGCCTGCAGATCACGCCTCGAGCTGGACTGTCGAAGAAGCCTGCCGAGCTGAAAGGACTACGTCTGCGCCACATGGGTAGCGTCTTGCCTCACTAGACGACCAGACTCTCTCTCGGGGAGGTATAGCTCTGTGAGCGGAAAGCATAACCTTCGCCAGCGGGAAGCTATAGCTTCGCTGGAGAGAAGGTTTACCTTGCTTGATTTCGCTCCCTAGCCCCACTCCTAGAGCGCACTAGGTCTCAATAGCTCGCCCCCGAAGGTCTCTCCACGGAGAGCCTTCGGGGGCGAGCTGTGTCTTAGGGCTTATAGCTGGCTTAGCCCTCTGTCGGGAGGACGAACCCTTCAGCTGGGCGAACGGGCTTGCCGATGAGTGTCGCTGAGGTGGCTGACTCGATGAGCACCTGAACGTACTGTCCGACACGATAGCCCTGCTTGTCGAAGACCACGACCTTATTCTGCTGGCTCCGTCCGAAGAGCTGTTCGCGGGAGCGCTTGCTGAAGCCTTCGATGAGGACCTCGACCGTCTTGCCGATGTCACGTAGGTTGCTCTCGAGGGAGAGCTGGGTCTGTAGGTCGATCATCTCCTGCAGTCGGCGGATCTTCGTCTCCTCGGGGATGTTGTCCTCGAGGTACTTCGCCGCATAGGTGCCAGGACGCTCGGAGTACTTAAATAGGAAGGAGTTGTCATAGCCCACCTCTCTCATTAGGCTAAGGGTATCCTGGAAGTCCTCTTCACTCTCGTCGTGGAAGCCACAGAAGATGTCCGATGTGATCGCACAGTCGGGCATAGCCTGGCGAATCGCAGCTACTCGCTCGAGGTACCACGCACGGGTGTAGTTACGCTTCATGAGCTTCAGGATGCGGTCATTACCAGACTGTGAAGGGAGATGGATATGCTTGCAGATGTTAGGGTACTTGGCCATGATGCTGATGGCCTTGTCATCCATGTCCTTGGGGTGAGGGGAGGTGAAGCGGATGCGGATGCCTGGTACGGCTAGGGCAACGGCCTCCAGCAGGTCACCGAAGTCATAGGTGCGGTCTTTGTCCTCGAATCGGTAGGAATTCACATTCTGTCCCAGGAGCGTGATCTCACGATAGCCCTTGGCTTCGAGGTCCTTGCACTCACGGATGATACTCTCTAGCTCTCGGCTACGCTCACGTCCACGGGTGTAGGGGACGATGCAGTACGAGCAGAAGTTATTACATCCACGCATGATGGATACGAAGCCCGAGATATGGACGCCACCGAGCTTGAGGGGGAGGACATCCTTATAGGTCTCGGTGGTAGAGAGCTTGACGTTGATCGCCTTCTCTCCACGCTCGACAGCTCCGACTAAGTTGGGGAGATCAAGGTAGCTATCGGGGCCGACGACGAGGTCGACATGGTGCTTCTCGATAAGTTCCTCCTTGGCACGCTCGGCCATACAGCCGAGGACACCGATGATAATGCGACGCCGCTTCTTCTTTCGGATGGAGTGATAGTAAGCTAAGCGATTGAGGACCTTCTGCTCTGCGTTGTCTCGGACGGAGCATGTGTTGAGGAAGATCGCATCGGCGAGCTCGGGATCCTCGGTCAAGTGGAAGCCATCCATCTGCATAATCGAAGCGACGACCTCACTGTCGGCGACATTCATCTGGCATCCGTAGGTCTCGATGTGTACGCGACGGGGCTGTGCGATAGGGGTATCCGGTTGGTTATGATCGATCTTGCTCATGCGTGTGACGTAAGTTGAAGTGATAATATATCGACCTCGCTAGCCCCAGAAATCAAGGGTTATTCGCTAGGAGGTAAAAGAATAATGCTTATATTTGCATGGAAAATGTAAGATTTTTCATAGTTAAGGTTTTGGTTAATAGGTTGGAGCTGGCTGGGAAGCCGGCTCCGCTTGCTTTATACCAGATACCTTAACGATCATCTCCTTATTTCCCATCGTTATTTATTCTCGTGCGCTAGGGAGCATCACCTATACGTAGGAAATGGTAGCCCTCTTGCTGAAGCCATCGTACGGCTTGGGGCATCGCCGTGCGCATATTCCTCTCCGCCTTGATCGAGTCGTGGAAGACGATGATCGAGCCATTGCGTGCGTAGCGCTGGACATAGCTTAGGATCGTCTGAGGGGAGAGCTTGGGATTGTAATCACGGGTCACCACGTCCCACATGATGATCTCAAAACTATGGCTAAGCTCGAGGTTCTGCCTAAAACGTAGGTGCCCATGGGGAGGACGGAAGTAGCGTGAGTGGATCAACTCATGGGCCTTATACACATCCTCCATATAGGTCTTCGTCGAGTGAAATATACCCTGGATGTGGTGATAGGTATGGTTCCCTACGGCGTGGCCTCGTCGCTGGATCTCTGCGAATAGCTCGGGGTACTTCCGTACGTTATCTGCTACGCAGAAGAAGGTCGCCTTGATCCCCAGCTCATCGAGCGTATCCAGTACCCAAGGTGTGACCTCGGGGATCGGACCGTCGTCGAAGGTGAGGTAAATGCTCTTCCCGGAGATCGCTGGGATGCGCCAGCGAGCTCCGGGGACAAGCATTCGGTACCACATAGGTACACGGCAGAGAAGGCGCTCAATCATCTTTTGGGAGCGCCAAGTCTAGCGAGCAGGCCTTGGATCTGTGCCTCGTACTCCTTGAGGGCGCTACGCTCATACTGCTGAGCGAAGTCTAGTGCATAAGAGAGGGCGGTATATGCCTCCTGGAGGTCACCATGCCGGGCGACCTGATCTAGCTTCTCGGGGCTGAGCTGAGCTGCCCAAAGGAGGGTGCTGATACCACGTCGTGCGATGGCACGTAGGACGTGATCTCCCTCCTTCAGTAGGTCTGCCTTGTAGAGGGCATCTGCGAAGTAGAGCGAATTCGTCTCGTAGGGGACATTCTCCTCAAGGATGGTCGTGAGACACTTCTTGAGTACCTGCTGTGCCTTAGACTTGTTCCCCTGCTCAAGGTAAGCATTAGCCAGCGGAGTGAAGACCTGATTGCGGAGCGTAGCTACGATGCCACGGGCGTTTTCGTCGAAGTAGGTGCCTGGACGATCAGCCCCGCACCAGCGGAACTTCGTCATCACGGTCTCGTACATCTGGTCTGCGTTGATCTGACCACCGCCCTGTGGCTGCTCGTGGATAGGCAGAAGCTGTGCCGCCATCCCGGTCTGTACCATGTGACGATCCATCCCATTGAAGGCATTCCTAGGTGAAGTGATCGCCCAGTAGAGAGGTCGCTCCCAGTTATTGCCTGCGATGAGGTCGAGGACGGATAGTCCACCGAGGTCGACATACTGGCGTCCAGCCAGAGAGATAGGCATCTCAGAGATGACTTCGCCAGCTAGATGCGGGAAGCTACGCTGAAGGTAGGCGGAGGCCTTGGCAGAGTCTACCTTGACGACGAACTGGCTCGTGGGCAGGACGGCAGGCTGATCCTTCGACGCATGCTGGAGCGCCTGGAAGGCATCGGCGATCGTCATGGGCTCGGAGCCCTGTGGATTCAGTAGCGCATAGTTATTATAGTAGTAGTAAGCCTTGGGGAGCAGTCCGAGTGGGAGGGGCTTCCCTTCGTAGGCCTGCTTCTTCATCTGGTCGATATACCAGTCTCCGGAGAGGTAAGAGAGGTTCACCGTGCGGATGTCGGTACGTACTCCCTCGACCTCCTGTGCGTACCAGAGGGGGAAGGTGTCATTGTCTCCGTAGCAGAAGAGCACGGCATTTGGCTCGCAGCTCTCGAGGTAGTTGCGTCCCATGTCGCTAGCTACGGTGCGACCGGAACGGTCGTGGTCGTCCCAATTCTGACCTGCCATCTGGATAGGGACAAGGATAGCCAGCAGGGTGACGATGCCTGCGTAGATGGGCTGTATAGCTGGAGTGGACTCTTGGTCTTTCTTCTTCGCCTTTTCCTTAGCTCCTAGGAATTCGCTAGCTAGGGTCGACAGAGCGGCAACGCCAAAGCCTACCCAGATAGCGAAGGCATAAAACGAGCCGACATACGCATAGTCACGCTCACGAGGCTGTCCCGGATACTGGTTAAGGTAGAGCACAATCGCCAGCCCAGTCATGAAGAAGAGCATGAAAGTGACCCAGAAACTCTCCATTCCCCTACGCCCTCGGTTAATCTGCCAGAAGAGTCCGATCAGACCAAGTAGTAGCGGAAGGGCGAAGTAGACATTGCGTCCCTTGTTATCAGTCATTGCTTCGGGCAGCGTATCCGTATCGCCGTAGAAGAAAGCGTCGATGAATGGGATACCGGACATAGCTCCTCCCTTCAGTAGACCTCCGTCCCCTTGTAGGTCATTCTGACGCCCTACGAAGTTCCAAAGGAAGTATCTCCAGTACATATAGTTGACCTGGTAGTTGAAGAAGTAGGTGAGGTTGTCCCCGAAGCTAGGGATCGTCATATCGTTGTCCTCACGTCCCATCCACGAATTGTACATCTGCGCATGCCCACGGTCGTAGACACGAGGGAAGAGCATCATACCTGCGGATTCGTATTCGGGTTCCTCCTTCTTGGAGCGCACGACATATTCGTCGGGCTGTGATGCGTCGGTCTTGTCGATACGGCCATAGATCGGCTCGCCTTCCTTAATCACTGGGCGACCGTCAGAGCCATAGACGTAGCTAGAGGCGAAGGTCGGTCCGTAGATGAGGGGGGCTGATCCGTACTGCTCACGTGCGAGGTAGTAGCGGAGGGAGAAGGCGTCTCCGGGAGAGTTCTCATTCATCGGAGGGTCGGCGACCGCACGTACGAGGATGACCCCGTAGGAGGAGAAGCCGACAGCGATAGCCACGAGACACATCTGAAGTAGGTGTATCGCCCGTGCCGACAGTCCCTTGTAGAGATAGAAGAAGGCACCGATCGCCCCTGCGATCACGAGTCCGATGAGGGCGTTGCCTATCAAGGGGATCCCCATGAGCACGAGTGAGAGGATCACAGCTAGGCGTAGGCGGTGTGAGTCGAGGAGCTTGGCCTCAGAGAGGGCACGCTGTGTCTCGTAGACGCCCCAGATAAGTACCAGCGCCAGTACAGCGAGGTAGACGTAAAGACCGCCATTGTAGCCGAAGCCCAGGACGTTCACGAAGAAGCGATCCCAGTGTCCTGCCATCTTAGGTACACCCTGTACGACGCCATACATCATCAATCCGACCAAAGCAAAGGAGCCTAGGAGAGCTAAGGCAGCCCCCTTCATCGAAGGCTTAGACGCTCGGCGGTAATAGAAGACAAGTGCCATGGCGGGGAGGCAGAGGAGGTTCAGCAGGTGGACGCCGATACTCAGCCCCATGAGGTAGGCGATCAGTACGAGCCAGCGGTCTGAGCGAGGGTATTCGCTACGCTCTTCCCACTTAAAGATAAGCCAGAAGACGACCGCTGTGAAGAGCGAACTGAAGGCATACACCTCGGCTTCGACAGCGCTAAACCAGAAGGAGTCGGAGAAGGTGTAGACCAAGCTCCCCACGATCCCCGACCCGAAGATCGCGATAGCTTGACCTAGGGTGACGACCTGACCTGTGGGCTCGAAGCCTTGCTTACCGAGATGCGCCTTGGGAGCTAGGACTCGGCGTACCATATGAGTGATCGTCCAGAAGAGGAAGAGGATCGTTAGCCCACTTAGCACGGCCGAAGTGGCGTTGGTCATCAGGGCTGCTCGCTCGGGACTCCCACCTAGGTGAGAGATGACGTTATAGACCAGTATGTAGAAGGGGGCTCCTGGTGGGTGCCCGATCTCAAGCTTGTAGTCGCAAGCGATGAACTCTGCGCAGTCCCAGAGACTGGCTGATGATCCGATAGTCAGGAGGTAGGTCGCCGTAGCCAGGGCAAAGACGAGCCAACCGATGAGGTTATTCGTTCGATTAAATAGCTTCCAATTCATAGGAGGACGAAGTTGGCTTTCGGGAGCAAGCATCAAGGCATAAGCTCCCTTATATTGAATTTCCTACAAAGATAGCTATAACGTGTGAGTCGGTACGCTCTAGCCGTTCAGGACGACACACTTGCGCCCCCGCGAAGGACAGGGATGAGAGGGATGAGCTGGAGGGTAGGAGAGAGAAAGGCTAACCTCTCTCCGAAGAAAGGTCTACCTCTATTAGAGAGAAGGTAGACCTTAGACCGAGTCAAGGCTATCCTTAGTCTACTAGAGACTCTAGCTTGGTCTGTGTCGGTAGCTTTATCCTCTGATCTTATGCCTAGGCATCGTGTATCAAGCGTCAGCCCCATACCTCGCTGGAGGTATGGGGCTGACCTGTAGAGAAGATAAAGAATGTGGGGAGGGGCTACTTGCGTAGGCGCTCTTCGACACGCTGGCGGAGCACCTCGGCTAGCTCTTCGATCGGGATGCGTGCTAGGACGTCTTCGGCGAAGGCATTGCTGAGCATGAGACGAGCCTCCTCGAGTGAGATCCCACGCTGACGCATGTAGAAGAGAGCGTCTGCGCTTAGCTGGCCAGTGGTCATCCCATGCGAGCACTTCACATCGTCTGCGTAGATCTCAAGTTGAGGTTTAGACTGCATACGAGCGTCCTTGGAGAGGAGAAGGTTGCGGTTATTCTGATAAGCCTGCGTCTTCTGCGCATCCTGAGCTACGAGTATGCGTCCGGTGAAGACGCCTCGGCTCTGGTCTTGGAGGACGTATTTGAAGAGTTCGTCGGACGTACAGTGGGGGACAGCATGGGCGATGAAGGAGAAGTTGTCCGTGTGCGATGCACCACTGTTGAGGGCTAGCCCCTGGATCTTTAGGTCGGCCTGCTCTTCAGCTAGGGTGAAGAAGAAGTTATTACGTGTGGTCCCGTTGGAGAGGGTTACTCCTGAGACGTCCACATGGCTGTCCTTCATCTGTCGAATGTAGGTGGAGGAGATGCGGATGTTAGATGCATTCGATTCCTCACGATCGACGAGGGTGAAGGAAGCACGGCGTCCGACATAGACCTCCATCGTACGTAGGGTCATCGCAGCTCCGTCGACCTCCTCGGGACAATCCTCGTAGTAGAGGGCGACCTTAGCGTCATCCTCGACGATGATCAGTGCTCGCTCGATGCTTAGGTGGCCTGCCTGACGAGGGAGGATGCTTCGTAGCTCGATGTGGCCGGGTAGTTCGCTTCCCTTAGGTAGGTAGACCACGAGACCATCAGCGGTGAAGAGCGTGTTGAGGGCTACGAGTCCGTCCTCCGTGGCTGGGGCGATGCGAGCGTAGTGCTCTGCCGCTACCTCGGGATAGAGACGGACGAAGTCAGACAGACTCCCGACGAAGATCCCTGGAGCGAAGGCCTGTGATGCCCAGTAGGGTGATCCCTCAAGGAGGGTAAGCTGCCAGTCTTGGTCGAAGAGGCTGGGCAGATCGGTGCGCTGGTAGTCCTCGCTCTTGAAGCGAGGTAGTCCCTGCCGAGCGAAAGCGTCATAGGCTACCTCACGATGGTGCACGAGTAGCTCGGGGCGAGCCTGCAGTTCTGCGCTGTGAAGAGCGTAGAGCTCGAGATATTTCTTGGTGATAGCTTCCATAGACACGGCTTATTCTCCGACTTCGTCCTTGATCCAGTCGTAGCCACGCTGCTCGAGTTCGAGAGCAAGCTCAGGCCCTCCAGAGCGCACGATGCGACCCTTGTAGAGGACATGGACGAAGTCTGGCTTGATATAGTCTAGTAGACGCTGGTAGTGCGTGATGACGATGGTGGAGTTTTCGGGGCTCCGTAGCTCATTGACGCCCTTGGCTACGATACGCAGAGCATCGATGTCCAGGCCACTATCCGTCTCGTCGAGGATGGCGAGCTTAGGCTCTAGCATCGCCATCTGGAAGATTTCGTTGCGCTTCTTCTCACCTCCGGAGAAGCCTTCGTTGACTGATCTGCTGGCAAGCTTGCTGTCTAGCTCGACGAGCTCCCTCTTTTGCTTCATTAGCTTGAGGAATTCTGCCGCAGGGATAGGGTCTAGCCCCTCGGCCTTGCGACGTTCGTTGAGGGCAGCACGCATGAAATTCACCATGCTGACACCAGGTATCTCGACCGGATACTGGAAGCTGAGGAAGAGACCGAGGTGCGCTCGCTCCTCAGGCTCTAGCTCGAGCAGATCCTGACCCTCGAAGGTGACGCTGCCTTCCGTAACCTCAAAGGTCGGATGGCCTACTAGTACGGAGGAGAGCGTACTCTTTCCCGAGCCGTTAGGACCCATGATGGCGTGGATTTCGCCCTTTCCTACGGTGAGATTGATCCCCTTTAGGATTTCTTTATCGCCGATATTGGCGTGGAGGTTTTCTATCTTAAGCATATCTATCGATCGTGTTATTGTCTGTGTGGGTAAGGGATGGCTAGCCTACGGAGCCTTCGAGGGAGATGGAGAGGAGCTTCTGTGCTTCGACAGCGAACTCCATCGGGAGCTTGTTCATCACTTCTTTGGCGTAGCCATTGACGATCAGTCCGACCGCTTCCTCTACTCCTATGCCACGCTGCTGGCAGTAGAAGATCTGGTCTTCGCTGATCTTGCTGGTCGTAGCCTCGTGCTCGATGATCGCCGTATCATTATCTACGTGGACGTAGGGGAAGGTGTGTGCTCCACAGCGGTCACTCAGTAGGAGGCTGTCACACTGGGAGTGGTTACGTGCATTCTCGGCGTTGGGCCCAGCATACACTAGTCCACGGTAGCTATTCTGGCTCTGTCCGGCGGAGATCCCCTTGGAGACGATACGGCTACGGGTATTCTTCCCGAGGTGAATCATCTTCGTCCCAGTGTCTGCCTGCTGGAAGTTATTGGTGACAGCGACGGAGTAAAACTCAGCGACGGAGTCGTCTCCCTCGAGGACACAGCTAGGATACTTCCATGTAATAGCTGACCCCGTCTCGACTTGCGTCCAGGATAGCTTGGCGCGAGCTCCACGACAGTGGCCGCGCTTCGTGACGAAGTTGTAGACACCGCCCTTGCCTTCCTTATCACCGGGATACCAATTCTGGACGGTAGAGTACTTGACTTCGGCGTCTTGCTCTACGATGATCTCGACAATGGCAGCGTGAAGCTGATTCTCGTCACGCTGTGGGGCGGTACAACCCTCGAGGTAGCTGACGTAAGCCCCTTCGTCGGCGACGATCAAGGTACGCTCAAACTGCCCCGTATTGATGGCATTGATACGGAAATAGGTCGAGAGCTCCATCGGGCAACGGGTACCCTTGGGGATGTAGACGAAGGAGCCATCGCTGAAGACGGCCGAGTTCAGCGCCGCAAAGTAATTGTCCTTGTGGGGAACGACCGTACCTAGATACTTGCGTACGAGGTCGGGATACTCCTTGACGGCTTCGCTAAAGGAGCAGAAGATAATCCCCTTCTCCGCCAAAGTCTCACGGAAGGTCGTCTTCACCGAGACGGAGTCCATGACAGCGTCTACGGCGATGCCGCTAAGAATCTTCTGCTCCTCCAGCGGAATGCCGAGCTTCTCGAAGGTACGGAGTAGCTCTGGGTCTACTTCGTCCAGGCTCTTGGGACCTTCCTTCTTCTTTGGTGCGGCGTAATAGATGATGTCCTGGTAGTCAATAGGGGGGATCTTCAGCAGAGCCCAGTCAGGCATCTCCATTGACTGCCAGTGGCGGAAGGCGTCGAGGCGGAACTCTAGGAGCCACTCCGGCTCCTCTTTCTTGGCAGAGATCAGGCGAACGGTCTCTTCCGTCAGGCCTTTACCGATGGTCTCTGTTTCGATTTCGGTAGTAAAACCGTATTTATAGTCACTCGAGGTAACTTCATCAATGATCTGATCGCTATCTTGCATATAGGTAAGTGAAGTTAATTTCGCTTATTACTCCTTATCTGTCTTAACATAAAGGAGCAGGTATTTGTTGCTAGACCCACTTTTTGCGCCCTATTTTGGTGTAAGGGCATAGCTACAGGGCTCATCGTCTGCCTGCTCTGTGCTTAGCTATCCCTCAGGGAGAGGTAGGTCCTGCTTCAGGGAGAGGTTTACCTTCGGCGGGATAAAGATTAGCCTTTGCTCGGGCTAAGGTCTAGCTTTTCTCTCGCAGATGCTTGGGCGCTCGCGAGATTCCTCCGCAGGCCTTAGCGAACAAGCTGCTTCCTGCGGGCATCAATGCCTAGGAAGATGAAGAGCAGGAAGGTGAATCCCCAGAGCGAAGACCCCCCATAGCTGAAGAAGGGGAGGGGGATCCCGATCACGGGGACTAGCCCCAGCACCATCCCCACATTGATAAAGAGGTGGAAGAGGAAGATCGATGCGACGCAGTAGCCATAGACCCGCCCGAACTTCGTCACCTGTCGCTCTGCCAGCGCTACGATCCTTAGGATGAAGATGGCGTAGCCTAGGAGGAGCGCCGCCGAGCCTAGGAAGCCCGCTTCCTCGCCTACGGTGCAGAAGATGAAGTCCGTCTCCTGCTCGGGGACATAGTTCAGCTTCGTCTGAGTCCCCTTGAGGAAGCCCTTACCCGTAAGTCCGCCCGAGCCAATGGCGATCTTCGACTGGTCCACGTTATACCCCTTCCCCTTGAGATCACTCTCGATCCCGAGGGCGATCTTGATACGTACCTGCTGGTGAGGCTGGAGGATGTCATTGAAGACGTAGCCTACGGAGAAGAAGAAGCCGAGCGAGCCGATGGCGAAGACAGCTAGGAGCAGGTAGCGGAGGAGGTATTCTCTCAGCGCAAGGTAGACGAAGCCAGCGAAAAGGAGGATCACCAGCCCTACAGCCACGTAGGAGAGGTCAAACGTATAGAAGAAGTTGATGACGCCAGCGATGAGGTAGACGCCAGCGACGGTAGCCCCTCCCCAGAGGAGATAGTGCTGGCGCTGGCGGAAGTCATGGGCATAGACGGCGTAGAAGGTCGCCGAGAAGGCGAGGATACTATTGGCGACGAAGAAGAGGTCCGCATTCGTCCCCTCCCACCAGAGCGTCTCCTCCAGCATCAAAGCTCCGATGAAGTAGACCACAGCCGAGGTCGTTAGCCCCATGAAGAGCCCCGAGAAGCCCTCCCGGAAGAGGGCTAAGAAGAGGGCAAAGAAGACCAGCGCTGAGCCAGTCTCCTGCTGGAGCAGGATCAAGGCCACGGGGAAGAGGATGATCCCAAAGAGCTTGAGGTAGCTACGTACGGACTCTATCTTGAATTCGTACTGATTGCACAGCCACGCCAGCGTAAGTGCGGTGGCGACTTTGGCAAACTCTGCCGGCTGTAAGCGTACCGGTCCTAGCACCAACCATGAGCGGGAGCCCTTGATATCCGGTGCCAAGACGATGGTAGCCATCAGCAGAAGCATCATCGCCCCATAGAAGAGCGGGGCGCCAACCTCATAGAAGTCGGTATCCAAGGAGAGTGCTGCGAAGCCCAGCGCTATACCTAGCCCGATCCAGATGAGCTGCATCATCGGGCGAGAGCCTGGCTCTAGGAGCGACTCCGTCTCGAAGCTATAGGACGCACCACAGATCGCCAGCCAGCCGAAGAAGACGAGTAGCAGGTAGATCAGGATGGTGATCCAGTCGATATGCTTATAGAAGGGGGCGGAAGAGATCTGTCGCATCATCAAGGCTTATACACGAAGCTCATTAGAGATCATTAAGGTAGGAGATCCGTCGAGACTCCATCGAGGCGGCGACGGCAGCTCCTGCTCCCGATAGCTCTCCACCTCGGAGATAGTACTCCATCATCACTCGCCCGATGGGGACACCGAAGTGCGCTCCGAAGCCTCCGTTTTCGACATAGACAGCGACGGCGATCTTGGGGTTTTGCCTAGGCGCAAAGCCGATGAAGGAGGAGTGGTCCTTCCCGTGAGGGTTCTCGGCCGTCCCCGTCTTCCCACAGACTTCGATCTGCCCAGGGGCAAAGTTGGCGGCTCGGCAGGTACCTCCGGTTACTGCCCCTGCCATACCAGCGACGATATACTCCCAGTTCTCTCGGGAGATGCCCGTCTGCTGTTTGTTGGTGTACATCGTATCTAGGGGCATCCCTTGGATAGACTTCACCACGTGCGGACGGATATAGTAGCCTCGGTTAGCTATGAGGGCTGCGAGGTTAGCGATCTGTAGTGGGGTAGCTAGGATCTCACCTTGGCCGATGGCGATAGAGATGATCGTGTTCCCATTCCAGCGTCCCTTGTAGACCTTGTCATAGACTTGCTGGTTCGGGATGTAGCCCCTTCGCTCTCCAGCGAGGTCGACACCTAGGCGATAGCCATAGCCCAGAGCGACCATACGCTGCTTCCAGTGCTCAAAGGCCTCACCTGTCGAGGGGTAACGTTTACGATCATCGAGCATGAAGTGTAGCCCCCAGGAGAAATAGGCATTGCAGGAGGTCGAGAGAGCTGGGATGAGGGAGACCGGACTGCCGTGGGGGTGGCACTTAGGGCGGTTGCCTAGGGGCGGATAGCCACGGTGGCAGGATAGGGCAGTCGAGGGAGAGAGGACGCCTTCCTCTAGGAAGATCGCTCCTTGGGCAGGCTTGAAGGTCGATCCCGGTGGATAGTTCCCTTGGATAGCACGGTTGAGCAGGGGCTTACCGAAAGTCTCTTCGAGGAGTCGGTGGTTCGCTCCCTTGCTTTTCCCTGCGAGCAACTCGGGATCATAGTTAGGCGCAGTCACGAGGGCGAGTATCTGTCCTGTCTCCGGCTCTATGGCTACGATAGCGCCACGCTTACCCTGCATCATCTTTTCACCTAGCTCTTGGAGCCCTGCGTCAATGGATAGGGTGAGGTCACGCCCTGCTTCGGGAGCTCGGTCATGTGCTCCACCATCGAGACGCCCTTGGATTCGCCCCCGAGCATCTCGGTAGAAGATCTCCTGTCCCTTGATCCCTCGTAGCTGGGTCTCATAGCTTCGCTCGACACCACTACGACCTACGAAGTCCCCACGCATGATCGAGCTGTCACGCTCGAGGTCGGTCGTGCTGGCTTCGGATAGGTAGCCTAGGAGGTGAGCTGCGCTGTGGTAGTTGTATTGACGGATGGTTCGTGAGCGAACGGACAAGCCTGGGAACTTGTACAGCTGCTCTTCGAAGCGTCCTACCTCCTCGGGCTCTAGCTGGGAGAGGAAGACTTGGGGGGTGTAGGGATTATATCCTCGGTTGGTGCGACGGTCACGCACAGCTTCGAGCCGTAGGCGAATCTCCTCGATGGGTAGCCCCAGGGTCGAGGCTAGTAGGGCGGTGTCGAGCTTACCCTTAGCCTCGTGGTTCACGATCATGAGGTCGTAGATCGGACGATTAGCGACTAAGAGCTGTCCCTTGCGGTCGTAGATGACGCCACGAGAGGGGATCGTGGAGAGGATGAAGTAGGCATTGTTCTCCGCACGCTGCTTGTAGTCGTTGCTTAGGATCTGCAGCGAGAAGAGACGGGCAAGGAAAAGGGCAACGATGGCGAAGGTGAGTCCGATGATCAGCCATCGTCGGCGGAAGAGCTCATCACTAACCATGGTCGTTAGTTCGTACGTGCTCCTTCGCTAGTGCCGAAGAAGAATAGGGTGATCAAGTGGAGTACCCAAGAGAAGGCATAGCTTGCGAGGAAGCTCATCCCTAGGTGAAGGCTTGCTCCTTGTAGTCCTGCTTCCAGCGCAAAGAGGACTGTGAGATGGATAAGCAGGAGTAGCGAGAAGAGTACCACAGCCCCTCCTCGTAGGGTAGGATAGAGTGGCAGGGTGTACTCTGGTGTGTTCTTGTCGACGAAGAGGTTCAGCAGAGGCTGACGAAGGTAGGCCGTCAGGGTGAAGGCCGTAGCATGTAGCCCTGGGGTGAGGCTAAAGATGTCAATGAGCATCCCGATCCCAAAGCCAAGGAAGGCTTGGGTACTTCGCCCCGTACCTATGGGTAGTAGGAGGAGAAGGATGGGATAGAGGAAGGGAGTCGCTATTCGAAAAAGAGCTATAGGACTAAGCACCCAGACCTGTAGCGCGACGAGCACGAGGCTAACGAGTATGAAGCGAAGGTAGGGGCTATTCATTCGGACGGATAGAGTCTTCGAGGAGCTGAACCTCGCGGCTAGGCTTCTCGCGGATGATGTAGACGTAGCGCAGACTTTGGAAGTCTGTACTCAGGTGTACGGGATAGTTGGCGAAGGTGCCAGCGCTTCCTTTTAGGTGGATAGGTATGGTGTCTGAGATCGTGCCGACCATCATCCCCTCGGGGAAGAGATAGGAATAGCCACTCGTGATAATCGTGTCGCCGAGCTTAGGGCGAGCATGCGGGGGGACATTCCCGAGCATAGCATCGTTAGAGTTCGGGTTGGATGGAGCGGCTAGCGTACCGCTCACTTCTTGACCAATGAGCTTGCAGGAGAGGCGGATCTGGGGGTTGAGTACGGGGATCACGAGGGCATAGTGGTCAGAGACGGCCATGACGGCACCTACGACACCCGTAGCACTCATCACTCCCATGTCTGTCTCGACACCATCGGCTTTCCCCTTATTGATGGTGTAGTAGATGCTTCCCGTGTGGGAGAGGCGATTGACTACGCGAGCGATGATGACTTGCTCACTCCCCATAGGCAGGCTGTCTAAGGCATGCAGGTGTGGGAGCGAGTGATAGGCTTCTCCTTCCTTGAGCTGCTGTACGAGCTGATTGTAGGCTTCACGTAGGCGAGCATTCTCTCGAAGGAGCTCTTCGGAGCGAGGGCGTAAGTCGACATAGCTCCACCCTTCGGTCAAGAGTTCGTTGACTCGACCGAAGAGGGAGCTTGTCGCATACCATTGAAGGCTCTTAGCATGGATGGATCCTTGGAGCAGTAAGGAGAGTGCTACGGCTTCCAAGAGGAGGAAGACGAAGACATGCCGATACTTCTGAAGGAAGGCAAAGAGCTTATCCACGAGTGATCACTGTCGAGCTGACGACGGAGCTTCGTCCGTCGCTAGCCTAGCGGAAGAGGAAGTTGAAGTTATGGATGTTCTTCAGTGCGATCCCGGTACCGAGAGCGACTGAATGGAGGGGGTTCTCAGCGATCTTGAAGTTCAGACCAAAGCGCTTGGAGAGACGCTTATCAAGACCACGAAGGAGGGCGCCACCACCTGTGAGGATGACACCATTCGCTACGATGTCGGCATAGAGCTCGGGAGGAGTAGCCTCGAGGGTGCGGAGGATAGCACTCTCGATCTTCCCGATCGAGTTGTCGAGGCACTCACAGATCTCACGATAGTTCACCTCGACCTTGCGGGGCATAGTGTCCATCATGTTCGCTCCCCAGACGGTGAAGTCTGCGGGGGGCTCATCGAGGTCTGGGTAGACTGCACCTACCTGGATCTTGATCTGCTCGGCGGTACGCTCCCCGACCTTGATCTGATGGCGATCACGCATGTGATCCATGATGTCCTGTGTGAGCTCGTCTCCAGCGGTGTCGATCGACTGATCTTCGACGATACCTCCGAGGGAGATGACGGCGATCTCTGTCGTACCACCACCGATGTCGACGATCATGTGCCCTTCTGGGGCAAGGACGTCGATACCTACACCGATAGCGGCTGCCATTGGTTCGTAGATCATGTAGACGTCACGACCGCCTGCGTGCTCGCTAGAGTCACGTACCGCACGGATCTCTACCTCGGTGCTACCAGAAGGGATACAGACGACCATACGGAGCGAGGGCGTGAACCATCCTCTGCGACGGCTGATCATACGGATCATGCCTCGGATCATATGCTCGGCAGCATCGAAGTCGGCGATGACTCCCTCTTTAAGAGGGCGGATCGTGCGAATGTTCGCATTACCCTTTTCATACATCTCACGAGCCTTCGTACCTACGGCGATCATCTCGCCGGTGCGGTTATCAAAGGCTACGACGGACGGTTCATCCAAGACGATCTTATCATCCTTGATGATGATGGTGTTGGCAGTGCCCAGGTCCATGGCCAGCTCCTGCCGGAAGGAAAATAGTCCCATTTATACTTGTCTTCTATTGATCTCTTATGTTGTTTCTGCTTAGTGCTTAAAGTGGCGGACGCCGGTCATCACCATCGCGATGCCGTGAGCATCTGCAGCCTTGATGCTATCCTCGTCACGTACGGATCCTCCAGGCTGGGCGATAGCGGTGATGCCTGCCTCGGCAGCAAGGGTCACGCAGTCGTCAAAGGGGAAGAAGGCATCACTAGCGAGTACGGCTCCCTTCAGCTCAAAGCCAAAGTGGCGAGCCTTTTCGATGGCCTGCTTCAGCGCATCTACTCGGGAGGTCTGTCCTACGCCTGAGGCGATGAGCTGACCAGCCTTGCCTAGGACGATCGCATTGCTCTTGCTGTGCTTGACGAGCTTCGTAGCGAAGACGAGGTCCTCGAGCTCCTGTGCAGTAGGTGCCACCTTAGTAACGGGCTTCATGTCCTGAATAGTCTCTACCGCACGGTCGGTCTCCTGAGCGAGGATACCTCCGAGCATGGAGCGGTATGACCACTGCGCACTCACGGGCTGTAGCTGGCGGAGGAGGATGCGGTTCTTCTTGCTCTCAAGGACGGGCAGGGCTTCGGCGGTGAAGTCGGGTGCGATGAGTACCTCGAAGAAGAGCTTGTTGATCTCTTCGGCAGTCTGTAGGTCGATCGGGCGGTTAGCCACGAGGACGCCTCCGAAGGCCGAGACGGGGTCGCCTGCTAGAGCCGCTTCCCAGGCCTCTAGGATCGTCGAGCGGGAGGCACAGCCACAGGCATTGTTGTGCTTGAGGATCGCGAAGGTAGGCTCGTCGAAGTCCTGAATGAGGGAGACGGCGGCCTCGACGTCCTGCAGATTATTGTAGGACAGCTCCTTGCCATGAAGCTGCTCAAAGTACTTCTCTAGTTCGCCGTAGAAGATCCCCTGCTGGTGAGGGTTCTCGCCATAGCGAAGGGGCTTGGCTGACTGTGCGGAGAGACGAAGCTCGCTGTGATCCTCCCCGTCGAAGTAGGTGAAGATAGCTGAGTCATAGTGTGAGCTCACGGCAAAGGCTCGGCGAGCGAAGTGTCGACGCTCCTCGAGGGTCGTCTTGGCGCCACGGGTGCGCAGGATCTCCTCGAGCGTCGCATAGTCTGCCTGGGAGGGGATGATGACGACATCCTCGAAGTTCTTAGCTGCTCCTCGGATGAGGCTGATACCGCCGATGTCGATCTTCTCGATGATGTCCTCTGCGCTCGCTCCTGAGGCTACGGTGGCTTCGAAGGGGTAGAGGTCGACGATCACGAGGTCGATGAGAGGGAGTCCATAGGTGGCTACCTCCTGCTGGTCGGTCTCATGGGAGCGACGAGCGAGGATACCACCGAGGACGGCAGGATGGAGGGTCTTGACGCGTCCCCCGAGCATGGAGGGATACTTCGTTAGGTCTTCGACGGCTACGCAGGGGTAGCCTAGGCTCTCGATGAAGGCGTGTGTACCGCCTGTGGATACGAACTCTACACCAGCCTGGTGTAGGAGGGCTAAAATCTCGGCTAAGCCGTCCTTGTGGTACACGGAGATGAGTGCTCTACGAATGACCTGCTCCATAGCGTCCTGTTGTCTTTTTTAGTGAAGTAAAAGTGCCTATGGCCGTAGCCGATGTCTTGCCCCATCAGGGAGACCCTTAAGCCACTAAGCCAAACAAAGATAACGAATTTCCCCCTACTATTCCCGTAGCCTGTCCCTTTGGTCTCCTCGGGACACTCGGGGAAGGCCCCTATCTCGTCCTCGTCTAGCTGGCAAAAGGGCTCAGGGGCAGAGCTAGCCTAAGCCAGCCTTGCCCCTGAGATGCTGTGGGAGAGTGAAGTGGACGTTAGCCCTTCTTGAGGAACTCGGCACGGAGCACCATTATCGAGCCATCGACCTTACCCTCGACCTCTTCGGGGTTCTCGGTCAGTCGGATCGTCTTGACCTTCGTGCCCTGCTTGATGACCATCGACGAGCCTCGCACCTTGAGATCCTTGATGACGGTCACGGCATCGCCATCGTTTAGAGGGGTACCGTTGCTGTCCTTGCAGATCGGAGTTTCGTCGCTTGCTTCGTTCGTGGCATCGAGGTGAAACTCATGCGAGCAGTCGGGGCAGATATAGGTTGTCCCATCGAAGTAGGTGTTTTCGCCTCCACATTGGGGGCATAGAGGATATTCATTCATCTGTCAATACAATTAAGTGGCTGTTCGGGTCTACGAAGCTGAGCTATCTCCCTGCTTAGCTCCAGAGGTTCACAAAGATAAGACAAGATTACTACAGCCCTTTTCTCCCCCGCACCCCGCTGTCTGGTCTGCTGTGATGTCGCTCCTCGCTCCTCGTCAGAGAGAGGGCCGGACTGGTGCTTTGGGGGAGAGACGATATGAGGGATGAGGCCAAGGGGGGTAGCAGTAGTAACACAAAAGGGGCAACAGTAGTGCCCCTCATGAGGTAATACTGTTGCCCCTAGAGAGGCACTACTGTTGCCTACTAGTTGGTTTCAGAGAGTGGGGGATCAGGAGGACGAGGAAGCTGGGATTGCTATTAAAGAACTTTCTCTATATTTGTACTGTGTTCATCCGAACCTATTTTACAAACCAACTATAAGAGAAATGTTACAGGAATTCACCCTCAATCGCGGTAGAGCCATCATTAACTTCACCTCGAAGTACTGTGATAACCGCCGTAAGGTACTCACCAGCTACGCCTATGGTCGTGTGGTCGAGTCCTTCATCTCGCATCTTCGCAAGGATAACCCCGTCATCTATAATGCCTTCATTCAGGGCTTCAAGGATGAGGACGAGCTCGTCCGAGCCTTCATGGAGTCTATCCGTCTGCTGAGTGTCTGTACGGTCGATGAGCTCCTAGCCGTCAATAATAAGTATGCCCCCCTCTTCCAGGATCGTGATCTCTTCCTCGAAGTCGTCGAGCTACTCTACCACTACTGGCGTCGTATGGAGCGTATCGCCGTGGTGCACAATCAGCGTCAGGGGGATGGCGTGCAGAATGTCCGCTTCGTCCAGGCCTACGAGCTCTTCAATGAGCTGATCCTCTCGATCTACCGCCGTACGAAGGAGGTCGTCAATGGCTATGCTAGCCAGGTCTATCGCCAGACGACTGCAGGGGTCAATGCGGGGCTGATCCTCAGCGATGCTCCCTGGAATTACCCAGTCGAGTATAAGGGGCTAGCCTCCATCCCCTTCATCAACTCCATCGTCATCAATCCTCCCTACGTCACCTACACGAAGAAGAATACCCGAGATGGCATCTTCAAGGAGCACAGCCTCAATCCTGTAGCGAATATGGTGCTCAACGAAGATGAGTGGTTCCTCTACCCCGCCAAGGTCGGCGATCTGCTTGCCTTCGTTTACTTCCATAAGGACTTCATGTGCCACGGGCTAGGCCTAGCGAACCTCTTCGAGCTAGCTAAGGAGGATGAGTACGTAGGGAAGAAGCCTGATATGATCTATATCTTCGGCTACGAAGACGGGCATGAAGAGAAGCGTACCTTCTACTACAAGGATCGTAAGAACGACATCCTCATCGGCTACGCTAACTACTGCGATGAGATCGACTACTTCGGCTACATGAAGAAGATGCTCCTGACGCTGCATAACCTGAAGCAGATGGAACGAGGCAACCTCCCTATCCACGGGGCCATGGTGAATATCATCCTCAAGAATGGGCGTGAAGCGAACATCATCATCATGGGCGACAGCGGTGCAGGGAAGAGCGAAAGCCTCGAAGCCTTCCGCACGCTCAACGAGAGCTACATCCGTCACATGCGTGTCATCTTCGACGACATGGGCTATCTCTCCTTCGGGGAGGATGGGAAGATCCGTGCCTATGGTACGGAGATCGGTGCCTTCGTGCGTACCGATGACCTCGATCCGATGTACGCCTTTGCCCAGCTCGACCGAGGTATTTATACCAACCCCGACAAGGTGAATGCGCGTGTCACCATCCCGATCTCTACCTATGAGCTGATCTCTAAGGGCTTCCCCGTGGACTACTTCCTCTATGCGAATAACTACGCAGAGGCGGAGAAGAAGATCGCTCTCTTCGATACGATCGACGAGGCGATCCCTGTCTTCGAGGCTGGTGCTCGCCGTGCTAAGGGGACGACGACAGAGAAGGGGCTGGTCACCTCTTACTTCGCTAACCCCTTCGGTCCCGTGCAGGAGCAGGAGCTGGCTGGCGAGCTGATCCGTAAGTACTTCGAGGCGCTCTTCGCCGCCGAGACCAAGGTCGGTGAGATGCACACCTCACTGGCGATCGAGGGACAGACCAAGGATGGCCCTCGTCTAGCAGCCGAAGAGCTCTTCAAGATGATCAACGAGGACTAAGCCCCTCTGTACCTGCTCATTTATCTGCGGGGCGTCTACCTCTCGAGGGGTGGACGCCCCGCTGGCTTGATTTGCCCCACTTTAGTTCCAACTAGTAGGCAACAGTAGTGCCTCTGAAGGGGCATCAGTATTACCTCATGAGAGGCACTACTGATGCCCCTTTTGAGGTAACACTGTAAATAGGCTGATGGGGTAAGTGGTGGCGGTACTTGGCGGAGCTGTGTCGGGAGGGGGCTACGGAGCTAGTCGCTGGCGGTCAATTCCCCTGGGAGTAGCATAGGGGTGGTGTCGGTGGTGGGTTAAGGTGTTGGTTTTGAATAAGAATGTGTACCTTTGAAGAAGGGTGCCTTTAAGCCTTGCTCCTCATCAGCTAGCAGGCTGGTCTGCGCCCTGATCTCTCCCTCGTGAGGGAATGATGATTTTCACGAGAAGTTAAACGCACTCATCCTTGCTCTTACTTCTATGCTTCATCCGCCGACACACTTTCAGCGCTATCTGATAGCTGGCACCCTGCTCGCTGTCTACTTCCTATATCGCTACTTCACAGGGCGTCTAGATCTAGCCAACATCCTTTTTGTGATCAGCCTCGTGGCCTGGAGTGCGATCACGGCAGAGGTCTTCGGTCACTTCCGAGGGGCGGGAGGGAAGTATTACCTCGTCACACTCCTCGGGGGGCTATTCATCATTGCCTTGACTTACCTCCTCGTGGGGCTGGGATAATACCTCGTGCCTTCCCCTGCTTTTTGCCCCAAAATCTAATCGGTGATTGAGTCGCTAAATAACTCATTGACAAGGGCGTTTGCTTAAATATTTTAAGTTGTCGCCCACCTTATTTGTATCTGAAAAACTTGACTACCTTTGCTGGTAAGGTAGGACGCAAGTCCTTCGCATAGCCCAAGGGCTCCTCCCTGGCTCCCTTCCCTTAGGAATAGCCGAAAACACTCCCTGCCGATGGTATCTCCATCCCGCTACCTCGGGTAGTATCCTCCCGCCTTAGCTTGCTCCTCCATGCGCTCGCTAGGCTTCTCCTCTCACGCATTTTTGCGTACACATACTAACTTTTCTATAGAAATGAAACTTACACTTAAGCTCCTATGTATAGCAGTGGCTGTAACTGCTGTCATCACTTCCTGCAACAAGGAAGATTCCCCTCGTAAGCCTCAGGCTCATACAGAGAAAGTTCTTTCCGAGCAACTCGAAGAGCAAGAACTCCGGCTGTTTTTCAGCGAGCAACGTAGCCTTATAAAGCAAGAGCTCAAGAAGCAACGCCAGAAGCTAGGCGAATTCCGTTCTTTAGGTGGGCAGACACAGGATGATTATATCTTTGACCCAGAAGCTCAAGAGAAAAGGATCAAGAATATGAACTGGTCAGAGCTGACCAAGCGCTTTTTCTTAGATTTCCCTCTGATCTTTGAAGGGGAATTGCCTACCCCGTCCTTGCACGACGTCAGTTTATACCCCATCCCTCATGGAGAGAAGCGGATTATAGCTTATGCATTAGCTATAGTGTCGTCTGTCAAGTCGGATAGGGCATCTGTTGCACGGGCAACAGGTGGTGGACAAGAGGCTCAGGACAGGCAGAAACGAATAGACGCGGCTGTAAAGATCTGCGAGCAGAACTTCTCTCGAGAGATGGATGATGTTGCACTGGAGGCAATCATTACCTTGGGTGCTGGTACTTTCTTCGGAACCCCTGCAGGCGCACTAGCTGCAGCTGTAACTGTCGTAGCCGCGGGTACTGCTAAAGCTTATGCTCATTATTCAGAGTGTATAGCAAATGCCAAGCAAACACGATCGATGGATGTTGCACCCAATATTGTTCCTCCTATGGATGGTTTGACGGCAACTTTGCCAGAAGCAACAGCTCCAGAGAAGAGACTAGAGGCGACGCCACCGCTTGTGGCTGAACCATAATGAGGGCGTCAGTGTGTTAGTCATCTAACCCAACTCACTTATGGAAAAGAGAACTTATCCCATTGTAGATTACGTCTTGGCGTTCGTGTTCGTCGTCTTAGGCGTGACAACTTCGTGGTACTCGGGACTCCAGCGCTATACAGAGGCGGTCTATCCGCTAGGACTGCTGATGCTCCTTGCACTAGTCTTGCTCTACCGAGCTGTGCGGGCAAAGAGCACGGGATATATAGTCGTGTGGGTGGTTGTCCTCCTCTTGGCGGGGTGGGTGATGGCCTCCTTCCTCAGCCAAAGTGTGTAGAGACGCCTACACGCTTGCCTTACGCTAGCCTCTCCCGAATAGACAGCGGGGGCGCTTACCTTCTGAAGGTAGGCGCCCCCGCTAGCTTTGTCCGCTGGGGACGGGAGGGTGGCGAGGCTTACTCTTTGACTTCGCCAGCTACGGGACGACCGGCGAGGAGATCCTCGATGTTGTTAAAGGTCGTCAGGGCGATGTTCGTCGTAGCTTCCTCGGTGAAGAAGGCCTGGTGCGAGGTAAGGATGACATTGTTGAACGAGAGGAGGCGAGCTAGCGTATCGTCGTCGATGACCTTGTCGCTCTTGTCCTTGTAGAAGTAGGGCTCTTCCTCCTCGTAGACATCGAGACCAGCGAAGCCGACCTGCTTGGTCTTAAGCCCCTCGATGAGATCTTCGGAGTTGATCAGACGGCCACGACCCGTGTTGATGATCATGACACCCTTCTTCATCTTGGCGATGCTCTCGCGGTTGATGATATACTCGGTAGCAGGTGTCAGCGGGCAGTGCAGGGAGATGATGTCTGATCCCGCATAGAGCTCGTCTAGGGTGACGTAGCGCATGTCGTTGGCTTCGGCGAAGGCGTGGTCGGGGTAGAGGTCATAGGCTAGCACCTTGGTTCCGAAGCCACGCATGATACCGATGAGCACCTTGGCGATCTTACCCGTACCGATCACGCCGATGGTCTTGCCGTACATGTCGAAGCCCATGAGGCCGTTGAGGGTGAAGTTCCCATCACGGGTACGCCAGGAGGCACGCTGGATCTTGCGGTTGAGGGAGAGCATTAGCGCTACGGCGTATTCGGCGACAGCGTGGGGGGAGTAGGCGGGGACACGGGCTACGATGATCCCAGCTGCACGGGCAGCGTCGAGATCGACGTTGTTGTATCCAGCACAGCGTAGAGCGATCATCTTGACCCCATTCTCCTTGAGGACAGCGATGATGCTAGCGTCGACCTGGTCGTTGACGAAGACGCAGACGATGTCTGCCCCCTTGGTCAGTGAGACGTTGTCGGCATTGAGGATACCGGTGTAGTACTTGATGTCGAAGCCATAGTCTTCATTGACCTTGTTGAAGGTCACCTTATCATAAGGCATTGTCCCGAAGAAGGCAATGGTAGCTTTTTGCATAAAGAAGGATATACTTGTCTTGGTTGCTAAATTTGCGTGACAAAAATACACCTTTTCACACAAAGAGTGGTGTAGTGGGAGCAGAAAGCCTTCCACACGTTACTTTTCTTGCTAAAAAGGGAGGAATTACGCTCTCCCTCCCCTAGCTCCCCTTCCTTGATTCTTTGTGACCAACTAGTAGGCACTACTGATGCCCCTCGGGAGGCACTACTGTTGCCTCT
>ERZ773077.204-NODE-204-length-44823-cov-16.043580_pt1 | contig 44823 bp, 58 predicted proteins | sample MGYA00580612_ERZ773077 | MGnify/ENA primary metagenome ERZ773077 (study PRJEB29015, sample SAMEA2737971) | human oral metagenome | biome: human oral; feature: human-associated habitat; material: dental | place: China | collected 2021 ...
ACGAAGTGCGGGTTTTGATTAATCTTTTCCTGCTGCGCCGACACGGAATCGGCGTGATAAAATGCAGGATTAAAACCAGTGCGATTGCGGCACTTCAGGCAATTCTCATATTTCTCATCAACTGTGGCGCCGTCAGGACAAACCTGGCTACTGTGATTCTCAAAATCCACCCAACCCGTGCAGTATTTAGCAGAAAAATCAAACACCAGTGACAACTCCTGCCCCAAAACATCACCACGCTCAGTCTTGCCGTCAATCTGCCACTCCAGAAATGGCCGGTTTTCGGTATCAAAGCTGGCGTAGCTTAGCAAAAACTCCCCAGACATAGCACCATTATATCAAAAGCCGCCCGGGTAACCGCCCGGGACGGCTTCAAATGTCAAAACGGTCTATAGCGGTGCTTCGACAGCTGCCCAGGTGGCGTCCGGATTGTCATCAGGGATGATGATGGTGACTTGGTCGCCAACTTCGATGCGGAAGAAGGTGACGCTGGCGAGCAGGATGCGATATTCACGGCCGTTGGCCTCGACGTAGTAAACGCCGTCGTGCTGGACGAGCGTGCCGATGACTTGTTTGCGCGAGACCGGGCCGATTTGTTTGTAGATAAAGCTGCCGTCCTCGGCGATGGTTAATTTCAAGATGTCGCCCTCGACGAGCTTGGACTTTGAGGCGTAGTTCGCCGGGATTGGATAATTCTTGCCATCAGGCCCCATCATCATTTGGCCATCAAACACGCCCTCAATTATCTTGCCAGCAACATCGTCCGACGAGGTTTTTGGCGTGACGACTTGCCCATCGTCACCAACGATGCTGATCAGCAGCTCCTTGGCCGCCGCTAAGTTGGTTTCTGCTTCTTGGATGAGCGTCCTGAGGCGCTTCACTTGCTTTTCCGGTAAATCAGACATATGGCTCGCATTCCTTGTCTATTTTGATAGTACGTGAGAGTAATATAGCACTAATTATGTGAGTGTGCAAGTCCCGCCAGTCGATTCGCATCGGCTAACGGCTTGTCTTTCCACAAGGACAACAGATAGTCAGGTAAAAATGTGGTAATTTTTACCCTTGCCAATAAAACACCGCCCGTGGTATAAGCTCCGGGCGGTGTTTCTCTACGAAAACAATCGGTCGTTTCACGCAAAAATTAGCTTAACTCAACGCTAGCGCCGGCGTCCTCGAGCGTCTTCTTGGCAGCTTCAGCTTCGTCCTTCGACACCTTTTCCTTGACTGGTGCTGGTGCGCCGTCGACGATGGCCTTTGACTCACCGAGTCCTAAGCCGGTGATTTCCTTGACTGCCTTGATGACAGCAACTTTTTGAGCACCTGCGTCTTTCAGAGTGACGGTGAACTCAGTTTTTTCGTCTTCTGCGGCAGCATCGCCACCAGCAGCTGGACCAGCAACAGCCACTGCAGCAGCAGCTGGCTCAATGCCGTATTCGTCTTTCAAGTGATTTTTCAATTCGTTAACTTCTAGAACTGTCAACTTGGTCAGTTCTTCAGCCAATTTTTTAATATCAGCCATGATATGTCTCCTTATATTATTGATTGATTGCTAAACTTAAGCCGTAGCTTTGGCTTCGATGCCGTCCAGTAAGCCGTGCAAATTGCCGCCAAGTGCGCCCACGGTGTCGTGGACTGGTGAGAGCAGCTGTGCCACCACTTCGGCGATGAGCTGGTCTTTGCTTGGCAAGCCTGCCAGCGCTTTGATGTCAGCTTCGTTGATGCTCAGGCCTTCGCCTGAGAAACCACCGGCCAACTGTAGTGCTGGATGCGTCTTTGCAAACGTGTCCAGAACTTTGGCTGGCATGACCTCGTCCTCGGCGCTCATGGCGTAAACCAGCTGGCCAACCAATAAGTCAGTCTCAGCTTCTTTGTAAGTGTCAACGCCCTGCAATGCTACGCGCACCAAGCGGTTTTTGACCACCTTGATAACGACGTTTGCTTCGCGGGCAGCCTTGCGCAGCTCTTGCAATTCAGCTACGCTCAGGCCCTGGTACCGCGCAAATGCCGTACCTTTGGCATCTTTCAGAAGCTCGGTTAGTTCAGCAACCAAAGTTTGTTTTTTATCGCGTGAAATTGCCATAAAAATCCTTTCTTTGATTGGTTCTTGTGTGATTCGACCGATTTGTTAACGTGCGGTAATGGAGAATCTGGTTCTCGTTTTTCTGGGCATTAGCCGAGCAAACAAAAACGTCTTTGATTCTCGCACTACCAAAGACGTCAAATAAAACTGTTCGTTTCATCCCTCGGCGGCATTTTTACATCTGTTTTTATACAAATCGCCGCTGTCTTTGGTAATGTCACGCATCATTGTAGCATAAATAACAACGGAGACGCAAGGGGTTTTGACGTTTTTGATGTGAGCAGGCCGCCAAAACCCCTCCTAGAGAAATTCTCTCCCAGCTAATCGTTAAACGATAGCCGAATATCGCCGGTGGTAGTGTGTAACTTAAGTTCTTTGTTACCGCCAGCTTGATTGGTGATGTTGCTGCTACCAGTGCTGGTTTTTACCTCGGTGCGATAGTCGGACTGCTTGCCGGTCAGATTGCCGTCGATGTTGCCGGTGGTGGTTTTTGCGCTCAGCTCCTTATCGACTGTAAGTTTGTCAAAGCGCAGTGAACCGGTTGTTGACGTAAATGAAGCGCTATCTGCCATCGCCTGTTTGATAGTAATATCCCCTGTCGTACTCTTGGCGACAATTTCTTTGGTGGCCGTTACGTCATTGATGCGTAGTGACCCTGTGCTGCTGGTCAGGTCTATCTTTTTGAGCAACTTCTGTGGTACTTGTATGCGGACGGCGCGCTCATGGCTGAGCCAGCTAAAGTCGAACAAGAAAGAGAATCTCCATGGTTCATGTTTCGATTTGACTATAACGCTGCCGTCAGCGGCGGTTACCTCGAACTGGTGAGTTTTCGTTTCATAGTATGACACCGTGATCTCGTTTTTATCGGTGCCGGTGATTTCAACCTCGTCTGTCGCTACCTCAACCAGTAGATTTTTGATGTCAGCTGTTTGGAAGGTCGTTTGTTTTTCCTCGAACTTACTGTCCGTAGCCGTTTTACGCAGATCTCCGCCGATAAGGGCGTAGGCGACTCCGAGAATAATGAGCCCAACCCCTAGTAGTCCAACACCAATTGTCAATAATTTTTTCATCGTTCTCCTCCTTGTTCTTGTTGAGAGAATTTCCTCCGTACTACCTTGCCAAGCTGAAGTATAGCCTGAAGCAAGATTAGCCCCAGGCCGATACAGATACAGCTCCAGCCTAGTTGCCAGAGGCCGACCGCCGGCTCACTGACGATATGGACGGCGCTGACCGCGAGAGCCAAAATGCCTGCTGCCGTGAGAGCGATAGCGGTGATTAGGAGGCTGAGCGGTACAGCGATAAGGGTAACCCCGATCGCTAGCCACAGGGGCGAACCCACGATGATCAATGTCCATCCCCACGGCGTGATGTCCTTTGGTAGACCTAATTTACCCTTGACCTTGGTGAGTAGCGGTTCTTCTGACTTGATCTTCTCGGCGATATCACGAACATTACCGAGATCGGCTATCGCCTCCTTTTCGCTCATGCCATCTTCGATCCGATCGTCGATCATTTCATCAAAGTAGCCAAGTGACTTTGCTATCTCATCCTCTGGTAAATCCTTGAGGTGTGACCGCAGTGCTTGATTGAATTGTTTTCTATCCATGAGCTTTCTCTCCTGCTATAAATTGAAATGCTTTTTCGACCATCGGCCAATCAGCGATAAAATCCGCAATCTGCTTGGCACCAGCTTGCGTGATATTATAATATTTGCGCAATCGGCTCTGGTGCTCCACGCTATACGCCGAGAGTTTGCCTGCTTTTTCTAGGCGCTTGAGAATCGGATATAATGTTGGCTCAGTGATGTCAATATATGGTGACAAGTCCTTGACGATCTTGTATCCATACGAATCTTGGTCGCGAATGGCAGCCAAGACACAGACCTCTAGTAGACCGCGTTTTAATTGTGATTCCATATCGCTTGCTCCTTTCTGCCAATACTATATATCACATAGTATTATGTGTAAAGAGGTGTAGCGTATAAATCTATGCTAACTATAAAATCCACCCCTTGTATCAGGGGTGGATTTATACTCGACACTGTTTTTAGAGGCTGTTCTCAACCTTTACGCTAGGCCCCATGGTGGTGGCAATGGCGATAGATTTGACGTAAATACCCTTGAGGCTGGATGGCTTTTGGGCGTTCAGGCTGGCGAGGAAGGCGCGGGTGTTTTCTGCCAGTTTATCAGCGCCAAACGAAACTTTACCGATCGCCAAGTGGACGATGGCCTGCTTGTCGACGCGGTATTCAACCTTGCCGGCTTTGGCTTCGGACACGGCTTTGGCGACGTCGGTGGCAACGGTGCCGGACTTTGGATTTGGCATTAAGCCGCGCGGGCCGAGCAGCCGAGCGTACTTGCCAAGCTTTGGCATATATTGCGGCGTTGCGACCAAGATATCAAAGTTCAATTCTTCCTTGTCCAGCTGCTTCAGGAATTCCTCGTCGCCGATGATGTCTGCGCCAGCTTTCTTGGCGGCGGCATGTTCGGTCTCTGGTGCGAACACCGCCACGCGAACGTCTTTACCGGTGCCGTGCGGCAGCGCTACGGTCGAGCGGACGTTCTGATCGGCTTGGCGCGGATCAACGCCCAGGCGAACGTGTATTTCAACGCTGGCATCGAATTTGACCGGGCTGGTCTCAGTCGCCAGTTTCAGCGCTTCGTCAAGGCTGTAGAGCTTATTTTTCTCAATCTTCTTGGCAGCTTCCTGGTATTTCTTGCCGCGGCGCTCTAGACGCGGACGCGTGATCGGCTTCGGGCCTTTCTTAACATGCGCTTCGGCGTCGTCGGACTGCGGCGTGGTGTCGCCGGCTTCTTTGCGGGCTTCCTTTTCGGCTTTTTCGGCAGCCTCATCGAGGGCTTTTTGGCTGCGTTTGCCGGCCTTGGCAACGACGGCTTCGCGCTCGGCGATAACGTCTTTATCTTTGGTATCGTGCGGCTTGCTGCTCTCAGGCGCGCCTGCTTCAGCTTCGGCAATTGCCGCCTCAATCTCTGCGATAGTATTCTTGTCGCTGACTGCTAATTGTAGTTCTGCTGCTTTCTCGAGCAGCTCGGCTTTCTTGGCCATATTAACCCTTTCTGTGGTACAAGCGGCGACTCGCCACCTTGGGTGAATCTTGCCTCCCAGCATTGATTTGATGATGGGTTAATTATAGCATAATCAGGTGTTTGCGACTAGTCTTTTGTCTCGTCACTCCAGGTGAAAGGCATAATGCCAGATACACTCTCGATCGGCACGAGGTACACGAGCCCCCTGTCGCTCACGTCTTTGATTTGTAGCATTGGCTGCCCCTGGCTGAGTGGGAAATCTGCTATTGACATTATCTTTCCTTCGCGCTCGGCCATCTCTGGTATGACGAGGCTGATGGTGTCACCGCAAATCTCAAATGGCTCTTCGTCGGGTTCAGATATCGTGGCCGGTAGCTCGGCGATTTCCTCTGGTGAGTATGAGCCTGACTCGTAGACGTTGATGTCGATTGCCCAATACTTGTTCGCCATACAGGATACCAGATTTCCTCGGTATAACGTATCAAAAATATGATTTAGCTCTGATCGTGTCTCGTCGATAGCGTCTTCAAGCATTTTTTGCTGCTGCCCGAGACGGGCGTTTGTGAACTCCTTGCTTTTAATGAGCTCGGTCGCAAGGGCTGCGGTGTTATGTAAATTATCAATCAAATTGTGGTCGGGTTTAGACGGTATGATATTCGGCTTATCCTGACGAATGCACTTGTTGAGGTACATGCTATCAGGAATGATAAAGAGTAAATCGTCGGGTGATTTCTCGTCAATATTTTCTAGGACGATAACCAGTCGCTCCCTGCCATTTACCTTAAACATATCAAATCCATCAGATCCCAGTTGGGTGAACGAGGTGACCTCACCGTGAATATCACCTGAGGGAGCTTGTCGGTATACAATGCCTTGTCCAGAAAATACACCGTTTTCGCAAAAATCGCTACCGACGACAGCCTCTAGATCTTCTATTAGTTTGTTAAAATCATCTTCATCAGAATAAGCCGCCGTATCTTCAATTTTATATATTATATTTCGCGCTGCCTCATCATTTAAGAAATTAATAACGTCGATTCTTTCACTGGTGTCGACCGATTCATCAGTTATTTCAATGTCAATGATATTATCGCGCGAGATAGTATGAGAAGCACCGTCGAGGTCGATTATTGCAAAATGTGGATAATTGTCCTCCATTATTACGGAAATGTATTGAGCGCTAATAGTGTCATTATCATATCTTAGGCTGGGGTGTAGCGTTACGATTGATACAGTATTATCGTTAGCGATGAGGTCGAGATAGTTGTTGATATTGTCGAGCGTATTTTGGATGAGCATGGCCTGCTCTTCGGGCGAGGCGATCTGATAGCGTCGTTTCGCCAGTAGGACGTCAATTTCACTGACTTGGCTCAAAATATAAGAAAACGTATCTCGGGGCTTTTCATTTGAGGTCAATTTGTCAACATCAAGTTGCAGTAGGGTTTCTGGTGACAGAGGGATGGCTTTCTCGCCAATTGCTAGTGCGACGACGCGTTGTTCGGTGGTGATATCGACATCAGCAACACACTCTTTAGTTAAAACGGTTGTATAGGTAAACGGTCCTAGCTCGCCATTCATCTGTTCAACACCAAGCCCACCGTCTGGTAATTCATGAGCAATTGTTACAGTGGTCGCTTCGCCGAGGTACTGTGGGTCGAAATAGCATGTCGAGAAATCTTGCGCTAGCTGGCTGGGGTGATATTCTGGTGGTATGTCCTCTAGTTTTTCACTACTGTATGCGGCGAGGTCTTGGTTGATCCTTTTGACATTGTCCCAAAACGATGGATCGTATAGCTCCGAGAGTAGATCTATCGGGTTGCTTTTAATCTGTCATGTTCCATGGGATTAGTTATATACTACCACTGTTGTTAGGGCAAGCATGAGTTATTTAAGCATGGTAATATGGTGCTGATCTGCGGCAATGAGTCGGTATATCTATAGTCTATAACCCGCTTGCCCCTGCTCTTTCGTCTCTGCTACAATAGCAGGTATGAACAATATCACAATCACAGACATTCACGCACGACAAATTTTAGATTCTCGGGGCAATCCGACGGTGGAGGCCGATGTTCGGCTGAGCGATGGCTCGTTCGGGCGGGCGGCGGTGCCGTCGGGCGCCAGTACTGGTTCGCACGAGGCGGTCGAGCTGCGCGACGGCGACTTGGCGTATAGTGGCAAGGGTGTACTGAAGGCGGTCGAGCATGTCAACACCGAGATCGCGCGGGCGCTGCGCGGTATGGATCCATTTGCGCAACATCGGGTTGATGAGCGGATGCGGCAGCTGGACGGTACGCTGAACAAGGGGCGGCTTGGAGCGAACGCGATCCTAGCGGTCAGCCTAGCGGTTGCCAAGGCAGCGGCTGAGTCTAAGGGTATTGAGCTTTTCGTCTATGTCAATCAGCTGGCAAATGCTGGCACGATGAGCCTGCCGATGCCGATGATCAATGTGATGAACGGCGGGCAGCACGCGCTTGGTGCGACGGATATTCAGGAATATATGATCATCCCGGTCGGTGCATCGACGTTCGAGGACGCGATGCGGATGAGCGCCGAGGTGTTTCACGCACTGGCGAAAGTGCTCAAGGCTGAGGGCTACCCGACGACGGTTGGTGATGAAGGTGGCTATGCGCCACATGTGCGCGGCGGCAATATGGAGCCAGTCAAGTTGCTGGTACGGGCGATTCAGCAGGCTGGCTATAAACTGGAGCAAGACTTTGCCTTTGCTCTTGACGTGGCCTCGAGCGAATTCCACGAGGGCGATGGCCAGTATCGGCTGGAGACGGAGCATCGCACGCTGGATGTGAATGGCATGATCAAGATGTACAAGCAGCTGCGGGCTGAGTATCCGGTGGTGTCGATCGAGGATGGACTGGATGAGGAAGCCTGGCACGACTGGCAGACGCTGACGACGGAGCTTGGCTCGACGACGCAGCTGGTCGGTGATGATTTGTTGGTGACGAATGTGATGCGGCTGGACCGGGCGATTGCCGAGAAGGCCGGTAATGCGATCTTGATCAAGCCAAATCAGATTGGCACGTTGAGCGAGACCATTCAGGCGGTGATGATGGCGAAAAAGGCCGGCTGGAATACGGTGATGAGCCACCGCTCGGGCGAGACTGAGGATGTGACCATTGCCCATCTGGCGGTCGGACTCGGTACGGGTCAGATCAAGACCGGCTCAATGTCGCGCTCTGAACGTATCGCCAAGTACAACGAGCTGATGCGTATCGCCGAGATGCGGCCAGAGCTAGAGCTGGTGCGGCCGTTCAAGCAGTCGTAGTTCATAGGTTACGAGACAAGACACCGGGCGCCTGGTTGGCTGTAGTGGAAATTATTGCCGCAAGGCAACCAGCTGCCCCTCATCAGTAAATTTGATGATCCGTGAAGGCATTACCCCCTTGATTTCCCCGCTGTCAACGTAGACAGCCACCTCATCGCCAAAATACGCGGTTGCCTCATTGACTGTTGTGGCCGGTAGTTGCTCGCCGGGGTTAGCGCTTGGTGCGAGCAGTGGACCGACCAGCTGAATCAGCTCAGACAATGCTGTGTCTGGTGGTACGGCACGAAATGCCAAGGTCGCGTCAGTACGTACTAGGTGCGGCATAAAGTCAGGGCTAACCCTGGCAGCAATAGTGGTCGGCCGTTCGTGGCGTAGCTGGTCATAGATATGCCGCTGCTTGGTGGTGAGTTCGGGAATGTTGTCGGCGCTACTAAGCAGGATGATGCAGGATTTGGTGCGGTCACGCTGGCGTACGCGGTACAGCTCATCAACTGCCCTCGGGCTATCAGCTCGAGCGAGCAGACCATAAATGGTGTCAGTTGGCGCCACGACGAGTTTGTCAGCTCGTAGCGCCTCGATAACGGCAGTATCAAGTAAGTTTTTGGTGATCACCAAATGATTATACCACAATAAAATTACCCCCACGGCAGGGAGCAATTTTGTTTGAATGAACGACGTAAATTAGTCAGCGACTTCTACGCCCATTGAGCGAGCGGAGCCAGCAACGACTTTCATCGCGCCTTCGATATCGATGGCGTTTAGCTGATCCATTTTTGCTTCGGCAATTTCCTGAAGCTGTGCGCGAGTGATTGTGCCAACTTTCTCGGCGTGCGGCTTGCCTGAACCCTTTTGAATGCCGGCTTTTTCGCGGATCATGTCATCGACTGGCTGACCAAGCGATTTCCACGTAAAGGTGCGATCTTCAAACACCTGAATGTGGACGATAACGTCCTTGCCCATCATATCTTTGGTGGCGTCGTTGAATGGATTGATGAAATCCATCATGTTCAGCCCCCACTGACCGAGGGTTGAGCCGACTGGTGGCCCGGCGGTTGCTCGTCCGGCAGGGATGCGTAATTTTAGATTACCGATAACTTTCTTTGCCATAGTTTCCTCTTATTTTTCCGTGCGTAACCACTGTATTATAACGAAAATTGTGTTAGAATACAAGCATGAACGCTCGCAGTATCAAGCCGGTTCGTCGCCTCATCAATATGTTTGGGGCGCTCGCTTACAGCCTGTTGATCTTCACGTATGCGGTTATCGTCGGTGCTGGGTTGCTATGGTTGGCACGCAGTGGCTTGCTCATGCAGCTCGGTGTATCGCCGGAGACAGTCCAGCCGGCACCCACCCCGCCCACTACGCCGAGCGATACGACGCCTCGTGCGGTACCGTTTCTCTTACAAGTGGTGCAGCTGATGTTGATGTCGGTGATGACAGTGGCGGTTTTGGGTGTGGTGGTGATGCTGCCGTATTGGCTGGGGCGCTGCGGCTCGTATCTGTTGAAGCGCAGCATTCGATTATGTCACAGCCAAGTGACGCTGGCGACCCTGTTGTTCGGCAAGATATTGGCGTGCGGCATCGGGACGGTGCCAGTGCTGATCATGGCGATGTATGATGCTAGGCAGTGGCCGATTGCGGCGGTGCTGCTGGGGATGATTACGGTGGCGCTAGTCCTCTTTGCCACACAACACTACCTCGCCAAAAGTAGCGAGGTAGTTGAAGCCAAAGATGTCTGGTAGCTTGGTGGTGTATCACCGCGCAGCCAGATGATCAGGTGGCTAGACTTTCTTGACCTGTAATGCGTCCAGCTCGACCGGCGTATCACGACCAAACATACTGACCATGACCTTGATCTTGCCCTTGACGGCGTCAATTTCTGCGATTGAGCCATCAAAGCCCTTGAATGGCCCGTCAATGATGGAGACCACTTCGCCGACCGAGAAATCGATCTGATGCTTTGGTTCTTCAACGCCCATACGCTTTTTGATCTTGGTAATTTCTTTGTCGGACACCGGTGTTGGCGTAGTGTCGGCACCGACGAAGCCAGTCACACCCGGCGTGTTGCGGACGATGTACCACGTCTCGTCGGTCAGCTTCATCTCGACCAGCACATAGCCCTGAAAGATCTTGGCATCGACAACCTTGCGCTTGCCGTTTTTGATCTGAATTTGCTTTTCTTTCGGCACCATTACGTCGAAGATTTTGTCGGCCATGTCGACGCCGTTGATACGCTGGCGGATGGATTCAGCAACCTTTTCCTCGTAGCCCGAGTAGGTGTGAATGGCGTACCACGAGCGAGTTGAATCGTAGCGATTTGATGACATAAATTCCCTTTCCTATTTCAAAATTTGATTAAAGCCCCAGTTAAAGCCGGCGTCAAGCAGCAAGATCAGCACCACGAAGATCAACGTAAACACCAGCACCGCCGCCGTCATGCTCCAGGTTGCTGAGCGAGTCGGCCAGCGCACCAGCTTGAGTTCCTGCCACGCGCCCTTGAAATAGCCAACGTCACCTGATTTTTTGGACGTGGTTTTTGGTTGCTTTGGTGAGGTGCTGGTCGCTGCCACCGTTTTTTTGGCGGTCTTACTGGTGGTTTTTTTGGTGGTTGCGGTTGATTTTGGTTTAGTTGGTGACGGCTGCTTCGTCTCGTCATCTTTCGCGGTGATGCGGCGAACCCTCGTCTTTGATCCTGCTGCGTTTTTTTGTGCCATAGTTTCTCCCAATTTAAAAGTCTGCTTCTTAGCAGACTGTCAAGTCTATTGTAGCGTGTCCGGGCCGTGATTGCAAGGGCGGTCTCACGCGGACGTGGGCGGATCAGCCAGCTCAAAGCTAAATGTTGAGCCATGATTGAGTCGGCTTTTGACAGAGATGGTGCAGCCGAGTTTGTGCGCCAATTTGCTCGCAACGTACAGTCCCAGTCCGGTGCCGCTGGTCTCGCGGGTGCGATAATCCTCGGCCCGGTAAAATCGCTGGAAAATCTTTTTTTGGTCAGTCTTGCCGATGCCTATCCCGGTATCGATTACCGCAAATTGTACGGCACCGTTACGCCGGTGCATCCGCAGCGTCACCCCGCCACGAGGCGTGTATTTAATGGCGTTTATGATGAAGTTTTGCAGTAGCTCGGTCAAGTACAGCCGCGAAACCTTGATCACGCCAATCTGCGCACTCACGTCGAGGTCAAACCGCAACCCCTTCTCGGCCGCCCGTGGCGCAAACTCACTGTGTAACGTGCTAGCCAGCTCCATCAGATTAATCGTCTCCGTCTCGTCCGCCGCCCCACGTTCAGCGCGCGATAAGGTGCCAAGATCATTGATCATTTTAGCGAGGAACATCACTTGATCGTGCGCCGCCACCAGCGCCTCATGCACCTTTTGGGTGTAGCCTTTCTCGGCGAGCAGTCGAGCGTTATCAAGCGCTCCCTCGGCAATGGCCACCGGTGTGCGCAGTTCGTGGCTGATGACGCTGATGAATTCATCACGCTCCTCTTCGAGGCTTTTTATCTTGGTGACGTCACGCAGAATGAGCACATAGCCATCAGCGCTCGAGCTGCCGCCCAAAATCGGCGCAAAGGTCGCCTCCAGTCGCAAATGATCGCCATCGCTGAGTGGCATGATCAGATCGTCACGAGTACGGATTGACGGCGATTTGCTCAGTTCTTCAAATACATTGATTGGCGTTCTACCGAGCGTCTGTAATTGAAATATCTCGTTAATGTGGTGGCCATGGAGTGTGGCGTTGGTGTCCAGTAGGCCGATCATCGCCGCATTATAAATCGTGATGACGCCGTGAGCGTCAGTACTCAGCACCGCGTCGGTCAAGCTGTTTACCAGTGTCATCATCTGGCTATGCTCTGGCGCGGCTTTCGTCTCATCGTGTCCGCATTGCTGACTGCGCCCCATGCGCCACCTGCCCATCCCTTGTCTCATATGATTTTAGTATAGCACACGCTACACGTGCGGTGTATGGTTTTTCAGCGCCGCTCGGTGTGTTTTGTAGGCTGGGTCGATGGCCGCAACCTCTCGCCAAAAGGCGTCGGAGTGATTCATCTGGCGGGTGTGAGCCAGCTCGTGAATCAGCACATAATCAAGCAGCTCAAACGGCAGGTTCATCAGCGCGATGTTCAGGCTAATCGTGCCGCGCGACGAGCAGCTGCCCCAGCGGCTGGAGGCGTGCGTCAGCTTGACGGTTTGATAGGAAAAGCCATGTTCCTCGGCCAGAAACTTGAGCCGCCGTGGCAGGTAACTTTTGGCTTCTTTGCGTAGCGCCGTGATGACGACTTCACGAATGCGCTGCTGGATGGCTGGAGTGGTGATGTTGGTGCCGGGCGGTAGCTTGACGAGGATGCGGGTACCGGAGCGCTTGATAATGAGTTCGGTGAGTGCGGGCTGGGTCTCGATGATCAGGTGATGACTTTTGCCAATTGATTGGTCGCGCGTGTAGTAGTGACCTTGTTGATGCTCGTTCAAAAGCTCGCGAATACGCGGCCGGGATGACTTGATGAGCATTTTTGCTGCGAGCAGCGGTGCGTACGTCGGTAAGCTAATCCGCAGCTGCCCGTTTGGCGCGACTTTCAGTGACACCTGACGCGCCAAGTGCGAGCGCCTCACCGTGATTTCGCCAAACTCAGCGTCGGTAATGGTTGGCATACATAGCTCCTAGCTGATGCGAACACGGCTGAATACCGGACGTTGCGGACGGCGCTTGGGAGTATCAGCCTGGGCAGCCTGCGGTTGGGTCGGAGCGGCTGTCGTATTCGGGCGAACGTCGGCCAGCCGCTTGAGCAAGGTGCGCGCTTGGGTGTTATAGGTGTGACGACCACTGATGACGACGCATGGCTCGCTGGGGTGCGGCGATGAGAATTGTTTGATCTTAGTATCAAATGCCGCCTCGTCATTGTCGTTGGCCTTGAGCCAGCGCATTTTGGCAGTCGCGAGGTCGGTTTGCACCCAGACAAAGAGAATCTTATAACCAGCAGCGCGGGCTGTCTTGGCAAGCTCAATGCGCCAAGCTCGCTTCTCCGTCGCCCCTTCAAATACGATGGTTTGATGGGTCTTCATCAATTCCTTGAGCAGAGTGCCGCTCGCATAATTAACGGCTGCCTCGTCATCGGATAATGCCGCTAAGATACCAGAATCCAAATGTGGCGCATGAAACATCTCAGAAAACTCAGCCGCGAATTGCGACTTGCCCGCCCCCGGCACGCCCACCATGGCAATGATGTGAGGAGAAGAAAGTTGCAAAGGTTTCATATATGTTAGTATACACAAAAAATCCCCCTTATCCAAGGGGGATTCTCGCCTGAAACCTCGCGCTTCAGAATAAGATTCTCGGAGCGGTCAGTCTCTTACAGTTGGCGTCGGCTGGCGACGTATGCTAGGGCTGAGGTAACCAGTGCACCGAGACCCAGGCCGCCGAGTACCATGTCGGTCATACCAGTTCGTGGCAGTGCGGTTGGTGTTGGTGGGGTCGGTGTGGTTGGCTTTGGATTACACTCTTCGCTGTCAATACCGACGAATCGCTTGGTGTCTTCAGCTTCTTTCTTGGTGACTTCGCGGATTGTCTTGGTAGTGACGTCACAGACCTTGATCTTTTCACATTTGCTCAGATCAGTGGTGTATGGTGGCGTGTTCTCTTTGCCCTTTTCGACTTTCTCGATGACGCCAGTTTGGACGTTGCAGGCTTCAACTTTTTCTGGCACATCGACGGTTGCGTTGTCGCAGCCATCTTTGTCGCCAGGAATCTCTGGCGTGTCAACGCAGGCGGTGTTGACGACCTTGCCAGTAACTTGTTCTTTGATAGTTGCTGTGATAGTGAAGGTCTTTGATGCACCCTGCTTGAGTTCAGCAATTGTTGCTTTCCAGGTATTGTTCTGGAGCGTGCCCTCAGATGCTTTCAGGAAGGTAACACCTTGTGGCGCATTGTCGGTGACAACAGCGTTCTTCAGGTCAACGTTGCCAGTGTTGGTGACAGTTACCTGGTATGGGAATTCGTTGCCAACTTGGACGGTCTTGTGCTCGACGCCATCAACTTTTTTCTCGATTTTGATGCCAGGGTTAGCCTTCGGCGTTTCTGGCTGGATGGTGAACTGCTTGACACAGTCGTTGCTGGTGCGATCACCAAGGCTGGTCGTGACTGTGACGCGAGCGGTGTAGGTACCTGCTTCCTTGATGGTGGCGCTGGTCTCGCTAGTCAGCGCTGAAGTAGTGTTGCTGCGTGAGAAGACTTCCTTGCCTGAAGCATTGGTGATGCTAAAGGTGTATGACTTGACAGTTGCACCGTTCTCGACTGTTGCGTGCGCTTTTAGGGCGACCGTATTGGTCTCGCGATTAATAACTGGCTGGTCAAGTGCTTTACAAGTAGCCACTGGCTGTGGTTTCGGTTTTGGTGGCACAACAACATTGGTGGCGACAACCGGGTTACCACATGGTGCCATGATGGCGAACTTAAAGCGGCCCTGCTCATCAAGCCGGATAAACGCCCGCTGCGCGCTACCCATACGGCTGGCTGGGACGACCTTGGCGTCGGTGCCTGAGATCGGTGTGCCGCCGCTGATATTGCGGATGGCTGTCCGAGCGTTGGTGGCGACAACGGTGCCGTTATCGAGGCGAACCTCGCCGTTACGGTAGACTGCACCATTGGCATAGTTGCCGCTCAGCATCTCGTAGGAAATACCGAACGCACCATAAATTGTTGATACGCCTTTGTTGAAATATCGTTCGCGCATCTCTTGTACCGACATGGTACCACAATACACCACGGCGTACTTGTCACAGTCGCGGGTATTGTCAATTGTTTCTGCGTTGGCGTAGTAGACTAGTCCTGCTCCGAAAGCAGCGACCAGCGATAGCGCCACGATCTTAAGCTTTGTACTTAATTTCATAACATCCTCCTCACTGGTTGTTTCCCCAATATTATCACACAAGCATTATTTTGTCAATAACTTATATCATATTTTTTCAAAATGGTTAGTTTGGGTCAGTTTGCAGAATATTTTTTTCTGTTATAATAGATGAGCTAACCCGTTAGCACGGGGTGTAGGGGCATAGTTCATCGGCTAGAATGGCGGTCTCCAAAACCGCAGAGGTAGGTTCGACTCCTACTGCCCCTGCCACAATTTATGGCGTGACGACTTGATGAAAGTCGTTTTTTGATGGCTTGCTGTAGAATTGACGGCGCATATCAATTCGTATCTTGTGAAAATAATGCCTTGATCTCGTGAAAAAATGCCAGATGCGCTTGAAAAAGCATAAGCGGCGGTCTATACTGTAAATAAGATGAGAATTTTGATGCTAGGGTGGGAGCTTCCTCCGCACAATTGTGGCGGTCTCGGTGTGGCGTGCTATCAGATGTCAAAGGCGCTGGCAGCGCATGGTATTGCTATTGATTTTGTTGTGCCCTACACGGCCGAGCATCCGAATATTACCCATATGAACATTCACGCGGCTTCGCCGCTGCCGCCGGGCTGTCGAGACTGCGGGGCGTATGATCATGGTGTTGCGCCAGATACTGAGGATGGTGATGAGCACGGGCTTGAACCGATGCGCCGACTGCAGCGCCGCTATGGTAAGTTTGTCAGGCGGCTCGCTCAGTCACGTCCACCAGATGCTATTCATGCTCATGACTGGCTGACGATGGAGGCTGGGATGATTGCCAAGGAGGTGTCGGGCGCACCGCTGATCGTTCATGTGCATGCTACTGAGTTTGATCGCTCGGGCGAACATTCGGGTAATCCCTTGGTGCATGAGATTGAGCAGCAGGGGCTGATGATGGCTGATCGAATTATCGCGGTTAGCCGTATTACCAAGGACATGATTGTTAAGAATTATCATATCCCGCCAGATAAAGTTGAGGTGGTATATAATGCGATCGACCTTGCTGACCTGCCGCCACATGAGTATGACACGGCGACATATAAATACCTCGAAGATCTCAAGACTGATGGCTATACCATTGTTGGTGCGTTGACGCGGCTGACGGTGCAGAAAGGGCTGACCTACTTTGTGCGGGCAGCAGCCAGAGCGCTAGAGCGCTACGACAAGATCGCATTTTTGCTATCGGGTGACGGCGAGCAGCGGGATGAATTGGTGGCCTTAGCCGCGCGGCTGGGCGTGAGCGACCGGGTGATTTTCACTGGTTTTGTTCGCGGCAAGCAGTGGCGCGATGCCTACTACCTGATCGATATATTCATCATGAGTTCGGTGTCAGAACCGTTTGGGCTGACGGCACTGGAGGCAGCGCATCACGATACGGCCCTGCTCATCAGCAAGCAGTCAGGTGTTGGCGAGGTACTCCATAACATCATGCGGTTTGACTACTGGGATGTTGATAAGCTGGCGGACGAGATCGTCAATATTGCGCGCTCGCCGGGCCTGCAATCGGCATTAAAACGTAATGTCAAGGATGAATACGCTCGGCTGTCGTGGCGGGATGCAGCCGAGCGGTGCGTCGCGCTGTATCAAGCATCGGCCGAAAGGAGGTGGGCATGAGCCGAGGCATCACCCTCTATCTCCACGTACATCAGCCGTGGCGGGTGCGGCGATACAGTATTTTTGACGTGGCGGCGCGGCATGATTATTTCGAGACGAATGATCCGGCTCAAAACAACGAGCTGATTTTTCACAAAGTTGCTGAGAAGTCATATCTGCGGATGAATGCCCTGTTGGAGGAACTGCTCAGGCGGCATCATGATTTCAAGCTGTCGCTAAGCATCAGCGGTGTGTTCCTCGAGCAAGCAGAGCGCTTTAACCCAGCGGTGATCGAGAGCTTTAAGCGCCTGGTCGACACCGGCAAGGTCGAATTGGTATCAAGCCCGTATTATCACAGCCTGGCGTTCTTTTATTCGCGGCAGGAGTTTGAGGAGCAGATTCGTCGTCACCAGCAGAAGCTACGTCAGCTGTTTGGCGTCGAGACCAGGGTGCTCGCAAATACTGAGCTAGCATATAACAATGACCTCGCCAAGTGGGCGGAGGCGGCTGGTTTTAGCGGCGTGCTGGCCGAAGGTTGGGATGAGGTGCTGGATTGGCGCAGTCCGAATTATGTCTATCGGCCGGTCGGCACGGACACAATTGGACTGCTGCTCAAGAATTATCGCCTGAGTGACGATATCGCTTTTCGGTTTAGTAATCGGTCATGGGCGGGCTGGCCACTGACGGCGGAAAAATATCGGACGTGGCTGATGGAGGCGACGGCCGAGGCGCCGCTGGTTAATTTGTTCATGGATTATGAAACCTTTGGCGAGCATCAGTGGTCGGATAGCGGCATTTTTAGCTTTTTTGATCAGTTTGTTAGCTCGTGGCTTGGGGTTAGCGGTAATACGTTTTATACGGTGTCTGAAGCGTTGGCGGCGCATCAGCCGGTTGGCGAGATTAGTATGCCAGAGACGGTGACCTGGGCGGATAGTGAGCGCGATTTAACGGCGTGGAACGGCAACGAGTTACAGAAAGAGGCGCTGCGGTATCTGTACGAGCTGGAGGCCGATGTACTGAGGAGTGGTGACGAGCAGCTGATCGCTGACTGGCGGCGACTGCAGTCGTCTGATCATTTCTACTATATGTGTACCAAGTGGTTTACTGACGGCGACGTCCACGCCTATTTCAGTCCGTATGATTCGCCGTACGAGGCCTTCCTCTATTATGTTAACGCAATTCGCGATGTGCGCTGGCGGCTGAGCGCGCATCGGTACGAGAGGTTTTGATGGCGGTGCTACTAGCAAATGGCACGTTGGCGATTAGGCTCGATCAGTTTGGCCGAGTGAGTTCGCTGTCGTTCCCGCACGTTGGCCGCGAAGTCCAGAACCATCAGGCCGTGCATCGGATCGGCGTGTGGGTGGACGGCGAGTTTTCGTGGATTGATGATGGTGCGTGGCGGCTGACGATGCGGCTGCCGCAGGGAGCGCTGGTGGCGCACACGGTGCTCAAGCATGAGCGGCTGGGGTTGGTGCTGGAGTGCGATGATTTTGTTGATAGCAAGGTCAATGTGTTCGGCCGCAATATTCACGTGGTCAATCTGCGAACTGAGACGCGCCAGGTGCGGTTGTTTTTGCATCAGGCGTTCCGGCTGCACGATGATGGTCAAGCGATTGACAGTGCGCAGTATGTCGAGGCCTCACGGGCACTACTACATTATCGTGGGCGGCGGGTGTTTGCCGCTGGCCTACGGACGTTTGATGGGCGTGATTTTGATCGGTGGACGGTCGGGCGATTTGGTGATGGGCTGGATGGAGCGTGGCGTGATGCGGAGGATGGCGAACTGGCGGGCTGTCCGCATGAATATGGCATGACTGACTCGGTGCTGGGCTGCTCGCTGCGGCTGGCGGCGCTAGCGTCGGATCGCTGTACTTACTGGTTGGCGGCCGGGACGTCGATCAAGGAAGCGCTGGGGCTGCACGAAAAGACGCGTAGTGTCGGGCTGGTGCGGAGCTTGGCGCGGACAACGGATTTTTGGCACAAGTGGCTGAGCCCCGGTTTTCGCGCGGCCCAGAAATTACCGCTACCACACCGTAAGGCCTTTATTAATTCCCTGTTGACACTGCGAGCTCACACGGATGAATCCGGGCTGGTACTGACTGATGACGCGGTGGGCAATTGTCGTCTATACGACGCAGCATTTGCGCTGTGGCCGCTGATTCGGCTGGGTTATGGCGATGAGGCAGCGATGTTTTTCGAAGCTTGCCGGCGGATATTTGAGACCGATGGTTACTTTGCACCGGCGTATTATACGGATGGTGAGCCGGTGGCGACTGATACTGCGTGGCGTCAAGACCGGCCGCCAATGCGCTTGAGGGACGCGGCGGCGGTACTATTTATCTTCTGTCAATTTGCGACGTCGCGAGTTGGCGCGGAGCGCTCGCGGCAGCTATATCAGTCGGTGGCCGCCAAGGTAGCGACATTCTTGACGGATAATTGGGATAATCCAGCGGCAGACGACGACGCGGCGTTCGTTTGGCGGTTATCACGCGCGGCGCTGGAACAGGCGAGTGAACTCGCGCAGCAACATGACGACCCGGCCAATGCGGTGCAGTGGCGAACCTGCGCTGATGATATTAGCACGCAGCTGGCGGGGCATGATGCTGACGAGATGACGATGGATGCGGTATACGCTGCCTATATGTTTGGCGTTGAGGGTGAGGGTGAGGCTGAGCGGACGGGGCAACTGGTCAATGAGGCGACACAAACATTAGCGGTGGTTGACGGTCTGTTCAAGCGACGGGCGGATGATCCAGATAGTAGCGTGGTCGCTAGTTTGTGGCTGGCGCAATATTATATCGAGACGGGAGAGCTGGCGCGAGCAGAGCGAATCGTTGACTTGATCCGTGAGCGGCGCATTATGAAAACTGGCGTGGTGAATGAGCATAGCGCGTCGTCGGTGGTAGCTTCGGCCGAATATATCAATACGCTGCTTGATATGATCGTGGCCCAGCGCTGAGGTCAGCACATGAAAATTAAACTGGCCTACTGATTTGGTTGTTTGCCACAAATAAAAAAACCACCCCTGTCTGAGGGGTGATTCTCGCTTGATGTTATTAGCCTTTACGCGGCTTGACCTCGTTGCGACCAAGGTTTTTCTTGGTCTCAGTGTAGGTTGCGTGCTGGCGGGCCACTGGGTCGTATTTTCGGAGCGTCAACTTGCCCTGCCCTTTAGTGGTGCGGTTTTGGGTATTGACCGTGGTGTAGTACGTGCGGTGACCGCTCAAATTACTGACCAAACCAATCAACTTTCGCTTCGTATTCTTCTTTGCCATCTCTTTACTCGTTACGTTTATTTACAATCTTGACCGATTATAGCACAGATAATCCCGAAACGCTAGGGCGCTTGTTAAGGAAAATTGCTCTTGCCCTCGGGCTAATACCAACGCACCATCTCATCAAGTGGCCGGCGGCTGCGCAGGTGCGGCTGGTCGCTACGACTGGCGTACCCGAGCGCCAGCATGAGAACCGGCAGGTCTTTGGCTGGGTCGATGAGCTGGTGGGTTGTCAGTACCTCTGTCGCCTGATCAATCGAAAATCCCTCAATCGGACACGAGTCAATCCCCCGCTCCGCTGCCACCAGCATGGCAAAGCCGAGGGCGATGTACGCCTGGTGCGCTGACCACTGGTGCAGCCCGTCAGGCGTGTCCATTAGCTTAAAATCGTTCTTCGCCCACTGCTTCCAGAAGGTCTTGTAGGCGGCGCGCTCGACCAGATTCATGCGCTTTACATCACGGAGTATGTGATCGATGTGGTCGCTAAGCGCGTCGGCCGTCTTGGCGGTAAAAATCAGGAAATGACTGGCATCAAAGCGCGGCTTATTAATCGGTGCGCATTTTTTCAGACCCTGGCGTAGCTGCTGATCTTGGGCGACGATGACGTCGAATTGCTCAAAACCGTACGAGGTTGGCGTGAGGCGAATTGCCTCAAGGATCAGCTCCATATCTTGGTCAGAGATCTTTTTATTAGCATCAAATTTCTTGCAGGCATGGCGAAAATCCAGCGCTTTGGTAATTTCCGCTGCTGAAATGGTTGGTTTGCTGGTCATTGGCGTCCTCCTTTTTGTTGCCTAATGATACGTTGCTCTTCGGGTGTGAATCGCCGTGATTCGCGCATTTTTTGATAGGCTTTGTTGCGCGTCCAAGCGTCGATGTGTCCGCTTTCTAGTTCAGCCAACGTCAGCTCAAAAAAGTTCACCGCCGCCGTTGCATACAGCCAAGCCAGCCCCATCTTGACATAATAGCCATCGTGCCTGACGTTTCGCAGCGCCGCGAAAACCCGATCGATGCGTGCTTTATCCAGGAAATTAGTCATCAAAGAAATTACGCCGTAGCGCACTGTAAATTCAGCTTCGCCTTGTAGGCATTCTAGTGCAAAATCCCACCACAGTTCGCCGGCAAAGCGCCGCTTTTTTTCGATGAACACATCAATGTGCGCCCACGAATCAACGAGTGGCAAATATTGTTTAGTCAAATCAATCGCCGTCTGCTCATCGAGCCGAGCGTGCGTGATCAGCAGCCCGCATAGCAGCACGTAGTCAAATGACTTGTTCTTGGCTGTTAGTAATCTGCTAATGTCCGCTGCGCTTATGTTAGGCGCTAATTCCCTCGCCAATCGCCGTAAATCCGGCACACGCACACCGATGACCGGCATCTTGGTATTGACGATGCGCTTATTAAAGGCGGCGTAGGTTTCATTGCCTTGAGCAAGCGTTTCGAGTTGGCGCGTGAGGTTGTGAAGCATATGTTTATTATAACCTATAAGTGGCGCATTGCTAACGCTGCTTCCACCGTTTCGGCGAAACCCGGCATGAGCTTCATCTTGGGAACTTCTTTGAGATTAACCCAGGCAGCGGATTTATTTTCCCAATTAAGCCGGGGCGTAACGGTACTTGCCAGTTCAACGAGGATAGCAACAACGTGCCATTCACGATCTAGTTGCTGGTCAATCTGTACAAATGGCTGGCTGAGCTTCATATTGATAATATGTTGCCTTGAAATGCCGATCTCTTCGGCTAGTTCACCATACGCGATGTCTTTGATACTAAGATTGGGGTTGTCGATAAAACCGGATATGCCGTTAATCAGCTCCGGATAGGCGATAACTTCACTGCTACGTTTAGTCAGTAAGACCTGATCGCCCGAGGCAACGACACAATTTAACACAAAACACACACGTTCATCAGTATAGTTAACTCGTCCATCTTCAAAGCGTGGATAATTAGCCGTAAGGTCGCGAATGTGTTGCATGTAGGCGGCAGACGATTGCTTATCCATGTTTAGTACAAATAATCTAAAAATCAAAATGGAGCCACGATCGGGGCTTGAACCCGAGACCTCATCCTTACCATGGATGCGCTCTACCAACTGAGCTATCGCGGCATATTACTACGTCTAAAAACGGCGCAGTAACAGTTGTTATTGTATCATACTCGCATGGTCGTGCAAAGATGATGGCGAGTCGAGACTATTTCTTAGCCTTTGCCTTGGCTTCCGTTTTAGCCTGGTCTGGTGTATCAGTAGCTTTAGGGGTTGTTGGCTTATCTGCTTTGGCTGAGTCAAGCTCAGATTCGATTTCGCTAAGCACGTAGCCCATAGCGGCGACCAGGGCGATGGCGACAACTCCGCTCGCAACGTCGTAGTAATGAGTGAAGAAGCTGAGAATAAAGGTGACAACGGTGGCAAGGAACGTAACGACAATGCCAGCGGTAGTAAAGAGCCAGCCTCGGGTTTGCTTGCGTCGTAGCGGTGAGATGGCCAGTCCGAAGAGGACAATTTCGGTGATCGCAAAGATCAGCGTGATGATCTGCTGCAAGCGGATGATGGCGATATTTGGTACAAATATGGCGACGCCAAAGAGGGAGATATGATCAGCTTGTGACAGTAATGACAGGGCTGAGGTTAGCGACAAGGCAGCCACCACTGCCAGCAGTGCGGCGACAATCCAGAGGTTGTCGGCGACCGCTTGGCGCGATTGCTTGGACATGCGTGGTAATGGTTTATAGAGTGCTTTGAGTGTTTTGGCAAATGGAAATCGTTTCATGATTTGATAATAGCATGTCGGGCGGCGGCGAGCAACTCAGCGTGAAGTACGGGTAGATTTTGTGGTGCGCGCTCGGGTTGGCTTGGCTGGCCGTGGCAAGCGCGGTGCAATGATGGCGTCCAGTACCGTCCAGGCGACGCTATTGACCAAGAAGACCACGCCGACGATACCGGCGATTGAGGCGGCCAGATGTGCAGCTGAATTACTGATCAGGATTAGCCCGCCGCCGATCGTTAAGCTGATGATGGCTAGGGCGACGTAGGCCTGCTGTAACTTGAGGCGCTGATTTTTCTGATCGTTCCAGGTGATCAGCCCTCGCTTGATAAGCTCTAACATGCTCGAAATTATAGCATTGTTTATGAGTAAAGTCAACGTTACCTATAGTCGCTAGTTAGTCACTAGGCAAAACCTATTTCCATCGGGGTCTTGCACAACTACCCAGCGCCAGTTGCCTTCCGACTTTTCTTCTACGAGCTTTCCACCGAGGTCGATTATTTGTTGAATAGCCTCGTCAATATCATCGACAACAATATCGATATGCATCCCGAGAGATTCTTGATCGGGAACCTGTTGGATACTAATTGTTACCCCATCCTCATTATTAGTCGATGGTAGATCAATGTATGGCGGTGAGACATCACCCAGCTCTCTGCCGGTTACGGCGCTCCAGAACTTTGCCGATTCTTTACTGTCTGTTGAATTTATGATAAGGTATCCAACCCTACCAATAGGCGTTTTTCTTTCCTCTGGCGTTACCCTTTTCTTTTCCATAGTTTCATTATATCAAAAGAAAGCCAGAAAGAACTCTGAGACGGCTATCGCCATTACTGCGAGTGCGTTCGGCGTATTCATCGGTATGGCACTGGTGATTGGGCTGATGTAGCTATGCCGTATAATGAAGCCATCGCCGACCAAGTGCGGCTAGAACTCACACATTTGCCCGACACGCACGAAATCAAGATGTATGGTGGTATTGCCTTTATGGTCAACGACAAAATGTGCGCTTACGTTGGTGGTAGCAAAGCAGACAACATCATGGTGCGTATCGGCGCGGATGTATACGAGGGTGCACTGAAACGAAAGGGCCCGCGCCCGACAATCATAAAAGATCGTCCGATTAAAGGTTATATCGACCTCGACAGCGAGGGGCGAAAGGACTTGAGGGAGTGGGTAGAGTTGGCGTTGAGGTTTAATGAAGAATTGGTAAGCGAGAAGAAGTAATCCCAGAGATACATCATATCTAGCGTAGCTTTACTTATTGCTCTGTTCAAAAGCAAGTCGCCCACGTGTCGCAACAATCGCCACGATTGCTAGCACTGTCAGACTGAGTGCAGCAGGCCAGTTGTTAGCGACAGCAACGCCGCTGAGCGTTGCGACAACAAAGAGCGACCAGTTGACGCTATTGTGCGCGAGTATGGCAAGAAACACACTACCGCGCGCCTTGTTGACGAGCCATGACATCACGACCGACATACTCACCACTAGTACAAGGTACGCCCATAACTGCGAAACACCACTACGTGCTGTATCCCATTCGGAAGTAAAGAATAATGGTATATGCCATAGACAATGCACAACTCCCAAAATAACCGCCGCAACTAGCGGGTGATACCGCTGCTGCAAACGATGAAGAGCAAAACCTCGCCATCCGCCCTCTTCTTGTATCGGACCACCAGCAAGATATATGATAAATGTGACAAGCAGTGTCGTGATAATTGCAGGCGATATGTCGGACGAAATCCCAACACCACCAAAGAGGAAATACGCCGCACAAATCGCTAGAGGAATTGCCACGAATGCGAGAATGTATGCCAGTGGATGCACTCGCCACTGCGTAAAGCTCTTTTGTAGTTGCTTTACTCCTTTGCGTCCACTCGCAATGCGAGTAACAACAAATACTGCAACCAGCGGTCCCGCGATAAGCCCGAGTTGATTGACGCCAGCAACCGCAGAATGTGGCAGTTCATACGGCAGCAACCCGACGCCTGTCTGTGACAACCACCACGGACTCCACCCAATCCACGACCCAAGATATGCGAGAATAAAGAATGACGCTAGGGGATAGGCACGAATAGTGCTAATAAACTTGTTTTTTATAGATAGCTGGCTCATAGAGCTATTATACCTTACTGGTGATGTTATTGCGACCAGCGGCGCAGCTCACAGTCTTGTCCTGTTTTGGTGCCGGAAGTAGGACTCGAACCTACGAAGCCTGACGGCGGGAGATTTACAGTCTCCTGTGATTGCCACTACACGATTCCGGCATGGAACTTGCTGCATCGCGGCGCCCGCATGTTTTTACGTGCTTGGTGCGAGGCCGATGCAAATGGAGCCGATTCAGGGATTCGAACCCAGGACCTGCTGTTTACAAAACAGCTGCTCTAACCAGCTGAGCTAAATCGGCATCTTGAATGATTGTAGCAAGTTTTGCAGCCCAAGACAAGGTCTACATAATTACTTTTCGTGGTTGCCGCGGCTGGCGTGGCTGCTGAGGGTGGGCTGGGTGCTGCGAACGGCGCGGGGCGGCGGCTGGCTTGTCGGGTGTGAGCATGGCCGTGGCGCGCTCGCGAAGTTTGGCGGCTTGTTCGGGCTGCTTGGCGCTGTGGTAAGCTTGGGCGAGCGTATTCAGTGTGTGCGGCGTCGGTTCAAGCTCAGCGGCCTTTTCTAGCGCCGCCAGCATCTTCTTGGTGTTGCCTAATTTCTCCTGAACCTTGGCGTAGGCGATGTGCCGGGCGGCATGACTGGCCTCCATATCAAGCGCCTGCTCAAACGCCAGCGCTGCCTTGACATAATCTTGCGTCTCGTAGTAAATGAGGCCGACATTGTGCAGGCTCGAGGCGCTCGGCTCGAGGCTCTGGGCGATTTCAAAGCACTCGATGGCGTCCTTGTAGGCACGCTGCTTGGCATACAAAATCCCCAGGCGGTTATAGGCCGTGGCGTTCTTTTCATCGACGCGCAGGATGGTTAGGAGCGCTTTTTCGGCGCGTAGATACTTGTTTTCACGCAGCGACTCTTGAGCGATGGCCCAGAGCTTGTCAAGTTTCTCTGACAATTTAACTGGTAAGTTTTGTGCTTCGCCGACTGACGGCTGATACCAAACTGCCCACACCATAACCAGCAGGATAACTAATAATCCAGACATATGCATCCATTATACCACAATATTGATCAGTGCCAGCCGCACGTTGCCATTGTGCGTCAGTCGGGCTTCGGCAGTGATGATCCGATCAAGGAGGGACTGGTGTGTGGGACTCGGCTGAGTCTTCATCTGAAACGCCACCATGGTGAGGAGGATGTCGATCAGCTGGAGGGCTTTGGTGCGGTCGGTGAAATAGGATGGCAGCGTGCGTAGTGCTTCGTATGAGCCCGGTGTAGAGAGGATGCATTTGGCGTCAGTGGCGATAGCTTGATATTCTGACAGTAGTTTCGGTGTGCGTGCTAATTGGCGGATAAGCAGCGGCCGTCCAGCTGCCAGGAACAGGATTTGGCGCCGCTCGCTGGCGGTGAGTGAAGTGGCGTCAAGTAGCGTCTCGTCCTGTACTGGCGAGGTACGGTGCAGGGTCAGTGCTTGACAGCGCGAACGAATAGTGGCTAGTAGTTGCTGTTCGTTCTCAGCCACGAGTAAAAAATGCGTGTTGGCGTTTGGCTCCTCTAGGGATTTGAGGAGTGCGTTCTGGGCTGCCTCGCTCATGTGGTCGGCTGGATTGATAATGATGACGTGGCGAACCGTGGCGTGCGTGCGCAGCATAGCGATCATGGTGCGGACTTGCTCAGTCGTAATTGTGGTTTTTGCCTCCAGCGGCTGCAGCCGAAGCACCTCTGATGGTGTGAGCTTCGCCAGATATTCGGCGGTGCCCGTGCCGTCCAGTCCACGCTCGGCGTTGATGATCACCGCCTGCGGCAGTCGCTCGGCGAGTTGGCGCAGTGTAGCGCGGTCGCGATGCGCCACCACTGGTGTGCGCGGCGAGCGGGTGCTAGTCATGAGTGGCCTCGCCGGGCTCATTCGGGGTTGCGGCAATTTTCGGAAATAATTGTCGAAACTCCTCTGGGATAGCCGCCTCAAACGTCTTTCGCTCACCAGATGGCAGCGTGATTTCTAGTTTGTGGGCGTGGAGCATCAAGCGGCTGGCGTTCGGTTTGCCGTAGACGCGGTCGCCGAGAATTGGTGTGTTTAGGTATGTCATATGGACGCGCAGCTGATGGGTGCGACCGGTGGTGGGCTTAAGTTCAATTAGCGTCCGGGTGTCAGTTGACGTCAGTACGCGGTAGGTCGTCTGGGCGGGTTTGCCATTCGGGTCAACGCGGAAGGTGCTGGGTGCGGACGGATTGCGGCCAATCGGCAGGTCAATCTTTGCGGCGGCTAGTTTCGGCACGCCGTCGGTCACCGCTAGGTAGGTTTTTTTGGCGGCGCGCTGAGCAAATTGCCGCTGTAAGTGGGCGGCAGCGTCAGCAGTTTTAGCGATGATGAGTACGCCCGAAGTGTCGCGGTCGAGCCGATGGACGATGCCCGGCCGGTCGGTGTCCGAGGCAAACGAAGTTTTGGGACGAATAATTTCCGCCACCGTCGGCTCGGTCGATAGTCCGCCTTTGGCGTGTGTCAGGAGTCCGCTGGGTTTATTTACTACCATCACGTCATCGTCTTCATACAACACTGGCAGCTCTGCACTGGCCTGCTCCTGCTCTGGCAGCTTGACGGCAATTTCATCAGTCTCGTCAACCTCAAACTTCGGCGCCGTTACTACGCGCTGGTTGACCGAAATGTAGCCGGCTTTGATGTATTTTTGCCAGAGACTGCGTGAAATTGACGGGTCAAATGCCGTGGACAAGTGAATGTCCAGGCGCTGCTTGGTCGGCACGATGTGGAGCATGATGACAAACTTGCCTTGAAACGGCGTTTCGATACAGCTCGCATCAAGCGGGTTTGGCAAAATCTCAGCATTGGCTGGCTTGTTAGGCCACAATTCGTCAATTGATTCTTCATCAACAATTGAGCCGTAGAGTACGGCGAAATGCTGCTTGTTTAAGATAAATTCCGCCACGATGTGCGATTCGTCCGTCTGAACCTTCAAGTGACGCAAGGCCTTGACGGGCGTGTTGTCGTCCGCCAGTTGGTATAATCTGGCGATCTTGAGGACGGTGCGCGGCGAAATTTTCACGCGAGTGTTCCTATCTCCGCAGCCCCACAGCTGCCTGGACGCGGTGCAAGGTTGCATTAGCGACGAGGTTCATATCGCGCTCGCTGGACTCTAGTTTGTCCTCAATTGCCCGCTCGTCAACTGCCGCCAGACGCGCCTGGAAATTCGCCAAGAATTCAGCTACTTCATCAGCCACGATTCGCTTGAAATCGCCGTAGCGCTCCATGCCAGTGTACTGGCTGATGGTCTGTTCCAAGCTGACGTCTCGTCCAGCGTCCTGGCGCACCAGTGTCAAGATCTCCAGTAGATTGGAAATGCCTGGCTGGTTGTCACGGTCGTACTGTACCTTACCCAGTGAGTCGGTGGTGGCACTCATGATTTTTTTGTGCGCTGCCTCTGGCTCGTCGCCGAGGAAAATGACGCCCTTGCCGCTGTCGTCGGATTTACTCATCTTTTTGGTCGGGTTCATCAGATCTTTGATCCTCAAGCCCTGGTCGTTACCAAAGAATTGGTGCTGCTGGGCGACTGGTTTGGGCACGATGAATAAGTCGCCAAATTTGCGGTTCATCCGCTCGGCGATGTCGCGGGTAAACTCTAGGTGCTGCGTCTGGTCGTCGCCAACTGGTACGTAGCTGGCGCCGTAGAGCAAAATGTCGGCGGCCATCAGGACTGGGTAGTTGAAGAGGCCGACGGAGACATTCGTGTGTATTATGTCCCATGTCTTTTGCTCATTGGTCAATTCATCTTCAGGCATTTTACTATCAATAAATTTACGCGATTTATCCTTAAACTGCGTCATCCGGCTCATCTCGCCAAACCCCGTAAAGCAATCCAAGATCCACGCCAGCTCGCTGTGGGCTGGGACGCGGCTTTGGCGATACAGATGAATCGCCTCGTTATCCAGCGGCAACCCCGCCGCCGTGTAAATCCGGGCGTTGCTGAGGATGCTGTCGTACAATTTGCTGTGGTCAATTGGCGTCGTGAAGCTGTGTAGATCGGGGATAAACAGATTGATGTCAAAATCGGCCGAACGGCGCTTCGCCATATCGACAATCGGCAGAATCGCCCCAAAATAATTGCCAATGTGAATATCGTTGTTGGCGCGTACGCCAGTGAGGATGACGGGTTTGGATGGTTTCATTGTATTCATTATAACACTCCTTTGGTTTTGAAATTATTTATCTGGCGGCTGCGCTTGGCCTAGGATATTCGACAGTTCGCTAATAAGTTCGCGCAGTTGAGGGTTGCGCAAGATTGCCCGCCGGGTGGCTGGCGTCCAGATGAGCGTGCGGGAACGTAAAGTTTCTGCCAGCGTTTCGCCCGATGGCGTCAGCAAGCCTTCTTTATCCAATTGGAACAATTCAGGCAGCAGCGCGTCGCAAAGCAGTGCCAGCGGCGCTTGCGACCGGGCAATGATTCGGTCGTGCTCATCGACTGGCATAGGGATAGGGTTAAATCCTAATTGCTGCAAATGGCTGGCTGCTGCCTCGGCGTTTGGCTGATCGCTGGCGACAACTGCGCGCTGGGCGCTATTCATTAGTAAATGGACAACGGCAGCTTTCTGGTCAAGCTGATCGTTAAATCGGCGGCTGGTGTCCATAACACTATCGTGTAAAATTATCAGACCCCTTACGGGCGGTACGGTAAAATGTTCCAGGGGCGCGCACACGTGGATAATTTCACAATCGGATAATTCTTCTGTGTTGGTGTGGCGGTCGGCTGTGTCAAATTCGCGGACTAGAAAGCCGTACTTTTTAGCGCGCCGTACCAATTGCGAGCCCAAATCGCCTAGCGAACCGATAATGCCGATGGTTTGTTTTGCTAATGTCATCCAGCCTCCTTTGACTTTATGGGGATGATTATATTGTTAAGTATACGCTACTTGGCATCGCTATACAGATTTATTGATACGACAGTCTGGACTTGGACCCGATCTCAGTTATAGATCATTTTCTTAATCTTTTTGTGCGACTCGTAGATTTTGACGGATACTCGCCCGTCAGATGCTGCTTGACTAGCCCAGACAAACGCCTGGCATATTTATCCGTTATTTCGTGCCTCTGCATGGTCATTAACCGATGGACGATGTTCTCATGCTCTTTGGCTAGTTTCTTCAAATTCCGTTCGACGATCAGTGGGTCGAGCTTGCCAGACAGAATAGTGATTGGGAGTTTCAATTTTGATATATCAGCCATCGTGGTTTGATTGATAATCGCAGCGTTTAGTGCGGTCAGGAAGGATTTGGCGGTAACTTTGTCGGCCTTAAATCCCGCGTCGGGCCATATATTATGTCGGTCAGCGAACTGCAACAGGCGCTTTGAGCTCCTCGGGTGCTTGTTGATAAGGCTATATAGGGCCCGTAATATTTTTTCTGGATGATGGATTTTCTCATCAATCTTAGGGTGATATATTGGCGGGCTACATAGGATTAGTGACTGAGCTAATTTTGGATATTTTTTAGCGAGTTCTACGGCGGCCAGCGATCCCATAGAGTGGCCAATGACGATGTCAAGATGAGTGATTGATTCGTGACGTAGCGTAGCGGCGATGCTGGTGGCCTGGTCGTGAGCGTTGTATGATTTCCAGTCGGGTTTTGGTGAATTGCCAAATCCTAGCATGTCAATGGCGATAACTTGCGTATCTTTGGGCAAATATGGCTTTAGCGGTTTCCAGGTGCGCCATGATGTGCCCAGACCATGGATAAGTAGAATGGTAGATTTTGGGTTATCTGGGCGACAAAAATAATGCACATTCAGGGTGTACGGGACGCGCAGCCAGCGGTGGATGAGTCGGTCGAACATAGTCTTAGTATACTATGAAAATACTCCGCCTGCACATGAGACGGAGTATTCTCGAGAATCGGTTTCTCCTCTGTTTAACGCTTGGAGAATTGTTCGCGCTTGCGGGCGGAACGCAGACCGTATTTCTTGCGCTCTTTCTCGCGTGGGTCGCGCTTGAGCAGCTCAGCCTTCTTCAAGACTGGGCGCAGATCAGCGTGAGCAGCCGTCAATGCTTTGGCGATACCAAGCTTGATGGCGTCAACTTGACCAGCGAGACCGCCACCTTTGACCAAGATGGTAACATCGTATTCCTTTTGCTTGCTGACGATAGCCAGTGGATCGGTTACTTCTGCCAGCAAGGTTTTGTTGCCATCCAAGTACTCAGCGGCTGCTTTGCCGTTGATGGTGATGGTGCCCTTGCCAGGAAGCAAGCGAACACTTGCTGAAGCGCTTTTGCGTCGTCCCAAGCCGTAGAAATAGGTATCAGTAGCCATATTACTTTACCTCAACTTTCTCTGGGGTTTGTGCTGTGTGAGCATGCTCGCTGCCAGCAAACACGCGGAGGCGCTTGAGGCGCTCTGCTTGCAATTTGTTCTTTGGCAACATACCTTTGACAGCTTCTTCAATAATTCGTTCTGGGTGGCGTTCACGCATTTCTTTGAACTGCGTTTCTTTGATGCCGCCTGGGAAACCACTGTGACGGTAGTAGTACTTGTCAGTTTCCTTGTAACCAGTAACGACGGTATTTGCGGCGTTGACAACCACCACGTAGTCGCCGCCGTCAACATGCGGCGTGTAGGTTGGCTTGTATTTACCAGTCAGGTGTTTAGCAATTTCAGTTGCCAAACGACCCAGTGGTAACTCGCTCGCGTCAAACAATACCCAGCGGCGAGAAACTTCAGATGGTTTTTGTGAATAAGTCTTCATCTTATTTCTCCTTCTTTGGCATTGGTTTGATGTCGTCGACAAACTCGATGATTGCCATTTGCGCGCCGTCGCCAACACGTAGGCGTGTTCGTTCAACGCGAACGTGTCCGCTGGTGCGGCCGCCGAGTTGCGGGGCAATTTCATCAACTAGTTTGTAGGCAGCAGCGCGGGTGCTGAGTGCTGCAATCACCTGGCGGCGGCTGGCTAGATCGCCCTTCTTCGCCTTGGTGATGATTTTTTCAATGTGGCGCTTCAGCTCTTTGGCTTTCGGCAAGGTGGTCTCGATTTTGCCGTGCTCGACTAGGCTGGTTGCCAGGCCCCTTAGCAAGGCTCGCCGTTGATCACGCTCACGGCCGAACTTGCGCCCTTGATATCCGTGTCTATGCATAGTTAAAACTCCAACTCCGCCATCTTGTCGCGTACTTCATCCAGCGCCTTTGAGCCAAAGCCTTTCAATTCTCGCAAATCTTGCTCGGTCAAAGTCACCAGGTCGCGAATCGTGCGGATTTCATTGTTAATCAGCGCGTTCGTCGTGCGGGCACTGAGGTTTAATTCTTCAATCGACATGTCAAGTTCCGAATCATCTGCCTCGTCGTTACCCAGCGCTGGCGCACCAGCCACCACGGTCGAACCTGCCAGCGCGCTATATTGACTGACGAGGATAGCCGCTGCTTCCTCAAAGGCTTCGCGCGGTGTCATCGTACCGTCGGTCTCCACCGTCAGGGCCAGCTTCTCGAGGTTGGTCTCGTCGCCAACGCGTGTCGAGTCAACCTTGTAGCGAACGCGCAGCACCGGTGTAAAGATAGCATCGAGCGCGATCATGTCGGAGTGCAACCGATTGACACTCGACTCCTCGATCGTCTGGTAGCCACGGCCAGCTTCTGCCACCAAGTCCATGATGACGGTCTTATTCGGATCATCGATGGTAGCGATGATGTGGTCTGGGTTAACAACTTCTACTTCACCGTTTGCTTGGATGTCGCCAGCGGTGATAACACCACCAGTTTTCTCCAGACGCAACTCAACTGGCTCGTCAGTGTGAACGCGGAGTCGCACACCCTTTAGGTTCAGCATGATGTCAACGACATCTTCTTTGACGCCCTCGACGGTGGTGAACTCGTGTGTCGCACCCTCGATGCGGAAAGCGACGATCGCGCCACCACGGATGCTTGATAGCAAGACACGGCGCATTGAGTTACCCAGCGTATTGCCATAGCCGGCGTGCATCGGCTCGATCAGAAAGGTTGCACTGGTCGCGGAAATATCATCAACGCTCGCGAGTGCTGGATTGTAAATTGCTTTTGCCATAATTCTTCCCTAACCCTTCTTTTATCGTGAGTAATACTCAACAATTAATTGCTCGTTGATGTCAGCTTCTGCTTCCTCGCGCTTCGGCAAACCGGTAACTTCAATCTTCAGCTTCTTGCTATCACTCTTTAGCCAGCTCAGCGGGCCTTGGATTGAATTATTGATCACGTCGTCGATGTGCGTGAAGTATTCAGATTTGGTGCTTTTTGGACGAACGGTGATAACATCGCCAGCCTTAACACGAATTGATGGAATATCGACGCGGCGGCCGTTTAGCTCAAAGTGGCCGTGGCTGACCAGCTGGCGAGCAGCGCGCCGCGATACGGCAAACCCAGAGCGGTAAACTACGTTGTCCAGCCGGCGCTCCAGCAGCTTCAACAGATTCTCGCCCGCCAAACCTTCTTGGGCACGGGTTGCTTCGTCCATCAGCCGTGCAAATTGCTTTTCAACCAAACCGTACAGACGGCGAACTTTTTGCTTTTCGCGCAGCTGTGTTGCGTACAGGCTTGGTTTGTTGTGTCGGCTATGTGCGTGCTGGCCTGGAATGCCAGATTTCCGCGCCAAAACTTTATGTGCTTTTGGATGAAGCGCATAACCTTCGCGGCGGCTTTGCTTGACAATCGGTGAATTATCTCGTGCCATAATTATGCCCTCCGTGCCTTTCGTGGACGAACACCGCCGTGAGGCACGCCAGTTACGTCCTTAATGCTTTCTACTGAGATGTCGAAGGCGCCAATCGCACGAATAGCGGCGTCACGGCCCAAGCCGACACCTTTGACGAAAACATCAACTGATTTCAAACCATACTGAGTTTTCGCAGCCTCAGCAGCTTTTTCAGCAGCAACCTGTGAAGCGTAGGCGGTGCCCTTTTTGCTACCACGGAAACCACATGCACCAGCTGATGAAGCGGTCAACACGTTACCCTTCTTGTCAGAAAAGGTAACAATGGTGTTGTTGAATGTTGCTTGAATATGCAGCTGACCAGCTGGGACTGATCGGCGCTGCTTTTTCTTGGTAGATTTTGCGTCTGCCATTTCTTAGTCCTTTCTTTAGGTCTTACTTGCTGCTTTTGGTTGTGTACCGCCCACGGCGATGGCGCGACCCTTGCGAGTTCGTGCATTCGTACGAGTCCGCTGTCCGCGTGTCGGCAATCCTGCTTTGTGGCGAAGACCGCGATAGGCGTTGATATCCTTCAAGCGCTTAATATTATTCGTCACCAAGCGCTGGAGATCACCCTCAACGGTGTATTCGCTGTCGATAATTTCGCGAATCTTGTTTTCTTCAGCCTCGGTGAGATCTTTCACCCGAGTGGTCGGCTCTACGTTCGCCGCCGCAAGGATGCTCGAAGCGTGCCTTGGCCCAATCCCATAAATATAGGTGAGCGCGATTTGCACTTGCTTCTCTGTTGGGATAACTACCCCAGCAATTCGAGCCATGCTTAACCCTGCCTTTGCTTGTTCTTAGGTTTTCTTTTGTTGATGACATACAGTCGCCCTTTGCGGCGGACTAGCTTGTCACCTTTCTTGGGATCTTTGTCGATCTTCTTGACACTTGCACGAACTTTCATAAAGTGCTCTGAAATCTCCCTTCCCGAGTAAACCCGAGATTATCGTTAGTATTATGACGAGCGCCGCGTGTTTCGAGCCACGTGCGCTGGTCGCTCCTCCTTGAGGCGAAAGACGATGCGACCCTTTGTGAGATCGTAAGGAGTCATCTCGACTTCCACCCTATCACCAGGCACCAGGCGGATATAATTCTTGCGCATCCGTCCCGAAATGTGCGCGATGATACTATGGCCATTCTCCAGTTCCACCCGAAATTGGGTATTAGGCAGTGCTTCCACCACCTTACCAATCATCTTGATGACTTCCTTTTGACTCGCCATAAGTTACAGTTGTCAATTATACCGTATCGCCTCGGCGATTACAAGAGGGACGAGCGTCGTTTTTTCGACTTTTTCTTGGTCAGTTCGTCTGGGTCAAAGTCGTCATAGGTAACCATCAGAGCGCGCGAGTTGAGCTGGCGTAGTGACTCGAGGCCGACCGAGACTACGATGAGCAGCCCGGTACCGCCGATCGACAGGCGTGAGCCGCTGATCGCCGCCAGGTGATACATCAAATATTCAGCGACAAACGGCAAGATGGCAATGATACCGAGGACGATTGAGCCAAACAAGATCAGACGGTTAACGGTGCGCATCAGATATTTCTCGGTTTGTTCACCGGGCCGAACGCCCTCGATAAAGCCGCCCTGCTTTTGCAGATTCTCAGCGATTTCGTTGGCGTTAAAGACGATCCCGGTGTAGAAGTAGGTAAAGGCAATAACTAGGAGGAAATACAGCGTCGGGTAAATGAATGCCTCCCAGGTGCTGCCGGTAAAGGAGCCCGGGTTGGGTGCCTGGAACCACGTGATCAGGGTGTTAGCAGTGTTTTGCAGGTTTGGATTGCCCGAGGCCTTCATGACTTGGCCGATGAATTGCGGCAAGCTGAGGAAGGCGACGGCAAAGATGACCGGGATGACGCCGGCAGCGATTAGCTTGACCGGCAGGATGCTCTTGATACCACCGTAGCTGGAGTTGCCGTGGATACGCTTGGCATAGTTGATAGTGATGACGCGCTGGGCTTCGTTGATCTTCACCAAGAAGTAGAGAACGATGAGTGAGGCGATAGCCATGATCATCACCAGCCAAAAGATGGTTGGATTCACCGGCAGGGTAAACCAGTTAAAGACGTTCAGTCCGCCAGCCGAGGTGTTGCCGAGCGACGAGATGAGTGAGCCCAGCATCTGCGGGATCTGGCTGATGATACCAGCGAAAATCAAGATCGAAATACCATTGCCGATACCCTGCTCGGTGATCAATTCACCCAGCCACATCAAAAGTACCGAACCGGCAGTCATGGCTGTCACGCCAACTGTCCACTCGAGCATCGTCGGGTCGCTCAGCGTCGTCGTACCGCCGGCCAGCACCGTCTGGCGCAAGAGGAAGATAAAGGCGATCGACTGGACGATAGCCAGTGGGATGGTCAGCCGCCGCGTCCACTGCTGAATCTTGCGCCTGCCTGATTCGCCGTCCTTGTGTAGCTCCTCGAGCTTTGGGATGGCCTTGGTGAGGAGCTGAGTGATGATGCTGGCGGTAATGAATGGACTGAGCCCAACCAGCACGAGTGAAAAGCTCGCCAGCGCGCCACCCGAAAGCAAGTTCAAGAACCCGCCGAGGTCAGTCTGTCCCAGCGCTGCTGCCAGTGCCGTCTTCATCTGTGTCGGATTAGCCAACGGCACCGGAATATGCGCCAGCATTCGATACACCACAATAATCCCCACCACAATGGCCAGGCGTTTCTGCATATCTTTATTTTTCAGCGACCGGAAAATTATTCTCCAATTCATGTTTTAGCCCCTCATAGTCACTAACAATTCTTAACTCTGTTAATTATACATGACCGCGGCCAATATTTCCATACTAAAAACATAAAAGCACATGCGCTATAATTGAAATAATAACATAACGCAAGATTGAGGTGTCATATGCAACAACGTCCCGAAACTCCAGTAACTCCATCGCCAATGCCGCAGCTAAGCCCAGAATTACCGCCACATTGTCCGCCAAAGAAAAGTAAGCTATGGCTGTGGATTACGCTGGCGATTGTCGGCGTATTGGTGATAGTCGGGATTATTATAACAATTATTATTGTGTCGAATAACTCCACTTCTTCAGCTGATACAACAACTTTACGTCAGCGAGCGACCAAGCCTGATAAGAATAATGACAATGAGGAGGATGAAGACAATCAGCAAGGCTCAGCTACGAAGGCCACAAAATGCCTAACGTCTGCAGATTTTCGAAGATCTGGCTATACACACGTAAAGGATGGCTATTTTGTATTAGAGAACGGCAAATTTAACTTTCGTAGCATTCTCTTTAAGCCAGATTCAACGCAATACCAACGTGGAACTTCCAATGTTGAAATGGCTAAGCTAGGGGTGCTTTACAAATTTAATACTGACAAGCAATTTTCGATTGAACTAGTCCCTAATGAGACGGATGAGGGCTCAAAGCTGGCTTTGGAGCGTGCCGATAAGATTAAGCACGATTTGGTATCTAATGGAATTCCAGAGCATAAGATTACTGTTTCTGAGCCAACGGTCGCCAATCATGACAATAGCGACGATACTGCTGACAGGCGTGTAACGATTTATTTCGTTGCACCGCAGAAATGTAGCGAAAAGTAATCCGACCCACCAAGACAAAAGAAAATCCCCTTCTCTTACAAAGGGGATTTTCTAGTCACCAAAGGAAGATTATTTTTCCTCGGCTTCTTTCATGCTTTGGCGCAGTGGTGTCGCGACTTTTTCAAATGAGCCGCCAGCTTTTTCAATCGCTGTAACGACCGAGGCGGAAGCAGCTTGTACTTTCAAGTCAACCTTGGCTTTCAATTCACCGCGGGCGATCACCTTGACCGTGTGGAACGGCGTAGCAATGTAACCTTCGGTAAACAGCAGGGCGTTGTCAACGGTTTTACCGTCAAAGGCATTCAAGTGATCCAAGTAGACTACCTGAGCTGGTGTGCGCAGACTCTTGAAACCGCGAGCTTTTGGCACAGCCTGAGCCAGTGGACGCTGGCCGCCCTGGAACATAGCGCGAAGCTTTTTACCAGTGCGGGCGTTCTGGCCTTTGGTACCACGACCAGCGGTCTTACCCTGGCCAGCGGCGATACCGCGACCAACGCGCTTTTTATTCTTGTTTGCTGAAACTTGGAGATCGTTGTATTTCATTACTTAGCCTCCTTTTTAGCAGCTTTTTTGACTGGCTGAACGCCCAGCCACTCCTCGCGTGGGACGAGTGATTTCAATGCTTCAATGGTTGCGTAGGCGATGTTCACCTTGTTGGTTGAGCCAAGTGACTTGGTCAATAGGTTACGAACACCAGTCACACCGATGATCTGTCGGACAACACCACCAGCGATAATACCGGTACCAGGAGCGGCTGGCTTGATCAGCACGCGGGCACCTGAGAACTTGACTTCGCTGTCGTGTGGAATGGTCTCGCCGCTCAGTGGCAAGGTGATCAAGTGCTTCTTAGCAACTGAGGTTGCCTTGGCAACAGCAGCTTGCACGTCGGCACCCTTAGCCACACCAACACCGACCTTGTCCTTGCGATTACCGACAACCACCAACGCCTTAAAGCGGAAGCGGCGGCCACCTTTGACCACACGGGACACGCGGTCAATGTTGATTACCAATTCTTCAAACTCTTTTGGTGCGTCATCACGCACATTTCGCCGGTCATCGCGGCGACCACCACGCGGACTGCGAGACCGGCGGCCTTCTGCGCGTGGGGTAGTATTTGCAGCTTGTTCTACCATACTAGAACTCCAATCCTTCTTGGCGCGCAGCATCAGCTAATGCTTTCAAGCGACCAGCGTACTGGCGGCCATTGCGGTCAAAGACTACTGCGCTAATTTTAATCTTCTTTGCTTTCTTGGCAATTTCGGTACCGATGGCAGCACATTTTTCGCTCATCGTACCTTTTGCTTTGGTGCCAACGGTGGTTGCGGCAGCCAATGTCTTGCCAGCGACGTCATCGATCAGCTGAACACTGACGTGCATATTGCTGATAGTGACCGTCAGGCGTGGGCGCTCTGCAGTGCCTGAAACTTTCGCGCGAACGCGGTTTTTGCGGAGAGCGCGGTTGAGTAATTTCTTGTTCTCAGTCATGATTACTTACCTGTCTTTCCTGCTTTGCGCAAAATTTGCTCGTCAGCGTACTTGATACCCTTACCCTTGTATGGTTCAGGCTTCTTCAGCGCGCGGATTTCCGCAGCGACTTGGCCGACTTGCTGTTTATTGATACCGCTGACGATGATAGTCATCTTTTCATTGGTAACGGTGATACCCTCTGGGGCTTTGTATTTGACTGGGTGTGAAAACCCGAGCGCCATTTCCAGCTCGTTGTTGCTGGAACTCACGCGGAAACCGACACCATTGACTTCGAGACGCTTCTCGTAGCCCTTGGTAACGCCGATTACCATGTTGTTGATTAGCGCGCGCATCAGACCGTGCTGGGCGCGAGCAGTTTTGGACTCATCCTTGGGATGAACCGTGACTTGTCCGTCTTCGACTTTCACCTCAACTGCTGGCGTGATGAATTGTGTCAATTCACCTTTCGGGCCTTTTACGACCACGTCACCAGAGTCAACCGTGATTGTCACACCGGCCGGAATAACCACCGGCAGTTTTCCGATTCGACTCAGACTCATTACTCACCTTTCTCGTGATTTGCTATTAACCCTGGTATTTTAGCAAAATTTAATGTATTTAACAAGAGATGGAACGGTTTTTCTTAATGGATAAGTTCAATGAAATACGGGCGGGGATAGTCTGTCTTTACTATCCCCGCCCTTCACAACCTTACCTCAGTGCCGCATAGGCGTCTAGTGTTCCGGGGTCAAACTGACCCCCCACCCTCCGATAGGAGAATGTGGGGTTGTGGTGCATGCGCACCAGAATCCATACTCCTCCTCAAACAGGCTAGGCTCCTCAGGATCCCACTCGGGATCCCTGATGACCGCAGGCTCCCTCCAATGAGGGCGCTGGCGCTTTTTAGCCCCCCGCTGGGCTGCGGTCCGCCGGCGATCCCGCCGGCGCTGGACTTCCTCCAGGGCCTTTCTTTTCTCCTTTTCTCTTCTTTCCTCCAAGGATACTACGCGGAGCACAGCTCCGCGGAATTCGATGTCCCCGCTATCGAGGAGCTTGTCAAGGACCCCCTTGACAGTAGTCCTCCTTTCAGGCGTACCTAGAGTATGGGCGATCTGCTTGGCACATTCAAAGAGATCTCTCCCCGCGATCTTATTATTACGAACGCTGGAGTAGACATTCCGACGGTTGATGGCGGTATCACACATCAGTGTGCCCTTTCTTTCTTGGTTGTGAAAGTACGCGCCTGCGGCTCTGTGCTTTTGCACGGCCTACGGGTAGACCTATCTCAGGTCTACTTAGCGCTACTCATACTTATACCTGATTGAAACTATTTTGTCAATACTATAAAATACAGAACGGTCGTTTAGCCTATTAGGATTTATCATTCTCTGCTATACGACAATTATAATTCGGTCTTATACTGTATCACCTGATGCCAAACCGCTATTGCTAAAGTTTCACACAGCACACTTACTTACCATAATTTTTTTAGTAGCTCCTCTTTTATTATTTGTACCTGCTATTTTATGTACATCAGCACAATCCATTTCCAGATATCACTATCGGTTTTATCGTTGTCATTGGTAATTTCTTTTGCCTTGTCGTAAGTCTACTTTTCTACATCTGGCAGCGCGCTCACAAAGACACGCCGCAGAGGGATCGCTTGGAGGCGCTCGAGACATATGCGCGACTAGATAATGACGGCCTGTTGATTAGTAGCGCGGTAACTATTATTGAGATCGAGGCGGACAGTTTTTGGCGGCTCAAGGAATATGGCGAGACGATCACTATACCTATCAACGCCATGAATCCGCTGCGCCCGCCACCGGTGGGCACGCGGGCAACATTCGCGCCGATTGGCAATAAAGACAATCGAGCCATCGGCGTGATTACTGAGATAACGAACGGAAGAATGACGGTCGCACCGGCGCCAACAATCAAGCCCAGTAAACCAAAACTCACCGCCAAAACCACGACGTCCAACTGAGCGGTATCAGCATGAGCAAGGACGCTATCGCTAGCGTGATGTACGCCCCCAGTGCCGGCCGCGTCAGCTGTGGCGTATCATAATGATACACCCGCCGCAGCTCATAATAATCCCACAAACGCCACGCACAAATCGTTAATAAAACGGTGGAAATGAGCGATAGCATCCCACTAAGCTCAAAATGATATGTTTGATTACTAAAGTTAACAACAAACATGAACTCCGCCACCGCCAAACACGACCACCATCGCTTATCTCGTTTTAATCCCATTACCACTACACAAAATCCCAACGGAATGATCAATCGCACCACCGGCGTGTAGTCAAAAAATAGCTGTGTGTAATATCCAATCGGATATTTATTATTGCCTGCAGCCGCCACCAACGCACCTACGCCATAAAACAATGTTAATAACACGACGCCAAACACAAACAGCCGCAACATATCGTTATAGAACACATCTCGCAGTGTGATAACGTCAGTTTTAGAAGTAGCGGGAAGCTTCAGAAACGGGACCATTTTTGCCTACCGTTGATCCATGAACACGTCCTTATGATTTTTCATAAGAATATCGTAGTTTGCGAGGAGGGTACGTGTCAAGACAACGGGGCGTTTAGCCGAGAGACTACTTCTCTTTCACCTCGCACCAGCCGTTGTTACCGTTAGGATAGCAGGTGATATCAAGATCCTTGCCGGTAAATTTTGTAAAGCCAGAATAGCTTACTGTACCCCAATCCTTCTTCGTTCCACCACAACCAACGGAAACTTTTATTTTTTCGCCGATCACACCCACCATGTCTTTAGCGTCAACGACTGACTGGTTGCTAGTTGGAGTAGTCTCCACCCAGTCCGATTTTATTTTTCCTGTTCTCTCTGCCCACGCACCGACAAACTTCTCGCCGTTGGCACAGGTAATTTGCCCGCCAATAGTGACGATGTCTCCCTCTTTCGGCATAGTCTCTGTCGGACGCGAAGTTGGTTCTGACGGGGACGGCGTCACGGTTTCAGTGACGCGTACGGTTTGCGTCGCCCGTGGCGTCTCGGTCGTTTGCGGATGCCTGTTCGTCGTGGTCACGGTAACAGTCGCTGGGGCTGGCTTGGCGTCCAATCCCGACAGGCCGCAGCCAGAGGCAAACAGTGCCACTACGCCCATAAGGCTAGCTAGCGGCCGGCGTAAAACGTTACCAATTTTTTCGCTGATGGTGTCTGGGGATTTACGAGTCATGATTATTCCTTTCTTGTGGTTGATTATCTGAATCGTCCGATATTATTACGCCATAAACATGCTCTGCGAGACCGGCTGCAGCAACCTCAACAAGTGCATCTCCACTATATTCGCGACCCTGTTTACGTATATTACGAATTCCTGCTCTAACCTTTTTCCGACCCTACGCCCTAGCCTCTTCTGACCGGTATCTCTGGTCTGCTGAAGCTTCAACTGCCCTGCTTTTTGTTTTTGTACTAGCCCAGCACGTTTTGCAGTTAGTCTATCTATCGTCTGGTCGATGCCGGCCATCTCATGAGTAGACTCTAGTCCACGGCGTATTGTTTTTAGCCTAGCAATACTATCGTTAATCTCATGTATCTCACGGGCAATATCATCTACCTCCTGCCGCATCGTCCTCTCCCTATTCACCTCATCAAGTAATACATTAATTGATGATGAACTACTAGGAGTGTACTCCCCTGTGTCGTATACCTTCTCTGTCATTATTTTGGCATTATACCATAAAAGTAGTTTACTAGCAAGCAAAACATTCTCCTAACATGGCCTGTTGCCACGAGACAATTGGCCTATTCACATCAGAGGCACAAGAGCCCTCCGCCGTGTGCTATAGTAATATCATCATGGATAAGGATTCTACTCGAACACCACGAACACCTCAGGACACTACGCCGCCCCGGGGTGAAATACCACAACCTCAATATAAAGCAACGAAACCACAAGACAGCACCGCAAAGCGACGATGGCTGGCTCGGTTTGTCGATCGTTTAACGTGGTGGCAGGCGACAGCAATTATCGCCAGTATCTTCGCATTACCACCAGTGGCTGTTGCTGGTGTGATTGATAAGGGAGTGCCGCTTAATGGTTTTTTCGGTATTTATAATGGTTCATCATTTGATACTATTATTTTCATTCTGTGTTTGCTCGTCACACCACCGTTAAGCCCTCTGTGTGCACTGATGTTTGCTACATACTTTGCCACGAGGCGAAAAGACTTGGCCACCCTGAAGCGCATGATGCCAGTCGCGCTAATCGCCTGTATATTTTTAGTTGCCCTGCTGTCTACACTGCTGGGGTCTTAGCTTGTTGTGCCGATGTATTTGATAGACAACTAAAAGCGCCCGGAGATTATTTTCCCCGAGCGCTTTTTATTGCTGACAAAGCGTAATTTAATACACCTTCAGTAGCAACTCACCGCCAAGTTTAGCCTTGGCTGCTTCAGTGCCAGTCATGACACCTTTTGAGGTTGAGATGAGCACTAGACCGCGGCCGCTTTTCACCTTTGGAATCTCGCTAGCGCCGACGTAGACACGACGACCTGGCTTTGATACGCGGGTGATCTCGTTGATGGTGCTGTTGGTACCTGCTTCGTTGATGGTAACGACCAGCACGCCGCGAGGCTTGGCATCTTCTAGTTTAACATCTGCGAGGTAGCCGTTTTTGACTAATTGTTCAGCGATGACTTTTTTCATCTTGCTGGACGGAACACGAACTTCCGTCTTGCCAACCAGTTTCGCATTGCGAATGCGCGTCAGAAGGTCGGCGATTGGGTCTGTAGTTTGCATAGACATTGTCGAATCTCCTTTCCTTCTTACCAACTACTCTTTGTTATGCCTGGAATTTCGCCCTTGGCTGCTTTTTCACGGAAATTGATACGGCTCAGGCCAAACTGGCGCATATAACCACGTGGACGGCCGGAAATGCTGTCGCGGTTCTTGTGCCTGGTTGGGCTCGAGTTGCGAGGTAATTTCTGCAAACCGTCGAGGTCGCCAAGCTCCTTCAATTTAGCGCGTTTGGCTGCGAACTTAGCGATCATCTTCAGACGCTTTTTGTCGCGAGCGACCATTGATTTCTTAGCCATTACCTGACGCCTCCTTTCTTCTCAAACGGCATGCCAAATTTCTCCAGCAAGGCTTTTGATGCTTCTTTGTTGCCGTTCTTGATGACAAATGTTACCTGCAACCCGTGCAAAATCTGTGTTTCCTCGAAGGTCAACTCTGGGAAAATTGACTGCTCGATGATACCCAGGTTGTAGTTACCACCTTTGTCAAATTTCAGGCCAACGCCGTGAAAGTCGCGGACGCGTGGTAATGCCACGTTGATCAAACGATCCATGAACTCGTACATCCGAGCCCCGCGCAGCGTGACGCTGACGCCGATTGGCGCACCCATACCTTTACGGATACTAAAGCCAGCGATTGATTTCTTTGCCTGGCGGGCAACTGGTGCCTGACCGGTGATTTTCTCAACGGTGTTTTTGACAATTTCAAAATGACGCTTGTCATCTTTCTTTTTGCCGGTGCCAACGCTCACGATGATCTTTTCCAAAGCTGGCACTTGGTGCACGTTCTTTAGATCTAGTTCGGCTTGCAGTTCCTTCAGGTATTTCTCCTGGTACAAGGCTTTCAAGCGAGGAGCTGGCACGACGGTTTTCTTCTCTGCCATTATTTAATCTCCTTATTTTTTGCTTGGCGAGCGACGCGAGTTTTGCCGCCGTCAGCGTTCTTTACTAAACCAACCCGGCTGGTTTTGCCTGACTTTTCGTCAACAACCAGCGCGACTTTGCTGATGTCCATCGGTACGTGGATATCTTTCTTGCCGCCTTTGGGATTGTACTGGCTTGGCTTGACGTGGCGGTGTCCGACGCCAACACCTTCGACCAAAACAGTCTGATCTTTGGTGTTAACTTTCAGGACTTTACCAGTCGTACCTTTGTTTTTACCAGCAATAATTTTTACGGTGTCATCTTTGTGAATACGAGCCATTAGAGTACCTCCGGAGCTAGGCTAATGATCTTCATGTAGCCCATGTCGCGTAGTTCGCGTGGTACTGGGCCGAAGACGCGG
>ERZ773077.205-NODE-205-length-44585-cov-6.981406_pt1 | contig 44585 bp, 45 predicted proteins | sample MGYA00580612_ERZ773077 | MGnify/ENA primary metagenome ERZ773077 (study PRJEB29015, sample SAMEA2737971) | human oral metagenome | biome: human oral; feature: human-associated habitat; material: dental | place: China | collected 2021 ...
CGCGCAAAAGAAATAATTTATTGGGTGACAGCGACCACCCGAAAATCTTGACCAGCCGGTTGCTGATGAACACGGCAATCAAGATGAATCCGCCCAGAATGGCGTATGCAATCATTCCTATCATGCACTGATTCCTTATTTAGAGAATATACATATCGATAGACTGTTTCTGAACAATGAGCCTCACGCCAAAGACTCTGCCGCTTCACGTCATGTGGAGAACCGGCGCCATTGCGATCTGCTCTCAACGGGACGCTTTATACACCCTGTTTTTGCTTATGCTGGCCCTTATTTCATGAAAAGCGTGAACGATTTCCGCTTTTCAGGCCCAATATCCGATAAGGGGCGACATTGAGATGATGAACGGCATATCCGGCTGATGACGAAGAATTGGCATTGATGCCGAATCGGGCCGCGCCGGTGTATTCAGGCAGTCGCAGTCCCCAAAACGCGCCGCCGCCCTGGGAGAGGTCTTGTTTCAGTCTTTTTCCATGTGCCGCATCAGAAAAATTTGCGTATTGCTTCCAATGGCGCATGCGGTCTGATAAACGTCTTGTTTTTGATGATCCGCTCGCATGCCTGGTGGCGAAGCTTTCAGTTATGCGGTTCTTGTCTTTGAACCAGCGTTTGCCTGCGCGTCGTTGGCTCACGCACTGGCCGTCAGGCGGAGCGCGGCGGCCAGCCAGCGAGTACAGTCACGAGTTTTTTGTTCTGCCCGTGTATATGGACACAACTTTTTATTCGTTTGAAATCGCAAGGCCGTGCGCCATGATCGCGTCCCTGGTGGTTGAATGACCCATGTCTGACGCTGACTTTTCTTTTTTGCATTCCTTTCGCGATGCCCAGCCTGCCGCGCCCGCCTTGCCAGCGGGCGCTTTTGATGGGGCGGGCGCGCCCATGATTGCGCTGGATGACATCACACTGGATTACCCCGGCCCCGGCGGGCAGACCGTGCGGGCGCTGCACGGGGTGAGCCTGCGCATTCAGCCTGGGGAGGTGTTCGGCATCATTGGCCGCAGCGGGGCGGGCAAAAGCTCGCTGGTGCGCTGCATCAATTTGCTCAACCGGCCCACGCAGGGGCGGGTGGCCGTGGCGGGCACGGATTTGATGGCGCTGCCGCCAGCCAGCCTGCGCGCGGCGCGGCGCGAGATTGGTATGGTGTTCCAGCATTTCAATTTGCTGTCTTCGCGCACGGTGTTTGACAACGCGGCGCTGCCGCTGGAGCTGGCGGGCATGGGCCGCAGCGAAATCCGCGAGCGCGTGACGCCGCTGCTGGAGCTGGTGGGGCTTTCGGCGCTGGCTGACCGCTATCCGGCGCAGATCAGCGGCGGGCAAAAGCAGCGCGTGGGCATTGCGCGCGCGCTGGCCAGCCGCCCGAAGGTGCTGCTGTCAGACGAGGCGACTTCGGCGCTCGATCCCGAAACCACGCGTTCCATCCTGGCGCTGCTGCAGCAAATCAACCGCGAGCTGGGGCTGACGGTGGTGCTGATCACGCACCAGATGCAAGTCATCCGCCAAATTGCGCACCGCGTGGCCGTGATGGATGCGGGCCGCGTGGTGGAGCAAGGCGCCGTGCTGGACGTGTTCACGCGCCCGCAGCAGCCCATCACGCGCAGCCTGATTGACGAGGTGATGCCGCAGACGCTGCCCGCCAGCGTGCGTGCGCACATGGCCGCGCTGCACGCGGCGCTGCCCGCCGGGCACGCAGGAAGGCTGCTGCGGCTGATTTACGCGGGCGAGCGGGCCGAGCAGCCGGTGCTTTCGCGCCTGATTCGCGAGCACGGGGTGGATGTGAGCATCCTGCACGGGCAGATGGATGAAATCCAGGGCCAGACTTTTGGCTCGCTGGCCATTTACGCCAGCGGCCCCGCTGGCAGCGTGCAGGCGGTGGCTGCCGCGCTGGCAGCCAGCGGCGTGCAGGTGCAGGATGTGACCGATGAAATGAAAGCGGCAAGAGCAAGCGACGAGATGAAAGGCCCGGGCCATGTTTGAACACTTCACCGCTGCCATGCTGGAGCTGTTTGCCACTTCGCTGTGGGAGACGGTGCTGATGGTGGCCATTTCGGGCTTGGCCGGCGCGCTGCTGGGCGTGCCGCTGGGCATATTTCTGCGGCTGACGGATCGCGGCGGCGTGCTGGAAAACCGGGCGGTCAATGCCGTCACGGGCGCCATCGTGAACGCGGTGCGCTCCACGCCTTTCATCATCTTGCTGGTGGCCATCATTCCGTTCACGCGCTTTGTCGTCGGCTCGTCCATTGGCACGGCGGCGGCCATCGTGCCGCTGACCATTTCGGCCATTCCCTTTGTGGCGCGGCTGGTGGAGACGGCGCTGCGCGAGGTGGATTCGGGCCTGGTGGAAGCCGCGCAGGCCATGGGCGCCAGCACGCGGCAAATCGTCTTCAAAGTGCTGCTGCCCGAGGCGCTGCCGGGCATCGTGGCGGGGCTGACCATCATGCTGGTGAGCCTGACGGGCTATTCGGCCATGGCGGGCGCCATTGGCGGCGGCGGCCTGGGCGATCTGGGCATCCGCTACGGCTACCAGCGCTTTTTGCCAGACGTGATGCTGGCCGTGGTGGTGATCCTCATCGTCTTCGTGCAGCTGCTGCAAAGCCTGGGCGACTGGGCGGTGCGCAAGCTCAGCCACAAATAACGCGCTGGCTTTCCATCCCATTGATTCAAAAGGAAAACACATGAAAACACGCACTTTTCTCCGCACCCTGCTGGCCGCGGCTTCAACCGCCGCGCTGCTGGCTCACGCGCCGCTGGCGCTGGCTGGCGGCCAAACCACGCTCAAGGTGGGCGTGACCGCCGGCCCGCACGCCGAAATCATGGAGCAGGTGAAAAAGCAGGCCGCCGCACAAGGGCTGGACATTCAGGTCGTCGAGTTCAGCGACTACGTGCAGCCCAACGCCGCGCTGGCCTCGGGCGACTTGCAGGCCAACAGCTACCAGCACCAGCCCTATCTGGACCAGCAAGTGGCCGACCGGGGCTACAAGATCGTGAGCGTGGCCAAGACGGTGGCCTTTCCGATGGGCGTTTATTCCAAAAAGCACGCCAGCCTGAAAGACCTGCCCGAAGGCGCGCGCATCGGCATTCCCAATGACCCTTCCAACGGCGGCCGCACGCTGCTGCTGCTAGAGGGGCAGGGCCTGATCAAGCTCAAGCCCGGCGCGGGCCTGCGCGCCTCGCCGCTGGACGTGGTGGAAAACCCGAAGAAGTTCAAGTTCGTGGAGCTGGACGCCGCGCAGCTTGCGCGCTCGCTGGCTGACCTGGACGCCGCCTCGGTGCCCACCAACTACGCCCTGCCCGCCGGGCTGGATCCGAAAAAGCAGGCGCTGGCGCTGGAAAAGGCCGACACGCCCTACACCGGTGTGCTGGCCGTGCGCGAGCAAGACAAAAACCAGCCCTGGGTGCAGGCGCTCATCAAGGCTTACCAAAGCGCGCCGGTGCGCGACTTCATCAACGAGCACTTCAAGGGCGCACTGCTGCCCGCGTTTTGAAGGCGCTGAATTTGCTCTTTAATCCATAGCAATACGTCCCCGCAAAATGGGCGACAACGCCCTTTTTGAAGGCCCTGAATCTGCTCTTCTTTTTGAAGAGCCTGGCGCCTCTCCCCTCCTCTCTCCCCCCCTTCTTTCACCCTGCCCTTCAAAGGAAACCCCGCCATGATCAAGCTGCAAAAACGCGCTTTCATCCGCACCCTGCTGGCCGCCGCCTGCGCCTGCGCCTTCGCTGGCGCGGCCCAGGCCGAGAACGTCAAGCTCAAAGTCGGCGTCACGCCCGGCTCCCACGCGCTGGTGATGGAGCAAGTCAAGCCCCTGGCCGCCAAGGAAGGCATCGACCTGCAAGTGATCGAATTCAACGACTACGTGCAGCCCAACGCCGCGCTGGCGGCGGGCGATCTGGACCTGAACTCCATGCAGCACAAGCCTTACCTTGACCAGCAAATCAAAGACCGTGGCTACAAGTTCGCCATCATCGGAACCACGCTGACCGAGCCGATCGGCATCTACTCCAAAAAAGTGAAATCGCTGGCCGAGCTGAAAGAAGGCGCGCGCTTTGGCATTCCCAGCGACCCCTCCAACGGCGGCCGCGTGCTGCTGCTCTTGCAGGAAAAGGGCCTCATCAAAATCAAGCCCGGCACGGGCCTGACGCCCTCGCCGCTGGACGTGGTGGACAACCCCAAAAAGCTCAAGTTCGTGGAGCTGGACGCCCCCCAGCTGCCCCGCTCCCTGCCTGATCTGGACGCGGCCGGCATCAACACCAACTTCGCGCTCGAAGCGGGCCTGAACCCCAAAACCGACGCCATCACGCAAGAAGGCCCCAACGGCCCCTACGCCAACATCCTTGTCGTACGCGCAGAAGACCAGGCCAAACCCTGGGTGGCCAAGCTGCTCAAGGCCTACCAGAACGACACCATCCGCAAATACATCGACGAAAAATTCAAAGGCGCCGTCATCCCCAGCTTCTGAGCGCCTGCCCAGAAGCTGGCCGTGAGGGGCAAAAGCGTGAATTGAAATGGGCGGCAAAGCGCAGACCGCCCGAATCCGCGCCTTGCGCATCCACGGACAAACTTTGAACAGGCCCTAACGCCTCTCCGCACAGGGCATGGCCGCGCCGCCATGCCCTGTGCCCCTGCTGCCCCTTCCCCGCCCACAGAAAGCTTTCCCATGCCCAAACTCACCTTCTTGCGCGCCCTCTCGCGCGCGCTCTCGCCCGCCCTGCTGGCCCTGGCCGCCACGTGCCTGCCACCTGCCCTGGCGGCTGAAGAAATCAAGGTCGGCGTCACTGCCGGCCCGCACGCGCAAATCATGGAAGCCGTGAAAAAAGCCGCCGCCCAGGACGGCCTGCAAATCAAAATCATCGAATTCGGCGACTACGTGCAGCCCAACGCCGCGCTGGCCTCCGGCGACCTGCACGCCAACAGCTACCAGCACAAACCCTACCTGGAGCAGCAAATCAAAGACCGTGGCTACAAGCTCGTCAGCGTGGCCGACACCGTCACCTTTCCCATCGGCCTGTATTCCAAAAAAGTGAAATCGCTGGGCGAGCTGAAAGAAGGCGCGCGCTTTGGCATTCCCAACGACCCCACCAACGGCGGCCGCGTGCTCCTGCTGCTGCAAGAAAAGGGCCTCATCAAGCTCAAGCCCGATGCCGGCCTGAAAGCCACCCCGCTTGACATCACTGAAAACCCGAAAAAACTCAAATTCGTGGAACTGGACGCCGCCCAGCTGCCCCGCTCGCTTGACGACCTGGACGCCTCCGCCATCAACACCAACTTCGCCCTCTCCGCCGGGCTGGACCCCAAGCGCGACGCCATCGCGCAGGAAAGCCCCAAAGGCCCCTACGTGAACATCCTCGTCGTGCGCGAACAAGACCAGAGCCAGCCCTGGGTGCGGCAGCTCATCAGCGCCTACCACAGCAACGCCGTGCGCCAATACATCGACCAGGCATTCAAAGGCTCCGTCACTGCCGGCTTCTGAGCGCCTGCTCAAAGCGCGGCTTTGCCCGACGGCAGCCGCGTTTCCCCTTCCGGCAGGCGGAAAGCAAAGCGGGCTTTCCGCCAAAACACCGCGCCCGCTGACAATCCCTTCCTTGCAAGCGCTCTCCTTGCGAGAGAAAACAAAACGCTCAGACAAGCGAACTGGGCCGGTTCGTGCGCCCCCTTGAAACCGGCCTTTTCCGGCAAGCCAGACGCCCGCGCTGGCAAAGCATGAAAGCAGCCAGAAGGCCTTGCAAACCCTTCATGCCTTCACGGGGAAGTCGCTCCCATACCAATAGCAAGAGGTCCTAGTGGAACCTGCGCAGAGCGGCATTTTCACCCCTTCAAATTTGCTCCGTTTTTGATACGGTTTGGCAGCAGGCCGTCCAGGCCGCGCCTGCTGCGGGGGAGGGAGCGCCTGGCTAGCCACTGCGGCCTGTCAGACCGTCTGTGTGGGCCGGTCGGAGTGCAGGGCGCCGCCCAGCGCCACTTCGATCTTGCTGCGCAGGTCGGCGGCCTTGTCGTCTTTGGGAAAGCGGATGCCAATGCCCTGCGTGCGGTTGGCCGAGGAGCGCGCGGGCGTGATCCAGGCCACTTTGCCAGCGATGGGGTAGCGCTGCGTGTCGTGCGGCAGGGTGATGAGCACGTAGATGTCATCGCCCAGGTGGTATTCGCGCGTGCTGGGAATGAAGATGCCGCCTTCGGCAAAGATGGAGATGTAGGCGGCGTAGAGGGCAGCCTTTTCCTTGATGGAGAGCTGGATGACGCTGGGGCGGGGCGTGTGGAGGGAAGCGGGGGCGGTGCTCATGAGATGTGAATGGCGTATCAGTTTGTTGCCTTGACCGAGTTTAGGGCCTGCCGGGCGCTGCTGGCAAGGTATTCGAGGGTCAGGCCCGCGTTGAGCGGGTGTTCGGCGCTGCGGGCGGCTTGCGCGAGCTGGCCCCACCACTTGGCCAGCGCGGGCAGGGGCAAGGGGCGCGCGGGCAGGTCGGCGGCGGCGAAAAAGCGCGGGGGCGCGCCGGTTTGCGCGGCCATGAGATCGGCGCAGAGCTTTTGCAGGCGGGCCACGATCTCGGCCGTGGGCAGGCTGGCCAGGGCGCTGGCGTCGCCCTGGGCCAGTGCTTTGGGCAGGTGCGCCCATGCGGCGGCGGCTTGCTGGCCGTCGTCGGAGGCGGCCTTGGCTTTTCTGGCCGTGGTCCGGGCTTCAGCCTGGCTTTCGGCGCTGCGGGCCAGTTGCAAGGCGGCGGCGGGGCGCCCGCCGGCGGCTTGCAAGAGAGCGGCTGCGGCGGCTTCTTGTACGCCGCAGGCGGCCAGCCACGGCAGGGCTTCGGCGGCATCGGGCCAGCGCAGGGTGTGGGTCAGGCAGCGGCTGCGGATGGTGGGCAGCAGCAGGTGGGCGGCCTCGGTGGCGAGCACAAAGCGCATGTCGCCCGGCGGCTCTTCCAGCGTTTTGAGCAGGGCGTTGGCGGTGACGGCATTCATGCGCTCGGCCGGGTAGATGAGCATGGCCTTGCCGCGCCCGCGCGCGCTGGTGCGCTGGGCGAATTCGATGGCTTCGCGCATGGCGTCCACACGGATTTCCTTGCTGGGCTTGCGCTTTTTCTCGTCGATTTCGGCCTGCGCTTTTTCGGGCAGGGGCCAGCCGCGCTCCAGCATGTGCGTCTCGGGCATGAGCATGACGAAATCGGCATGGGTATGCACGTGCAGGCTATGGCAGCCGGGGCACTGCCCGCAAGCGCCCTGGGGCGTGGGCGCGTCGCACAGCCAGGCGGCGGCCAGCGCCAGCGCCAGCTCGAACTGCCCCAGGCCGGAGGGGCCTTGCAGCAGCCAGGCGTGGCCGGGGCGGGCCAGCAGTTCAGCGGCCTGGCGGGCAATCCACGGGGGCAGATGGACAGAAGGCATGGGCAGTCAGTTCAGAGAAAGGAGCGGATTTGAGGGGGTGCAAAGCGGCGTTCGCGCAGTCTCTACTAGGACCTATTGCTATTGGAAAAGGAGCGAAAATCAAAGCGCCCAACCCTTGCCGCAAGGCGCAAAAGGCGGGTTCAGCCCGCTGGCCCGATCCACCCGCGCTCTTGCAGGGCGGCCAGGGCGGCGCGGCGCACGGCGGGCGCGGGCTGGGCGGCGTCAATGCGGACAAAGCGGCGGGCGTCTTCGGCCATGCGGCGGGCGTAGGCGCTGCGCACGGCTTCAAAAAAGGCCAGGGGCTGGGCTTCAAAGCGGTCGGGCAGGCGCGCGCCTTGCAGGCGGCGGGCGGCTTGCGGCGGGGGCAGGTCAAACCAGAGGGTGAGGTCGGGCCGGGGCGCCTGCCCGCAATCGGCCGGTTCGGCGCCTCTTTCGTTGTTTGCTTTGTGGCTTGCCCCGTTGTTCATCTTGCCGTGGATGAGGTCATGGCCCAGCGCGATTTGCTCCAGCTGCGCCAGCGCCTGCCATGAAACGCCCCGGCCGCCGCCCTGATAGGCGAAGGTGGCGTCGGTGAAGCGGTCGCACAGCACGGTGCGGCCTTGCGCCAGCGTGGGGGCGATGACGGCGCGCACATGGTCGCGCCGGGCGGCAAACATGAGCAGCGCCTCGGTCATGCCGTCCATCTCTTGCCCTTGCTCGAGCGCCAGGCCGCGCAGGCGCTCGGCCAGCGGCGTGCCGCCCGGCTCGCGCGTGCGCACCAGCGCGTGGCCTGCGGCCTGCAAGGCTTCGGCCAGGGCTTGGGCGTGGGTGGATTTGCCCGCGCCGTCGATGCCTTCCAGCGTGATGAACAGCCCTTGTTTCATGGCGCGGCGTTTGCCGGAATGGATGCAGGCGCGGCTGCGGGCGGGCGGGCCGCCGCGTCCTTGCCCATGTCTTTGCCGCTGCCATCGCTGTTGCGGGAGCCTGGGCGCTGGTATTGATGGACCGCGCGGTTGTGCTCGCCCAGCGTCTGGCTGAAGTGGCTGCTGCCGTCGCCGCGCGCCACGAAATACAGCGCCTGTGTGCTGGCCGGCTGCACGGCGGCCATGAGGGCGGCGCGCCCCGGCATGGCGATGGGCGTGGGCGGCAGGCCCTCGCGGGTGTAGGTGTTGTAGGGGGTGTCGGTGAGCAAGTCGCGCTTTTTCAGATCGCCGTCAAAGGCTTCGCCCAGGCCGTAGATGACGGTGGGGTCGGTTTGCAGCTTCATGCCCGCTTTGAGGCGGTTGATGAACACGCCGGCCACTTGCGCGCGGTCGCCGGCATGGCCGGTTTCTTTTTCAACGATGCTGGCCAGAATGAGCGCCTCGTCTGCCGATTGCAGCGGCAGGCCCGGCGCGCGCGCGGCCCAGGCGGCTTGCAGGCGCTCGTCCATCAGCTTCAGCGCCTGGCGCAGCACGTCCAGATCGCTGCTGCCGCGCGCGTAGTGGTAGGTGTCGGGGAAAAAGCGCCCTTCCGCCGCCACGCCGGGCTGGCCCAGCGCAGCCATGATGGCCTCGGGCGTCATGGCGCGCGTGTCGCCCTTCAGGTGCGCGGCCTTGGCCAGCGCGGCGCGCATCTGGCGGAAAGTCCAGCCTTCAACGAAGGTGATGCTTTGCACGATGCGCTCGCCGCGCAGCAGCTTGCCCAGCAGCTGTTCAGGCGTCATGCCTTGCGTGATGGCGTAGTCGCCCGGCTTGATCACGCCGCGCGGCTCTTGCGGACGCTGCCACTGCCGCCACAGCAGCGCCGCGCGGAAAAAGCCGTGCAGCAAAGGCGCCGGGGCGCGCACGCCCGCCGCCTGCACCTGCTGCGCCGCCACTTTCAGCGAAGCGCCGGGCGGCACGCTCATCTCCACCCGGGGCGCAGCCAGCGCCAGCGGCTGCTGCGCCCACCAGGCCAGCGCGCCTGCTGCCGATGCGGCCAGCGCGGCCAGCAGCAGCAGCCATTTCAGCAGTTTCTTCAATGCCCGCACTGGCCCTACCCGAATCCTGAATCAAAACGGGCCATGATAATTCAGCGCATGACCGCCCCAGCCCCCCAGATTCCCTCTGCGCCGCCCGCCCGCCTGGCCCCGTTTTTCGCTTTTTCCGCCGAAGGCGCTTGTCCCCTGCCCATGCTCGGCGTGCTGCGCGCCAGCGGCGAAGACGCCGCCAAATTCCTGCAAGCGCAACTCACGCAAGACGTGCTTGAAATGCGCCCCGGCGGCCCCGCCCGCCTGGCTGCCTTCTGCACCCCGAAGGGACGCATGAGCGCCAGCTTCATCATCACCCGCCCCGCCGAAAACGAATTCCTGCTGGTCTGCTCGCGCGAACTCATTGCGGGCCTAGTCAAGCGCCTGTCGCTGTTCGTGATGCGCGCCAAGGTGAAGATCACCGACGCCAGCGGCGCCATCGCCTGCCACGGCCTGATTGGCGCGGCCGCCATCGCCGCCGCCCAAACAACGATTCAGGCTGCCGCGCCTGCCGATGCGGCTTCGCCCGAAGGCCAGGCGGCAAGCGGCCTGCCGCCCTTGCCCCAGCTGGCCGAGCTGCCCCCTGCATGCGGCCTGCCCCGCGCCCTCTGGCTGGCCCCCGCTGGCGCGAGCGCCCCGGCTGCCTCAGCCCTGTCTGAAAACGACTGGCTGGCCGCCGAAGTGCTGGCGGGCGTGGCCCGCATCACCAGCGCCACGGCGGGCGCTTTCGTGCCGCAAATGCTCAATTACGAAAGCGTGGGCGGCGTGCACTTTCACAAAGGCTGCTACCCGGGGCAGGAAGTGGTGGCCCGCAGCCAGTTTCGCGGCGTCATCAAGCGCCGCGCCTTCGTCGCCCATTGCGCCGCCGCCGTGCAGACAGGGCAGGAAATCTTCGTCGGCAGCGACGATCAGCCCGCCGGCCTGATCGCCCTGGCCGCTGCCGCGCCTGGCGGCGGCAGCCTCGTCATCGCGGGCCTGCAAATCGCCGCCGCCCTGGGCAGCGAGCCGCTGCACGCCGGCAGCCCCGGCGGCCCCCGGCTTGAGGGTCTGCATATCCCCTATGAGCTGGCGCACGATATTTGATTGAGGGTGGGGAGCCAGCCCCGGCCAGCCCATGAGCAGCCGCAGGCGCACCTGAACGGATAAAACTGCGCCTTCGGGTTGGCTCCGCCAGCCAGAACGTATCAAAAGAGGAGCAAATCCAAGGGGGCTGAAATGCCAATCTGCGCAGTTTCCACTAGGACGCAGCGCTATGGATTAAGGAGCGGAATTGCTGAACGCCCGGTTTTATTAGCGTTCGGCCCGCGTGCAAGGTCCATGGCGGCGTCTGAAATCGGCAGGGCGCTCGGGTTCAGCGGCGTGGGCGAAAACACCCTGGCGCGCTTGGCGTGCGGCGGCTTCTTGCTCGGCATAGGGGCCTCGGCCTCGTCCATAAGACCAGGCCCAGCCTTGGCGCGCCATGCGGGCGGCCACGTCTTCACCGCCTTTGTCGCGCAGGCGCACGGTGGCAAGCGAGCGGCCCCAGCCATCGCGCGCATGGGTTTGCACGCTCACGCGCTGGTTCAGCGCCAGGGCGCTGAGCGCCTGCCGTGCTTGCGCGCCACCGCTTTGGCAGCTTTCGGGCGCATCTACGCCTTGCAGGCGCAGCTTTCGAGCACGTCCGCCCGCATCGGGGCGCACCCAAAGCGTGTCGCCATCCGTCACCCACGTGACCGTGCCTTGCCAGACATCGGCTCGGGCGCAAGTGGCAGCCAGCAGCAGAAAGGCAGCGGCAAGAAAGCGAGGGAGAGAAAAAGGCAAGAGGAAAGGGTGTGGCAAAAGCATCATGGCGTGAGGCGGGCAATGAAAACATGCGCTGCGAACAACGCCCCCGCATTGTCTGAGGCCATGAGGCGCTTGCGCCCTTTACCTCATATCCGCACCGCCCCTTTTGAAACGCTCTTCAAGAGCCTGTTCGCAATCTGTCCGTGGGCGCAAACAGCGCGGACTCGGGTGGGCTGCGGCGTTGCAAACGCCTCGCCGGGCTGCAAGACCCGCCTGCGGTTTGCGCCTGACAGTTCATCCCGGTTCCCGATCTTGTGCTCCTCACGGCCAGATCATGAACAGGTTCTGACCACTCGCCACGCTCCGCCACGCAGACAGTGGCCTTCAGACTGGCTCCGTCTGCATCAGAAACAGAAGCAAATTTGAGGGGGATCAAAATGCCGTTCCCGCTGGTTTTACCAGGACATCCTGCTATTGATACAGAAGCAAGAAAACGCCCTGCCCTCTTTTCCCTGTGCAGTCCGGCCTTGTGCATCGCTCCCTTCGTTTAGTGCGGAATCCACAGTCATCGCGGCAAGTGCGTCAGCGGCAGGTAAAAAAAGCAGGCGCATGCTGCGCCCGCGTGTCACTTTTCAGGCGGCCCGGAATCTGCGGCGGGCCGCCGTTTGCTGCTTCAGCGCCGCAAATCGGCTGGCAGCAGGCGCACGCCAGGCAGCTCGGGCCGCTGGAAGTCCATGTCGATGCCGACTGCCGCAGCTTGCGGCAGCGGCTCTTGTGCGGCTTCGGCAGATTTGGCCGGGCAGCTTCCGGTCTGAATGTGGTGCAGCGCGGCGGCCAGCAGGCCCTCTGCCGCGTCGCCCCGCTCATGGCTCAGGTCATCCGCCACGGCGCAGGTGGGCGCAAAGCCGTCGGTGTAGCCGCCATAGCCCACTTCGTTGGCCATTTCGACTTCGATGGCGGCGATGGCCTTGCCGCAGTTCTTGCGTTCAATGAAGCCATAGGGCTTGCCGCAGGTGGTGGAGCCGATGAGCACCACTTCCACGCCAGCGCCGCGCAGGCCGTTGATGGTGGCTTCGCTGGCCGAACACGTCCAGCCCGTGGCCAGCACGTACACGCGCGGCAAGCTCAGCTGCGGCAGGGCGCTGCCAACAGCGTGAGTGCCGCCATCCGGATTGGTGCCCACTTGGGTGGTGAAGGGCACCACGCCCTGACGCGTGGCTTCCTGGCGCTTGTCGTTGTATTTCATGCGCACGAATGCCTTGCCTTGCACGCGGCTGCCGCCCAGCATGGAGGCCAGTGACCAGGCCTGATACAGCCACCCGCCACCGTTGTAGCGCAGATCCAGCACCACGTCGCTGATGCCTTGCCGCTGCAAGGCTGAGAGGGTGTCGATGAGGCGGTCCTGCCCGTTGTCAATCTCATAGGTGTTGAACTGCACGTAGCCCACCTGGCGGCCGCCCGCCTGCACCACTTTGGATAGCGGCAGCGGGTCTTCCACAACGTTTGCGGCTTGCAGCGTGATTTCGCGCTCGGCAGACGTTGGCGTGTCGCGCACGGTGAAGGTCACGCTCGCTCCTGTGGGCGGCCTGTACCAGTAAAGGTAAGTGGCCGCCAGCACGTTCACCAGCTGCGCCCCGCGCTTGAGGCCCGCGCGTTCGGCAGGCGAATCTTTGAGCACGTAGGCCACGCGCTGGGGCTGGCTCTCCGTCCAGTACACGCCGTAAGAAGGGCCGGAAGGAGAGCGCTTTTCGTTATCTTGCAGCGTGCGGATGTAGCTGAAGCGGTCCTTGGGCTTGCCGCTGTGGTCACGCGTTGCGATTCGCAGGCTGTTGAAATAGTCTTCCACCGTGCCGGTGACGTTGGCAGCGCTGTCACGGATTTCGCTGTACCACAGATAAATCTCGTCCATGTGCGAGCGGATGAACCGGCGCTCGCCGTCGGCCGTGCATACGTTGGCCAGGGTTTCGGAGGGCGGAAATTGCTGCGTGCCAGGCGTCGGCGTTGTCGTGGGGGTTGGCGTCGGCGTAGGCCTTGGCGTTGGTGTTGGCCTTGGTGTAGGCGTGGATGTAGGGCCTGGCGCGGGGGCATCGCCATCGCCGCCGCCACAGGCGGCCAGCGCCAAAGCCAGCACCAGCGGGCTTGCGAATCGCAATTGCATCTTTTTCTCCTTGAGTGCAAAAAAAGCGACTTTAACGGCATATTCGCCGCTTTTCATGCCAAATGCATTGATTTCGCCAAGATTTGTAGATCGTCGTTACGACGTGCCTTCACACTCGCAGCGCCAAACCAAGTGTGCAGGCCATGCCGAGCAGCCCAGGCATAAGGCAGCATCGCCATCACCGCGCCTAGCTTCAACAGCGCCAAATAAGTGAAATCGCTCAGACACGTGATGACAAGAAAGGTCTGCGCGCGCATGCTGGCCAGTCGTTCTCATGCGCCAGACTGCGCGGAGCTGATCCGTTGCGCTACAGCCCTGCAGATGATTTCACTGATCAGCATCAACCATGACACCAGCAGCTCCACGCTAAAAACCCGCTCCCGGCCGCTGGCGCAAAAGCTCGCGCTCTCTGCCCCAAGGCCCGGTTCCGGGCAAAAAAATGCCCCGGCCAAAGGCGCGGGGCACAAGCAGAAAAACAGAGACGCAGGCTTCACGCGCGCTTTTTGCGCCGCCGCCAGGCTGCCGCGCCGCCCAGCAGGCCGCCCAGCGCCGCCAGACTCCAGCCTTCCAGTGTGGGCACAGGCGTGGCAGCGGCAGCAGGCGCGGGACGCCAGTCGCAGACCGATTGCGTCACGGACTGCACGCCCAGCCACATGCCGCCGCCGCCCGTGTCGTAAACAGCAAAAGCCAGTTCGTTTTCGCCCGTTTTCCACTGTTCATTCACATGGGCACCGCCGCCCAGCGTAAAGGCCCCGGCAGGCGTCACCATCATGCGCTTGCCGTTGAGATACACGCCCACCACCCTGTCGTCCGCCCGCAGATTGGTCTGGCCATGCCCAATAGCAGGAAACTGCAACTGGTAAGTAGCCGGATTCACCGTGGCGTCCAGCTTGAAGCGATAGCGCATGTAGTACAGGTGATTGGCGGGCAGTTGCGGCTGGCCCGCCGGCAGATAGCTGCCAATGAAGATGCCCGGATAGTTCGCGTGCGGGGGAGAAAAAGTCAGGTAGCGGTCAATCTCGTGTCCATTAAAAAAGGCCCAGGTCAATGTGCTGGGCAGCGGATCGGAACCCGTTGACTGCAATGCAAAAGAAGCCGTCGCGCGCTCCCAGCGCGGCTGGTTGCCCCGGTCGGCATCTGTCGCGCTGCCATTTTTGGCTCGGGTATTGAGCTGCGCTTCAACCGTATCGGCATTGGCGGGCCGGTTGGCGTCGCAATAGAAAGTGGGCGGTGTGCCAGGGGGCGTGATGGCGCTGGCTGGCGCTGCGACGAACAGACCGGCTAGCGCGCCCAGCGCCATGGTGGTCTGGCATGAAATTCGGTGTTTCATGTCAATCTCCTGAAGCAAATAAAAAAACAAGAGGGAAACAAGAGTGAATATTACCTACGTTTACCTATGTCGATCAAGCCGCAAACGCAAGACGCGCCGCCGTTTCCCCAAAATGTTTCTCAAAACCTATTCATGATTTGGCCGTGAGGGCGCAAGTGTGTGGATCGGAATAAGCGGCAAAGCGCAAACAGCTCTTGCGACCCAGCGAGAATTTGCAGCGCCCACGAACGCCCCAAGCCGCTTCCACGGACAGATTGCAAACAGGCTCTCAATAGTCCGGCTGCCAGTCCACGGTGATGCGGCCTGCTGCCAGGTCCACCTCGTCCACATAGGCGGAGACGAAAGGAATCAGGCGCTCTTGCGGTTTGCCGTCTGCGCCCTCAAAGGCCAGCGCCAGCGTGGTTTGCGGCCCGGCGGGCAGCAGCTCGCGCACCTGGCCCAGCGGCACGCCTTCGCGGTTGAAAACGGCCAGCCCGATCAGATCGACCCAGTAGTACTCGCCCTCGGCAGGCGTGGGAAAGGATGAGCGGGCAATGAAAATGCGCGCGCCCTTGAGCAAATCGGCGGCATCGCGGTCATCCACGCCCTGCGCGCTGGCCACCACGGCATCGCCGTGCGCCTTGACTTGCCGCACGGGCAGACGCTGCGGGCTGTTGAAATGGCGCGCGCCGCGCGCGGGCGGCAGCAAAAACCAGCGTTTGGATGAAAAAAGCGCCTCTGGCGAGGCGCTGTAGGGCTGGACCTTGAACCAGCCTTTGATGCCCCAGGCGTCCTGCACGCGGCCCACTTCCACCGCGTCATCAGGCAGCTCGGCTGCTTGCAGGGGCCAGGTGGCGCCAGGCACGGCTTGCAGGCCTGTGCTCAGGCGGCGGGCTGGGCCTTGGCAGCCTGGCGGGCCAAGCGCTCGACGGTGGGAGAAGCCTGCGCGCCCACGCTCTTCCAGTACGTCAGGCGGTCTTGCGCCAGACGCAAGCCCTCTTCGCCTTCAACGGCGCGGGGGTTGTAAAAGCCAATGCGCTCGATGAAGCGGCCATCGCGGCGCACGCGCTTGTCAGCCACGACGATGCTGTAGAAGGGGCGGGCCTTGGAGCCACCACGGGAAAGACGGATAACGACCATTGAAAATTTGCCTTGAAAAGGTGTTGCGGCGCATGGCCCGTGGGGTCATTGGGCCTGGCGCCGCGAAGGGACTTCTCCGGCCCGCGAGACACACGACATGGCCACCCGGCCAGCGGCGAACCGAAAAACGGCGGATTATATGAGGCGCGCCTCTCCTTCGCGCGGGCTGCTGCCATCGCGGCGCAGTCACAATCCGGGCTTTTGCTTTTGCCCTTCGCTTCAGGCTTTCGCGCCTCTCCCCCTTCTTTTCTTTCACATCCGCCATGCAGCGCGACTACGCTCCCGCACCGCCTCCGCAAGACATCACCGTCCACACCGCCTCCCGCGTGCTGGAGTTGCGCTACGCCAGCGGCCAGACGCTGCGCATTCCCTTTGAGCTGCTGCGCGTGTATTCGCCTTCGGCGCAAGTCAAGGGCCACGGGCCGGGGCAGGAGGTGCTGCAAACCGGCAAGCGCGACGTGCTCATCACCGGCATGGCCCCCGTGGGCCACTACGCCATCCAGCCCACGTTTTCAGACGGGCACGACAGCGGCATCTACACCTGGGACTACCTCTACTTTCTTGGCTCGCGCCAGCAGGCGCTGTGGCAGGAATACGAGCAGCGCCTGGCCGCCGCTGGCGCGCACCGCGACGACGCCATGCCCGAAACAGCGGGCCGCAGCTGCGGCAGCCACTGAAATTCCTCTTCACTCAAACAGAAAGCCCCTCATGGCCAGCACCCATTTCGGTTACGAATCCGTTGATGAAGCCGACAAGGCCCGCCGCGTGCGCGGCGTCTTTGACTCCGTCGCCAGCAAATACGACCTCATGAACGACCTCATGTCCGGCGGCCTGCACCGGCTCTGGAAGGCTTACGCCGTCATGGTGGCCAACGTGCAGCCCGGCCAGCGCGTGCTCGACATCGCGGGCGGCACGGGCGATCTGGCGCGCGCCTTCGCCAAAAAGGCTGGTGATGGCGGGCAAGTCGTGCTCACCGACATCAACGAAGCCATGCTCCGCACGGGGCGCGACCGCCTGCTCGACGCCGGTCTGGCCCTGCCCACCGTGGCGTGCGACGCCGAAGCGCTGCCTTTTGCCAGCGGCCAGTTCGACCTCGTCAGCGTCGCTTTCGGGCTGCGCAACATGACGCACAAAGACCGCGCCCTGCGCGAAATGGCCCGCGTGCTCAAACCCGGCGGGCGGCTGCTCGTGCTGGAGTTCTCGCAAGTGGCCCCGCCGCTGCGCAAGCTCTATGACCTGTATTCCTTCAACGTGCTGCCCCGCCTGGGCAAGCTCGTCACGGGCGACGAAGCCAGCTACCGCTACCTGGCCGAATCCATCCGCATGCACCCCGCGCAAGAAGAACTCAAGTCGCTCATGAAGGAATGCGGCTTCGGCCACGTGGACTACCACAACATGACCGGCGGCGTGGTGGCCCTGCACGTGGGCGTCAAGTGTGAATAAGCCTGTCTTTTCGCTCCTGGATCCATAGCATGAGGTCCTGGTCGAAACTGCGCGAAAGCCATTTCTGACCCCCTTGAATTTGCTCCGCTTTTTAATGCTGGAGCCGGGAGCTGTCCGCCGCCATGTCGCTCAAAAGCCTGCCCCCTGACGCCCGCCCGCGCGAAAAGCTCCTGGCGCGCGGCCCCGCCGCCCTGGGCGACGCCGAGCTGCTCGCCATCTTGCTGCGCACCGGCACCGCCGGGCGCGGCGTGCTGCAAATGGCGCAGGAAGTGCTCAGCGCCTTTGGCGGCCTGCACGGCCTGCTTCAGGCCAGCGGCGAAGACCTGCGGCGCATCAAGGGCCTGGGCGGCAGCGCCAAGCGCGCCGAACTGCTGGCCGTGCTGGAGCTGGCCCGCCGCGCCCTGGCCGGTCAGTTGCGCCAGCGCCCCGTGTTGCAAAACCCCGCCACCGTGCGCGACTACCTCCAGCTGCACCTGGCCAGCCGCCCGCAAGAAATCTTCGCCGTGCTGTTTCTTGATGCGCAACTGCACCTCATCGCCTTTGAAGAAATGTTCCAGGGCACGCTCACGCGCAGCAGCGTCTATCCGCGCGAAGTCGTGCGCCGCGCCCTGCACCACAACGCCGACGCGCTCATCCTCGCCCACAACCACCCCAGCGGCCACGTGCAGCCTTCGGCGGCAGACCAAGCCATCACCCGCGAACTCACGGCCGCCCTGGGCCTGATCGACGTGCGCGTGATCGACCACTGGATCGTCGGCCCCGGCGGCGCGGCCTGCTCCCTGGCCGAGCGCGGCTTTTTTCTGGCCTGAAAGCCCGGCATGAAAGCCCACAGCCTGAAAGAGCTGAAAAAACTGCGCCAGCAATTTGCCGCCGCCCAGGCACAGGCAGCGAAAGAGGCGCAAGCAGCCCAAACGCGCCAGCAAGCCCAGGCCCGCCAGCGGCAAAGCGACCACGCCCTTTTCTTGCGCGCCATCGGCGCCGTGCAGCCGCTCCAAGCCAGCGCCCGGCATGAAAAAGCCGGCCAGGCCGCGCGCCCCGCCCCGCTGCCCCGCCAGCGCCAGCAAGACGAGCGCGCCGCCCTGCGCGAAACCCTGTCCGACGAATTCGACGCCAGCACCCTGCTGCACGTGGACGAACACCTGAGCTACTTGCGAGCCGGCATCGGCCCCGACGTGCCCGCCCGCCTGCGCCGTGGCCAGTGGGCCGTGCAGCGCCAGATCGACCTGCACGGCCTGCGCGTGGACCAGGCCCGCCAGGCGCTGGCCGCCTTCATCGCCGCCGCCTGCCGCAGCGGCGTGCGCTGCGTGCGCGTGGTGCACGGCAAAGGCCACGGCTCGCCGGGCAAAACCTCCGTGCTGCGCGCCAAGGCGCCCGGCTGGCTCATCCAAAAGCATGAAGTGCTCGCCTTCGTGCAGGCCCGCCCGCCTGACGGCGGCGCCGGCGCGCTGCTGGTGCTGCTGCGCGCGGCGTGATAGACGCCGCCCGCGCAACCCGCGCGCAGGCGCAGGCCATGATGAATCCACTCCGCCATTTCGCTCCTTTATCAATAGCATGAGGTCCTAGTGGAAATTGCGCTGAACGGTATTTTCAGCCCATCAAATTTGCTCCTGTTTCTGACATTCGTCCTGTAGCCGCCCGCCAGCGCTGTCCCCCGGGGCGCTAGCTGGGCTGCACCAGGCCCTGTTGAGAATTACCAAGACTGAATCACACGCTTGTCCGTGCTTCTTCGCCCTGCTTCGCCAGGCTTGCCCAGGCAGTGCGGGGCCATCAGTGCCCACTGCTTGTCGCTCATGCTCTTTTTTCCATGGCGGGATTGCTGCACAAGAGCAGGATTCTCAAAAGGCCCAAGGACATGGGGCTGGCCCAGAAAATGAGCGCAGCGGATCGCGCTATGAACAGGCTCCTACTTCAGACTGCGCGTGGCGCGCTGGCAGATGCGGCGGGTGGCAGCGGCGTCGCTCGACTCCAGCCACTGGGCGCAAAGGGCGCGCACCCAGGCGGGCTGGTCTTTGGCTGCATCGTTGAGCCAGTTGCTGACGGAATCCTGCACGTAGGCGCTGGGGTCGGCGCGCAGGGGCGCAAGCAAAGGCAGAGCGCGGGCCGGGTCGGCCTTGAGTGCGGCAATGTGCGCGCACCACACGCCGCGCGGGCGCAGGGCTTCGCTGGCAAAGCGGCGCAGGCGCTCGGAAGGGCTGGCAGTCCATTCGGTAAGCAGGGCAATGGCCGCGTCCAGCTCGCGGGCGAGGTGGGGGCGCTGCGCCAGCCAGGCCCATTCGCGCACGCCAAAGTGCGGGTCATCGGCCAGGGAGCGTGTGGCTTGCAGGCGCTCGCGCAGCGGCAGCTCTTGCGCACCGATGGTAAAGCAGGCCCAGCCGCGCACGGTGTCGCTGGCGTGCGCCTGGCAGGCAGAGACGGCGCCGGGGCCCAGCGCTTGCAGCAGCAACGCGCCCATGCGCGCCATGCGCGCGGCGATGCCCAGCTGACAGGCGGCGCGCGCCTGTTCATCCACGGCGGCGGGCAGGCCGGGAAAGGCGGCGCGCAACAGGCGGGCCTGGTCGATGGCCAGGATTTCAGGCAGCGTGGCACTGGCGATGTGGCCTTCGTTGAGGGCTGCGAGCGTCTCCGGCGGCAGATCGGCGGCGCGGCGTGCGCCTTTGCGGGGAGCGGGAGCAGTCATGGCTGGATCAGAAAATGGTCAGGCAGCTAGCTTATCCAGCGGGCTGACCAAGTGTTGGCGCTTGTCTGGCATGCGTGGAGCGGCACAAGAGGCGATCCAGCGGCTGTGCTCGTCAAAAACCGCCTGGCCAACACGCACCTCCTATGGAGCGAAATCAATGCGCTGGAGGCGGCGGCCGCTGCTATCGGCTTGGCGTTCGATAAAGGCCTGCGCTCCAAGGCAACCAGCAGACCGGTGGGAGGGGCGCAGCTCACGCCCGCTTGTTCAGCCGGTTGGTGCAGGGCAGCCCTTCTGGCTGCGCGCATTCAACAGAAAAACAGCATGAAGCCCCCCTTCGGAGAGGCCGCACGCCCAGCCGTGTGGCGCGGCCGCTCTTCAGCACGGCGGCCAGCGAAAACACATGCAGGACAAGCTCTTAAAGGGCATTCCTGCCATGCCCCAGCCTCACACCGCAGTCGGATCAGCCCCATGCGGCACAGCCAGCAATGAAGCGCCGCCCGCAGTCCGGCCTGCCAAACCACACCAGAAACAAGAGCGAATTCAAGGGTATCAAAATGCCATTCTGCGCAGATTCCACCAGGACACCATGCTATGGATAGCAGAGCAAAAACGCAGTGCTTGCACCCTGTCCATTCGTTGCCTGCGCCCTGCTCCTCGTGCAGGCCGGAGTGTGAACGGCTCGCAAGAAACGAAAGCCAGCCAGCGCGCAGCAAACCCGCGCGCCATTTTTCGCGGATGCCCATGAACAAAAGGCACAAAAGGCGGCTTTGCAGGCGGTCAGCGCGTTTGCTGATCGCGTTTGCTGATCGCGTTTTCTGGCTGCGTTTCCCCGGCCACGGGCAGGCTCCAGACTGCGCCGTTTTTCACGGAATCGGGCAGCAAGCGCGCCGCTTCCCTACCCAAAGGCCACTCTTTGAGGCATCATGCAAATACGCTTTTTCATGGTTTGAATTTCGTGCCCGTGCAAAGCCGCCGAGCCTGTTCCCCGCTTGGCCGCAAGAAACGAAAAAGCGAACTGCAATGAAGTGGCACGCCCAAGCCCAGAACAAGCCTGCTTTTGTGCTTTTCCGCCTGGCGGAAATGGGCCTTGCGCCGTAAACCGCCCGCGCCCGCTTCTTCGCGCCACGGACGGAATATGAACAGGTTCCGGAAAGACAAAAAACGCATCAACCGCCTTGATGCCTCCGCATCATCACCATGACCGATTCCATCCCTGCCGACACGCCCGCCCTGCGGCTGGGCGTCTACAAGCTGCCCGCAGCCGAGACGGCACTGGTACAGACCCTGCTGCGCCTTTACGCCTCCAGCGGCGCGTGCCGCTGGATTTACGCCAGCGCCCCGCCCTACGATGCCCTGCTGGCTGATGGCTCCACGCCCGAAGGCCAGAGCCATGAACTGGATGGCATGGCCACCGTCGTGCTGCGCCTGACGCGCAAGAGCGAAAACACCTCGCACGAACTGCTGGAACGCCCCATTCGCCCCGACCGCTTCCAGCAATGGCTACAGAGCGTGGAGCGCGATTTGCGGCGGACCGCTGCGCCGCCCGGCTCCGCCAGCGGCGCACGCTTTCGCCTGCTGCGCTGGCCGCCCGCCGCCATGCTGCACGACAACGCCGAGAACATTCGCTTGGCGACCCTGCTGTCGCGCCGCTATCTCAGCGCGCGGGAGCTGGCCGCCATCAGCCGCCAGCCTGAAGCGGCCTGCCTCGAATTCATCCAGGCGCTGCAATCCGCCCGGCTCCTCAGGGCCGAGGACAGCGCGGCGGCCCCCAGCCTGGTCCAGCCCGCCTCCAACGCGCCGCAGGCGCAACCCCAAACGCAAGCGCCCAAACGCTTCTTCAATATAGGTTTGATACAAAATATTAGGAAACGTCTTAATTTTTGATTGAAGGCAAAGAAGTGTTTCCATGAATGAATACAAAATTCTCTTCACTGGCACGATGGGTGCGGGCAAAACCACAGCCATTGGCGCAGTCAGCGAAACCCCGCCCGTCATCACCGACGTGCACAACAACGACGCCTCTCACGCCAAGGAGCGCACCACCGTGGGGCTGGATTTCGGACAGCTGACGCTGGAAAACGGCGACCGCCTGCGCCTGTTCGGCACGCCCGGCCAGTCACGCTTTGACTTTCTCTGGAAAATCCTCTCGCAAAACGCCATTGGCATGATCTTGCTGGCTGACAACTCCCGCCCTGACCCGCTGGCCGACTTGCGCGTTTACCTGGAAGGCTTTGCCAATGAGCTGTCTGCCATGCCTTGCGTCATCGGCGTCGGGCGGCTGGACACCCACCCCGCCCCCAGCCTGGATGATTACGCCGAAGAGCTCGCCCGCCGCCATCTCGTGCTGCCCGTGCTGCCCGTGGACGTGCGCCGCCGCCAGGACGTGACGCTGCTCATCGACACCCTGCTGTCCCAGCTCGAAGCCGACTTGATGGAAGAACACTGAAGAAAATGACCAACCGCATTCAACTTCCGCTCACCGTCCGCGTGCTGGCGGCCAAGCAGGCCGCCGCCTTTCTGGAAGACATCAGCGGCATGAACGCCGTGGTCGTCGCCACCGAAGACGGTTTCGACATTGCCTCCGCCATGAAAACAGGCGACGCCGCCCGCATCGCCGCCCTGGCCAGCTCCATTTCCGCCATCAGCGCCGTGGTTTCGCAAGAAGCCAGTCTGGGCGCAGACAAGTGCGTGACCATCGACACGCACGATGGCTTCGCCGTGGTCTACAGCGCGCCGCGCAAGGACGCACGCCTGGTCATCATCGCCATTGCCAGCGGCCAGGCCATCCTGGGCCAGGTTGCTTACCGCGCCAGCCAGTTCGCCAAAGACCTGGCGGATGCCTGATCCCCGCTTTCCCAAGCAGGCCCTGTGGCGAGCGCTGCGTGACGCCCTGGGCCGTTTCTTCCATCACGCGCCCCCTGAAAAACAGAAGGAGATCAACATGGCCACCATCAAACAAAGCCTGGACGAGCTAATGAAGCTGGACGGCATTCTCTGCATCGCCGTCGTGGACTCCGGCAGCGGCATGCTGCTGGGTTCCGCTGGCGGCGGCATCAACATTGAAGTCGCCGCCGCCGCCAACACCGAAGTCGTGCGCGCCAAACTCAAGGCCATGCGCGCCCTGGGGCTGAACGACAAGATCGAGGACATCCTCATCACCCTGGGCAAGCAATATCACATCCTGCGCCCCCTCTCTGCCAAGGAAGGCGTCTTCCTCTACGGCGTATTCGACCGCCAGCACGCCAACCTGGCGCTGGCCCGCCTCAAGGCGCAGGAAGTGGAAAAAGACCTGACGTTCTGAAAGCCAGCCCGCGATCTGGCTGCGAGGCCAACAGGGCTGAGAAAACTTCGGTTGCACAGCAGCCCACGCGCTCTTTGCACGCCCGCAGTCAGACTGTGAACGGGTGTTCCACACGAGGGCAGCGCAGCAAGCAAAAAGGCTTTGCGCCCACCCTGCCGCCTTTCTGTTTGCGTTCATAGCAGCTACGGGATGCGGGCGGGTACCGCAAAGCCGCTTTCCTGAAGCACAGCCTCAGCTTTCCGCTCCTTGCTTGGCCTTAAAAAGAAATCACGGCACGAAGCGCGCCAGCTTGCAGCACCTCCGGTGTTCTGCCAAGCTGGCCTGATGTGCGCGTTGAGAGACACGCCATCCCCCTGCAGGCGCCGGACGCATGCGCCGTAGGCGTTATCCGATTGAGAACCGCTTTGCCAAATTCAAGGAGTTCAGGCGTAGAGCCGTGCGGCGACCGCCGTCAAGCGGGGCAGAAGGCGCTGACTACCATCAGCGCCTTCTTTTTTCGCGCGCAGGCAGGCTCTGCGCGTTCTGCTTCCGGCTTGTTTTTTTCACACGTGATTTCTCTTCAAAACCTGACTTTGCGCCGTGGCGCCAAAGTGCTGCTCGACGGAGCCAGCGCCACCATTCACCCCGGCGAAAAAGTGGCCCTGGTGGGCCGCAATGGTGCGGGCAAATCCACCCTGTTTGCGCTGCTGGGCGGCGCGCTGCATGAAGACGGGGGCAACTTTTCCATGCCCGCCCACTGGCGCATCGCGCAAGTGGCGCAGCACATGCCCGAAACCGGCGAAGCGGCCACCGCCTTTGTGCTGGCGGGCGATGAACGCCTGACACGCCTGCGCGCCCAGCTGGCGCAAGCCGAAGCGGCGGGCGAAGGCATGGCCATCGCCCAGCTGCATGCCGATTTGCAAGACGCCGGCGCGCACGACGCCACGGCGCGCGCGCAGGCGCTCATCCTCGGGCTGGGCTTCAAACCCGGCCAATTGCAGCAGCCCGTGAGCAGCTTCTCGGGCGGCTGGCGCATGCGGCTGCAACTGGCGCGCGCGCTCATGGCCCCGTCTGATCTGCTGCTGCTGGACGAACCCACCAACCACCTGGACCTGGACGCGCTGGTGTGGCTGGAAGGATGGCTGGCGCGCTACGCCGGCACGCTCATCGTCATCAGCCACGACCGCGACTTTCTGGACGCCGTCACGCAAGCCACGCTGCACATCGAACACGGCCAGCTCACCCGCTACGGCGGCAGCTACAGCACCTTTGAAGAACTGCGCGCCCAGCAACTGGCCCTGCAACAAGCCGCCTGGGCCAAACAGCAGGAAAAGCGCGCGCACCTGCAAAAGTTCATCGACCGCTTCAAGGCCAAAGCCACCAAGGCGCGGCAGGCGCAAAGCCGCGTCAAGGCGCTGGAGCGCATGGAAAAAATCGCCCCCGTGCTGGCCGAAAGCGAATTGCAATTCAGCTTTCGCGAACCGCCCGCGCTGCCCAACCCCATGCTCGCCATCAAGGAAGCCGCCTTCGGCTATCGCAGCGATGCGGGCGACAAACTCATCTTGCAAGGCGTCAGCCGCACCGTGCTGGCAGGCCAGCGCATCGGCATCCTGGGCGCCAACGGGCAAGGCAAATCCACCTTCGTCAAAACCATCGCGCACCAGCTGCCCCTGCTGGCAGGGCGCGTCACCGAAGGCAAGGGCCTGGCCATCGGCTACTTCGCCCAGCAAGAGCTGGACGTGCTGCACCCGCAAAGCACGCCGCTGGAACACATGGTGCGCCTGGCGCGCGAAACCGGCCGCGAAAACGCCGAAGAAGCGCGCGAACAGCCGCTGCGCAACTTTCTGGGCGGCTTCAACTTCGCGGGCGACATGGCCGCGCAGCCCGTGGGCCAGTTCTCCGGCGGCGAAAAAGCGCGGCTGGTGCTGGCCATGCTGGTCTGGCAGCGCCCCAACCTGCTGCTGCTGGACGAACCCACCAACCACCTGGACCTGGCCACGCGCGAAGCCCTGGCCGTGGCCCTGAACAGCTTTGAAGGCACGCTCATGCTCGTCAGCCACGACCGCGCGCTCCTGCGCAGCGTGTGCGACGAGTTCTGGCTGGTCGCGCGCGGCCATGTGGAGCCGTTTGAAGGCGACTTGCGCGACTACCAGCGCTACCTGCTGGACGAAGCCAAACGCCAGCGCGAAGCCGCCGCCCAAGACGCATCCGCCGCCGCCCCCAAAACCGGCCCGCTGGCCGCCAACAGCGCCAACCCCGCCGAACAGCGCCGCCAGCAAGCCCGCCTGCGCGCCCAGCTGGCCGAAAAAACCAAACCGCTCAAACGCCAACTGGCCGCCGCCGACGCGCGCATGGCCGCCATTGCCACACGCCGCACCGAACTCGAAACCCAACTCGCCACCCCGCAGCCGCCCGCCGCCATTGCCAACGCAGGCCGCGAACTCAAAGCCCTTGAAAATGAATTGACCGCGCTGGAAGAGCAATGGCTTGAGCTTTCCACGCAAATTGAAGAAATTGAAAATGGACAGGCGTGACAGCTCCGGTTTTTCAGGCCCTCATCTCGCGAAAAGACAAATGAAAAGGCATAGCCCGGCTGCATCTGGAACAATTTTCGCGTTCAGGAAATTGAGAAAACCGCCAAAACAGGATCATCAGGCATGGCTTCGGCAATTGCTGGAACCCATATTTCCGTTCCTGTGGAAGGCCATTTTGGGAACCGGTGGACTGATTTTGCTCCTGTTTTTCATGCAAATCGGATTCATGCCGGAAATGGGCCTTGCCGATGCCACGGCCATGATGGTTGCCATCGCATTGAGCGGTCTGGTTTTTGTTGTGCCTGCCGGAGCTGCGATGTTTCCTGCCATCATGCTTTCATATGAGCCGGAAATAAAAAACAGCTTCAAGATTAAAAAAATCAAGCGCTGGAAAGTTTTCTTCAAAAATCCTGCTTGTTTCTTTATCTGGAATACATTTTTATTCTTGTTGTTGTTTTTATTCCTGTTGTGGTTGGCAAGCGAGCCTCATTCCAGCCATAAGGAAGGCTGGACGGTGGCGATTATTTATGCTTTGTATATAGCTGCCGCATTCTTTTCTTCTTTTGCCAGGATTGATCCTGGTTCCATGCACAAGATGATAAAAGCAACCCATCTGCACATACGGCATTTCTTCGTGAACAAGAAATCGAAAAAAGACAGAAAGAAACGATTGCTTTTGCTTGTCAAAAAATACGATAGTCAGGCTTTCGCCGCCCTGAAGGCCAAATTCATGCCTGTCTTCATCGATGCTGTCGCATGGTCATTTTGTCCGCTCTTTCTGTTTGTTTTATTCTATAGTTATGAAGGATTCCGTCAGGATACATGGCTGGTAATTTTTCTGTTGGCATCATGGTTTATGATCTCATACTCAATCAGTTATATTATTATCATTTATGATGGCAAACAGAAAAATGTTTTATATTCTATTGGAGCTTTCTTTTCCATTCTAATGTTATTAACCATGACGGGCAGTATAATCAAGATTCCATATGCGGCCATCAGGCTGATTGGCCTTGGGGCCATTCCAAATGCCAGTGTTTTCCTGAAAGATGAAGGTTGCGCCACATTCAATGCCATTCCAATGCCTGTCGGACAAAATCCACTTTGTCAGGGAAATATTGTGCGCTCCGTTGACCTGAAATCCAGAATCGCCTCACCCTATGTTTTCGAGGTGGAAGGAAGGGATAATCTGGCATGGAGAATCACCATCCCGAAGGAACAGGTTATTTCTTTGATGATTCCAGATCAACGAGGCGGTGGCAAACGCAGCGGCGAACCCGCCCAAGGCTCTCAATGAGCACTCAGAAACCTGTGCTGGCGCGCCTGCGAGCCTTGTTGAAGGCGCTGGCTTCTGAATGACTCGCCAGCCCTTCATCCAGAAAGCGGCGGCCCGCTTCCGTTATGCCGCACGAAAGCGGGCCGCTGCTGTTCGAGTCGCAATAAAAACAGGAGCGAATTCAGGGGGCGTCAAATACCCTTCAGCGCACTATTCACTAGGACGTATTGCTATGCATAAAGGAGCGAAATAGCGTGGCGTATCCAGCCTTGCCATTTCGCTTCTCGCATTTGCTGGCCCGTGTCTTGCGTTTCATCCGGGCCGGGCCTCTTATGGCCAAGCCGGGCGCTCAGTGATCATGGTCGCCGCCTGCGGCTTCAAACGTGAGGGTGAACAAGGTGATGTCCTTGTCGGCCTTTTTCGGATCGGGGTAGGCCACGGCGTGATTGACGCTGATGACATTCAGGCCGCTGCGGGCCACGGTGAGCGTGGCGCGGCCCTGGGCGTCGGTGGTGGCTTTCTGGGCTTCGTGGTCAAAGGCGTTGCTGGTGACTTTGGCATCGGCCAAAGGCTGGCCCCGGTAGAGCACCTGCACGGGCAGTTTTTCGCCGGGCAGCAGTTTGGCGGGGTTGGCCTCGGGCACGATTTCAAGCTCGTAGCCCAGTTTGGTGACTGGCTCGCGCTTGTTCAGGTAGGCGGCGGAAAAGCCCCGGGCGTGCATGGAGCGTTCGGCGTCAGCCGGGTTGGGCAGCTGGTCTTTGGCCAGGTTGTGCCATTTGCCGTCTTTGGTTTTGCTCCAGATGCCGCCTTCCTTGGTGAAGGTCAGCAGGCCGGGCGCTTCGGCCTTGAGCGTGGCAAAGCGCTGGGTGTAGTGGCGCACGATGGTGACTTCTTCCGGCTTGCCGTTTTTGTAGGCGCGCGCTTCGCTGATGGTGATGGGGTCGTAGGGGTCGGTGTCTGATTCTTCGTGCCCGTACATCACGGTGGGCTGGCCGTGGATGCGGGCCAGCCAGATTTCATGTGCCTGCGCGGCCGCCGGGGCAAGCAGGCTGCCAGCCAGGGCCAGCAACAGGGCGTTCAGATGGCGTTGTTTCATGAGACTTCTCCTGATGGTGCAAAGTGAAAAGGGTTGATTGTTGGGCTTTGTTGCGAAAAATTCGCGTTTGTTATTATTCCACGCTTGATTTTTCCGGAGTTTCGCCATGTCCCGTTTTCCGTTTTCCGCTTGTCTGGCCGCCGCTTTGCTGCTGGCGGGCGCTGCCGCGCAGGCGCATTCAGTCAAGTTCAAGTGCCAGGCCGATGGCGCGCAGCATGTGCTTTGCACAGGCGGTTTTTCAGACGGCAGCGACGCCAAGGGCGTGGAAATCCGCGTGATGTCGTACGAAGACAAGGTGCTGCTCAAGGGCGCGCTGGATGACCAGTCGCAAATCCGCTTCGAGCGCCCGAAGCAGGACTTTTTTGTGCAGTTTGACGGCGGCGAGGGCCACTCCGCCGAGGTGGATCACGCCGACATCCGATGAGCGAAGCCGCCACGCAAGCGCCCCTGCCGCCCTCGCCGCCTGCCGCCGGGGCGGCTGCGCTGCCTGCGGGCTGCGTGCAGCAGGTCATGCCAGCCGGGGCGGGGCGCGAAACGCGCTGGGTGCTCGTGACGGTGGCGCTGGTGCTGGCGCTGTCGGCCACGGTAGCGGTTTGGCAGCGGCACATGCAGACCGAAATGGCCTTGCAGGCGCACCAGATTGACCTGGCCACGGGCCTGACGGCAGCCGAGCAAGGCATCTACACCGATTTGCAGGCCGTGCACGACGAGTGGCGCGCCGAAGGCCGCCCGCTGCCGCCGCCCGCGCCCGATGTCTGGGCCAGCGATGGCTGGCCGCCTTTCGAGCAAGACCTGGCGGCGCAGCGCCGGGGCGCCCGCCAGTGGCGCGTGGTGCAGGCCGAAGGGCGCTACGCCTACCTGGGCGAGCCGGATGAAGCGCAGAGCAGCGGGCCAGGCGAACAAGGCGGCCAGGCCGCCCGCCTCATGCTCTGGCGCCTGCCCGCCGCGCAAGATGCCGAGGCCCGCTTTGATGTCTGGCTGCGCACGGCTTCCGGCCCGGCCCGCGCGGCAGAGGCCTTGCCCGGCCTGCACGATGACGATTTGGCGGCCCACGGTTGGCGGCAAGTGGCCGCGCACCTGGATGACGTCAAGCCCAAAGACCAGCACTGAAGCACTGAAACACCGAAATACAGGCGCCGAACATGACTTCCCCTCTTTCCGAACCTTCCGAACGCACCGCCTTTTTCAGCCGCCGGGCGGCCCTGATGGCGCTGGGCGCGCTGGCCGCCAGCGCGGCCCTGCCCCCGGGCCGCGCCCGCGCAGCGGATGCGGCCCCAAAGCTCAAGGTCGGCATCACGCTGCACCCCTACTACAGCTTTGTGGCCAACATCGTGGGCGGCCGCGCCGAAGTGCTGCCTTTCATTGACGCAGGCTTCAACCCCCATGCCTACGAGCCGCGCTCTGAAGACATCAAGCGCATCGGCCAGATGGATGTGGCCGTGCTCAACGACGTGGGGCACGACAACTTTGCCCGCCGCATGATTGCCGCCAGCGAAAAGCCCCATCTGCCCGTCATCAACGCCAATGCCGATGTGCCGCTGCTGTCCACCATGGCGCTGGGCACGCCGCAAGGGCGGGCGGTGAACCCGCACACCTTCATCTCCATCAGCGCCTCCATGCTGCAAGTGGGCACCATCGCGCGCGGGCTGGGCAAGATTTCGCCCGAAAACGCGCCGTTTTTTGAAGACAACGCCCGCGCCTACAACAAGCGCCTGCGCAAGCTGCGCGCCCAGGCGCTGGCCAAGGTGAAAGAAGGGCCGGATGCCAATTTCCGCGTGGCCACCATTCACGGCGCTTATGACTACCTGCTGCGCGAATTCGGGCTGGAAGTCAGCGCCGTGGTAGAGCCTGCGCACGGCATGGAACCCAGCGCCGCGCAACTCAAAAGCATGGTGGACCGCCTGCGCTCGCAAAACATCCGCGTGCTCTTTGCCGAGCAAGACAACCCCACGGGTTTTGTGCAAACGCTGGTGCGCGAGACGGGCGTGCGCGTCTATCCGCTCACCCACATCTCGCACGGCCCCTACACGGCCGACAAGTTCGAGAAAGACATGGCCTTCAATCTGGATGCTGTGGTGCGCGCCATTGAAGAGTCGCGGAAAGCGCGCGCATGAGCGCCGCCCCCGCCAGCCCCGGCCCCGGCTTCATCCCCGGCCCGGCCCTGCGCTTGCAGGGCGTGAATCTGCAACTGGGCGCCACGCGCATCCTGCAAGACATGGACTGGCAGGTGAACGCGGGTGAAATCCACGCCCTCGTCGGCCCCAATGGCTGCGGCAAAAGCAGCCTGATGAAAACCGTGCTGGGCATGATGCCGCACACCGGCCAAATCACCCTGCACTGGCCGCTGCCCGCGCCGGGCGTGCTGGCCTACGTGCCCCAGGCCATCGAGGCCGACCGCACGCTGCCCATGACGGTGCAGGACTTCATGGGCTGCATGCTCCAGCAGCAACGCCCGCTGTATCTGGGCCTGCGCCGCGCCGTGCGCGAGCGCATCTTGCAAGGACTGGAGCGCGTGGGCATGGCGCACAAGGCCAGCCGCCGCATGGGCGACCTCTCCGGCGGCGAGCGCCAGCGCGTGCTGCTGGCCCAAAGCCTGCTGCCGCCCGCGCAATTCGTGCTGCTGGACGAACCCATGGCCGCGCTCGACCGCGCGGGCATGCAAGTCTTTGAATCGCTGCTGGCCCAATGGCGGCAAAGCCGCGCCACCGTGCTGTGGGTGGAGCACGACCTGGCCGCCGTGCGCCGCCTGGCCGACCGCGTCACGGCTCTCAGCCGGGGCCGCCTGCTCTGGACGCGCGAACCGGCCGCTCTGGGCGACGCAGACATGCTCTTGCAGCTCTTCGCCCACACGGCCAGCCCCGAAAACACCCGCCCCGAACCTCAACAGGAGGCCGCATGAGCGCCGCCGCCCCTTCGCTGCTGGACAGCCTGCACCAGCTCATGCAATCCGGCGTGGCCGCTGGCTGGCTGCCCGCCATGCTGCAATACGGCTTCGTCATCAACGCCCTCGTGGCCGGCCTGCTGCTGGGGCCGCTGCTGGGCGGGCTGGGCACGCTGGTCGTCGTCAAGCGTTTTGCCTTCTTTTCGGAAGCCGTGGGCCACGCCGCGCTCACCGGCACGGCCATCGGCATCCTGATGGGCGAACCCATCGCCAGCCCCTACGGCAGCCTGTTCGGCTTTTGCATCCTGTTCGGGCTGCTGCTCAATTACCTGCGCGGGCGCACGGGCCTGTCGCCCGACACGCTCATCGGCGTGTTTCTGGCCGTCTCGCTCGCGCTCGGCTCCAGCTTGCTGATGGTGCTGGCCGCGCGCATCAACATCCACATTCTGGAAAACGTGCTCTTTGGCTCCGTGCTCACCGTCAATGGCCGCGATCTGGCCGTGCTCGCCATCGTCACCGCCTTCACTCTGGCGGCGCTGCACCGCACCTACAACCGCGCCATGCTCGCCAGCTTTCACGCCCCGCTGGCGCAGGCGCGCAAGCTGCCCGTGCAGTGGCTGGACTACGTGTTCGTCATGCTCGTCACGCTCATCACCGTGGCCGCTGTCAAGGTCATCGGCGCGCTGCTCGTGGGGGCGCTGCTGGTCATACCCGCCGCCACGGCGCGGCTGCTGGCTGGCTCCATGCGCAGCTTTTTCTGGCTCACCGTCATCTTCGCCACCGTCTGCACGCTCACCGGCATTGCCGTGCCCGTGGCGCTGGACATTCCCGTGCCTTCGGGCGCGGCCATCATCTTGTGCGCCGGCGCGCTGTTTCTCGTGGCCGTGGCCATCAGCGCGCGGCGCTCGCAGGCAGTGCATTGAGCGCAGGCTGGCCAACATGCTTCAAAAAGGATAGCTGCCCGCGCTTGTTCCACTAGGACTTGAGGCCGGTTTGATGCCTGAAATCCAGCCCCCTTCCGTTTTTGTTCCCCCTTTTTTTGCAGCCATGAACCGTCCCGCCCTTCTTTCCGCTTTCGCCCTGGCCGCCGCGCTGCTGGCGCCCGCCCCGGCCCATGCCGCCGGGCCGGCGGCCACGCCGTCCGCCGAAACGCCCTCCGGCCAGCCAGCGGGGCAGGCTGCGCCCTTGCGCGTGATCGCCGCCCACCCCGTGGTGCTGGGGCTGGCGCGGCAAATCGTCAAGGGCACGCCCATTGAGCTGGTGCAGGCCGCCCCCGCGCGGCTGCCTGCCAGCCGCCAGCCCGCCTACCTGGCAGGCGGCAAGGGGCTGGACGAGCTGCTGGCCGCCGCGCGCCAGGCGCAGGCCGTGCTCACGCTGCGCTCCGTCTGGCCGGACGACCAGCTCTACCCGCTCGCGCGCCGCGCCAACATCCACATTGTCGAAATCGACGCGGCCAACCCCATCGAGGGCGAGCTGCCCGGCATCGCCCTGACCGAATCCACTCTGCGCGAGGCCAAAGGCAGCGCCACCGTGCTCATCAACCAGCCCTGGCAAGACAGCGCCAACCTCGCGCGCATGGCCATGATCATGGCCGACTCCCTCTCGCGTCTGGCGCCGCCGCAGCGCGAGCGCCTGCAAGCCAACCTCGCCGCCATCAGCCAGCGCCTGCAACAGGCCCAATCCGAAGCCAGCCGCCAGCTGGCCCAGGCTGATGAGCTGCCCGTGCTGCTGCTCACCCCCCGCGTGCAAGCGCTGGCCACCGCGCTGCAACTGGAGCCTGTGCCCTGGCAAGCGCCTGAAAAAGACGAAGACCTGCCCGCCGCGCTGCAAAAAGCCATTCAGGCCCATCGCCCCCGCGCCATCCTCAGCCACACCGCGCCTGACGAAGCCGCCGCCCAGGCCATCGCCGCCGCAGGCGTGCCCCTCATCGTGCTGCGCGACAACGCCCCCGACCCCGTGCAGGCCCTGACCGACGCCATGCTGGCCGTGGCGCAGGCCATGGCGCGCAAGCCATGATGCGAAAGCGGCTCAGCCAGGAGGTGCCATGGCGAAAGCAAAGAGTGCCTGTGCAAAGGCACCATTCCTCTATTAGCATCTGGCCTTTTTGCAGTTGGCTGGCCCCATTCAGCTAGTTAGGCTGCCGTTCGCTTGACAGAAAAAATAGGAACTTTTTTATGCTCCGTTCTCGCTTATCCCTTTGCATTTCTGCCGCATTGGCCGCTTTGCTAACCGTGCCGCAGACAGTCTTTGCGGCGCCCTATGCCTGCGGAGACGACATCCGCATCTTCAACACGGGTGTGGATGCTTCGCTGGCCCGCATCACCACCCTGGGCACGCCCGACCCGCGCTGGAAGGTGGCCAACAAACCCGTGGACGACGTTACCACGCTAGGCGTTATCGCGGCCTGGGATACACCCGTGACGGCCCGGCTAGGTCCTCCGAATACCTGGACTTGGGCTGACGTACCCACGGCAGCCTGGCTGGCCCGCAATACTGAAATGAGCGCCGCCAAATACACCTACTACAAGCTGGATGTGGATCTGGCCGCCAGTGTGAATCCGGCTACCTTCCAAGTGCATACCACCATGCATGCTGACGATCAGGTCGTGGCTGTTTTCCTCAATGGTCAGCTCCTGCCCGGCTCCCAGCTGGCTGATTCATGGGCAGGCGGCGTACATGTTTCCGTACCTTCCACGTTTACGATTGCCAATCAGTGGCGGACTGGCGCAAACGAACTGGTTGTGCAAGTGTTCAACAACTCTGCCACAGTGAACCCCGCCTCAGCCAGAAAGTGGGGCGGCTTCGCACTGGAAGCCTCCACTGCCTCTTGCACAACACGCCCGGCAGCTACCACTGTGGCGCCTGTGCCAGCCACTCATCCGCTGGCACTGGTGATTGGCGGCTTGCTTGTGGCTGGCATTGGCATGCGTGTCGCGCGCCGCCAGGCTGGTTGAACACAACGCCATGACCCATTTCGCAAAAAAACGTGGTTTCGGGTGGCCTGTGGCTTAGTGAATCCTCCGCAGGTTATCCAGCCCGTTTGCGCCTTGCAGCCCCTCCTGATTCCCGCCCTGCGCAGGCGCAAGCTGCCTGTCAAACGGCATGAGATGTATCAGAAACAGGAGCAAATAAAAGGGGGCTGAAATGCCATTTTGCGCCCTTTCCACTAGGACATCATGCTATTGATTCAGTAGCTAAATAGCATGACTGGCTCAGCGCCATCCATTCAGCGCCGCTTGCCTGCGCAGGGCTTTCACGGCTTGCGTCTTGTCCGTTCGGAACCGCTCTTTTCGCGCCTGCGGGCCAGGCTGCGGAAGAGGCAGGGAGTCAGTCCTCGCCAGCGGTGATGCGCACGGCCTTGAGCACGGCGCTGGCGCGGCGCAGCTGGCGCAAGGCCGCTTCCAGGTGGGCGGTGTCGCGCACGGCGATGATGAAGTTCAGATCGACCGTGCCTTCGGCGGCCAGGCCATCCATTTCGACGCGGGCGATGTCAACGCCTGCGGCGGCCAGCTCGCCGGTGACGCGGGCGAGCACGCCCTTGCCATTGGTGACGGTGACGCAGATGCCGGTTTCAAACGGGCGGGCGGGTTCGTCGGCCCAGTCCACGGCGATGAACTGCTCGCTGTCATGCGCTTGCAGGCGGCGGGCGACGGCGCAGCCATTGGCGTGGACGACCAGCCCTTTGCCGCGCTCCAGGTAGCCCAGCAGGGCGTCGCCCGGCACGGGCAGGCAGCAGGGGGCGTATTGCACGGCGGGGCCTTCGGTGCCGTCAAGCAGCACGGTGCCTTGCGAGAGCTGTTCATGCGCGGTGTAGCGCTCGCGCGAGAGCAGCAGAGCGTCGCGCCGCTGGCCGGCGGCGGCCAGCTGGCCGGCCATGTGGCGGGCGGCCACGCTGGCAATGCGCTTGCCTTGCCCAATGTCGGCCAGCAGCTCTTCGCGCGAGGCGCTGGCGCCGAAGGCCAGCAGGTTGGCCCAGGCGGGGTGTTCAGGCGCAGGCAGGCTGGGCACGCCTTCGGCGCGCAGGGCCTGCGCGAGCAGTTTTTCGCCCAGCGCCTGCGAGTCGCTTTGCGCCAGGGTTTTCAGGTGGTGGCGGATGCGCGAGCGCGCGCGCCCCGTGCGCACGAAGGCAAGCCAGGCGGGGTTGGGGGCGGCTTGCGGGTTGGTGATGACTTCGATGACGTCGCCATTTTTGAGCACGGCGCGCAGCGGGGCGGGGTCGCCGTTGATGGTGGCGCCCGTGGCGCGGTCGCCAATGCCGCTGTGGATGGCGTAGGCGAAATCAACCACCGTGGCGCCTTGCGGCAGGGAGATGACTTTGCCGTGGGGGGTGAAGACGTAAACGGCGTCAGGGGCGAGGTCCACCTTCACGTTGTCCCAGAACTCGGCGGCATCGCGCGTTTCGTTCTGGATGTCGAGCAGCGATTGCAGCCAGTGCGCGCCGGCTTCGCCCGCGTCGGCCTTGGCGCCGCCGCTGTAGAGCCAGTGGGCGGCCACGCCGCTTTCGGCAACCTGGTCCATCTGCTCGGTGCGTATCTGGAATTCGATGCTGACGTTGGCCGGGCCGACCAGCGTGGTGTGCAGGGACTGGTAGCCGTTGGTTTTGGGGTTGGCGATGAAGTCGTTGAACTGACCAGGCACGGGCTTGTAGAGCTGGTGCAGGTAGCCCAGCGCGGTGTAGCAGGCAGCGCGGCTGGGCATGACGATGCGCACGCTGTAGAAGTCGCTCACCTGTGCAAATGACAGGCGCTTGCTGTTCATGCGGCTGTAGATGGAGTAGAGCGTTTTCTCGCGGTCGCTCACGCGCGCGTTCAGCCCGGCGTTGTTGAGGCTGGACTGCACTTCCTGCATCACTTTCTGGATGAGGTCGCGCCGGCGCTGCTGGGCGCGTTTGACGGCTTTGGCCAGCACGCCGTAACGCCAGGGCATGAGGTGGCGGAAGGCCAGGTCTTGCAGCTCGCGGAACACATGGTGCAGGCCCAGGCGGTAGGCGATGGGGACGTAGATGTCCAGTGTTTCAGACGAAATGCGGCCCCATTTGCTGCGCGGCATGTCGCTCATGGTGCGCATGTTGTGCAGGCGGTCCGCGAGCTTGATGAGGATGACGCGCACGTCGTGCGACATGGCCAGCAGCATCTTGCGGAAGGACTCGGCCTGGTTTTCCTCGCGGGTGGTGAATTGCAGCTTGTCGAGCTTGGTCAGGCCGTCCACCAAATCGGCCACGGTGGGGTCGAAGGCGCGGGCAATGTCGTCTTTGGTGACACCGCAGTCTTCCATGGCGTCGTGCAGCAGCGCGGCCATGAGGGCGCGCGCATCCAGCTTCCATTGCGCGCACTGCACGGTGACGGCGATGGGGTGGGTGATGTACGGCTCGCCGCTTTGGCGCATTTGCCCCTCATGCGCGCGGTTGGCAAAGCGGTAGGCGCGGCGCAGCTGGGCCAGATCGTTTTCGGGCAGATAAACGGCATGCGTCTCCAGCGCGGCCAGGCGTGCCTGGGCGGCCTGATCCAGCGGCGCATTGGCAAAGTCTTGACAGCTGGCGCGGCGGTCTGGCGACAAATCGCCTTTTTTGTTGTTCATGGCGTCAGATTTAATCACCCGCATCGAATGTGTGCAAATAAAAAAAGCGCCCTGAAGGCGCTTGTGCCGGGCTGCGGGGTTCAGGAAACCTTTTTCAGCATCTCCAGCCCCACGTGGCCCGCCGCAATTTCGCGCAGCGCCGTCACATTAGGCCGGTTGGACGACTCCAGCTTGGGCGCATGCCCCTGATGCAGCATGCGGGCTCGGTAAGTGGCTGCCAGCACGAGCTGAAAGCGGTTGGGAATTTGTTGCAGGCAGTCTTCAACAGTAATGCGGGCCATGAATCACCAAAATCAGGAAATATCAAAAAGAAAACAAACCGGAATATCAGCCCATATTCAGCGCCCTGAAAACATTGGCATGAATATATTGCTGGCAGCGATAGCGCATGCGCTGGGCGTGCACGATGGATTGCAAGTCCTTCAATGCGCTGGAAAAAACGGCGTTAATTATAACGAAATCAAAGTTTTTCGCCTGCGCCAGCTCCGCGCGGGCATTTTCCAGGCGCATTTCAATCACTTCAGGCGCATCTTCGCCGCGCCGCTGCAACCGGGCGCGCAGCTCGCCCCAGCTGGGCGGCAGCACGAATGTCAGCACGGCCTGCGCAAAGCGCCGCTTGATTTGCAAGGCCCCTTGCCAGTCAATTTCAAGCAGCACGTCCTGCCCTGCCTGCAAGAGCGACTCGACGTTCTGGCGCGATGTGCCGTAGCGCTTGCCATGCACGTGCGCCCACTCCACGAAAGCGTCTTGCTCCACCAGGGCGCTGAATTCGGCGTCATCCACAAAAAAATACTCCCGGCCATGCGTCTCCTGCCCGCGCGGCGCGCGCGTGGTGTGCGACACCGAAGGCACGATGCGGTCATCCGCCTCGCGCAAGGCGCGCACCAGACTCGACTTGCCCGCCCCGCTGGGCGCGGAAACCACGAAAAGATTGCCGGGAAAATCCATGTGTTTCATGACAGCATTTCTGCCGCAAAGAAAAACGGCCCAGACAGGGCCGCCAATTTGTGAAAGCGCTCATTTTATGGGCCTTGGCACAATGCCCCTCTGACCCAAGCCCCATTCACATTCTGAAAGGAAAACCGCCATGAGCGAACAGCCCGAAGCCATTGAAATTGAAGTGGTCGAATCCACGCGCGCTGCGCGGGGCGACGCACTGCCGCCCGACCTGGGCGCTTGCGCCCGCAGCGCCGTGCGCCAGTGCGAGCAGGCGCTGGGCGGCCTTGCCCGGCAGGCGTGCCTGCAAGCGCAGGTCTATGCCGACCGCGCCAGCGCCTGCGTGGTCAAGCAGCCCATCAAATCCATGGCCGTGGCTGCTGCCGCAGGCGCTGTGCTGGCCTTGCTGCTGAGCGGGCGGCGGCGCTGAGAACCTGTTCAAAAACCGTGCGCGTTCTTGGGCCTTTGCAGTCCACACAGCCCATCACGGCCAGACTCTGAACAGGTTTCAACGCCGAATATCGCCCGCCCCGTCTGTCTGCTGCGCAAGCCAGCTCTGGTCTGATGGGAAGCGCAAAGATGAAGCCCGCCGGGTGACGCCCGCCTCAACCCGCGCTTCCATCACGGCTCCCGCACGGCCACGCCGCGAACAGGCCCTGCGGCTTTCATCGCCTATGCACCCGCGCCGCGCGTGATCAACCGGTTGAATTGGCTTTGAAGACAAGCTCCTACACAGGCCGCTTCGCCCCCTCGCCCACCGGCTTGCTGCATGCAGGCTCGCTGGTGGCGGCCCTGGCCAGCTGGCTGGACGCGCGCGCGCACCAAGGCCGCTGGCTGGTGCGCATTGAAGATGTGGACGCGCCGCGCTGCATTCCCGGCGCAGGGCAGGCCATCTTGCGCCAGCTGGCCGCCTGCCAGCTGCTGCCGGATGAAGAACCGGCATGGCAGTCCCGCCGGGGCGCGCTCTACGCCCGCGCGCTCGCGCAGCTGGAACGCGCGGGCCTGGCCTACCCCTGCTCCTGCACACGCAAAGACATCGCCAGTTGGCACGCCGCCCGAGGCCACGCTCCCGTGCGCGGCCAGGCCTTGCCCTATCCCGGCCTTTGCCGCCCGGAGCGCGGCGGCCCGCGCGCCCAAGCCCCCTGCGCCTGGCGGCTGCACACCCTGCGCTGCGAGCGAAAAGCGCCTGCCGAACCAAGCGCCCGCGCCTTCATGACCAATGGCGTGCTGCACTGGCATGACCGCCGCCTGGGCGCGCAACAGCAAAGCGTCTCCGATGCCGTGGGCGACTTCATCCTGCGCCGCGCTGACGGCCTGTGGGCCTACCAGCTCGCCGTGGTGGTGGACGATGCCGCGCAAGGCATCACCCACGTCGTGCGCGGAGCCGATCTGGCTGACAACACGCCCCGCCAGATCCTCCTTCAATCCGCCCTCGGCGCGCCCACGCCCCTTTATCTGCACACGCCGCTGGTTCTGGCAGCCAATGGCGAAAAGCTCAGCAAGCAAAACCACGCTGCCCCGCTGGATTTATCCAGCCCCATGCGCGCGCTGAACGCCGCCGCACAGGCGCTGGGCCTGCCCGCTCACAACACGGACGATGCTGACAGCATCCCCGGCGCACTCGCAGCCTGGGTGCGCGCCTGGCGGCAAATGGACTGGGCAGCTACGTAGAAGCTAGCGAAAGCCATTTTTCATCAAAATCAGGAGCAAATTCAAGGGGGCCGAAAGACCGGTCTGCGCTGTTTCCACTAGGACGTTTTGCTATTGAAAGAAAAGCAAAATTAGGCCGCTGCCGAAGCTGCGCGCAAACAAGCTGTGAACAGTTTGGGAATGAGCGGGCACGTATGAAGGCTAAGGCCCAAACTCCCATCAGGAAAGCCGTCTTGTCCGCAGGCGCGAGCGCATCCGCGCATTTCCCGAACTGGCTTGATGAACAAAGCCCCCTCGCCAACAAGGAGAGAAAACCGCCGGGCCGCGCCTCTGCCATTGAGAGGAGGGAAAGCCTGAGTCAGCTCCTGGATTCATAGCAAGAAGTCTTGGAACAGACTGCGGAGATTCCGTTTTTCCGTCCTATTAATTTGCTCCTCTTTTCATACTGATGGAAGCCATTTCCGAACGCGGGGGCGCAATGCAGCGCAGGCTGGCGGCAGGCGCTTTGCGCCGCGTTGTTGAGTACGATAGAAAACTTTTGCCACATCTCAAGGAAAGCCCACCCATGTTCAACAAAGGACAACTCGCCGGCCTCATGAAGCAGGCTCAGGCCATGCAGGACAACCTCAAGAAAGCGCAGGAAGAGCTGGCCCATATTGAAGTCGAAGGCGAATCGGGCGCGGGCCTGGTCAAAGTGCTGATGACGGCCAAGCACGACGTCAAGCGCGTGACGATCGACCCCAGCCTGCTGGCTGACGACAAGGACATGCTCGAAGACCTCGTGGCCGCCGCCTTCAACGCCGCCGTGCGCAAGGCCGAGGAAGTGAGCGCCGAGAAAATGGGCAAAGTCATGCCTGCTGGCATGCCCGGTCTGCCCGGTCTGCCCGGCGGCATGAAATTCCCATTCTGAAAAACGCGCTGCCTTGCCGCGCGCTTTTGCCTGTCTGCCAGGCGCTGCTGGCCTGCGCGCGCCGCATCACAGAATGAACAAGCGCCAAGGCTGGCTACCTGCACAGCCCGTGGGGCGCCAAGCCGCCGCATCATCCTGCCCCGTGCGTCATGCCGCTGCCTGCGGGCGCTTTTGGCCCACTCACCTTCAATGCCCGATACAGCAGCAACGGCCAGACTTGGGGGGAACTGGATCCCCATGCGGGCCGGGTATCTTGTGTCGCCCGATGCCTTCACTCGCCCGCTGCACGCCCCGTGCGGCATGACGCGCAGCTGAACCTGTTCTGACGCCATCCCGGCCCGCTGCCATCCCCATCTTCTCCATCCCATGAGCGATACCCATAGCCTGGATGCCCTGGTGCAAGCCCTGCGCCGCCTGCCCGGCGTGGGCGTGCGCTCGGCCCAGCGCATGGCCTTTCACCTGCTCCAGCACGACCGCGAAGGCGCGCTGCAACTGGCCCGCGCGCTGGATGCCGCCACCAGCCGCATGCGCCACTGCGCGCGCTGCCACACCTTCACCGAGCAAGAAATTTGCGTCACTTGCGCCGATCCCCGGCGCGATGCCTCGCAGCTGGCCGTGGTGGAAACGCCCGCCGATCAGGCCGCGCTGGAGCGCACCGCCGCCTTCAATGGCCTGTATTTCGTGCTGATGGGGCGCTTGTCGCCGCTCGATGGCATCGGCCCCAGCCAGATCGGCTTGCAAAAGCTGCTGGAGCGCGCCACGGATGGCACGGTGCGCGAAGTCATCCTGGCCACCAACTTCACCGCCGAAGGCGAGGCCACCGCCCACGTCATTGGGCAAGCCTTGCGCGCGCAGGGCCTGACCGTGACCCGCCTGGCGCGCGGTGTGCCTGCGGGCAGTGAGCTGGAATATGTGGATCTGGGCACCATCGCCCATGCCCTGGCCGACCGGCGCTGAGGGCGTCGCACCTTGCCCGCACCTGCCCGGAGGCTGCGAGCTGCACCGCCCCGCGCGGCAGGCTGGCAGCCTGAAAATGAAGCGGCCGTTCCGGAATTTGTAGCGGCCAGTCCACGCCAGCGCTGCATTTGAAGCTATGAAACTGCTAGCAAAAAGCCGAATTCGGCTATCATGCCCGCCACTTGCGCCGCACGCCTGCAACCAACTGTTTACTGCGGCCTTTTTCAGGAGAAACCCGTCATGAGTTCCAAGGAAACCGCCGCCACCAATCAGCTGCTGACCTTGCTGGAGTCGCGCTACGCCATCCGCGTGATATGGGCGCTGCGCGACGGACACGCCCAGACCTTCCGCCTGCTGCAAGACAGCGTCGGCAGCATCACCCCCAACACGCTCAACACCCGTCTCAGGGATTTGCGCGCGGCGGGCTTCATCACCCACGGCTCCGATGGCTACAGCCTCACGCCCAGCGGGCAGGATCTGTTCAAGCGCCTGTCGGACTTGCAGGCTTTCGCGGTGCGCTGGGTTGCATCGCAATCCAAAAAGAAGTGAATCACTCACCTGCACGCGCCCGGCAGGGCGCTTTTTTTTGGCCTTTGCTTTTTTCTCTTTAAGGAAGCCATTCATGCCCACGACTTCCAGCGGCCTTCAATATGAAGACATCACTCCCGGCACAGGCGCCGAGGCGCTCTCCGGCTGGACCGTGCAGGTGCACTACACCGGCTGGTTGCATGAACAGGGCCGGACGGGCGCGCCGTTTGACTCCAGCCGCAGCCGGGGCCAGCCCTTCACTTTCGTGCTAGGCCAGGGCATGGTGATCGCCGGCTGGGACGAAGGCGTGGCGGGCATGAAGGCTGGCGGCCGCCGCAGGCTCATCATTCCGCCTGCGCTTGGCTATGGCGTGCACGGCATTCGCGGAGTGATTCCACCCAATGCCACGCTCGAATTCGATGTGGAGCTGCTCGCCGCGCAAGACTGAATCCCCCTGCCCTGCATGCATCAACGCGCCAGCTGGAATCCCGCCCGCCGCAACCGCCGCACAGGCACGGCAGCCAGCGGTTACAAGCGGCGCGCGCCATTCGCAATTCCCGCTCCGTTCGGCCGCCAGCGGGAGCCGCGCGCTTTCCATGAACAGCTGCATACGCCCGTCATCGTGTGGCGGCAAGTGGCGGGCCATTCACTGTGTTTCGCCGTGGAGCCGCCCCATCTGCCGGGCGGTTTTTTTCATCCCTGCACGGTAGATGACCTCTGCGCCGTCCTGGCAGGCTGCCCGCCGCATGACGTGGCCCGCGTGCGCATGATCGTGCTGCGCCAGCCCACACGCAAGCAGCGCATTTCCAGCCGGGCGTGGGGCCGCGCATTGTTCGTGCGCCACGGCGCGCCTGTCATCGTGCTGGAAGCGCAAAGCCTGGCCAGCTGGCGCTGGCCTTTGGCGCTCACGCCTGAATGGGCGCGCGAACTGGCCCGCCTGCGCGCTGACGGCCACACCGCGCAGCGCACCCGCCGCCACTGGCTTATCACGCCCTCACCCGACGCATTGCGTTGCACGCTGCTTTGGCGCACCTTGCTGCACGAATTGGGGCACATCGCCGATCACGCCCGCTGCCTGTCCGGCAAAGGGCAAGAGGTTTGGAAAACCCGCTGCTCCAGCGCCAAAGAGGATTTCGCCCACCGTTACGCCCAGGAGCGCATGGCGGCGCTCCAAGCCAGCGGACAAGCGCCTTTTCCCGCAAAAAACGATTCCTTCCGTCTGTTGGGCGATGGCTTGCGGCCTGAATGGTTTCAGCCCGTGTTTTCATTCGCCGCAGCCCCTGAACGCAAGAGCTGCCATTCCGATTGAGAGGCCGTTCGCGCCTTTCAGCGCGGCGCGGGCTGCCCGCTTTCGCTTCCGCCCGTTTTTTCTGGCGCCATGCCGCCGGTGGCGGCGTGGTTGCGGGCCTGCAGGGCGGGAGCGTGGGCGGCTTGTTCGTGGCGGGCGGCGCCGGGGGCGGTTTGGCGCTGCTCGTCGGTGTAGAGGTAGTCGGGGTTGGCAATGGCCAGGTAGAGGGTGAAAAAGCCGGCGATGACGACAAGCGCCGGGCCGCCGACGACCAGCCACATGATGCGGTAGCGCCACCAGGGGCCGGAGTGCGGCTCTTGCAGGTTCGGGCCGGGGCGCGGGCCGGGGGGTGATGGCTGGGCGGCTGGCGGTGCGGCTGATGGTGTTGGCGGCGTGTTCATGGGCTTTACCTTGGCAGCATGAAGATGGTTTTTTCGGTGACTTCGCCCAGCTGCGGCGCGCTGATGCGCAGTGTGACGGGGTGCGCGCCGGGCGCGGCGGCGTCATAGGGCGTTTGCAGACGCACGGAGACCCATTTGGCCTGGGCGGCGGGCACTTCGACGGTGCGTCCGGCGGCCACTTCCAGGCCAGGCAGGCCCTGGGCTTGCAGGGTGAAAGTGTGGGCGGCTTCGGCGGCGTTCATGATTTGCACGCGGTAGATGTTTTCGATGCGGCCGCCGGCCACGATGCGGGCGAGCGCGGCGCGGTCGCGCACGATGTCCACTTTGAACGGGGTGCGCAGCGCAATGCTGGCGAGCAGCGCGATGGTGACGGCGGCCAGGATGGCGGTGTAGACCAGCACGCGCGGGCGCAGCACGCGGCGCAGCAGCTGCTGGCGGCTCCAGCCGTTGGCTACGCCGTTTTCGGTGGAGTAGCGGATGAGGCCGCGCGGGTAGCCCATTTTGTCCATCACGCTGTCGCAGGCGTCGATGCAGGCGGCGCAGCTGATGCATTCGTATTGCAGGCCGTTGCGGATGTCGATGCCCACGGGGCAGACTTGCACGCACAAGGTGCAGTTGATGCATTCGCCCAGGCCCTGCGCCTTGTAGTCGGCTTTTTTGGCGCGTGCGCCGCGCGGCTCGCCACGGGCGGCGTCGTAGGTGACGATGAGGGTGTCTTTGTCGAACATGGCGCTTTGAAAGCGCGCGTAGGGGCACATGTATTTGCAGACTTGCTCGCGCATGTGCCCGGCGTTGCCGTAGGTGGCGAAGGCGTAGAAAAAGACCCAGAAGGTTTCCCAGGGGCCGGGCGTGCCGTGTGCCAGGCTGGCCAGCAGCTCGCGGATGGGCGTGAAGTAGCCCACGAGGGTGATGCCGCACCACAGCGCAAAGGCAATCCACAGGGCCTGCTTGGCGAGCTTGCGGCCCAGTTTGCGGGCGGACATGGGGGCGGCGTCCAGTTTCATGCGGGCGTTGCGCTCGCCTTCGGCCAGGCGCTCCATCCACATGTAGATCTCGGTATAGACGGTTTGCGGGCAGGCGTAGCCGCACCACTGGCGGCCCGCGACGGCGGTGAACAAAAACAGCGCCATCGCGGAGATGATGAGGATGGCCGTGAGGTAAATCACGTCCTGCGGGTAGAGGATGAGGCTGAAGACGTAAAAGCGCCGGCCTTCCAGATCGAGCCAGACGGCGGGCCGCCCGCCCCAGGTGAGCCAGGGCAGGCCGAAGAAGATGATTTGCGTGAACCACACCAGCGCCCAGCGCCATTTGGCAAACAGGCCCGTGACGCTGCGGGCATAGACCTTTTTGGCGGCGGCGAAAAGCGGCGTGGCGGCGGCGCTGGCGGGGGCGGGCGGGCTGCGGGCTTGGAAAAGCAGCCTGCGGGG
>ERZ773077.209-NODE-209-length-44267-cov-15.621980_pt1 | contig 44267 bp, 46 predicted proteins | sample MGYA00580612_ERZ773077 | MGnify/ENA primary metagenome ERZ773077 (study PRJEB29015, sample SAMEA2737971) | human oral metagenome | biome: human oral; feature: human-associated habitat; material: dental | place: China | collected 2021 ...
TTAAAATCCAAGCTGGCGCCAGCGTCGTCGTCTGCTTCGTATCTTCCAAATATTTTACATCCTCTACGCCGTCTAGACTGGCTTTTTCCTGAAGGCCCGACGCCTTGGCCTTCTCGCGCAGCTCTGCCGCAATGCGTTCTTGTAGTTCACTGCGCCGATCTTGTTGATTTACAAATAATCCCATATGTCGATTATACCAGATATGTTATAATGATAGTAATAGTACAGTAAGGAGGGACTATGGCCACGAAGAAGACTACTAAAAAGGCCGCGACTGCAAAATCCAGTTCAAAGAAAACGACTGCTGCAGCTGCTACATCGAAAACAACCGTAACGCGCGTCACCAGCAAGGCCGAGACGAAAAAACCAGAGGTCAAATCGACTGCTGCTAAACCCGTCAGAACTAGCTCGCCGCGCAAAAAATTAGACGCCAAGTTACCGCGCAATCTCGTCAATATCGTCCTGGCTGAAGTTGCTGGTACGTTCATCTTGACGCTAGTCGCCTTGTTCTCGGCATACATGATGACGCCGTTTTACGTTGGCCTCGCACTTGTCGTGCTGGTTCTCGGTATCGGTGCAATATCTGGTGCACACATTAACCCAGCTGTCACGTTCGGTCTCTGGACGATGCGCAAACTCAAAACTGTGCTCGTACCGTTCTACTGGGCAGCACAATTCCTTGGCGCAATGGCTGCCGTTGTCTTGATGGGAGCAATTTCATCAGGTAGCTTCGTCATTAACTTTGACCAATTCACCACTTTCTCGTGGGCAATCTTTGCCGTCGAGCTCGTCGGTATGGCGGTCTTTATGTTCGGGGTGAGCGCTGCTCTGTCACGCACTGATCTCAAGAATACCAGCAGGGCCGTAGTCATCGGTATGTCATTGACGCTTGGCCTCGTCGTTAGCGGTGCATTGCTACCACTCGCCCAAAATGCTGCTGTTCAAAAGTACCAAGAAGAGCAAGCAAATGCGACTCGGCAAACTCAGCAGCTAAAGGATCAGCGTACTTACCCGCGTGAAGTATATATCAGCGGCGCAACCCTGAACCCAGCAGTTGCTTTAGCCGTGACTGAAAAGACTAACTCACAGCTACAAAATGCCTCAGCACCAGCACAAAAAACAGAGAAAATGTATACCCGCTTCAGTTTGGAAGTCATTATAGCAACACTCATCGGTGCAGCACTAGGCGGCAACTTATTCTTACTAGTAAATTATCGCAATAAAGACAAAGAGTAAGTCACCCCAAAGCCGAAAAATCCTCCGTTTCAAACGGAGGATTTTTATATTAGACGGGGATTTAATCTTCCTGCGCTGGTCGATCAATTAATTCCGGCTGCGTTCGATGATCGCCGCCAGTAATCCGCACTACGTCTTTATCAATCTTGCCGAGTTCCTTGTACGAATTATTATAATGCCCGACGGTGGTACTAAGACTTTTTCCCATCTTGGTCATCAGTTCATCAAACTTTTTGATATGTACGCCCAGCTGGCCGACACGCACCTGAATGTCCTTGGCCTGCTCTTCAATCTGTAAACTCCTCAGACCTTGCAGCACCGTCTGCAAATACGCCAAAAAACTGGTCGGACTGACGATGATCACCCGCTTGTCACGAAACGCATATTCGATCAAATCGCGGCTCGAACCGCCCGCACCAACATTGTTGATTAGCAGGTCATAATACAGCGACTCACTGGGGATAAACATAAAGGCAAAGTCCATGGTGTTCTCACGCGGCCGAATGTACTTGCTGGTTTCATCAATACGCCCCTTCAGGTCAGCCTTCACCTTATTTAGCCACAGCTCGCGCTCAGCCTTGGTCTCGGCATTGATCATCCGGTTGTAATTTTCCAAGCTAAACTTACTATCCACCGGCAAAATCTGCCCCTTGTCTAGAAAAATAACTGCATCAACAGTCTCGCCATCCTTGAAGCGGTATTGCATCTGGAACTGCTTGGCAGGCAGTACATTATCCAACACGCTTTCCAGGTAGAATTCGCCGAACACACCACGCTGCTTCGGGTTTTGCAAAACGTTCTGCAAAGTTTTTAGGTCAGTCGCCACGTCGACCACCCGCTTGTTCGTTTCGTCTAGCTTGGCCAGCCGCCCTGTCACGTCCGCTACCAATTTGGCACTTTCCGATAGCTGCTTTTGGACTGAGGTTTGCACCTGAGCGTTACTACGCTCGAGTTTATCGCTAACTGATTCATTCAGCTTGGTAATAGTCCGCCCCAGTTCCACCACGTCGGTTTTAATGAGCTCGACTGATGACTGCTGTTTCAGCTCGCCGAGCTTTGACTGCAGCACGAACAACGTCGCGCCCAGCCCCATAACGATAATACTCAAGAGAATAATGATAATGATTTCCATACTCTTAGTGTACAGGGATTATAGAGACAAGACAACTCGTGCCAGCAGGACAAATATAGCCAGAAAGATAATCGCTGCCACGTTGCCGCGGATCCGGTTCAGCCACATCGCGGTTGCGTATACGAAGCCAAACGCCACGGTTGTTACCATCAGCGACAACCACCACACCTCGGCAGCCGAAACGCCAACACCCCACAGTGCGCCAACCGCCGCGAGTACCACGAGCAGCGGCCGCCTGACTCGATTGAGGGCGACAATCGGTACGAGCATAACGCTGACCAATACCAGCGCAACATAGGCACCAATTTGCGCACTGTTGGCGCACATCGACGGGTCGGCTGCTGGGCCACAAATAATCTGCTTTAGGATAAAGCGATCGAGCGCCAGGGCGATCAGCCATGTCACAACACCGCCAATCATACCGCTGCTGACAACTCGCCAGAACACCGCCGGCGTCACAGGAAACATATAGTCTGATTCTTCCTCGTGAAAAACTTTTTCAAACCACTTCACAATAGATACAACTATAGCAGTAATTTGATAAAACCGCAACCCTATTTTGCAGTGCGTGACACCCGTCGCAATGGCATGTACCAGAATATACCCGCCCAGGCGATAATGAGCCCCCCAGCCACATCAAGCGGCGTATGCACCAGCGCCACCACCCGCCCTATACTGACCAGCAGCGTCATCACCAAACAGGCCACGGCCCACCCTCGACACTTCGCGCCGAACCACACCGCCAACGTGATGGCCATAGTGAACAGGGCGTGATCGGACGGGAAACCCGGATTATCCAAAAACGAGGCGCCAGCACTCACGCCCGCCAGTTCAAACGGACGGAGGCCTGATGGCTGATATAGCAACCCAATAATTTTTGCTGCGACGAACGCCGTCAGCCCCGCCATCAGCACTCGCATATACACCTGATAGCGCTGGCCTCGCGGTACGTGTCGGATGAGCGTATACATCCCGATCAACACCACCGGGATCACCAGCCCGTCGGCAATAATTTTCACCATCCATGAGATATCCATAAGCCCCATTATACCCTGCTGGGCGTCGGCGTCAAACCCTGCGCTCGACCCGCTGGCTTGCGCCGCTTTACCATCCGTAGTATAATCAGATACGCATTGGGGATTCGCCAAGTGGTAAGGCACCGGGTTCTGGTCCCGGCATTCGGGGGTTCGAATCCCTCATCCCCAGCCAAGAAAAAGGATTGACGTGTTGTCAATCTTTTTTCTTGCGCTTTGGCTTGGAGTGATCTTTGCGGGCAGTTGACGTTTCTTGAGATTTTACCGCAGTTGTCGCACCCTGGCCGAAACCACTTGCCCATATCGCCAAAATCCACACACCAGCTAGGAACAGGAGCGACCAACTACCGCCCGGTAGGTCAAATGTCGCCCCAAATATCATTGATACTCCGTGATAAAATGCCATACCCTCCAGCAATGTCAATAGCAGTAGCGCCACGACACCCATCACGGCACTGATCTTTTTCAGCCTCGCCGATATATCCATGGCCAGCAGGAACGGCAGCGCCCCAACTTCTGTGATAACGAGGATGATAGCGCACACAACCGCCATCACGTTTGACATGCCAGCCAGCACTCCTGGAAACTTATCAAACGAGAAGAGCTGACTCAAGACGATGACGAGAATATATCCGGCAACGATTAACCGTATAATTTGCACAACTGACATTGGTCGTTTGGTCGATGTCTTCTTCATAGGTACAGTATACCGCCCTACCCCAAAAAGCTCAAGCTTGTTGTATTATTTACCAAAGCGCTTGCTTTTTTAATAAAAAACACGTACAGTGACAACAAGCGAACGATACAAAAACAAACACTACTGACGTTTCTTTCGCTCTACGACATCCACCACAACAAAATACCGTTACGAGTGTGTAGCGGTATTTTCCGTTGTCGGACGCTTATCTCGTCACTCAGTTTCCGCTTTTTGCGACTGCTGTTTGCGCCACTCGGCGATTTTGCCGTGATGCCCACTCAGTAAGACTTCCGGTACTCGCAGACCATTAAATATCTCTGGCCGAGTATACTGCGGATACTCAAGTGTTTCGCCGTCTGCGAAACTCTCAATCTCGGCCGACATTTCACCGCCCAGCACACCCGGCAGCAGCCGCACGATCGAGTCAATGATGGTCATTGCCGGCAGCTCGCCACCAGTCAGCACAAAATCACCGATGCTCCATTGCTCATCAACGAATTCCATAATGCGCTCGTCAACGCCCTCGTATCGCCCGCAGATAATGATAAGCCCCCGGCCATCATCCGCCGCCACACGCGCCATCGCCTGCCGCCAGCGCCGACCACGTGGACTCATTAGGACAACCTTTGCGCTCTCATCTCGCGACCTGGCAAATTCCACCGCCCGCCACAACGGCTCGATCATCAGTAGCATCCCATCGCCACCGCCATATGGCGTATCATCCACCTGGCGGCGCGGGCCCAGACCGAACTCACGCAAGTTCACCGTCTCGAGCGAAACGATACCATCCTTTTGCGCCTTCCACATCATTGAATTTTCAAACACGCCAGAGAACATCTCGGGAAACAGGGTAATGACTTGAAATTTTCGCATATCCTTCATTATACCGCGCCTACGCGAAAACCACCAAAAAACCGCCCTTTAGCTAGGCGGTTTTTTAGCACAAATAAGGCTCTCAATGGTTACCCATTGCTCGCATAGAGCTGTTCTCGCATATTGTCTGTGCTTGAACTAGTTATGATTATATATCAAGATCATCCAGTTCTGCAAGCTCTTTTCGAGCATTTTCTGCATAAGAAGAGCTATTTTCCACAGTTTCATCTGTTGAGTTGTCCACAGAATCATCGTCTGAGGCGGCAGTCGTAGCTTGCTTGGCACTTGTAAAGCCGTCGTTATTGACAATTTTCAGGTTGTAGCGCGCATCGTTTTTCGTCCCTAACGCCCTGAGCAGCGTCCGCAGACTTTGGGCTGTACCGCCACGCTTGCCGATGACCCGACCGAGATCCTCTGGGTTAACTGTCAGTGTAAGCAACACCCCTTTTTCATCAATCAAACGCTCGACGACGACATCTTCTGGATGTCCAACCAGCGCCTTTACCACGTATTCTACAAATTGCTGATCTATCGTTGACATACTGCCCCTCCTTGGAATTATACTGTACTCCTAGTATAGCATAGGCGATTTACCAAGGGCAACTATGGCAATTGGCACTTTTTGGCGCAGTGGGCGGTAATGTTCGCTTTGTGCTCAGCCTCGGTCTTCGCAAAATAAGTTACGTTGTCGTCGCCGCTCAAGAAGTAAAGGTAATCCTCCTGAGCCGGATCGGCCACAGCATTCAGTGCCGCGAGACCAGGCGAGGCAATTGGTCCAGGCGGCAGCCCCTTGTGAATGCGCGTATTGTACGGTGAATTAAGCGTGTGCGAGCGAGCGACACCGGCCTTATCGGCTGCATAATGATACGTCACGTCCGACCCGAGTGGCATATCCTTTTTGAGGCGGTTATAGAACACGCTGGCAATCCGCCGCATGTCCTCGCAGGTCGTTTTACCTGGACAGCCAATCGACTCACGCTGAACAATTGAAGCCAGCGTCAACCCTTGATACAGCGACAGTCCTCGCGCCGCAAATTTTTTCTCGAGACTATTCTCAGCCACCACTCGGTCTAGCTCGCTGACGGCCCGCTGCAAGGCTTGCTGGGCGGTCGCGTCTGACGGCAAAAAATACGTATCACCATAGATATAGCCCTCAAGATCGGCGGTCGCTGGCTTACTTTTTAGTACCGTACCGGTATAGGTAGCAGCAAAAGCGGCCGTGATCTGCTCATCATTGTAGCCAGCCCGCTTGAGAGCGCTAGCAACATCGGTCTTTTGAGTAGCGGGCGTCGAGGTCTTATCGCGCAGTGTTGCCCCTGGATAAAATAGTACCGAACGCCGATCCGGTTTGCCACCGAGTAAATGCTTAAGTACCGACGCCACATCTTGATCTTGTGTAAAGCTGTACACGCCCTTGTTGAAGGTGCCGGTAACGTTATTTAACTTGAGGTAAATCGTCATGGCAAAGGCACTACGAATAATTTTTTTATCTTCAAGTTTTTTGGCGATAACCTGCGCTGTGTCGCCACTGGCGATTTCGACACTGATTTTTTGCCGCGCCCCGGCATCGACCGGACGAAGCATTTGTTTGTACCAAATGACGCTGCTAAGCACCGCCACACCCGCCACTGCGACAACTGCCGATACGATAATAAGCCACAACCGCCGTTTTTTAATCTTCAATTTCTTCATCCGTGCACCTCCAAATAATCTTGTAGTATAATACTCGCCGCCTCAGCGTCAATGTCACCCTTATCTTTGATCTTGCCAGCCAGGCGCTGTTCCGCCTGAACGCTGGTTAGCGACTCATCCTGATAAGCGATCTCGGCATCAATGTCCAGCTGACCCAGCCGCCTGACAAAATCAACCACGAACTCTGTTTGTTGCGTTGGCTCGCCGGACTGATTACGCGGATAACCGACCACCACCAGCGAGATGTCGTGCCGCAGCATAATCTCTGCCAGTTCCTCCATGACCCGCTCATCATGAGCCACCCAGCCAAACGGCACCGCGATCCGTACCTGCGAATCGGCCATCGCCAGACCGATCCGCTTCTCGCCCACATCCAGCGCTAGAAAGTTTTTAGCTTTCATTGAGCTTGAATTCGATACTTATTCGTTTGGTATCATTTGGTACGGTACGCACCCAGAACGGAGAGAATTTCACATCAACATTTTCGATACCTTTGATAGCTTCGAGCGCCGACTGAATGTCGCCATAACTTTTACCGCGCGACTGCTCCTTGACCTTTTCCTCATCAATGGTTGGGCCGACGACAGCATTGGCGGTGATGTGAGCAATGAAGTTGCCGCCCTGGCCGCTGAACTGTGCAAACTGCGCGCTATCAATACCATCTTTATAGATCTTTTGCGACTGCTTGCCCTCTAGTTCCTTGTTGGCGGTCGCCTTGAGGTAGGTGCTTAACTCTGATTTTTCGATACCGACCATTGAAGCAGTCACTACTGTTTTAAGCGTTACCGCACCAGCCGCCTCACGATCAACAGCAACACTTGGAGTTGGCGTGCTACGCTGCTCCTGGTAGCTTTCTTTAATAATGGTGGTTGATCCGCCAAATGACTGCTCGACCTTAGCGCGAAGAGAGTCGGCCTTTTTTTCGTTCAATAGATCACTGGCGCGCTTAACGTCATCGCTACTGACCACCGTCACCTCACGACTACTGCCCCCTGAGGTTTCGCCAACGAGGACAGCGCTGACCCCTGATGGCATTCCCGATACTGAGCCACTTTCACCGTTATATTCCGCCCCGATATTTGCAGCTGTCACCATGACCGTTGAACCCGAAGCGTTAGAGCGACTAAACGTCACCGCGCTATCGGTCGTAAAGGTCATCCCACCGCTCGTACGAATTGAGGTGCCAGCCGGAACGGTCTTGTCCAGCAGGCTGATCGAGTCGGTCGCGATACGCAACTTACCCTTAGCCCGCTCACCGACTTTCTTCTTGCCGGTCGCCGAAAACTCAACGGATAGTTCCACTTTTTGCTCCTGCTGGCGCGCTTTAATCACATCAGTGGTCGGGTCAGTCACCCCGTCAGTCCTGAGTGTCACTTTCTTATTTACCGTCACCGTTGTTGTCTTAGCTGTGATAATCACTCGCGCATGCGGCGCAAACCAAATCGCCCATACCAAAAACCCGATGAATAGCAGCGCGGCACCGCCGATTAGTAGGAACTTTTTACGAAATAGATTAAAGTTCGGGACTTTTGGCGCTGTCTTGCTCTTGTTAGCGTTATCCGCCGGCTTCGGCGCTTCGTCGTCCTGTTTTTTGGATGAATCAGCGATGGCCGAATCAATCGCCTTATCTGTTTCATTAACAGGTTGCGCGCTCTTTTCTAGCTCGCCGACTGGCAGCTCGCGCCCATCGATGACGTCATTTTCGTCGTCCACCTTCAGTACCGGCACCTCGGCCATTTCTGGCTTGCTCTGGAGCGTCTTGGCCACCGGAATTTTGGCCGCCGCCGCTAAGCCAGACAGAATCGTATCACCAGTGATCAACACCACCCGCTTATCAACCGACGCGGCTGTCCGGGCGATCAGCCGCATATTGACAGCACTACGCAACACGCCAACCCGCTTGGGCGGCACCAACGCGATAATCCGTTCCTTTGACGCCTTTATCTTGCCAACAATGGCAGTGATATCATCTTCGACGTCAATGTAAATAACATCTTTATTCATCTATATTTTAAGTAATCGGTTAACTTTATCCATCAAGCCATGAGCGTCTTGATTACTTACCATTGTATCATATCCAACCCGCAGCAGGCCCATCACCGTGATAAATGTGTGATCCGTGATATCACCAGTCGTATCAGTGATACCGATGACATCAGAGGGCTTGATATGCTGAATGGTTGGCTTTTTCGTAAACGGCAGCTCCTTGTACCACGGCTGATTGGCCAGTGCATCAACGAGCTGCTGCAAGCTCGCACCACCGCCGCACAGCAAAATTCGGTTCGGCAAGTGATCAACACTATCAAAATCACCGAGCGCCAGCTCAACGCCCGACAGCCACACTTCAAGTGTTTTATCAATCGCCCCGTCAAGTTTGCGCTTAAGCGTCGGCTTGATATATTCCTTATCAGTATTTACCTTCAACTTTTCCGCCTCTTTGTAGCCCAGGTCCAGATCCGCCGCAATCATCCGCGTAAAGCTCCGTCCACCGATGCCGAACATCTTGGTGCCCTCAACGCCGCCGTCATTGACGACCGCAATGTCAGTCGTGCCGCCACCGCAGTCGATCAAAATCGCAGTAAAGTTAGAATTCGCATCTGTACCGAGCACACTCCGACTGACTGCAAACGGCTCGGCCGCCACGGCGATTAGCTCCAGCGCTAACTCATCAGCCACCTTTTCTAGCGCCCCGATATGCACCATCGGCGCAAATGCCGTATAAATCTGTACCGCGACGTCCCGCCCCTGAAAGCCGATTGGGTTCGACACCTTGTAGCCATCAATATGAATACTGACCAGTGCTGAATTAACCAGCTTAACCTCGACGTCCTCGTTGCCAGTTTCCAGCGCAATCTGCGCCTGCGCCTTGCCCTGTGCCCGCTCCTGCACCTTCTCGATGATGAATTCCATCTCAGCAACGTCCAGCGGCTTATCAGGTTGTGGTCGGCGATAGCGAATGGTGTTGGTCACACCCTTGACCAGCTCACCGGCGATACCGATGATCACCCGCTTGGCCTGAACACCGGCCTTGTCCTCAGCCTCGGTCAGCGCTGCCTCGCAATTGGTCACCACACCAGCGATATCAGCGATCGCGCCTTGGTGCATGTCGCCCAAATTCTGCTGCGCCCGACCAACCCCGATGATCTCGATATCATCATCCTTGATCTCGGCGATCAGCGCCTTAATATACTCCGTACCAATGTCGAGACCGACGAGGTACTGGTGTTCATCTTTGTCTGTCTTCTTGAAAAGCCTATCTAACACCATAGTCTTTATGATTATATACCATTTGTGTGTGGATTGGCTAGTTTTTTACTAGGATAATTAACCAGCCTCAGTCAAGTATCGCCTTAATCCGCCGAATCCCAGCAGCGCTCGCCTCTTCTTTGGTGATCGTGAAGCGTTTGCCGCCCTCAGCCAAAATACCCGTGTGCTCGACGTGCGGGCCGCCGCAGACTTCAAAGCTAATGATATTGTCGCCTTCGCCGATGGAATAGACTTTCACCGTATCACCGTAGCGCTCGCCAAAGGCGCCGATTGCACCCATTTTTAGCGCCTCGTCAGTCGGATAGACGGCAAAGCTGACTGGCAAATCAGCGTCGATCCAGGCATTGACTTGATTTTCCACCGCTTGTTTTTCCTCTGGCGTCAATTTATCGTGATTAAAATCAAAACGCAGGCGCTGGGCAGTGATATTACTGCCATGCTGCTGCAAATCCGGCGCCTTCAGAACTTTGCGCAGCGCCGCACCCAATAGATGCGTCGCCGTGTGATATTTCAGATGGATTGGATCGTGGCCCTCCAGGCCGCCGCTAAACTGCCCTTTGCGTGCTGTCTTGGAGCGTTGGCGCTGCTCTTCCATCTTAGCGTCAAATTCGGCGCGCCAGTTATCAGAGAGTTTAATGCCTTGTTTATACGCTTCCTCAGTACTCAGCTCCACCGGAAAACCAAACGTATCATATAGCGTAAATAATTCTTCGCCGGTCAAACCGTCATCAATATACTGCTGCATTTGCTTTAAGCCTTTACGCAGCGTCTGCCGGAAAGCTTTTTCCTCCTTAACGAGAACAGCGATAATTTGCTCGCGATTCTCTTTAACCTCTGGGAAATCTGCTTCATATAGGTCGGCAATCACCGGCACGACTTCCTCCAGAAAATTCTGCTCAATCCCCAGGTCAAAACTATAGCGAATCGCTCGGCGCAGCAAACGGCGCATCACATAGCCCTGCTCCTTGTTACTTGGCACACAGCCATCAACCGCCATAAAGGTAGCAGCCCTCAGGTGGTCGGCGATCACTCGCATGCTTTCGGTATGTGAAGCGTAGTTTTTACCGCTCAAAGCCTGCAATTTCTCAACGATCGGCCACAGCAAGCTAATCTTGAAAACATCAGGGTCGTTATTAGCAGCTGCCGCAATTCGTTCCAGGCCCGAACCATGATCAATGTTTGGCTTTTCTAGCGGCTCAAACACACCATCCGCCACCTTTTTATAGGCCATAAAGACATTGTTACCGATCTCCATAAAGCGGCCACAGTCGCAGTTCGGATGACAATGTTCACCAAATTTCGGATCGTGCTCAATGAAGTCAAATTCATAAAACATCTCGCTATCCGGCCCACACGGATCACCAATCGGCGTGGTTTCCGGCCCGCCATTACGGCTCCACCAGTTCTTACTGCCATCATAAAAGAAAATCCGCTCGCCTAGGTGAATGCCACGCGCATAGCCGGCCTCTTCCGGACCAATATCGGCCTGACCACTGCTCAGGCCTGCTTTTTCGTATAGTTCTGCCCAAATTTCCGCTGCCTCAGTATCCTTAGGAATATTGTAGCGTTCATCACCAATGTAGCAGGTGATATAAATCCGGTTCATGTCCAGTCCGACCTCTTCGGACAGAAATTGCCACATCCAATTAATCTGCTCTTTTTTGAAATAATCGCCCAAGCTCCAGTTACCAAGCATTTCAAAAAATGTCGTGTGGCGGTTATCACCGATATCATCAATGTCTTGGGCCCGCAAGCATGTCTGCGAATCAGCGATGCGCTTGCCCTCAGGATGCGGCTCACCCAGCAGATATGGAATCATTGGCTGCATGCCCGATCCAGTAAACAATGTTGTCGGATCATCGGTCAGAATCAGCGGCGCGCGCCTAATGACTGCATGAGCCTGTTTGCTGTAAAAGTCGAGATATTTGAGGCGAATTTCTTGAGCGTTCATAGGAGCAATTATAGCACAAGTCGCCTCAGATACTCTGGATCTTTATGAACGTTTTTTCCGCATCAGCAGCACTGCACCGCTGATAATGGCAGCAACACCAGCCCCGATCGCTACCAGCAAACTCGTACCGGTATCGGCTAGTTGACTGCCTGCTCGGCCTTGCGAAGCGCCCGGCTGCCCTGGTTGACTCGGCTGACCCGGTTGGTTAGGAGTACCTGGATTACCCGGCGCTGTTGGCACAGCGTTCCACTTAGCGTATAGCGTGAAGTTAGAATTTGGCATCGTATGGACGTTAAAGTCCCACTGCATCAGATAAGTTGGATCAGCGTACCACCCAGCAAAGGTATAGCCAGCCCGCGTCGGATCAGCCGGCCGCACCGCTTTGGCAGTGTAAGCGACCGTTTGAGATGGTACCGGTGAGCCTGAGCCGGTATTAAACGTCAGCGTGTAGGTCGGACACTGCTTGGCATCACCATTGATCGTCCAGCCGTGACCACCGTCGGCCACTGCCTTTTGCAGTGCTGTATGTGCGGCCTCCGCCGTGCAATATTTCAGGCCAGCCGCACCTAGCGTCACTGGTGACTTGAGTACTGCATTATTCCAGGCAGCCAGTGTTGCGTCGTAATTTTGCACCGATAGCGCCGTATTATCAAGCATATTCGCCCCACCAGCATACGGATTACCCGTAACGTCCTGCAGCGAGGTCAGTTGCCAGCCAGCCAGCGACTGGTTGAATGCCCGCGCATTAGCCAACATCCGCACCATAGCATGTGCTTTCGTCATATTCCACAGCCCGATCGGCTGATTGAACGAATTTGCCCACTCGAACATACTATCAGCGTATTCAAGTTTTGCAGTATTCCAGCTGGCAATTGACGAACTGCCGCCGTTATTGAACGCCCCTGCATATGCAAACATATGACCAGCGCTCGTCACATTTCCCATGTTCCACGCACCGATGTTTTGGTTAAACTGTCCGGCGCCATGGAACATATTAGCAGTTGTCGTCACACTTGATGTATTCCATTGCCAGTTGGCACCCTCACCCTTGAGCGAGTGAGCCGTGTCGAACATGCTCTGTAAGCTCGTTACGTTCGTGAGATTTGGCACGTCAGTCGCCTTGACGTCCATATTCTCAGCGCCCCGAAACGCCGAGTCCATGCTGCGCCACACGCCCGTTCCCCACTGGTCAACTGACATGATTTTCAAACGATCACCGGCATTATTCACATAAATCTGCGGGAATGTACCGCCGATACGAATTGTGTGACGACCCTCATCGCTGTATGTGCAGGTGTGGCTACCCGTCACGCCCACAGCGTCAGGAATACCGTCATTGTTACAGTCAACCGTATAATTATATCCCCCGCCTGTCACCGGTATAGTAAATTGATCGGTGTTTGATACGCCCGGTTTCGTGGTGTCAATCGTCATGACAAAATCAGTATTGTTAATTGGATCAGCTTTCGCTGGCTGCGTCATCGCAAGTAGCGTCAGGCCGCTAACACCGAGCGTGATAACCCCTGCCGTTAGCATCGGCAGCAAGCGCCCGCGTTGTTGTAAATATTTCATAAACCCCCTATTATGTTCATGTTATTTCGTTGTACTATTACCTCAAATAATACGCGATTAGGCCCTCCATTGTCAAGAAAATCCCGCCCTCATCGCGGGCGGGAAATGTCTCAGTTTATCACGTCGTATTATTCAGCGCCTGACTCATCAGTATCTGACTGAACTGGCTCTTCTTTTGGTTGGTTTTTACGAAGCTTCTCTGGATTGCGGATGGCTTTGTGCCTATCAGCGGCTGGCTCTTTAACCCACTTTGGCAATGTGACGCCAGCTTCTTTCAATAACTTAACAACACGCGGTGTTGGCTGGGCACCATTGTCCAAATATTTCTGTGCTAATTCAGCCTGAATATTTGCTGCTTTAGTGTGTGGATTGTAGCTGCCGACATACGCGACCACGCGACCGCTTGATGGATGGCGCTGCGCCTCTTGTACTGCCAGGCGGTACACCGGATAACCCTTGCGACCCAACCGTTGCAAACGAATTGCTAGCATGTGTGATTTCTTCCTTTTCTTACAACTCTTTGATTAATGTATTACTCCTAGAGAGTGTACACTATTTCGCTATGTACGTCAATCTGTTTGAATTATCCCGCCGCCCAGACATTCCTCGCCGTCATATATCACGGCTGACTGACCCGGGGCGACGGCGCGCTGCGGTTCAGACAGCTTGACTGTCACCTTCTCGCCAGCATCGTTATTCACGTGCGCAACTTCCGCATCAATCAATGGCGCCCGATGTCGCACCCGGATTTGATAGATATCGTCTTTTGGCGGCTGATTGATCCAGTGAACGTCAGCCAGTGTCAATTCTTTCCGCCACAAATTATCATCATCAATTGAGCGGGACACGTAAACTTCATTCTTGGCCATATCTTTGCCGACGACATAGTACGGCAAGCCGCCACCGACATTCAGGCCATGCCGCTGCCCCAAGGTATAGAAAATTGCCCCGTCATGCCGACCAACAACCACACCTGTTTGCTGATCGACAATATCACCCGGGCTCGTCTTGACATATTCTGACAAAAACTCGCGAATCCCCACTTGCCCGACAAAGCAAATCCCCATTGATTCCTTTTTGCTGGCAGTCCACAAACCCCGCTCCTTGGCCATCTCGCGCACCTCAGCCTTGGTAAAAGCACCCAGCGGGAACATGGTTTTGGCTAACGCCTCGGACGTCACCCGGTACAGGAAATAGGTTTGATCTTTGTTGTCATCGTGAGCCCGGAATAGTCGACCCTCGCTCAAACAAGAATCTGCTCTGCGGGTGGCGCGAGGCGGGGCGGCACCCGAAAATGTTTTCAGCTCACCTGAAAAATTTTCAGGGGCGGACCGAGCGACAGGACCCGCAGGAGAATAAGTGCGCGCATAATGCCCCGTCGCAATATACTCCGCACCCGCTGCCAACGCTGCGTCCAAAAACAACTTAAACTTCACCTCTTGATTACACATCACATCAGGATTTGGCGTCCGACCCGCCTGGTATTCGCGGATCATATAGTCAACAACAGTTTGCTTATACTCTTTCTGAAAATCAAACACCTGAAAATCAATTCCCAGCCCCACCGCCACGCGCTTGGCGTCAGCCACGTCTTCTGCCCACGGACAGTGCATACCCGGTAAATTTTCCGACCAGTTTTTCATATACACGCCGGTCACCTCGTGGCCTTGCTCGACTAGTAGCGCTGCCGCTACCGACGAATCAACGCCGCCCGACATACCGACGAACACCCGAGCCATCAGCGCGACACTCCCAATGCAAACAAACCGATCCGCAGCAATTCGCCGACCGCCAGCCACCAGCCCCACGGCGTCAGCCACCACCATGCACTCCAATGCCTGTCGTGCGTCGTCGGGCGTGCCCGCAGCTCAACATTCGGCAGTTGCGCTGAAAACTCAGCCAGCGCCCGCCGCATGTGATAGCCGCTGGTCACTAGGATGACACGCTTGATACCACGCTGCGCTATAATACTCGCCACTTCCTGGGCGTTTTGTTTGGTGGTCTCTGAACGTTCATCCATCACCAAGGCCGCAGCTGGCACACCCGCCGCTTCGGCTTGTTTTCTCATAGCGGCGGCGTTAGACGGACCGGATTTATCAGCTGCAGCACCAGACAAGATAATAGTCGGCGCCCAGCCAGCTTGATATAATTTGACTGCCTCAGCCGTGCGCGCTTCCGTATCGCCGCCGCTGATAACAATGATGGCGCCCGCTTTTTGGCACTGCCCCGAACCCGGGCGCGGACAATCTTTCAAGTCATCCGGCGATAAGTAATAACTCAGGCCGACAACGACTGCGACCGCAATTAACACCAAGCCAATTAACCGATGAATCACTGCGTCCTCGCCTTCTCGCGCCGCACCGCCTCAATGATTAACTCTGCCGCCTGACACACATTAGTCTCATCGTTCAGCCGCCCCAACGTCAGCCGCAGACTACCATCAATCGCCGCGTCACTCAGCCCAATCGCCGCCAAAACGTGTGAGCGCGTGCCCAAATTAGCCGCGCAGGCACTACCCGTCGCCACCAGCACGCCGCGCGCTTCTAGTAAAAACACTAATCGCTCGGCGTCAACACCAGGAAATGAAATATTGAGAAAATTAACTAATGATTTTTTCTGGTCAGAGGAAATAATCATGTCAGGGAAAGCCGCTAGTAGCTTTTTTACTAACGTATCACGCAGTCCTCGCAGACGTTTTACTTCACCGCTGCGACGCTTGGCAGCTAACTCCAGCGCCGCCGCAAAGCCGACCACGCCAGCCACATTTTCCGTGCCGCTGCGCAGACCCGCCTCCTGACCGCCGCCAACGATATTTGGCCGTAGCTTGACGCCTGGCCGTATCCATAGCAAACCAACCTGCTTCGGCCCGTAAACTTTTGCCGCCGATAGCGTCAACAAATCAACGCCCAGCCGCTTAATTTTCACATCCATCAGCGCTGCGGTCTGCGAGGCGTCGGTATGAAATATAAGCGGCGTTGATTCGCCATTTTCTTGGCGCCGCACGCGCTCGAGCCTTACAGCTTCCGCAATTTCTTCAATGGGCTGAATATATCCGAGTTCATGATTCGCTAGCGCGATACTCATAAAGCTAACGTCTGGCGTCAGCAGTTTTTTAACGGCCTGCGGATCGATGCGTCCGTTTTTCAGCGGCGGAATGAGCCGAACAGACGAGCGCGCTTTTGCAGAATTGATAACTGAGCTATGCTCGATCGCCGAGACTAAACTCACGCCAGACGCCGTGGTAAACGCCAAATTGATCGACTCCGTGGCGCCCGCCGTCATCACTAACTCATCCGCACCTACACCCAGCATCCGCGCGATACGCGACTTTGCCTCGCGGTAGTCACGCTTGACGGTGACCGCCGGTGCATATGGACTAGACGGATTAAAAAACTTCTCCGAAAAATACGGCTGCATCGCCTCAACCACCAACGGATCCATCGGCGTGGCAGCAGCGTGATCAAGATATATCATAGAGGATTCCACACATACTATTATACCAAGCGGCCCAGACGGTGACTACACCAGCTGTCCAGTTTTCGGATCACGATTATATAGTTGGCGCGCCACTCGTTCATGATATTCATTAACCGCCAGTACGAAGTTTTGTAGCTCCTGGCCTTCGAGATAGTTATACTGATAGTTAGGCTGGATTTTCAAGATACCCTTCGGCTGCACCTCGTAGCGCGTCGTCAGCTCGTGGCGCTTGCCATCCTTACTCATCACTTCTTCGTGCCAAATCCACGTCGTTTTATCGAGATTAAAAAACGTCCGCCGGACAACGTGGTCAGGCTTGTCACCAAAAATCGTTGCACCAATTTCACTCTCCAGTTGAATCAGTTCGCGCTCAGTCAATTTTTTCAGCGGCCGATCTTTACGAGTGAGTCGCAGTAGTGAGCGCGTCGATTTCGGGACTTTTGGCGCCGAGGCGGCGTGAGCCGGCTTTGCCGATTGAGATGAGCGTGAAAGACGCGTGTTATCCGCCAAGACGAGACCAAGGGCTTTTTTGAGAATCGTTGGCATGAAGCACCTCCTTTCAGGCTGCTGAGGTATAATTATTTCTATGATTTTTTGGCATAGCGTCGGATGCATTGAATGTGCTTTCCGCGATTGTATTATAATCCGCTCGATATGTCTCGATGCGCCCGCCAACTGCTTCAACAGCCTGCAAACATTCCTCAACCCAACTCTCCAGTCTTCGTCGCTCCTCTAGCGATATCTTTACCGGCTCGGTACTACTGTCAACCACCTCGGCACTACCACGCACCGCCGCTTCGGACAGACGCGGCGCCACTCGCTGTGATCGCTCTGGGTGTGCTTGCGTCGCCAAATCCAGCGCTTCGGCCCGCGCCTTTTGAATCGACATCATTTCTGTGATTGGTCTTGGCTGCTGATTCATTATCTCTCCACTGTTACAAGCCAAAAAGTGTTACCGTGTTATCGGTCGCTACTTTTTCGAGGTCGTGAAGCACTAGCTTGCGCTCCGCGGCCCAATACTGTGCCACCAACTCCACATATTCTGGCTTATTCAGCTTACCACGAAATGGCTTTGGTGTCAAGAATGGTGCATCAGTTTCTAACAATAATCGTTCCAGTGGGATGGAAGCAAATAATTCTCGCTGCGCTTGGTCTTTAGTGAACGTGCTAATGCCATTTAAACCAACGTACAGTCCGCGAGCAAATCCCTTCTCTAAGTTGGCGCGTGTATCGGTAAAACTGTGTAGTACGCCGCGCAGGCCATGAAAATTATCAAAAATTGGCCAAAAATCATCCCACACCGACGGCTGGTCAGGCGCGCCATCACGCACATGAAAACTAACCGGCAGGCTATAATCCACCGCCAACTGCAGCTGCGCCTCCAGTGCCTGAATTTGCACCTCGCGCGGGCTGTGATTGTAATAATAATCAAGCCCAATCTCGCCAATCGCCACAATTGGTGAATCCTCTGCCCTGGCTTTCAGTAGTCGCTCCACCTCGCCCCAGCCACCCTTGCTGTCGTGCGGATGAACGCCAACTGCCGCCCAAGTATAGTCATGGCTTGCGGCAAACTCTACGGCTTGCTGACTGCTGCGCTGGTCAGTACCAACACAAATCATACCGATACCCGCTGCAATTGACTGCTGGTACAATTCTTCTCGATTGTCCGCAAAAAACTCAGTGTCGTGCAAATGACAGTGCGAATCAATCAAGCGTAAGTCTGCCGCCATACTATTCTCCGCCGTCAGACTCATTATTATTTACCCTGGTTTTCTACTTTTGACGCACGTGGGTCGGCTGTGTGGAGATGGAGACGCGGGAATAGTGGCGTTAGCTGTGATGGCACAACACCGCTAGCAAACATGTTGTGAATTTTCTCAGCAGTTTGCGGCATGAACGGACGCAGCATGTTGGATACTTGAAGTAATGTACCGCAGGCATGCGCCAAAATCTCGCCCAAATGCGCTTCCGCCTCTGGGTCTTTATCACGTTTTTTAGCAACTTGCCATGGTTGCACGCGCTCAATATATTGATTCAATGAACGGATAATCTGCCAAATTTCATCAATTGCTAGGTTAAAATTTAAAGACTCCATATCAGCACGGTACGGCCCCATATCGTGTTCAGACTGCGGTGCATCGCCAATAACGCCGGCTTGGTACGACTGCACCATCTTGGCCACTCGCTGCACCAAATTACCAAGATCATTACCCAACTCGCCGTTGTAGGCCGCCTCAAATTTCTCCCAGGTAAAGTCACCATCATCCTGAGTTGGCACGTGGCGCAGGAAATAATAGCGGAAAGCCTCAACACCGTAGTGCGGGATGATATCAACCGGACCAACACCATTACCGAGACTCTTACTCATTTTGGTGCCACCAACGTTGATAAAGCCATGAACTAATAGCACCTTTGGCAGTGGCAAATCCAATGCCATCAACATTGCCGGCCAAATCCCGGCGTGAAAACGAAGGATATCCTTGCCGATCACCTGCACATCTGCCGGCCAAAACGCCTGCCATTCATCAGCTCGGTCAGGATAGCCAATGACAGTGATGTAATTACTCAGCGCATCCAACCAGACATACATCACCTGCGTGTCATCGCCTGGCACTGGCACACCCCAGCTAAGGTTCTTGCGCGGACGCGAAACCGACACGTCTTTCAGTCCGTCCTTCATCAATTCCAAAAACTCTTTTTTACGAAATTCAGGCACAATTTTCATCTTGTTTGATTCAATCGCCTGGCGAATCTTGTCCGAAAAAGCGCTGGTCTTGAAATAATAATTTTCTTCGCTCAGCCGTTGGTATGGTGCCTGATGGTCAGGACAAATGCCATTATTTTCAGCCGCTTCTTTGTCAGTGACGAACGCCTCGCAGCCCTGGCAATACCAGCCCTCATAAGTGCCTTTGTAGATGTAGCCGGCCGCAGCAAGTTTCTGCCAAATATACTGCACCGCGCTAACGTGATGCGGATCAGTCGTGCGGATAAAATCCGTCGCCGAAATATTCAACTCGGCAATCATGTTCTGAAAGTTACCATGCATTTGATCGACATAGGCTTGCGGTGTCTGGTTTTGACTGGCAGCCTTAGCAGCGATCTTATTACCATGTTCATCCACGCCCGTTTGGAAACGCACCTCGCGGCCATTTTGCCGCTGATACCGCGCCCACACATCCGCCAGCATATAATCCATGGCGTGTCCGATATGCGGTAAACCGTTGACATAAGGAATAGCAGTAGTGATGTAGGCGTGTTGTTTAGTCATGAGGGGAATTATAGCAGTTTTCAAGGGTAATTGCCACCATTAATCAGTGGCGATTCGTCGATTTCTTATCTACAAATTACTCTGTAACTGAGATCTCATTGCTCTTGCGCAAAGGAGATTCGATTACCATCCGGATCATGAATATCAAAGACTAAAACAACTCCCCAGTCGATTATCTCACCCACTTCAATACCACGTGCAATTAATTTAGACCGATATGCCCGGGCATCCTCAACGCCAAGTATTAGTGATCCTTTGCTTGGCTCAGGACTATCCTCAACGGTCAGCTGCAGCCAAGCAGTATCAGTGAGTTTATATTCGGCCGTATTCTCCATTGGTATAGCATCAGGTTGGCCAAACCACTTCGCATACCAAGCTATCGCAGCCTTGATATCACTCACCTCAAAAACACTGACCGCACTATCAAATAATGATTTCTTCGTATTACCCTCTGCTTGCGTTGTCATATCTACCCCCAAACGCACTATTATTCTTCATTTCATCGTAATATAATCCAGCGCAACCTGTCAAATATTACCATTCAACGCTTCATTGCGGGTTAGCCGAGGGGAGCGTGAGCCACACGTGCTGTAGAAAACTAATATCTTTATATGGCTTCAAATCACACACGGCTAGTTCAACCTTTGTTAATTCTTCCAGCCATTCATCACTTGACTTAAATTCATTCGGCTGCAGACCATAGAATGTTCTGATTGCCATATACTTTTCTAACCGCAATCCAGATATAGCTAAAAGCTCATCTATCGTGTAAGTACTACCCTGTGTGAATGAAGTAGCATGAAAACTTTTTCCGCTTAATAAGCCGAGGGCCGTCTCTATATCATTCGAAAAGACAACACTTTGCATAACCTTACCCGCTTGATTATGCTTTATAATTGAGACACGTCCGTTATCCTTAAGGAGGCGCTTAAACTGATTGAGATAGTCCACTCTATCAGCTGGTAGAATATATTCTAAAACATTATGACAGATAATAACATCAAATGACTTCTCTTGTAATTCTACTAACTGCTCAATGCCGCCCAATAATCTCTCGTAAGCAACATCCTTGTCGGCATAGAGCATATCTCTGTTGGGCTCAACGGCAACAACCTCATTATTTGTTGACAAGAACTTACTAACCAGCCCAAAACCCGAACCAAAATCCAAAATTTTTAAACCTTTCAGGTGCTTCAACTGTGCAAACGTTATTTCATATTGAATCTTACCCCACGGTTGCTTGAGCATATCTCTGTAGCTCTCTAGATTGACCACCATAAATATCCTCCGTTCTCTAACTTATTTTATACCATAACTACTAACACCGCAAATCTGCCATCTGTATCACCGATGGTATGTGAAAAGTAATGCGGATCATCTGCTGTGTCAATTGGTGAGATGAAAATATTATCACTAGGAACGCTCGACTGGACGGCTAATGAACGATTGAATCCTTGCATGTCCAGATAAATTCCGTCAGCCGTTTGGTGACAGAAATTGCGCCACTTCGTATCATCCACATGATCAAAATAATCCATACGATAATTTTTCTGCGTGATGCTTGGCGACATCCAAACTAGTAAATCTTTTGCTTGGCTACCGCGCTCGACAAAATACTGGATTGCTCCTGTCATCAATTGCACAACTGTCGAATGCCGACCTAAATGCGCCAACATTAGCGCCCGACGCTTTGGATCATAAATAACTGTAGCAATACAATCCGCCACTGGCAACAACAAACCGACGCCAGCCGCTTCGGTATAGAGCGCGTCAGCAAAAATACCTTCGCTGTTATATCGTGTCGTGTCGGTTTCAGCAACTTCGGCGATACTATCAAAGGTTTGTGATTGGTCATATGAAATCACTTGATAGACAACATCGTCATAGGTAACACCAAGTTGGTCACAAAACCGCCGCCGATTCTCCAGTATATCAGCTCCGTGACGACCACGATCAAGCATGGTACCGTCGTCTTTCGACGAAACCGCAACCAACAAGTCAGACAGAAAGCAGGTGGGCTGATCTGCCGCAATCATCGCGCCCGCCATTCTCGCGCCAGTCGCTGCCAATCCTCAATCGCCAGATCTTCAGCACGAGCATCGGGTGAAATGTCAGCCTTTTTTAGCAACTGTTCGACAGCATCTTTACTAATAGCTAGCCCGCCACTCAAGCTGGAGCGCAGTTTTTTACGCTTAGCCGAAAAACCGGCTTTGACGACACGGAAAAAATCTTTTTGGTCGTTAGGATTGACCAGCGGCTCGGTGCGAGCCCTCAATACCACTACCTGCGAATCAACTTTTGGCGGCGGCGTAAAGAACTGCCGCGGCACTTCAATGTCTAGCTCTGCCTCGGCGAATAGCTGTGCGCTAACCGCTAAAATACTCATTTCACCAGGCTCTGCCGCGATGCGCTGGGCAACTTCTTTTTGCACCAGTAACACCGCTAGACTTGGCTTATTTTCTGCTGTCATTAGTTTTTCGACAATTTTACTGGTGATATAGTATGGCACATTGGCGACTACTTTATAGCCCTTCGGTAGCTGATTCAAATCAAATTGCAAAATATCTTCATTGATCACTTCCAGGTTTTTGCCAGGAAATTGCCCCGGTAACTTGCGCGCCAAATCCCCATCAAACTCCACCGCCACTACGCGCTGAGCTCGCGCCAACAACCGGCTGGTCAAGGTACCAAGTCCCGGCCCAATTTCCAAGACCACATCACTCTTGCCAAGTTCCGCTGCCTCGGCAATCTCCACCAAGATTTCTGGGTCGCGCAGCCAATGCTGGCCTAACTCTTTTTTCGGCCCACGAGCTGATGCCATCTAACGTCCGTCTCCGTTCGTCCAGTCAGTCGCCAGATCAAATCCATGCGGATGCCGTACTGCAAAACCGCCAGTGTCGTATACTTTTCCAGGACCCATGCTGGTTTCTACCACTGAACAGCGCGGATAATTACCATAATTCGCCGCCACTAAAATATAGCCGTCCTTATCCACCTTGGCGCCGTCTGCCCGCACGGTATAACCACCACCGCCGCACGCATTGATAACGATATTCATTGGTAGATCATAGTAGGTTTCACGGTGCGCCACACCCTTAGAGTCGGTAAATATTTGCGCACCCTTACCTTTGGTTAGCGGATTTTTTGGCTTGGTGCCGATTACTTCAATTTGCTTTTTGGGCTGTTTGCTGATACGGCTACTTATTTCCTTACGGCTGATCTCAACACCGCGCTCGGCCTGGGCCTGGTAAGTCACGGTACGAATACCCTTTTCGCCCAGCTGCTTAATTTCCTTGAAACCAATCGGCTGATTCGTATCCTTAATCTGCTCCACAGGAAAGTCAATATCAACCTCCTCGGTCACTGTTCGCAGCGGCGCACGTGTAATGTTCATCAGCACGTTTGTCCCATCCAGCAGCATATTATCGCTCGTCATAAATTCAACCCTATCCTCGACATATAGCGTGATCCCCGCTGCTTTGGCGATTCGCTGCGGCGTCCGCTCCGCCGTGGTAATATGTGAGCGCCGCGAACCATCAATGACCGTTACCGGCCGAGCTCGAAAAATTGTCACCGTAAATGTTGTTCCTGTCAGCTCCATATCAATGTCTGGCTTAACAACGTCACGCCGCTCATCAACCGTTACCCGCGCCAGCTGTAACGCCTGGCGTACGGTGCGTGCTCGGGTCATGATCGTCTGCTCGCGACCGCGGTCGCGAATCGTCACCAGCCGCTCCGCTGACGACTGGGCATGATTGTCTTGTGCTTGGACAGGCTGAGATAGCAGTAAGCCAACCGTACCAGCCACGAAAGCCATGAAGCAGCCCAGCAGAACAACCGGCCGCCAGCCTTTCTCTATGTGCCATTTCCACCATTTCATCATTCTGCTCTAGTACCTAATTAACGGACGTATTATACCATATTTATCTAATAATTACTAGTACCACCCTCTGGCCTTGCTGTGCGCCACCGCTTTCTCCCATGAACCATATCGCCCCATCACGTAACCATGCATCCAATTCAGCGAATCGACTGGGTTAAGCGGATTTCCTGGTACTTTACTACATGGCAACGCTTGTGCGAGACCGCAGGCACCGCTCCGGTTGCGAGCATTTGGATTCCAGCCACTTTCTTTCTGCACCAGCCACTCGGCATAACCCCATTGGTCACGCGGGATATTTGACGCAGATAGCCACTGATCTTTATTGCCGCCACCAGTATATGGCATAGCCGCATTCTTCGTACCGATAATTTCAACTTGTTTTTTAGGCTGTTTTATTACTTGGCTAGCAATCTCCCGACGGCTCACCTCCTTGCCATTTTGCACCTCAATCTCATAGGTCACCGTCCGCCGGCCCTTTTCGCCCGCCTCTTTCACCTCCTTGTGGCCCGTCTCGCGATTAGCATCCCGCACTGTCTCAATCGGAAAAGCGACATCTTCATCAGTTGTAATCGTCTGCTTACCGTTGCGCCAAACATCCAGCCGCATCCCACTAGTAATCGGCGCCTCGAGCGGCATTGATACGGTATCGTTACTGGCCAGCTGGACATGCTTTTCCTTGAGCAGTGCGCCAACGGTTTTCGCGTGGGTGCGCACTTCAGCCACAGACCCGTAGAGATTGAGCTGTAGTGGCGTGGCCCGCTTGATGGTCAAGACCGCATTCGTGCCGCTGGCAACCACGTTTTCGGCGGCATGAATATCGACAAGATCCTCGCTATAGAGTTTAATCCCCGCCGCTTTGGCGATCGCCGCCGGGGTTTGCTCCGCCGTGGTTAGCCGAATACGCGCCCTACCATCGACTACCGTTACCGGTCGAGCCCGAAAGATATTAACATTATACGAGCTAGCGACCAACTGCTCGTTAAGTGCTGGCTCCACTACATCTCGCCGCTCGTCAACCTCAATCCGCGCCGCTTTCAGCGCCTCGCGCACCGTTTTTGCTCGGGTGACAATTGTTTTTTCAACCCCTTTATCATAGACACTCATCAGACGCTGGCCGTCGCTCCGTGATGGATGCTCGGTACCCTGCGCCAGTGCAGCATCCGCCAGCTGGATCAATGTCACTCCAAGCACGAGCAAACCGATCAATAGAAAAATCTTCTTTGAGTGGTAGCGAATAGATAAACTCTTTTCCATAATCTCGCTCGTGGGCAGCGCCACAAACTGCTATGTATTATATCAAATTTTCTCTAATCTGGCGAATTCTACATTAAGCTTTTTCGTATTACCATCATCAAATTGCACCGTCACCGCCATCCCGTCAACGTCCACCACCTCACCCGCACCAAATTGTGGGCTTCGCACCCGCTCACCAACCTCTAGACCTATGTCATCAGTATAAAACGCATCGTCGGATGGCGGCGCGGCAGGCGCATCCAGACCACCGCTCATCAGCCCCATCTCATCGAGAAATCGCGACGGCAGATTATAGCCAATCTGACCGAACTGCGTCCGTGAGCTAGCACAAGTCACAAACAGTACTTCACGAGCCCGCGTAATCCCCACGTAGCAGAGGCGACGCTCCTCCTCAACGTCATCCGCTTTACCACTGTCAAATACCCGTGCGTGCGGCAAGATCCCCTCCTCCAAGCCAGTCATAAACACCACCGGAAACTCCAGGCCCTTCGCGGCGTGTAGCGTCATCAAGGTGACCTGCTGATCCGCTTGGCCATCGCTTGATGACATCAATGCCATATCCTCGAGGAATGTCGACACGTCAGCATAGGCGCGCGCCTCAGCTACCAAAACACCGAGGTTCTCCAGCCGCTCTTCGGCCTGCACACTGCCGTCATTCACTGCCTCGCCGTAGCCAGTCTGCTCAATAATTTGTTCAATAACCTCGGCCGGTGCGTCGTTCAGTAATTGTTGTAATTTTTGCAGCAATTGACCGAATGCCCGCAGTGACTGCTTGGCGCGAGCAGTCAAACTTTCGGCCTCATCAACCACCACTAGCCCTTCAATAATATTCCGACCCGACTGATCGGTCCAGTCGAGAAATTTCGCCACGCTCACTGCGCCGATACCGCGCTTTGGCAGGTTGACAATCCGCGCGAAGCTAACGCGGTCACTGGGTTGATATAATAATCTGAGATACGCCAGCACATCCTTGACGACTGCTCGATCCAGAAACCGCAGACCGCCCACAATTTTGTAGGGGATGTGCCGTTGACGCAGTGCGCGCTCTATGGCGTAGCTCTGGGCATTGGTGCGATACAACACCGCCATGTCGCTATAGGCTCGGCCCATCCTGGCCTGGCGATGAATTTCGTCGGCTACTGCTTGCGCCTCCTCAGCCTCGCTGTATAACTGCCACAGCTGCGGTGACATCCCGCCAACCGCTTCGGTCCACAGGTTCTTGTCGGTGCGCTGGGTGTTATGTTGGATTAAGTTATTTGCTAACGTTAAAATCGCGCCCGTTGAACGGTAATTTTGCTCTAGTTTAATCACTGCCGCGCCCGGAAAGTCACGCTCAAAATGAAGAATATTGGTATAATCTGCACCGCGAAAACTATAAATTGACTGTGCATCATCGCCAACCACACAGAGGTTACGCTCTGGGCCGATCAGCAGCTTGATCAGTGCATACTGCACCGCATTGGTATCCTGATACTCGTCGATAAGAATGTGGCGAAATTGCTGCTGCCATTTGTGACGGATATCAGGCGAGGAGCGCAGTAGCTCCACCGCTTTAAGCAGTAAATCATCAAAATCGAGCGCCCCAGCCCGGTGCATAGCGGCCTCGTACGCGGCAAATAATTCGGCCATTTGCTGTTTGATAGGACCGACCGCCTGCATCATATACTCATCGGGTGAGAGCATATCATTTTTTGCCGCAGAAATAGCCGCAGCAATGCGGCGCGGCTTGACATCGCGATCCGTCAGCCCGCGCGATTTCATCAACTGCTTGATTAGACCCAGCCGATCATCTTCATCATAAATAATAAAATTACGGTTAAGGCCAATTGACACTCCGTCCATCCGTAGCAGCCGCACGCATATACTATGAAATGTCCCCATCCACGGCATAAACCGTCGATCCGAGGCGTCTTCACCTAGCATATCAGCCAGGCGCTGGCGCATTTCTCGCGCAGCTTTATTAGTAAAGGTCACCGCCAAGATGCGGCTGGGAAAAATCCCTTGCTGGCTGATCAGATAGGCGATGCGATGCGTTAAGGTTTTTGTCTTACCACTCCCCGCTCCCGCTAAAATAAGCAGCGGCCCGCCATCATGCTGGACGGCTCGCCGCTGTTCGGGGTTGAGTTCAGATAGGATGTCCATTACTTATAGTATAGCAGGAAAAAGTACGCCGCTGCACCGCCGCCAACGCCGATAAGGGCAAAAAGAATGATCAATAGAATCGTCCCGATACCGGATTTTTTCTTATCAGGCTGGAGTGCTTCCCCGCTGGCTGGCTGGCTGGCTGCCGCATCAAACATCGGCTCTGGATCTGGTGCGATCTCGTCACCGGCGGTGTACTGCTGAGGAATATCGCCCGGAGTGTGCGGTCGACGTGGCGTCTCATCATCAGCTATCTCAGCGTCACTCTCGTCCATCGACTCGATCGCCATGAGTTCACTGTCTAGTTCTGATGTATCAGCGACGGACTGCTTGGACGAAACGTCTACCGAGGAAGCATCTGTGTCGAGCTGCTCCCCGACCTCGCCGGCCTCAATTTCATCAATAGTTGCCTCAAGGCTCGTACGATCAGCAGCAATGTCAGTATCAGCCGCCTCATCATAGTGTTCTGCTACTTCGTCTCCGGCTTCCGCATCCGTCACCAGATGATCATCATCAGCCATCAGCTCATCCATGGTTAGCCCTTCACTATCAGCTGCCTTAGCTGGAGCGTCCTCCGCCAGCAAACCTTCCTCGATAAAGGCACTGTCGGTACTGGCCTCAGCCTCACTGGCCATCGATTCATAGTCGGGTACATCTTTGGTATTGAGCGACACATTGTCTGACGTCAGACCTTCAGCTACGTGCGATGGATCAGGCTGCAGAACAAGGCGTGGTGGTCGGCGTTTAATCTCGCGATCAGCTGCCGATGAGCGAGCAGTGTTATCATCCGCCATCATGTCACTTGACGCGTCCTCAGCATGTTCAGTCATGTTAACGCCCCGCTGGCCGTCATTACCAGTCCGACCGGAGAGATACGAGCCAGTCGGCTGCAGCGTCACGCCGGTGCGCGGCTGATGAATACCGTGTCCACGCATGACAGACGACGGATGCACAACGTCCATAAAGCGACCAGACGGTCGACGCGAAATAGCTGGTGATGGAGCAACAGCCGGCTCGTCATCATGTTTTGTATCTGAAGAATCATCAGTTGGTTTTGCCACTGACGTATCGGCTGCTTTATCCTGCGGTGCGTCTGAGGCAGCCTGGTCATCCGCCTTTTTAGCTGGTGTTTTGATATCTGGAAATACCACGGCTGGTTTAGTCTCTGAGGCGGCGTGCGGAAATCCATTGGCTTCCGTCGACGGTGAAGCCGTCTCCCCGGTAGATGATTTTTGTAGTGAGGTCGGTGGCTCGCCCTGTGGCTCACTGTGTGGCTCGTCATGGCTAGACTCCGGGGTTGTTGACCGGGTCGGCGGTTCTGGTATCGAAGTAGGCGACGGCGAGACAGACGACGAGGTTGTCTTGAACGATGGTATCGGCTCAAGCGTCAGCTTCGAGACAGGCTTTGGCTCTGGCTTTGTAACAGAAATCGGGACAGCAGTCGGCGCTGGTGTTGCTGCAGCAGCTGGCGGCGCACTTGGAGCGTCCGATGAGGCTGATGATTGTGTTGTCTTGGCCGGGGCTGATGGCTTGCTCGTATCGGTACTTGTTGATTCGGATGCGGGTACGGCTGATATGGTTGGAGATGGAGATGGAGATGGAGATGGAGATGGAGATGCAGGCGCAGACACGGGCGTCGACAGCGGTGCCGGCGCCGATGCCGGTGCAGCAGTCGGCGACGGAGGCGTTAGCGGCTTGATGGTCAATGGCGGAATCGGTGTTGATGGCGTGGCGGCAGGTGACGGCGGCGTTGATGTTGGTTCAGACTTCTCGATCGGCTGCGGTGCGGTAGCTACCGGCCTACTTGGTGCCGTTGATAATGACACAGTGGGCTGCGCTACCGACTGAGACTGAGGGCGTGACGGCACTACCGGAGATGTTGCCACTGGCTCGGGCCGAGAGGTGAGAGAACTAGACCGAACAGCCTCGGATGACGGCGTAGCAGCACTACCTTGGGCGGCTGAATCGGACTGGGAGATAGGGGTATTGGCCTGATCTGCTGTTTCGAGCTGTGTTGAGGTCGGAGCAGCGGTTGGCTGAGTTGGTTGAGAAACTGGTGCAGACGATGATGTATTCGTCACATCTTCAGTAACACCGGTTGTGGGTGCCGTCGACGTCGCCACGTCCGTATCAACACCGGCCGCCTGCTGAGCCGCTTCTTTCTCTGCCCGTTTCTGCATCAGTGACGTCACCGCCCGATCAAGTTCGTCAAAATCAATGTCTGACATAAGCCCCCCCTATTCTTTATGCGCCTTCTTTACTATCTCCGTAAATTGATATGCGTCCAGACTCGCTCCACCGATCAATAGTCCATCAAGTCCCGCCACCGCCAGATAATCACCAGCATTGTCAACCGAGACGCTGCCGCCATACACCACGCGTACCGCCTCGGCTGCTTCTTTGCCAAATAAATGCGTGATTTGCTGGCGAATCACCTTGAGCACCTTGGCAAGGTCACTCGGCTGCGCATACTCGCCGCTACCAATCGCCCAGACCGGCTCGTAGGCGATCACCACATGGTCTATCTCCTCGGCTGTTATGTTGGCGAGACCGTTTACAATCTGATCCTGGAGCACCTCGCGCGTTTCGCCTAGCGTCCGCTCGTGTGCCGTTTCACCAATACAGAGGATTGGTTGAAGCCGATTACGCAGTGCCGCCTGCACCTTGAAACGAATATCCTTGTCGCTCTCCATAAATATATGTCGCCGCTCGGAGTGACCAATCATGACATAATCAACCATGCCATGTAAATGCGACGCTGGCACTTCGCCGGTGTACGGACCATGATCGCGCCAGTAGCAATTCTGGGCGGCGAGCTTGACGATCCGACGCTTGATTTGCAAGCTCAAACTCTGCAAGGTCAACATTGTTGGCGCCACCACCACCTCGACGTCACGACGCACCGGCAGCTGCTCCATGAGCTTATGTAAATACAAACTGGCCTCATGCATAGTGAGGTTCATCTTCCAGTTGCCGATAATGAGTGTTTTTCGCGTCATAATGCTTATGTTTAGTGTATCATTTTAGTCCGTGTGCGTCTAGTAAACTTTCCACACCTGGTAATTTTTTGCCGCTCATCAGCTCGAGGCTAGCCCCGCCACCAGTCGAAATATGCGAAAATTGCTTGCCGTCATGCCCATCCCACCTAAGGACAAACTCTGCCGTATCGCCGCCGCCAATGATTGAGGTGACGCCGTGGTTTTGTACGATGGCTTCAGCGATCCGAGCCGACCCTCGAGCAAACAACGGGTTAGTCGAGTACCCCAGCGGCCCATTCCAAATGACTGTTTTGGCCGAGGCAATCACTGAGGCAAATTGTGCCATCGTCTGAGCACCAATATCTAGCGCCATCTCATGCTCACCGATCCCATCAACCGACACTTCATGACGATCACCCGATGCTTCTGGTGACAACGCCACCGCTACGTCGCTAGGTAGCTGCAAGAACTGATCGACCTGTTCATCACCAACCTTCCCGGCAGCACGGTGGTAGATGGCCGCAAGCACTTGCTCTTGATCCGGCTCAACTGTACTGTGACCCATCCTATGGCCGCGATAGGCGAGGAAGGTGTTGGCCATCGCCCCGCCGATAAGGATCGTGTCGGCTTTATCAATCAGCCGCTCGATCAGCGCAATCTTATCAGCAATCTTCACGCCACCGATAATTGCCACCAGTGGCCGCGCCGGACGCGACATCGCTGCGGTTAGCGCGGTATATTCGTGCACCAGTAGATCACCGGCTAGCCCCGGCACGTATAGTGTAATCGCATGTGTACTGGCGTGAGCTCGATGCACCACCGCAAAGCCATCCTGTACAAAATAATCTGGCCGCACCGCCCTGGCAATTGCCCTGGCAAACACCATATCGTCACGCGACTCCTCGTCATAAAACCGCAGATTTTCTAGCATCAGCACGTCGCCAGCCGCCATATGTCGCACTGCTTGGCGTAGCTGATCACCGACACAGCTATCAATAAACTGCACCGGCCGCCCGAGCAGCTCAGCCAGTCGACGTGCCACTGGACGCAGGCTGTATGCCGGGTCGACCCCCTTTGGCCGCCCGAGGTGACTCATCAAAACAATCTTGCAGCATTGCTCCAATAGATAGCATAGAGTCGGCAAACTGGCGCGAATTCGTAAGTCGCTGGCAATCCCACCAGTCGCAGTCAAGGGCACATTATAGTCAACCCGCACCAGGACGGTCAGCCCGCGGAGATTAACGTCATGAATTGTTTGCTTGAAAAATCTGCCCACCCTTTTCTCGTCCTACTCCATTGTCCGGATCTGGATATTGTCAGTCTTGCCCGGCCGGCCCGGTTGATGACCACTAACCAATACTAGGGTCACTGGATCCTCGCCAAAGTAACCTTCGGCCTTTAATTCCTCCGCTAATTTATTCGCCGAACCCAGACCACTTGGGCGAACGTACGAGCGCGTGGCGTAGCTTAACGCTAATTTCTGGGCCGTTTTTTGGCTATCGGTAACGCTAATGATCGGCATGTTCGGCCGAAAGGCGCCGACATTCACCGCAGTTACACCGGTGCTGGTCTCAGCAATGATTGCTCGCGCTTTAAGCTCTGTGGCGAGCCGCGCCGCCGTGTAGCTGAGCAGCGCATCATGTTTGCGACGCTTTTCACCCGACTCAACTGCCATGACATCACTGTGCTCCTGGGTGTACATAATTGTCCGGCGCATTGCCTGCACTGTCTCGATCGGATATTTACCGTTAGCCGTTTCATCAGACAACATCACCGTGTCGGCACCCTGGATGACCGCATTGGCAACATCACTCACCTCAGCGCGAGATGGCTCAGGATTGTCAACCATGCTGCCCATCATCTGCGTAGCGACGATGCTGAGCTTAGAATACTTGCGACAGAGAGCGATAATACGCCGCTGAATAACTGGCACGATCTCTGCCCCGGCCTCAACCGCTAAGTCGCCGCGCGCCACCATGATACCGTCACTCGCCTTGACGATCTCCTCCAGATGCTCATCAGAGATCGCTGACTTGGTCTCGATTTTGGCAATGATATACGCATCCGAGCCCAGCGCTGTCAGCCGCGAGCGCAGATCAATAATATCATCCTCTGTCTGTACAAAACTAAGCGCTACATAATCAAAATCTTGACCAGCCGCCCACTCGATATCGGCGATATCTTTTGGCGTTAAGATGTCACCACCAAAATCGGTATCTGGCAGATTCAACCCTTTACGGCTCATCAAAAATCCGTCATTCTGCACCTCCACCGTGATGGCCGTTGGACCAGCGATTTCACGAACGATCGACTTGATCTTGCCATCAAACATATATAGCGGCTCGCCAACTTTCATTTTCTCGGCGAGGTTATATTGGACAGGCAGATTGAAACTTCCATCGTGTTCTGTAATCGACGAATCAAGCGTCAGCACATCACCAGCCCGCACCGTCAGCATGTTGTCTTTGAGAACGCCGAGGCGGATTTTTGGACCTTGAAGGTCTTGGAGAATGGCAACTGGTTTACCCTGCTCATGACTGGCTGTGCGAATCCAGTCGATTTGCTCACGCCGCTCATCATAACTACCGTGGCTAAAGTTCAGACGAAAGCCATTGACACCGGCCTGCATAAGTTGACTAATTTTATCCTGACTCATCGTTGCCGGACCGACAGTCGCTAGGATCTTGGTACGTTTAAAAATTGTGTTACTCATCCTTTTAATTATAACACCGGCTAGGCGCTGAGAAAAGATATAATCACTATTCAGAATTCGCTGCCCGATATCGAGCGATTGCTTGGCGGGCGGCTTGCTGTTGAGCCACTTGTTTGGACGGACCCACACCGCGTCCCATCAGCGTTTCACCGACGAACACCCCAAGCGTGAAAACCTTATCATGATCTGGCCCTTCCTCACTCAAAACTTTATATACTGGCGTCTGATTGTCAACGCGCTGAGAAATTTCCTGCAAATACGACTTCGGATCGCGCCAGCTGCCTGATTCCAAAATTCCATCTAGCTTAACGATAATATGTTTATGAATAAAATCGCGCGTATCGTCAAAGCCACGCTCCAGATAAATCGCACCGATTACCGCCTCAAAGGCATTGGCTAAAATCTGCAAGTGCGCCCGATCCGAGCCATTTTTCTCGCCCTTTGACATGCGAATCAGCGGCCCATAACCCAAGGTATCGCCCGCATCACCGATACTTTCCGTCCGTACCAGCGCCGCCCGCCAAGCTGTCAAAATTCCTTCTGGTTCAGAAAAATGCGTAAATAAATACTCCGTCACCGCTAGCTCCAACACCGCATCACCGAGGAATTCCAACCGCTCATTATGCTCATGAACCGATTTTCTGTGTTCATTAACATAGCTGCGATGCGTCAAAGCCGTAATCAACAGATCCAAATTATTAAACTCAAACCCCAGTTTCTCACGCGCAAACTCCTGATACGGCGCCGTGTTCATCCCGCTCATTTATAGATTCTCCTGCCTGATTCGTTTCATGGCGAGCAGAATCAGCTTGCCAATATCCTCGTACTCAATTTCGTCCAGCGCCTCATGAAAGGTAAACCACTTGAGGCCATTCATCCAGTCTTCTTTTTGCAGTTTTTCGTCCGGATCAAGCGCCTTCATCAGGTACACTTGCTGCGAAATCAGCACTAACTTATCGAGTCGGCGGTAGCGAAAATTAATTTTGCCCAGCCAGCCGCATACCTCGATATTCTTGAGGCCAGCCTCCTCGCCAACCTCACGCTTGGCGGCGGCCTGTGCTGTCTCGCCCGGCTCAACATGGCCCTTGGGAATGGTCCAGCGATCCCGCGCGTCTTGATAAAGTAGAAACTCAACATCACCCTTTTTATTACGTCGAAACACCACGCCGCCGGCGGTTGGCTCGCGAACTATTTCTTGGATCGACGGTTTTTTGCGACCGCCAAAATATTTCTTGATATGATCAAAGCTGCTTGTCTTCATCGGCATCCTCTTGAAGGGAGCGATACGCTGTGCCGAGCACACCGTTCACAAATTTCCCTGAGTTATCCGAACCAAACGTTTTTGCCAGTTCCACTGCTTCGTTGATGGCCACCTTTGGCGGCACCACTGCCCGAGAAAACAATAATTCATACAGCCCGAGCCGCAACACCGTCCGATCAATTCGCGATATCTGCTCAATCGGCCATTCTGGCGCCAGCGGACGAAGCTTATCGTCAAGTTCTGTCTTGTGCGCGGTAACGCCATCGATCAAACCCCGCACAAACTCAACATCATCAACTGACGATTTGTATTTCTCGAGATTGCGCGTCAATATATCAGTGACGTCAACCTCGCTGTCGCCAACCTCCTGGCGAAACTCAATCTCGTATAACGTCTGCAATGCGACGATTCGTCCCAAGTGACGGTTTGAAGCCATGACAAAAACGTTCCTGTTCGTGTTAGTTTATTTTGTGCTCTTATTACCAGTCTCACGTTTGGTCGTCTTAACCTTCACTGGTGACGTCCCGTTGACGCGGCGTGCTAATTTCAATACCAAGTGGCTGCGACGCAGACCGGTCTTGCGCGGACTGCTCTGCTTTTTTGGTTGTGCCATAGAAAAATCTCCTTTATTTCAGTTTATCGTAACACTTGGGCTTCATTATACCGGTTTTTGATAGATTTCTCAAGGGGATGCAGAGCAGTGGCAATACGCTGTCAGGGGTATTATTGACTTTATATAATATTTATGGTAATATCATAGGCATCACTTACGATAGAAAGGATACATCCTACTAATTATGAATAAGAACGATTCACTCTCTCAGCCCGGGGAAACACTACGTCCATTAGGTAAACTGAAACTGGCCCTCGGGTCAGGGGCAATGCTGGCGGTAATGGCGGCAGGTCTCGGCATCGGCGTTAGCGGTATCGCCAATGCCGATAAAGAGCCGGCGGAATCACCCCTAGTTGGCTCTTCTATGATGCATTATAACCCCACGGAAACTGATGTCACAAAGGATTCAGACGTATGTGCAGCAGCAGACTCCATTGTAAGGGATGCCAATACTGCTACCCAAATTGATATAGTGGGCTGTGCTACGGAATCCAAAAAGCTCGCTGGTCTTCCACAGGGAACACGCGTACGAGTCGAGGTACACTGGGATGGCTCGGTGACGGCTAAGCCCCTCGGCAACTAACCTAGACAACTATGTTCACCAACTTCCCCGGCACATAAATCACCTTTTTCGGTGTCCGGGCGTCGAGATAGGCGCGAACTTTTTCGTCATCGAGCGCTCGTTGCTCAATCGTGTCTTTGTCAGTATCAACTGGTAGCTCCAGCTTTGATCGAAGCTTACCATTGACCTGGACGATGATGGTCATCACATCGCTCACCAGATATTTCTCGTCCCATTTCGGCCAGTGACTGACGTGAATGGTATCAGTATGGCCCAATTCTTGCCACAATTCTTCGGTGATGTGCGGTGCAAATGGTGCTAAAATTTGCAGCAGACTCTCCAGGATAAACCGCCACGCTTCTGACGCTTGCATACCATGCGATTCTTTGAACTTGTATAGGCCATTGACCATTTCCATCATCGCCGCCACTGCCGTATTGAATTTTTCGTCCTCGATGTCACGAGTGACTTTTTTGATGGTGAGATGAGTGAGGCGAAGTAGCTCCGCGACTACATCACCATCCCCTTCCAGAGTACACTCTTCGCTCAAATCTCCACTGGAGATTTCTCGCGAGCGTTCGGCTGAAGCGTCCGCTATTCGCGAACACTCCACAGCCTCTGTTAGAGGAGGTAATGTAGCCGCCTCAATAAACTCCTGCACCACATTCCATACTCGATTGAGGAAGCGATACGTCCCCGGCACCCCGCGCGGGTCCCATGGCGCGTCCATATCGTACGGCGCGATAAACATCTCGTAGACGCGCAGCGCATCAGCGCCGTAACCACTATCCATGATCTCCATCGGATCGATGACATTACCCTTAGATTTGGACATTTTTTGACCGTCTGGCGCCATGATGTAGGCGTTATACATCATTCGCTTGAACGGCTCGGGTGTCGGCACTAAACCAAGCTTATAGAAAAATCGCATCCAAAAACGACTGTACAGTAGGTGTGCCACCGCATGGTCGGCACCGTTGTAATAATCAACCGGCGCCCAGTGCTTGATAAGCTCTGGATCCCACGCCTGCTGGTCATTGTGCGGGTCGAGATAGCGTAGGAAGTACCAACTGGAACAAGCATAGCCGTCTAGCGTATCAGTTTCACGCCGCCCCTCACGCCAATTGTCGCCCGCTGGCCTTGGCTCGGTGATCGGCACTGTTTTACCCGTTTCAATATCAACCCACACACGCACCCAGTCATCAACTTGCGCTAGAACCGACGTATTACCACCCGTCGGCTTGAAATTCTCGACTTCTGGCAAAATCACCGGCAAGCATTCGTCCGCCACAGCGATTGGCCCGAAACCGTCAACATGCACCATCGGAATTGGCGCGCCCCAGTACCGCTGGCGAGAAATCAGCCAATCGCGCATCTTGTAGGTGGTTTTGCTCCGGCCCAGGCCCTGTTGCTCCAGCCAAGCCACCACCTGTTCACGAGCCTCTTCGCTGCGCAGGCCGTCAAAATCGCCCGAATTAATCAATTCGCCTTCACCCGTGTAACAGCCAGCATCCGCTGAGTTTTCTGGCTTCTCAATCACTTGCACTACTGGCAAATCAAATTTTTCGGCAAATTCCAAGTCGCGTTCATCATGCGCCGGCACCGCCATAATTGCGCCAGTGCCGTAACCACCGAGGATGTAGTCCGCCACCCAAATTGGCACTTTCTGGCCGTTGACTGGATTGATAGCGTAACTGCCAGTAAATACGCCGGTTTTGTCTTTATTTTCCTGGCGTTCAATGTCAGACTTCTGCTGAGCCGCTTGAACATATGCTTCGACTTTAGCACGCGTGTCGGCATTGACCAGCTGAGAAACCAATGGGTGCTCCGGAGCCAGTGCCACGTAGCTGGCACCGAACAGGGTATCAGGGCGTGTGGTGAATACGGTAATAATGGCATCCTGTCCGTTGACTATAAAATCAACTTCCGCACCAACCGACCGTCCAATCCAGTTTTTCTGCATGGTTTTGACCATGTCCGTCCAATCCAAGTTGTCAGTCGCTTCCAAAATCTCATCAGCATAGGCGGTGATGCGGAAAAACCACTGTTTGAGGTTGCGCTTGGTCACAGGATTGCCGCAGCGCCAACATTTGCCGCCCTCAACCTGCTCGTTGGCTAGCACTGTATTATCAGTATCACACCACCACTGTGGCTGCTCCTTTTGGTACGCCAAATCGTGCTTATACAGCTGCGTAAAAATCCACTGGGTCCACTTGTAATACTCTGGGTCAGCCGTAGAAATTTCCTTCGTCCAATCATAGCTAAATCCGAGTCGCTTCAGCTGAGCAATGAAATGCGCTTTAGCTTCATCGTGCGCCACCCGCGGCGTTTTACCGACCTTGATGGCATAATTTTCTACCGGGAGGCCAAAGCTATCCCAGCCAATTGGATGATATACATTGTAGCCTTGCTGACGCTTCAAGCGCGCCTTGATGTCGGCAAACTGAAACGTCCGACCATGGCCAATGTGAATACCAGCCCCGGTGATACCAGGCAGCATACTCAGACTGTAGTACTTTGGGCGCGTCGTATCACCAAGGTCGGTGACATAGGTGCCGTCAGCTTCCCATTTATCTTGCCATTTTTTCTCAATTTCCGTCGGATTGTAGCGTTTCATACTCCTTAGTATATCATCTCTCGACGCCAACGTTCGTGTCTTCGTCATTCTCGTCTACAGACACACCACCCCTAGCAAACGGCGGCGGTATTGGCGATGAGCCGGCAAAATCCTGAAGCACCGACTTAAGATTATCGGCATTTGATGGTATGTCAATCTGTTCTGACTTGCTGTAATCGAATGTCATATCCATAGTAAGGCTCTGGTCCTTGTTGCCATCTGAACCGTGTGCCTTAATCTCAATCGCTTTCAGTTGATGCGACCACGGATTGACCCAGATGCGTATAGTAGGTAATCTCTTTGATGGCGTAGTTTTATTTGCTGTATTGAATACTTTGTCGCCATAGCACTCTTTAATTTTCTTGCCAAGTTTCGTATCCCCCAGAGAATCGACAAATGCGCGTAGTTTGTCTGACATTTTACCATCCGAAGCTAGATCAATTTCAAAGCCAGGTGCACCATCACGCGGCTCGACCTTAGCGTCCTTTTTGACCGTCACAAAGCTGTTTTTGCGATACGCATTGATCAGTTCGCTACGCACCTGCTGGTCGGCATTGATCAAATCAAAGATTTCTTGGGAACATGTATCTTTATCCGTATATGACGCACCAAGCTCATCAAATGACACCTTAAGCCACTTGCCCTCAATCTTGTTAAGTTTCTCATCAAGCTGTTTGAGGATCTGGTCACGTATACGTATAACTGTCGGCTGCGCGTCCGGTAGTGCTCCCTGGCCCCGGTCCTTAATGATCGTCTCTGCCATCTGGCGTACGATATCTTTTAAGTGTTCACCCTTAATATAAACTGTGCCCTTGCCATCGGCCACCACCGTAAGCACGATATCCTGTTGGGTTTCTATGCCATTGATCGCCAATGTAATGGTGGCCTCGGTTTTTGATTTTGGTGAGTCAGCAACGGCTTTAATCTTAATGTCAGCCCGATTACCGCTACCAAGATCCATGACGAGTTTACCCGAGGAAACCACCTTTTTAGTCTGGAACGAACTGACCATCGCATCAGTTACCATCCTCTGCGGATCTTGCCACCAGAAAAAGTACAACAGTACCGCAGCGATAGCTAGCAGCAATACGACCGAGCCGGTAATAATACCGATGATGAGGCCGGTTTTCTTTTTTGGCGGCATAACCGAATTCATGATCGGCGGTTGCGACGTCGGCGGTGCTGGCTGATCAGCCTGTGCAGGCGGAGTCGTTGTCGACTGCGACGCTGCCGGCGGTGTTGACGCAGTGGCTTTATCCGCTGGTGTTTTCTTGCTATTCGTACCCTTGTCGTCCATATTCCTCCTCGTTATACTTTCCCTCGTTATACTTTCATTGTATCACTATCCGCGAAAGCGCGAGAAAAATTCATTTTTTCGCTTAATCCAGTCAGGCGACTGGCGCACCAATTTTTTCTCATCCTCGGTGCTGTGTAGGTTAATTTTAATCGCTTCCTCGAGCCAAACACCGCCACTTGAGCCTTTGAAGAGAGCCACGCCACCCGCATGAAGTTTTTCGCGCACGAATCCGCCAGCCATCAGCGCATCACGACACTCCTTAACCTGACAGCCGCGACGACGTGCTACTGGCGCTAGGTATTGATTAGCCATCTCGCCAACGGTCACTACCCAATCCAGCTCGTCTGGTGAACACTGAGCGCCGAGCTTGGCATGACCGGCCTGCGTATCCTTGCGTAGCCCATTCATGTTACCAAACACCACGATACGCTGCGGCACCTCGAGACTGTATAGCGTTTGTAGTGCTGACAATGCCGTCAGCGGCGACGAGCTATAGCTATCATCAATCAGAATCGTCTGATCCGCGCCGCGAAGCACTTGCATCCGACCCGGCAGCGGACCTAACTGGCTCAAACCCTTTTCAATCAATTCTTTCGTCATACCCATCCGCACCCCAGCGAGCATCGCCACGACGGCTGGCCGCAGATTATGTTCACCAAGCAGCGGCAGCGTCACTGCGATGCCATCAGGATATTCCGGGCCGATAATCTTGCCGACATAACCATGCTCCAGCGAGAAATCCTGCTGCTCAAAATAATACTCAGCGACCTCGCTGGTGCCATATGTCGTCATCTGGGGATTTGTCAAAAATGCGGCAAATCGACCGTCGATATCATCACGATTAATAGCCGCAAAGCGAGCATTATTCGCCAACGTTAGCATCTCGCCAGCTACCTCTTCAACATTGTGCTCAACCCGCATGCGGCCAGAGGTGACTGACGTTACAACGGCCATGTCCGGCAAAATAACCTGCTGAAACCATGCATTAAAACCAGGTTGCATTGGGCTGAACTCCTGAACGATAATCTGGGCTTCGGGATGTTCGGCACGAGCACGTTTTTTGACAGCTCGCATCATCTTGCGGCGATGCCAAAATCCCCACTTCTCCTCTGGACGATTCTCAGGATAGCGCACACCCATGATCTGTAGGAGCGTTTGTAAGTGCGACGTTGGCTCGGCAGCGTGCATGGCGACAGCAAACTGCTGCGATAGCACAGTAGCGATCGCTGTTTTAGCACTCGTTTTGCCAGCACTCCCGGTCACTGCGATCAACTTGACGTCAGCATGGTCGGCAAAAAATTGCCGGACATAGCGTATCATTTTTTTCTCAAACGACTTCTTGAACATCCCCTTTATCATACCATAAGCGCTGTCAAACGCGCCACTTGACGAATAAAAAAGAGCTGTTACGCGCCCACCCGGGGCAATTTCGTGTGTTTGTTTTGGATGGCAGCATAGGAAACGCCCCTATGCGTACCAGCTCTGACGATATTATGCGCTTTTTTGTTAAAAAGCACAAGGGGTTTGATCAATATTTACCTACAATTGTTTGGCGAAGGCATTAGTGCTACGCACGACCGCGCCTTTTTTCAAGTAGAATCGCTGCGCTGCTTCACGTTCTGGGCGTGATGTGAATTCTAATTTCAAAGCGCCCTGCTCGCGACCCCAGTCGATGATAGCGTCCCAGAGTTGAGAGCCGACGCCCTTACCCTGGATAGTCGGATCAGCAACGAAGTCATCAAGGTAGATCTTGCGCCCAGCAGCTGGCCCCAGTAATAACGCCACCGTTGCCATGCCAACGACTTTGCCCGATAACCGTGCCAACAGCAACACATGACTCGGCGAGTCGATAATCTGCTGCAACAACTCGGCGTCAGCTGGATGCGGCTTGCTGGTAAGCGCCGCGATAAGGTTGGTGATATCTGCCACATCGGATTCGGTGATGTGGGATGCCCGTTCAATTGTCAATTCGTCCATAGTTCCATTATACTATATTTATGAATCAGCATATACGAGACTTGGCAAAAACCTTAGCCCTACATCCACCACGCGTGGTATTTCCTGAGGGCAATAATCACATCATCCGGCAGGCGGCGCGCGCACTAGAAGAAAGCGGTGCAGTGCAGCCAGTGTTGCTTGACGGGGAAGAGAACGCTATTAATCGCGGTGCAACGATGCTAACGAGCGGCGAGGCTGACGTTATGATGGCTGGAATTGATCATCCAACGAAAGACGTGCTGCGGGCTGGGCTGAAAATTGTCGGGCTGGCGCCAGATATTCGGTATGCATCCAGCTTTTTTGTGATGGATATTCCACAGTTTCGGGGTAGCGAACAAGGTTTATTGCTCTTTGCTGACTGTGGTATGAATATTCAGCCAAATGCCGAGCAGCTGGCGGCAATCGCTATGGCCTCGGCGGATAGTGCGGCGTCGCTTGGCTGGGAGCCGCACGTGGCCATGCTGTCATATTCAACGAAAGGCAGCGCTGGCGGCGACAGTGTCGAGCTCGTCACCCAGGCGTTGCAACTCGTCAAGACAGAACGGCCTGATATACTCATTGATGGTGAACTACAGTTAGACGCAGCGATCGTCCCGGCTATCGGCCAGAAAAAATCACCAGACAGTCCGGTTGCTGGCAGGGCTAATGTCCTTATCTTCCCTGATCTTGATTCTGGTAATATCGCTTATAAGCTAGCCGAACACCTGGCTGGTGGTCATGCATACGGGCCGATCTTGCAGGGTTTTGCTCGACCAATCAGCGACCTATCTCGCGGCTCCAGCGTTGATGACGTGATTGGTGCCACGCTTATCACTGCCAGTATGGCGCGAGCGCATTCCTAATAACGAGCCTCTACTGCGCAAATTGATGCCATTGCTGCAGCGTGTCGGTTCTAACCGCCATGCCTTGATCACGCCGATCAAACACCTCGGATATTGTCAGGCCGTTACTACCATCCATCGTAATAATCTTGTTAACCGACGCACCACTCTTGCCACGCGGCGGAGCGACAAACTTCCCCGGCTGATCAAAGATAAACGTCTGTAGAGTATGCCCGTCGTAATAAGCAACAATATCATGGAGGATAATCTGCCAATCATCTTTGTCGCGGAGCAAAGCCAAAAAATCCTCGGGCGTCAACCAGTGCGCGATATCCTTCATGTAGCCACCCGGAAAGCCGCCGAGCGCGGGCACTTCCCAATTACTATCATTGACAACAACTGGCTTGCCGACTTTTTCATACGCCGTCCGAACCTTAGCCTCGGTAATTTTCAGCGGATCACGGTGCTGGATCTCATCAATATCTAGATTAATAATCTCCACCGCTATGTCGTATTGACTCAGCGTGGCTGTCGCTTCCTCGATTTTACGTGGGTTACCAGTGACGAGATTGATGTGTTTCGTCATGGGGTTTATTATAGCATTTCTTATTTTAGTGTAGCCGTAGCACTGGTTTTGTCATAGGGAATCCTTCGTCAACCAACCTCACTCAGCGCCTTTATAATATCCTCATCCCGTGATACCGCATGAACATTTGGTAGTTGTAAAAACCATTTCGGGTTATCATGAACAACGACCACTGGTTTACCAAGCGCTATCGCCATGCCAACTTCGTAGCGCGCACTCTCCTGGTCGGATTCCCATAGATATACCAAAACATCGGCAGAACGGACAGCCCGAACTTCGTCTTCTGGACTGAAGTTTGTCTCGTCGTCTTTGTAATTATAGTACCAATTACACGGAATGCTATAGCCGGAGGCCTCTAAAGTTGCCGCCACGCGATTCGCCCTGTCGAGATTTTTGCCAGCTAGATAGATCACTTTCATATATAAATAATAGCATTGTATTTATTCAAGTGTGGTGAGAAATTGACGGACGGCATCAATTGGCTTAATCGTAGGGTACGTGGCTACATATTCGTCAGTATAAAGTTCAGCGCGAGTTCTACCACCGTAGTCATCCGGACAAAATATTTTATCCCAGCCAAAACCGCCGTTGCCCACAGGATGCTTGGCGATGACACCACCAAGTTCAGCGTGGAACAATTTGATCTGCTCACCATCGTAGTAGCCAAACACACACGCCGCCACCGCCGATCGGTCGTCAAAACCATCAAGCATCCGGCAAAGATTCTCTAAACCGTTCGGCGCCTCAACAAAAAACTTAATGAACGGACCCGGCAGTCCGCCCAACGCTGTAAACTCAAGCGCCACATCCTCAACCAAAACCGGACATTTGGTGATTTTATACGCCTGACGCACCTTATGCTCAACAATCTCTTCCAAGCTCGTTGATTGAATCTCCGTTAGATCAACTGCCCGGTGCCTTAGCGGCAGACCCAGCACACGCGCTAAAGCATCTGCTTTGTGTTGATTGCTAGTGATAAACGTAACTGTCTTCATCACACTTACACCTGAGCTTTGGAGTTTATTTTCTGAAATCGCGGCACAGATTTCCCGTCCAGTACTATTGTTTCCGTAAACATACTGGCAGGGCGGGCGAATAATTCATATTCATTCTCATAGAGAGGCCGGTAAATTACTAGGAACTCTTCTGCCTCAGTTTCTAATGCTAGACCGATCACCTCGTATAGCTTGCCTGACTTGCTATGCTTGTACACACCCTTGCTTATTTTCGCACAACGACTCTGCTCTTTACTATCCGTAGCTTCTTCGCGATACTTCTCTGGCTGAGTGCGGAAGATATTCACCCATTTACTATCATCAGCCAAATCATGATATTTAATGTAA
>ERZ773077.212-NODE-212-length-43809-cov-27.985921_pt1 | contig 43809 bp, 32 predicted proteins | sample MGYA00580612_ERZ773077 | MGnify/ENA primary metagenome ERZ773077 (study PRJEB29015, sample SAMEA2737971) | human oral metagenome | biome: human oral; feature: human-associated habitat; material: dental | place: China | collected 2021 ...
TCGGAGAGCATCCCATACTGGACGAAGACCTTGAGGCTCTCCCACTTCTCCTCGAAGAGGCTACGCTCGTTGCGGAAGAGCTCGTCCAGCTTGTCGGCGACCTTCTTGGCGATGTGGTTGGAGATCTTCTTGACCTGGGCGTCGCTCTGTAGGTAGGAGCGGGATACGTTCAGCGGGATGTCGGGGGAGTCCAGTACGCCGTGCAGCAGGGTGAGGTACTCGGGGACGATGCCCTCGACCTCCTCAGTGACGAAGACCTGGTTGGCGTAGAGCTGGATCTTATTACGCTGCAGCTCCATCTGGTTCTTGACCTTGGGGAAGTAGAGGATCCCTGTGAGGTTGAAGGGGTAGTCTACGTTGAGGTGGATCCAGAAGAGGGGCTCCTCCATCGTCTGCGGGTAGAGCTGATGGTAGAAGGCGATGTAGTCCTCCTTCGTCAGCTCGCTGGGCTTCTTGGTCCAGGCGGGGTGGATGTCGTTGATCTGATTGTCCTCGTCGGTATCCACGTAGGCGCCGTCCTTCCACTCCTGCTTCTTGCCGAAGATGATGGGGATGGGGAGGAACTTGCAGTACTTATTGAGTAGCGCTGTCAGTCTGTCCTTGCTGAGGAACTCCTCACTCTCGCTATCGATATGTAGGATGATGTCCGTACCGCGCTCGCTGCGGCTGCCGGGCTCGAGGATGTACTCGGGGTTGCCCTCGCAGCTCCAGTGGACGGCCTCAGCGCCTTCCTTGTAGGACTTCGTCTGTATCTCTACGCGGCTGGAGACCATGAAGGAGGAGTAGAAGCCCAGCCCGAAGTGGCCGATGATGGCTACCTTGTCATCCTTGTACTTGTCGAGGAACTCCTCGGCGCCTGAGAAGGCGATCTGATTGATGTACTTCTCTACCTCCTCGGCCGTCATCCCTATCCCGCTGTCGCTGATGGTGATGGTCTTGGCCTCGGGGTCGAAGCTCACGCGTACCTGGAGCTCCCCGAGCTCACCCTTGTACTCGCCTGCGCTGGCCAGCGCGCGGAGCTTCTGGCTGGCGTCCACAGCGTTGGATACCAGCTCACGGAGGAAGATGTCGTGTTCGCTGTAGAGGAACTTCTTGATGACGGGGAAGATGTTCTCGCTCGTCACTCCGATTTTTCCTTGCTTGCTCATAGATCTATCAATGGATGTATGTCGTTGGTTACTTAGTTGCAGTTCTCTAGGCAAAGGGAGTGCCAGGACGGGTAGCGTGACAGAATGGCACAGAGGCCTGTCGCGATGTTGCTCCCTCTGGTCTCGGGGCGCGTGCTAGTACACGGCTCGGAGAGGCGCGCTGCGACAGCGGGCAGCGGGGCTCCTGGGGACTCGCGGGGCTTAGAGGACGTTGCCCCCTTCGTCCCCTCTAGCTCTGGGGGTGGCTGACTGATATCCCTCAAGGCTGCTGACTGATACCCCTCGGCTCGCTGATGGACGTCCCTCAGCGCGCTGACTGATACCAGTTAGCTGCCTCAGGGATAGGTCAGAGGAGCGGAGCCCTTTGCTGGGGTGCTTGCCCCCCTCGGGGAGGCCTCCCGCCGAGCCTATATACTCGGGGCGCGCAGCCCCTCGGCTGGCTTGACTTGCATTATCTTAATTCGTAACTTAGCGGGAGAATATTACACAGCTGCTGAGCACTGCTGCCCTACCTCTAGACGGTAGGGGAGGGGCGCTGGGCACTATACGAACAAGAACCGAATGAGTTACCTCAAGTTTGACCGCCGACTGATGGCTAACTTGGATGAGTCCACGCAGCGAGAGTACATCCGTACGAATCGAAAGGGCGCCTACTGTTGCTCCAGTATCGTCGGCTGTAATACCCGCAAATACCATGGTGTGCTCGTCGTCCCTATCCCTACACTCAGTCCCAATAATCACGTACTCCTCTCTAGCCTCGACCTGACGATCGTGCAGCACGGGGTGCCCTTCAATGTCGGGATCCACGAGTATGAGGGCGATGTCTTCAGTCCCAAGGGACACAAGTATATCCGTGAGTACAATGTCGACGTCGTATCCTCGACGACCTACCGCGTCGGTGGGGTCGTGCTGCGTAAGGAGTTCATCTTCTGCCACTACGTCAATAGGGCGCTCATTCGCTACACCCTCCTAGAGGCGCACAGCCAGACGACGCTCCGCCTGAGCCCCTTCCTCGCCTTCCGCGACGTAAAGATGCTGACGCACCGCAATGATCAGCTCGATGGTAGCTACCAGGAGGCCACGTCTGGCGTCAGCTTCTGCCTCTACCCAGGCTACCCGAGACTCTATCTGCAGCTATCCAAGCAGGGGCGCTTCGTCGCCGACGCGCACTGGAATGAGCGCATCGAGTACATCAAGGAGCGCGAGCGCGGCTACGAGTACACCGAGGATCTCTACGTGCCGGGATACTTCGAGCTCGATATTGAGCTCGGCGAGTCCATCTACTTCTCGGCAGGACTGGATGAGGCGGATCCGCGTAGCTTCGCCCAGCTCTTCGATGAGGAGCTAGCGATGCGTACCGTGCGCGAGGACTTCCGTAGCTGCCTGCTCAACTCGGCCCTACAGTTCTACTACCGCCCCGACGCGACCCACGGCTACCTGCTGGCGGGCTACCCTTGGTTCGGGGTGCGTGCCCGTGACCTCTTCGTCGCCCTCCCGGGCTGCTCTATCTATGCCGACGCGCCCGAGCGCTACTATAGGATCATGGATACGGCGATCCCCGAGCTGCGCAACTTCATGAACCAGGTCAGCATCTCCGAGGAGATACGCGGGATTAACGAGCCCGACGTAGGCCTCTGGGCGGTGTGGGCGCTACAGCAGTATGCTGCCTGGTCGAGCCCTGCCGATATGGTCAGCCGCTACGGGGACTTCCTCGATGAGCTGATCCACTACTATCTGCGCAATGTGCACCCCAATCTCCGCATCGACGAGACGGGGCTCTGCTACATCCTCGGCGATGGCAAGCCACTCTCCTGGATGGATGCCAAGATCGACGGGCAGGCCGTTGTACGCCGTGAGGGCTACCTCGTGGAGGTCAACGCCCTGTGGTATAATGCGCTCTGTTTCTACCGCGATGTGCTGCCTAGCAGGTGGACGCCCGAGCTCGAGGAGCTGGTAGGACGGGTGGCAGCGAGCTTCTGCCGCACCTTCATCAACGAGCACGGCTACCTCTTCGACTACGTCCTGCCTCATCATCCTCAGGACTGGAGCGTGCGGCCGAACATGATCTTCGCCGCCTCGCTGCCGTACTCCCCGCTACCTAAGTCTACACGCCGCTCCGTCGTCGAGATCATCACCCGTGAGCTGCGCACGCCCAAGGGGCTGCGCAGCCTCAGCCCCAAGAGCGAGGGCTATCAGCCGCAGTGCCACGGCACCCAGCTGCAGCGCGAGCGCGCCTACTACAACGGCTCGGTATGGCCGTGGCTGCTCGGGGCCTACTTCGAGGCCTACCTCAAGCTCTACGGCCGTGGCGCCTTCTCCTTCATCGAGCGTACGCTCATCGGGATGGAGGAGGAGCTGCAGGAGCACGGCGTAGGGACGATCAGCGAGCTCTTCGACGGCAATCCGCCCTTCAAAGGCAGAGGCGCTATCTCCTTCGCCATGAGCGTCGGGGAGATCCTGCGCTCGCTGCATCTGCTCCAGCAGGCCCAGGCGGCATACGACACACAGACACTCCCCATGATACGATACGAATGAGAGCATTGATGTTCGGCTGGGAGTTCCCCCCTCACATCCTCGGGGGACTCGGCACAGCTAGCTATGGACTGACGAAGGGGATGGCCGCGCAGGGCGATATGGATATTACCTTCGTCATCCCCCGCCCCTCGGGTGATGAGGATACGAGCTTCCTGCGCATCATCGGCGCAGGGGATACGCCCGTCGTGTGGCGTGATGTGAGCTACGACTACGTACGTGAGCGCCTAGCGGGCAAGATGACGCCCGAGCTCTATTACCAGCTGCGGGATCATATCTATGCGGACTTCTCGCACTACGGGACCAATGACTTGGGCTGCTTCGAGTTCTCGGGCAAGTACCTGGACAACCTCCTGGAGGAGATCAATAACTACAGCATCGTGGCGGGCGTCATCGCCCGCAGCGAGGGCTACGACGTCATCCACTCGCACGACTGGCTGACCTATCCTGCGGGGATCCATGCCAAGCAGATCACGGGTAAGCCGCTGGTGGTGCACGTCCACGCCACCGACTTCGACCGCAGCCGCGGGAATGTCAACCCTACGGTCTTCGGCATCGAGATGGACGGGATGAACCACGCCGACCACATCATCACCGTGAGCGAGCTGACGCGCCGTACCGTCATCGAGAAGTATCATCAGGATCCTGCCAAGGTGACGACGGTGCATAATGCCGTCACGCCCCTCTCGCCCGCTATCCTTGCTCTGCCCGACAAGCGCGGCGTCAAGGACAAGGTCGTGACCTTCCTCGGGCGCATCACGATGCAGAAGGGCTGTGAGTACTTCGTCGAGGCTGCGGCCAAGGTGCTGGAGCGGACGCAGGGCGTGCGCTTCATCATGGCGGGTAGTGGCGATATGATGGATGCGATGATACGCCTGGCGGCGCAGCGTAACATCGCCGACCGCTTCCACTTCACGGGCTTCATGAAGGGGCAGCAGGTCTACGAGGTCTTCAAGGCCAGCGACGTCTACGTCATGCCCTCGGTCTCCGAGCCCTTCGGGATCTCCCCGCTGGAGGCCATGCAGTGCGGCGTCCCCTCCATCATCTCCTATCAGTCGGGCTGCGCCGAGATCCTCGACTACGCCATCAAGGTAGACTACTGGGACATCGATGCCATGGCCGACGCCATCTATGCCCTGATCACTTACCCCGAGATGCACGCCTTCCTCAAGGAGGAGGGGCTGCGCGAGGTGAACAGCATCACCTGGGAGGCCGCTGGGCGCAAGGTACGCGCCATCTACGACCGCTACGTACGCTAAACTCTGACACACGCTATATACTAGAGCTATGAAGAAGATTTGCCTTTGCTTCCAGATACACCAGCCCATCCGACTTCGTCGCTACCGCTTCTTCGATATCGGGAATGTCCATTACTACAGTGATGACTACCTCAATGAGGAGGTCTTCGATCGTATCACCGACAGCTGCTACTTCCCTGCGAACCGCATGCTGCTGGAGCTGCTCAAGACCTACCCCGACTTCCACGTCAGCTTCTCGATCTCAGGGCTAGCGCTGGAGCAGATGGAGTACCGCAAGCCTGAGCTCCTCGAGAGCTTCAGGGAGCTCGTGGCTACGGGGCGTGTGGAGTTCGTCGCAGAGACCTATGCGCACTCTATATCCTCGCTCTACGATCCCGTAGAGTTCCGTAACCAGGTGCGCATGCAGCAGACCAAGCTGCGCGAGCTCTTCGGCGTCGCCCCCTCGCGTGTCTTCTGCAATAGTGAGCTGATCTATTCGGATGAGATCGCCCTAGAGCTCGCCTCCCTAGGCTACGAGGGCGTCATCACCGAGGGCGCCAAGCACGTCCTCGGGTGGAAGAGCCCCAACTACCTCTACGGCTCGGCCGTCTCGCCCGAGACCAAGCTGCTGCTGCGCAACGCTGGTCTGAGCGAGCTGGTGACGAACCACTTCTCCAACTACAGCTCTCACGAATACCCCGTCACGGCAGACAAGCTCCTGGGGCGTGTGCAGCACCTCCCCGAGGGTGAGGACTTCACCCTCCTCTATATGAACTATGAGGTCCTCGGGGAGATGAATCGTGCAGAGACGGGGATCTTCGAGTTCTTCCGTGCCCTGCCCAAGCTCGCCGCGGACTACGGCGTGACCTTCGCTACCCCTTCGCAGCTCCTGGATAGCCAGCGCCCAGTGGGGCTGATCTCCGTAGCCTATCCGATTAGCTGGGCTGGTGAGGAGAAGAGTACCAACGAATGGAACGGCAATATCCTGCAGCAGGGGGTGATCGAGAAGCTCCGCCAGTGGGGCGAGCGTGTCCACGCCCTCGAGGACCGCAGCCTCTTGATGGACTGGCTCTGTCTGCAGAGTGCCGACCACTTCTACTATATGAATACGATCAACTGGGGGGGGCATCCCTACAGCCCCTACAGCTCGCCCTACGATGCCTTCAATAACTATATGAACGTCCTGAGCGACCTACTTCTCCGCGTTGAGGAGCAGGCACCCAGTAGCATCGAGACAGAGGAGCTGAACTCTTACCAGCAGATGATCCACGCACAGCAGGAGCGCATCGCCGAGCTTGAGGCCGAGGTCAAGCACCTCGAGGGTCTAGTCAAGCAATGAGCTCGTGCCACTGGAGTCGGCTCCAAACAAAAGGCCCTAGCCGTGCGTTGTAGCTATGTAGACATCTAGTGGACACTTCACCATCAGTAGATAGAAGGGAACGCTATGAGACAACTCAAGATATCGAAGTCCATCACCAATCGCGAGAGTGCCTCGCTTGACCGCTACCTGCAGGAGATAGGTCGCGAGGAGCTCATCAGCATAGAGGAGGAGGTAGAGCTCGCCCAGGCGATCAAGCGGGGCGACCGTCGAGCCCTGGATAAGATGACCCGAGCCAATCTGCGCTTCGTCGTCTCCGTCGCCAAGCAGTACCAGAACCAAGGCCTCAGTCTCCCCGACCTCATCAATGAGGGGAACCTCGGGCTGATCAAGGCTGCCGAGAAGTTCGACGAGACGCGCGGCTTCAAGTTCATCTCCTACGCCGTCTGGTGGATACGCCAGGCGATCCTCCAGGCACTGGCTGAGCAGGCGCGTATCGTACGCCTGCCGCTCAATCAGGTCGGGACGCTCAACAAGATCTCTAAGGCCTTGGCTAAGTTCGAGCAGGAGAACGAGCGTCGCCCCTCAGCCGAGGAGCTGGCCAAGGAGCTTAACCTCCCCGAGGACAAGATCATCGAGACGCTCAAGGTCGCAGGGCGGCATATCTCCGTCGATGCCCCTTTTGTCGAGGGAGAGGAGAATAGCCTCTTGGACGTGCTGACCAGTGACGATACGCCCCCGACGGATAGCGTACTGCTTGATGAGTCGCTCAGCAGCGAGATCAACCAGGTGCTGACGAACCTCACCGAGCGTGAGGCCGAGATCGTCAAGTGCTTCTTCGGCATCTGTGGCTACCCCGAGATGACGCTCGATGAGATAGGGATGAAGTACGACCTGACGCGTGAGCGCGTGCGTCAGATCAAGGAGAAGGCCATACGCAAGCTGCGCAACGACATACACTGCGCCTCCCTCAAACCCTACCTCGGCTAGCCCCTCCCTAGCCCGCTTCCCCTCGTCTACGCTCATGGCTACACAGTCCCAACTGTGTGGTCATGAGCGCTCGTGTAGATCCTCTAGGCACCGATAGATAATTACAGAGATGACAAAGCGACAAGCACATCATTGGCTCGGCTGGCTGCAGCGCTGCGGGATGCTCCCGCGCCGCCTCGTCCGGCATACCGAGGCCGAGGATCTACTCAAGAGCCTCTACGAGCAGCAGCGTCAGCCCGCTGGGGCGCAGGCCAGCTCTAGCCCCATCCTGCGTCACGGCCCCGAGCTGTCGGAACTGCTCCAGCAGTTGCGGCAGGAGGGCTACCTAGCCGCCGACTCCTTCGCCCTCACCGAGCGTGGGGAGCAGCGTGCCCTCGAGCTCATCCGTGCCCACCGCCTCTACGAGCTGTATCTCGCCGAGCACTCGGGCTATACGCCGAGCGAGTGGCACCGCCTAGCGCATACCAAGGAGCACCAGCTCAGCTCCTCCGAGCACCAGCGTATCGCCTCGCTCCTAGGCAACCCTCTCTACGACCCGCATGGCGACCCCATCCCTACGGCCGAGGGCGTGCAGGCCGAGCTCCCCGAGGCGCTTCCCCTAGAGGCCCTGCAGTCGGGCTCCTGGTACTACGTCCTCCACATCGAGGATGACTTAGTGGAGGCCTACCATTACCTCACGGATCTAGGCCTGACGCGCGACTCCATCTTCCAGCTGCAGACGCTGGAGTCGGGAATCTGTCGCCTCTACTACGAGGGGGAGGCCTATGAGCTCCCCGCACAGTTCCTCAGCTCGCTCCACCTACGTCTGGCGACCCCGCAGGAGCTCAAGGAGAGTCATGCCCCCGAGGTGCGGCGTCTCTCCACACTCGCTCCCGATGAGTCCAGCACGGTGCTCGGGCTCTCACCCTCCTGTCGAGGGCCCATGCGCCGCCGTCTGATGGACCTCGGCTTCGTGCGCGGCAGCCAGATCAGCGTCGAGATGCGCAGCCCGCTGGGCAATCCTACGGCCTACATCGTACGCGGGGCGGCCATCGCCTTGCGCCGTGACCAAGCCCGCTATATCCTTATCCAAGATCCCAAGCTATGCCCTCAAGAGTAAGTCCTGATACCTCCTGTACCTCTGCCTCCGCGCAGGCAGCTGTCCTGCAGCGTCGTGGGGAGCACCTCGCCGAGACGCGCTATACCATAGCTCTGGCGGGGAACCCCAATACGGGTAAGAGCACCGTCTTCAATGCGCTCACAGGGCTCAAGCAGCACACGGGCAACTGGCCCGGTAAAACGGTCGGTAAGGCCGAGGGGGCCTTCGTCTACGCTGGCGAGGGCTACAAGATCGTAGACCTCCCAGGCACCTATTCCCTCTCCTCGACGAGCGAGGACGAGGAGATCGCCCGCAACTTCATCCTCTTCGATCGTCCCGACGTCACGGTCATCGTCGCCGATGCCACCCGCCTGGAGCGTAACATGAACCTCCTGCTGCAGGTGCTGCAGATCACGGATAAGGTCGTCCTCTGCGTGAACCTCCTTGACGAGGCGCGCCGTAATAAGATCGAGATCAACCTTCAGGGGCTCTCCCGCCGCCTCGGCATCCCCGTCGTGGGGGCCAGTGCCCGCTCGGGCAAGGGCATCCCCGAGCTGCTCGTACAGATACGCGCCGTAGCGCTCGGCGAGTACGTCTGCCGTCCCTACCGCGGGCAGAGCCTGCCGGAGCACACGGCGCAACTCGTCGCGAAGCTCCAGTCCAAGGTAGAGGAGCTCTATCCCGAGGTTGCTAACAGCTGGTGGATCGCCACGCGCCTTATCGAGGACGACCCCTCGATCACCGCGCGCTTCGATGCCCCTGAGCTCCTCGAGCTGGCGCGCCAGGTGCACCTCGAGATTGGGGAGAACTTCCACGACCAGTGGACGGAGTCGATCTATGCCGACGCCTACCGCATTTGCTCCGAGGTCGTACTGCAGGCCCATGTCGAGGGACGCCTACCGCTGGACGTGCGGCTCGACCGCATCCTCACCTCGCGCCGTTGGGGCTTCCCCATCATGCTGCTCCTCCTCGGGGTGATCTTCTGGCTCACCATCGTCGGGTCGAACTATCCCTCCTCGCTCCTGAGTGACCTTTTGGTGGGGAAGGTGCACCCGCTCTTCCGCTCGGCGCTAGTCACGCTCGGTAGCCCCTGGTGGCTCACGGGGCTACTGGCGGACGGTATCTATCTCACTACGGCCTGGGTCGTGTCGGTGATGCTGCCGCCGATGGCGATCTTCTTCCCGCTCTTCACCTTACTGGAGGACTTCGGCTATCTGCCGCGTGTGGCCTTCAACCTCGATGAGCTCTTCCGTCGTAGTGGGGCGCATGGCAAGCAGGCGCTGACGATGAGCATGGGCTTCGGCTGTAATGCCGCAGGCGTTGTCTCCACGCGTATCATCGACAGCGAGCGCGAGCGCCTCATCGCCATCATCACCAATAACTTCTCCCTCTGCAATGGGCGCTGGCCTACCATCATCCTCCTGTCCTCGCTCTTCATCGGGGCGGCCGTGCCGCCTGCCTATGCGGGGCTGGCAAGCATCGGCGCGGTGCTGGCGATCGTGCTGCTGGGCGTGTTGGTCATGTTTGGCGCCTCCTGGGCGCTCTCCCATACGATGCTGCGCGGAGAGGTCTCTACCTTCCACCTCGAGCTGCCGCCCTATAGGCCGCCGCAGTTCTGGCGTACGCTCTACACCTCCTTCATCGACCGCACGCTGATCGTCCTCTGGCGTGCCCTGGTCTTCGCAGCCCCTGCGGGAGCCTTCATCTGGCTCTCGTGCAATGTGCATATCGGGGGAGCTAGCGTCGCCGCGCACCTCATCCAGCTGCTGGACTACCCAGGGATGCTGATGGGGCTCAATGGCGTCATCCTCCTGGCCTACCTCCTGGCAATCCCTGCCAACGAGGTCGTCATACCCACGGTGCTCATGCTCACGACGCTGGTGCTAGGCGGTGGTGATCCTGCTGGAGCGGGCGTCCTGATGGAAGGAGGCGATGCCGAGACCTTCGCCCTCCTACAGCAAGGAGGCTGGACACTGATGACGGGCGTCTGCCTCATGCTCTTCTGCCTACTGCATCATCCCTGTAGCACGACGATCTACACGATCTATAAGGAGACAGGCAGCCTACGCTGGACGCTACTCTCCGTCTTCCTCCCCCTTGGTCTTGGGATCCTCGTGACCATGATCACAGCGGGTATCTGGCGTCTTGTCGCTTAGCTCGCGCAACATTCTTCGCCCTGTGTCTGTTAGCCTCTTTGGTGGCTATAGCGCAGGGCGATCCTTTTCTCTGACCTCACCCTGCTGAAGACCAACAAGCTATTAGAATCAATGAAGGATAAGATCATCGTAGCCATCGACGGCTACAGCTCCTGTGGCAAGAGCTCCATGGCACGCACGCTGGCCGAGGCCATCGGCTATATCTACGTAGACACGGGGGCCATGTACCGCGGCGTCACCCTCTGGGCCATACGTAAGGGCTTCATCGAGAATGGCCTCATCGACGCCTCGTCGCTGGAGCGTTCGCTGGGTGACCTCGAGCTGGCCTTCCGCCTGGCGGAGCAGAGTCCCCGCCCCGAGCTCTACCTCAATGGGGAGCGTGTCGAGCAGGCCATCCGCTCTATGGAGGTCGCCTCGCAGGTGAGCCCTGTAGCAGCCCTCGGCTTCGTGCGCAGCTTCCTGACCGCACAGCAGCAGGAGATGGGGCGGCATAAGGGCATCGTCATGGATGGCCGTGATATCGGTACGGCCGTCTTCCCTGATGCCGAGCTCAAGGTCTTCGTCACGGCTGACCCCCAGGTACGTGCAGAGCGTCGTCTGGCAGAGCTGCGCAGCAAGGGCGACCATATCATCACCATGGAGGAGGTGCTGGCGAACCTGCAGGAGCGTGACTATATCGACACCCACCGCGAGGTGGCACCGCTCATCCAGGCACCCGATGCACTGGTGCTGGACAACTCCCACCTCACCATCCCTGAGCAGGACGCCCTGCTACATTCCTATTACCAGGCTGCGCTTGCCCGTAGAGGGTAGCCGCTGCCCACATCATCCCATCAACATCTAGATATGACCTACCCCACCATAGAGATCGACCAGCAGTCGGGCTTTTGCTTCGGCGTCATCAACGCCGTCAAGCATGCCGAGCAGCAGCTCGAGAAGGACAAGAAGGAGCTCTACTGCCTCGGCGACATCGTCCACAACAGCCAGGAGGTCGACCGCCTGCAGGCCAAGGGCATGCAGACCATCGACTACGACACCTTCCGCCAGCTAGAGGGCAAGCGCGTCCTCTTCCGTGCGCATGGTGAGGCGCCTGCGATCTATCAGATGGCGCGCGAGCGCAATATCGAGCTCGTCGATGCCACCTGCCCCGTCGTGCTGGCGCTACAGAAGAAGGTGCGCAAGAAGTTCGTCGAGCTGGATCCCATCGGGGGCCAGATCGTCATCTATGGCAAGAAGGGACACGCTGAGGTTAATGGCCTGGTCGGGCAGACGGAGGGCAAGGCCATCATCGTGCAGTACCCCGAGGATGTCGAGCAGATCGACTTCGCGCGTCCCGTGGCGCTCTTCTCCCAGACGACGCAGTCGCTGACGGGCTTCCTCGAGCTGATCGACACGCTGCGCGATCGTATGCAGGAGGGGGCTCGCTTCGAGTATCAGGACTCGATCTGCCGCCAGGTGTCCAATCGTATGCCGCATATCCAGGACTTCGCCTCGCAGCACGAGCTGGTCTTCTTCGTCGCTGGGGCGAAGAGCTCCAATGGTAAGGTGCTCTTCAGCTACTGCCTCAAGGGTAATGAGCGCAGCATCTTCGTCTCCTCCCCCGACGAACTGACGGCTGATATGCTACAGCCTCTGCCCGCCAGCATCGGCATCTGTGGCGCCACCTCCACGCCTATGTGGCAGATGGAGGAGGTCGCAGCGCGCATACGCGAGCTCCTCGGTATGCCTAGCTCCACCACGCAGGCATGACGCTCCTAGAGCAGCGCCTCGAGGACTATATCCTGGCACATACGACGCCCGAGAGTGAGCTGCGGCAGCGGCTCGCCCGACAGGCGCACGTACAGCTCCTCAGGGCGCGTATGCTCTCGGGACAGCTGCAGGGAGGCCTCTTGCAGATGCTCTGCCGCATGAAGGGTGCCCGCTACGTCCTCGAGCTCGGCACCTATACGGGCTACGCGGCGCACTGCATGGCCGAGGTGCTGCCCCCTGACGGAGAGGTGCACACCATAGAGTCGGACGATGAGATGGAGGACTTCATCCGCGGCTTCATCGCTGAGGCGCCCTGGGGTGAGCGGATCAAGCTGCACCTGGGCGATGCCCTCGAGCTGCTGCCCGAGCTGGTGGAGCGCTACGCCTTCGACCTCGTCTACATCGATGCCAACAAGCGCCAGTACCTCGACTACTACGAGCTCATCCTGCCGCACCTGCCTAGTGGCGCCATCATCCTAGCCGATAATACGCTCTGGGATGGCAAGGTCGTAGCCGACCCCCTGCCGACGGATGCCCAGACGCAGAGTATCCTGGCCTTCAACCGCCACGTGCAGGAGGATCCGCGTGTGGAGAATCTCATCCTCCCCCTACGTGATGGGCTGAGCATCATCTATAAGAAGTAGCGCCTTCCCCTCACCTAGCCCCAAGCAGCACGCCCCGCTAAGCATCTAGGCTTAGCGGGGCGTGCTGCTTGGGGCTTTTGCTTAGGTGGGCTCGGCTAGGTGGGCCTTAGACCAAGGCGCCCAGCTCGGTACGTCCCGTCAGCGAGCGGTGCATCGCGGTGGCGGCACGGCGCCCGTCGCCCATGGCGAGGATCACGGTCGCGGGGCCGCGTACGATGTCGCCCCCCGCGTAGATGGTGGGGATGGAGCTGCGCTGCTCCTCATCGACGACGATGGTCCCCGAGCGGGAGACTGAGAGCTCGGGCAGCGACTGGGGTACGAGCGGGCTGGCGGAGTAGCCTATGCTCACGATGACCTCATCGACCTCGAGCTCCACGATGGCGCCCTCTATGGGCTGGGGGCTGCGGCGGCCACTCGCGTCGGGCTCGCCGAGCTGCATCTGCTGCAGGCGCATGCGGGCGACGTGCCCCGAGTCGTCGGCGAGGTAGGCGATGGGGTTGTGCAGCGTCAGGAAGCGTGTCCCCTCCTCCTCGGCATGGTGGAGCTCCTCAGCACGGGCGGGCATCTCCTCACGGCTGCGGCGGTAGACAATCATCACCTCCGCGGCACCGAGGCGCAGAGCGGAGCGTACGGCATCGATGGCGGTATTCCCTGCTCCGATGATGGCCACGCGCTTACCTGCATAGCCTCGCTTCTCCTCGGCGATCTCCTCGGGGCTCATCATGTTCAGGCGCGCTAAGTAGTCGCTCGCTGAATGCACGCCCTTGAGGTCTTCGCCTGGGACGTGCATGAAGTTGGGTACGCCAGCACCCGTAGCGACGAAGATCCCCGCGAAGCCCTTTTCCTGGAGCTGCTGCACGGTGACGTCCTGCCCGACATAGGTGCTGGTGACCAAGTGCACGCCCAGCTGGCGGAGCTTCGTCAGCTCGTGCTCGATGATGCTATTGGGCAGGACGAACTCTGGGATCCCGTAGCGTAGGACGCCCCCCAGCTCTTCGGCGCCCTCGTAGACCGTCACCTCATAGCCCCACTTAGCCATATCGGTGGCGAAGGAGATCCCCGCGGGCCCGCTGCCGATGACGGCGACACGTAGGCCATTGGAGGGCATAGGCGGGGCTAAGGGCTTAGCCTCCTCGGGGTGTAGGCGCTCGTAGTCGGCGACGAAGCGCTCGAGGTTGCCGATGGAGACGGCAGGCTTCTTGAGGCTCAGCGTGTAGATGCACTGGCTCTCACACTGCTTCTCCTGCGGGCAGACGCGCCCACAGACGGCGGGCAGGCTGCTGGTCTCGCGGATGATCCCTAGGGCGTCGACGAACTCCCCCCGCTCGATGAGCTTGATGAAGGAGGGGATATGGATCCCCACGGGGCAGCCCGAGACGCAGCCTGGGCTAGGGCAGTCGAGACAGCGCCGTGCCTCCTCCATAGCCAGCTCGGCCGTATAGCCTAGAGCGACCTCGTGGTGGAAGGAGCTGAGTCGCTCCCCGAGGCCGAGCGTCGGCATAGGGGTGCGGGGTGCGGTGATACGTTCTTTATTGGGACTCGCCTTGCGTAGCTCGGCACGCCAGGGCTGGGCGCGGCGCTCCTTGATCAATTCTTCTCTTGTCATAGTGGGCTGATGCTACTTAGCTCCTCGGCGGGATGGGCTGTGCCAGCTCGCTAGGCCGCCCCTCTCGGGCAGAGCGTAGCGTAGGGGGAGGCGCGCTGGGCCTGCTGAGCCTAGCGTACAGGGAAGTCCCCTCGAGATCTATCGGTAGAATGCGCGATCTACAGAGCTGCATCAAGGTGTATACCATCTAAGTGCTTCGGAGTAGCAAGAACAAATATAAGTAAAGCCGCGCAATCCCCCGAAGCCACCTGTAGCCTCGGCGCGCGGAGCTACTCCCTAGCAGGGGGCATGCTGAGGGATATCAGTGGGCCCGCTGATGGATATCCCTAACGGAGCTTGAGGGGCGCCAGTCGGCGTGCTGAGGGATATCAGTCACGGCAGGGACGAACTAAGGGAGACGAAGTCTTGAGCCAAGGGGGGCTACGCGTCACTAGGCAGATGGTACGTCCGCTCCAGACCCTGGCGCTCACGCATGGCCTAGGAATTGTATGATTACTCGTATCTTTGGCGTTAAGGAACCAAAGGGGTAGGGGAGAAGCGCCGAGGGCGCTCTGCCTGCCCCGACACTTAGTTGAGATACCAGTATGAAGCAGTTCATCAGACTTCTCCCACTAGCCTTGGTACTCGGGCTTAGCTCCTGCGGCATCGCGACCGGATACAGCCCTCAGCCTGGGGTTGAGCGTATAGAGCGCGGCATGACTCGCGAGCAAGTCATGCAGGTGATGGGACGACCCAACACCCGCAGCCTCGCCGCGGATGGTAGCGAACAGTGGGAGTATAGAGAATTCTATGCGGGAGGCGTAACCTATGTCGCGCAGATCTCCTTCAATGAGGGGCGGGTCACACGCATGGACAATCGTAGAGAGATAGAGAGGCTACCTGAGGGCACGCCCTATCCGAGCCGTCCCCAGCAGGGTGGTGGCTACCCTGGCGGAGGCTATCCCGAGGGAACTTATCCCGGGGGAGGATACCCAAGGGGAGGCTACGAGGCCGAGCAGGAGCGACGCGCGGAGGAGGCCTTCTCGCAGTTCATCCGCGATATTCAGAGTAAGCCCTTCGACGAGGATAAGTTCCGTCTCATTCGGGATGTAGCGCAGCGCAACTACTTCACTACAGAGCAGACCATACGCGTCCTGAGACTCTTCTCCTGGGATGACGAAAAGTTTAAGGTACTTAGGATCCTAGCCCCACGCATACGTGATAGCTTCAATGCCCATCGGATTGTCGACCTGTTCTCCTGGGACGATGATAAGGCTCGTGTACGTAGAATCCTTAAGTCCTGCCCTCCATCAGTTCCGATTCCTCCTAGCGGTGACTACGGACGGGAGGAATCACGGCGTGCAGAGGAGGGCTTCGATGAGTTCTTCCGCGATATCCAGCGCAAGCCCTTCAAGGACGATAAGATCCGCTTCATACAGGACGCCGCGCGTCGCAACTACTTCACGACGGATCAGGCTCGGCGTGTGCTGCAGCTCTTCTCTTGGGACGATGACAAGCTCACGGTGCTGGAGGCCTTAGCTCCACGCCTACGCGACGCCTTCAACGCCCATCAGCTCGTAGACCTCTTCACCTTCTCCAGCGGCAAGGAGCGTGCACGACAGATCATCAATTCTCGCCTCCCACAGGGGGAGGTATATCCTGGTGGGGGCTATGGTCCGTACGAGGCGCAGCGTGCGGAGGAGGCTTTCGCCGAATTCATCCGCGATATCCAGCGCAAGCCCTTCAAGGACGATAAGATCCGCTTCATTCAGGACGCCGCGCGTCGCAATTACTTCACCACGGATCAGGCTACACGTGTGCTGAAGCTCTTCACCTGGGACGACGACAAGCTCACGGTGCTGGAGGCCTTGGCCCCACGCCTGCGCGATGGCTTCAACGCCCATCAGCTCGTCGACCTCTTCACCTTCTCCAGCGCTAAGGAGCGCGCACGTCAGATCCTCGGCTATCGTAGCCGATAGGAGCACCGCGCCCTAGCCCATCACTACATCATGCTCAAGATTAAGCAATTTACCTTCGGACCCGTACAAGAGAATACCTACGTCCTCTACGATGAGGCGAGCCGTGAGGCCGCTATCGTTGACCCAGGTTGCATGCGTCACTCAGAGGAGGACCAGCTCAGGGACTTCATCGAGGAGCAGGGCCTCGAGCCCAAGCTCCTGCTGTGCACCCACCAGCACTTTGACCACGTGTGGGGCGCTGCCTATGTGCTGCGTACCTGGCCTGGGCTCGCAGCCTACGCCAATCGTATAGACTTCGAGAAGCTCCCGCTGCCCTCCGACCAGCTCAAGGGCTACGGCATCCCGCTGCCGCTGGAGGACGTCCCAGAGAGCCGCTATACGCTCGTCGAGCAGGACGATACGATCCAGCTCGGGGGGGAGACGCTGCGCGTGCTCTTCGTGCCAGGACACGCCCCAGGTCATATCGCCTTCTACGCGGCTGACTCGGGGATCCTGCTCTCAGGGGATACGCTGCTGCTCGGCACGATAGGCCGCACGGACTTCTGGTACGGCGACTATGACCAGCTGCTGGCTGCCATCAAGGCGCAGTACATGCCGCTGCCCGATGAGACCATCGTCTTCAGTGGGCATGGCCCCGAGACGACGATCGGCCACGAGCGCCGTCATAATAGCTTCCTCCGCTAGGATAGACGGGCGAATATTCGTATCTTTGCAGCGCTGTCGCTAGGGGCTATCTCCTAGCTGCGCATGGCTCAGTAGCTTAGTTGAATAGAGCGTCAGATTCCGGTTCTGAAGGTCGAGGGTTTGAGTCCCTCCTGAGTCACCGAGAAAATAAAGCCCTAATGTTGGGTTTTCGATAATACGCTATAAAACAGCGATTTGCATTGTTGGTTGGTTGCACGACCAGAAAATGTATAACCGCCATTTTTTACCTCTTATTCGCACAAACTTGCGCACGCACAAAATAGCGTGCGCAAGTTTGCTGGAGGTGGGGAAGTGGCGCAAAGCAACCAACAATATGCAGAAAGTAAGCACCAGCCGAGTATTTGACAGGCGCAAAGTCGCCACGAAGGATATTCCCGCTCCCGTCGTTATCGAGGTGAGAATGGGTGGGCGAAAAAGATACCTAGATACGGGTGTCCGTCTGACAGCCGACCAGTGGAATCCGACGACCCGCATGGCTCAGCGCGTTCAAGGGACGAGCAAGATCAACCAAGACATAGCGCTAGCGGAGGCGCGCGTGTTCGATGTCCTTGGAGACCTCGAAGAGCGTGGAAATGTGAAATACACCCTTGATGATATAATGCAGGCCGCAAAATCGGACACCTGCTCCATGGAGTTGTTCACAGACTTCCTGCTGCAACGAATCGAGGAGCGCCCTATGTCGGAGGCTACACGGCGCCAGCACAAAGTGATAATAGGTGCAGTAATACAGAGTGATCTGCTCTCACGATTCTCAGACCTCACACCTCTAAACTTGTCAAAATTCGACGCATGGCTTAGGAAGGAACGAGGACTAACGCATCAAGTGACCATAGCCAACTACCACAAGCGGCTTAAGATCTATGTACGAGAGGCTATGACTTATGGGCACATCAGCAAGAACCCTTACGATGGATTCAAGGTCCACCGAGGTGAAAGCAAGGGGCGTAAGTTCCTAAACAAGGAAGAGCTTAGTGCCATACAGCACACCGAGCTACACGATGAGGTCATGATCCGTACGCGCGACCTATTTATATTTCAGAGCTACACGGGGCTGGCCTACGCAGACCTCTCAAGATTCGATTTCAGCAAGGTGGAAGACCGAGGGGGGATGATGTACCTTCGAGACCAGCGAAAGAAGACGAGCACGGAGTACTTCGTGTACCTACTACCACCCGCAGTGGAGGTGCTGCGCAAGTATGCGTACAAGCTCCCCATTGTCTGCGCTCAGCAATATAATATGAGGCTAAAGGCCTTAGCCGCTATATGTGGACTGAAGCGCGGCCTTAGCTCTCACGTTGCACGCCATACCTTTGCTACGACTATCACGCTGGCGCAGGGCGTACCGATGCACGTCCTGCAAAAGATGATGGGGCATACAAACATCAAGACCACGCAGATATATGCCAAGGTCCTCGCCGAGGACGTCGAGCGGGAGTTTAGCAGGCTATCCTCCCTATATCCCAGATAGAGGCAGTCTCGTCCACCTCACGGACACTGTCGGAGGACTAAGAATAGGCAGCGCCCCCACTCAATACGGCTACTGGGTGGGGACGCTGTGCCTCGGGGCTCTTTGCTTATTTTACGCCAGTCACTTACATGCGATCCTGCGTCGGAGCCAGAGGGCGAGGGCGGCGACCACTAGCGGCAGGCAGCACCACAGGGCGGCAGCACGCACGTCCTTGACCCAGCTGCGTGGCACCTCCCTTATGGTCTCTATGGGCACCTCCTTATACACCATACGTACGCTGTCCTTGTGATGGTCTGCCACCTTGATGTCTTGCTTCACAGTGTCAGGATCAACCACTAGACTGTGATCAATCTTTCCATCTTCCCTAAGCTTCGCGACGCTTCGAGCTCTCCCGACTCGCAGTTCGGAGCTGTCAGCTGCCACTGCTCTAGTCTGCCCTCCAGGTAGAGGCACTGTGACTACCTCTGTTCGCCATACGGTGCGGGTGGTCACTTGGGTTATGTCTCTGTGCTCCACGGGCACGGTGACGATGCGCCTACCGCAGCCCGAGAGCAGGAGCAGCAGGGCGAGCGCGGCTACTGCCAGCGCTGCGATTAGCGAGCTGTATACCGTCTTGTTATCCTTACGATTTTCCATATTATAAATTACTAGTACCTTTGAGCGTTATCAAAAAAACATCCATCAATAGACGAGACAATGGCTAAGCATCCGAGACAGAGCGATGAGCTCCTACGGGTCGTCTTTGAGAACGATCGCAACGAGGTGAGTGCGGAGCTGCTCATCGGTAGTCTCATGCACACCTCTAGCATCCTGCACGCCATCAACCGAGAGTTGGGCGAGGAGAAGGAGATAGACATCAAGATTAAAGCCTTTGAGCAGGGTAGCTTCCAGGTGGTTATCGAGCTAGTAGAGCGCGCCGTTTGCTCGCTCTTCTCCTCGAACTCTGTGAACTATGCGGCGGCCATCACGACCGTAGCCACGGGCGTATATGGACTGGTCAAGCACCTGAGAGGCAAGCGCCCCAAGTCAGTGAAGAGCCAGGGGGACAGGGTCACGATTATCAACTACCACGGAGACGTCTATAATGTAGACCAGCGCAGCTACCAAATCTTCAACCGAAACCCTGAAGTACGAAAGCAGGCGCAGAAGCAGTTTGAGGAGCTCGAGCAATATTCGGACGTCACGGGCTTCCGCTTTGAAGGCTCAGGGGAGGTCATTCGAGCCGATCGGATGGAGTTCCGGGCTATGGGGAAGTCTATCCCCACCCTAGACGACGTGCCTGAGCCCCAGGTGCGGCTTATCGAAGATGCCAGCTTGCTTATCTTGCGCCCAAGCTTCGACCCTAAGCTACCCTGGGACTTCCTCTATGATGGACGGAAGATTTCGGCACGCGTCACGGATGAGTCTATCTGGCGCATCATTAACGGCGGGGAAAGCTTCTCTAAGGGTAGCCGTATGCTTGTGGACCTAGAGGAGACACGAAACTATGATCCAGAATTCGGGGAATTCGTTCTAGGGAGGGATAGCTACCATGTCCAGCGCTTTAAGAGACATCTGCCAGCGGAACGCTCAGCGAACCTATTCGAAGAGGACTAAGGAGCAGAGGGGGAGGGGATGACCTTCCCCCTCGCTTGTCTCCTATCCTAGCCTCCCGACGTCTTCGCCTCAAGCGCAGCGATGCGTCCCTCAAGCGCGGCGATAGCCGTGTCCACATCCTCGGGCGCAGGCGACCAATCGCTGGCCTTATTGCCACGCTCGAGCATAACGCGCGACAAGGAGTAGCGGCCTTGGTCACTACCGCCTAAGCGCCTCGTTTTGTAGAGGCGGAAGCCGCCGTTACCTCCCGCGATACGCTTCACGCTGAGATCGATGCGCTCCTGCGCCGTCCGAAAGGTCGCGCTGTAGCGGGCGTAGTAGAGGCCGTCAGCGCCCTGAGTGGGTGTGCCCTCGGGGCGCATCGTGCAGTCAGCCCTGCTCCAGCCATCTACATATAGATCGGCAAGCATATCGGGATACTCCGAGCCAAGGACAAAGCTGACCGTGTAGTCCACACCAGCAACCCATGGAGCGCCTACACGATACTCAGAGACCATATAGCCGCTGCCCTCCTTGACGCCTGCTGTGCCTTTGGCATAGTTGCGTCCTCCCAGCTGCAGTGAGCCAATAGCATCGACAACCTCGCGACGGAAGCCCCACAGCTCCTGCCAATGACTGGGGGTATATCGTCCTGGGAGTTCATCCGCCCCTGCGACCAGCACCGACCCAGCCTTAAAGCTTGTCCAGTCTGCCGTCAGCGTCCACAGGTCGCCTTTTCTGTATCCCGTGGGGACGACCGACCCGACGAAGTGCTGCATCTTCCCTGCCAGCTGCGTCTTGAGGATATTGATCTCCTCGTGCACCTCTGAGCGCCCGCGTGCTAAAAGACCATCAGCGTATGACTTAGCCCCCTCGAGCGTTGCGCGGTCGCCCTCGCGCAGCTCGTCGCGCAGCTCTTTGTAGATTGCTTTTGGAGGCGTGACGCTAGTCACTGGGCTAGCGATCGTCCTCTCTGCATATCCTTCAGCCGACCATACGGCCTCGGCGAGGAAGAAGCCGCGGGGCTCCTGCTCTGTCCACACGTCCATCATATAGACGTAGCCGCCACGCAGGTAGACGTACTCTGCGCTAATCTCAGTGCGCTGTCTCGGAGCACTGCAGACCTCCTCTCCTTGCTGGACGAACCTCGTCTGGTAGCCCGTGATCACGCGCTCGGCTTCGCGACCGCCAAAGGCCTCGCCGTTTACCGTCCACTCCATCTGCAAGGCGAAGCCATTCGTGTGCGTCGCGTAGGTCGGCGCAGCCTTTGCTGCTCCTATCCCGCAGTAGACTCTGATTCGGGCGCTGTTGGGATTCTTGTAGATCGTCCCCGAGAGCCAAACTATGCACGCGTAGTACTTCGAGGCATCAAGTGCAGAGAGATCAAAGGTGTTGCTGTACTTATTCCACGTACGGGCGTAGTTCTTGGCCTCCTCGGTCTTCTCTGCAGTTTTCGCATCGGTGTAGCTCTTGGCCTCCGCAATCTTACCGTCAGCGTAGTTCTTCGCCCCCTTAAGCGTCGCTGCGTCACCTCGATCAGCTTCGCCCCGAAGCCCCGTCCTGATGGCCTCTCGGGCATTAGCGACCGAGTTAGATAGATCATTGACCCTAGCGTCCGTGTATCCCTTGGCCTCCCGCATCCTCTGATCTACACTCTTGAACGATCTGATCCACTCGGCCTCTGACATCTTAGGATCGTCGTCCGTATTGTCAAGGTACGCCTCGTAGGCGCTCTGGCCTCGATCTCCTCGTTCGCCCTTGGCTATTGGAGCGAGATCGAGGACTATCTGATGATTCTGAGCGGTGATGTGCGCGCCCTCCTTGACGACAAGGCATAGGGGCGCACGCAGCGTTCTTCCGCCCTCACCGTCGAGGGTAAACGACACCTCCACCTCGTAGATGCCCAGACCGTAGCGTTCGGTGTGTACTCGGCTGAGCTCGAAGCCGAGAGCGTTGCCGAAGTAGCGGATCTCGGGCGTGAAGCCCTCTCCAGAGTTGGGCTCATATATGGTAACGCTCAGCTCGTGGAGCTCCTCAGGGCTGAGCTGCTCACCCTTACCCTCCCCGAGTTCGTAGCCCTCGGGCGAGCGGCGGACGACCAGCGTAAACGGCTGGTCGTTGCCACGTCGCACGCGGTAGAGCTGATCTGCGTTCTGCTTGATGCAATGCATAGTCAGATACTTTTGTTACTTCGTGATATATAGAACCTCGCCTCGAGGTGGTCTACCCTCTGGGGCTATGGACACGTGGATCCACCGAGCCCCGCCCACATGCTCGTAGATGAGCTGGTCGAAGCCTCCGACACGGCGAATGACGTTGCCCAGCTTCTTCAAGTCGTCGGTGACGAGGTCAGCCGCCTGTCCCTTGAGGTGCTGGCTCGTGGGCTTGCCTCCGACCGCCGCGTTGAGGGCAGGGCTGCGGTAGCCGCTGGAGATGCGTATCGGAGCTCCGTAGTTCTCGCGCACACTGTCAAGGTAGTCTATCAGTCGGTGCAGCTCCGCCACGACGTCGGCGCCAGGGACATTGGGGATGCCGCGCTTCTCCGCCGTCTCGCTCCTTAGTAGCTCGGCGAGGCTAAAGTACTTGTGCTTACTTTCCATCGCTCGCCTCCTTTCCCTTGAGCACTTCATCCAGCAGCTCTCTGTGCTCCTTAGCAAATGCTGCCACGTCGCGCAGCGTCATGCCTAGCGCCTTGACCTTATCGCTCAGGATCGCCTCGTCTTCGTCGGGGGCTTGGGGATCGTTAAAGCTCCTGTTCTCATAGACACTGCGTAGCTCAATGATGAGGATGAAGACCGTGCCCAAAGCCGCAAAGTACGGTAGCTCAGGTACGCCGAAGCGCTCCCAGACGTCTATCAGGTAGAGCGCCACGTCCACCATGGAGAGCAGCAAGAGGCAGCTGTAGTAGCTATTTATCTTGCTGACGGTGCGACGCAGCGCCTTAGAAGTGCGCGCCTGACCGAGGCGCTTGGCCTTGCGCCAGCCCGCGGCTAGGTCAACGAAGATCGCCACCAGCACCATAGCGTGCAGCAGAGCGAAGAGTAGGGAATCCGCCACTAAGCCCTCCATGGGCAGGCGGTGCATAAAGTGATAAAGCATAGTTGTCTTGGTCTTGGTTAATGGTTGGTCTGTTGGTTATTGTCGCGCCTAGCCATCGGAGGGACTAGGCAAGGGCGAGGGGGAGGGCGTAATCTGAGCATGGCCTACTAGGCATTGTCGCCGATGATGGTTAGGGCGAAGGGAGTGCCGTCCGTCCCGCTCGTTCGGTCATAGGTCACCACCTCGAAGGAGGAGGCTCGCTTGTTCTCCACCACCATGCCCCCGTAGCCGTTGGCGTAGGGCGTGAGCTGCACGATGTAGTCTAGTCGGTTCAGTAGATGGGTCACGCGGTATCTCCCGCCACCGATACGCTCCACCTTGAGGCGCGTGGCGTGCATGCCCCATCGGTTGGCGATCTCCAGGCGCGGATGCACCTTGATCTCCGCAGCGGCGAGGATGCCGGGCATGTCTGTACGACCACGCACAGCCAGCACAGGGCTAGAGCTGCCCGTCGAGCTGTCTACGGCAAAGAGGCGCTGCGCACTTCCTACCACGGAGATTCCTCGAGTGGAGATGACCGTCTCCTGCTCCACCTCTGAGTCCTTGCGCACTGTGCCCGTGCATTCCTGTACGGTCAGCTCCAGCACTACCTCCATCCCCGAGGGGGCTTTGTCCACCTGCTCTTTGCTTGAGGCGGTGATGCGGTAGAGCTGCTTGCGCGTGGCTGCCACCTTGGTATAGTACGTATCCGTGGCGGGGAGATCGAGCTCAAGGTGTACATCCTCCACCGACTGCTCTCTCTCCCCCATGGAGGCGTTTGCCCCAACATCTCGTGTAATCTCAACAACGGGGTCAAAGGGGTCACCAGAGCGCCATACGGAGAAGGTCAGCTCTACATCTGTATCCCACTCCTCAGGTCGTATATACGGGTACACTGCAGGGTCACCTCCTGCAATGAAGCAGCGAAGCCCCCTCACGCTCATACGATAGCTCAGATGTGCCCCCATAGGTGCGTGGAATTTTTCCGAGCTGCGCCAGAGTTCCGCCCCAAGCGTCTCGGCGAGATTGCGCCTGTCGAAGCCGCCTGAGTGGCGAAGATTAGCACTGAAGGGGCGCTGTGCCAGTAGCTGCTCGAGAGAGGGCTGTTCGCCGCCGATGCGCAGCACCTCGCCCGCCTTGCTCCCCTCAGGGCGAAAGCGGAGGACTCGCCCGTTGTCGTCGATATACATGAGCCCGAAGTGTCCGCTCCCGTCGTGGTTAAGCTCCACGATGCGGCGCTCCGAGGCTGTTCCGTAGCCCGTAACTCCAGCGGCAAATGCGGGGTAATTGCGTCCGTGCTCGTCTTTGATGAGCCCCGATACCCAAGAGCGCACGCCGCCCGTTGAGTCTCGCGCGGCAATGATGTTCGAGAGCACCAGACCGCCCGATATGAGCGTGTCACCCTTGCCCAGCACCTCGGTGAGGTATCGATAACTTTCTAGACCGCGCTGTGCCGCCTTGAGCTCCTCGCCTTGCCCCTCAAGGCGCACTCCCAGCTGCTGCAGCGCCTTCGCCTGCTCAGCGCGTGCCTCCTCAAGCGTCTTCAGCTTGCCGTCCTGCTCCTTCGCCTTCTTTGCCGCCTCATCCTTCGCCTCCTTGGTCTTCGTATCCGCGTAGTCCTTCGCCTCCTTTGTCTTGCCCTCGGTGTACTTGCGACCCTCCTGGCCTTCCTTGCTAATGGCCTCGTCGGTGTCCTCAGGAGCAGGCGACCAATCGCTGGCCTTATTGCCACGCTCGAGCATAACGCGCGACAAGGAGTAGCGGCCTTGGTCACTACCGCCTAAGCGCCTCGTTTTGTAGAGGCGGAAGCCGCCGTTACCTCCCGCGATACGCTTAACGCTCAGGGCTATGCGCTCCTCAGTCGTCCGAAAGGTCGCGCTGTAGCGCGCGTAGTAGAGGCCGTCAGCGCCCTGAGTGGGTGTACCCTCGGCACGTACAGCGCAGTCCGATGCACTCCATCCGTCCACATAGAGGTAGACAAGCATATCGTTATGCTCCGAGCCGAGGATAAAGCTAATGGTGTAGTCCACCCCAGCCACCCACGGAGCACCAACGCGGGACTCAGAGACCATATAACCGCTGCCCTCCTTGACGCCAGCTGTGCCTTTCGCGTAGTTGCGCCCGCCTAGCTGCAGATCACGCACTGCGCTGTCGTCGGTGTACCTCAGCTCCTCGCGCCAGTGGTTCGGGTTGTACTGACCCACTACCTCATCCTTGACGGCGGTGAGTATAGAGCCCTTGCGGAATCCGTTCCAAGCCGCCGTCAGTGTCCACAGGTCACCCTCTCGATAACCCATCGGGATAGCGTCACCTCGGTAGTGCGTCACCTTACCATCGGCGGCTGCTTTCGCTTGCCCAGCCAAAGCTAAGGCGCGCGTCAGGTCAGTATCCGCCAGCTCCACCCAGCCGCCACGGCTGAAGCGCCAGCTCTTTCCGACGTTGGGGAACTTCGCCGCATTCTCGGGCGTAATGGTGACGCCCTCAGGGGCGCGGCAGGTGTAGGTGTCGCCCTCGTGTTTGGCGTCCTCGGTAGCCGTCCAGCCGTAGCGCCCCGAGGGCGGTTGCTCGCCGTAGTGGCTTTCCACCTGCTTATCAATCTGCCGCTGTAGCTCCGCCTGCATCGCCTGCTGGGCCTCCAGTAACGAGACGTATCGCCCTTGCATAGCCTGCTGAGCCTCCAGTAGTTTGGCGTCGCTCGAGGCGATCCGCCCAGCTAGCTCGCGCGTATTGGCGTCTATCTTTGCATCTATCTTCTCCCGCTCTTTGTCGTAGTAGTTCTTGGCCCCCTTGAGTGCGTCCTTGTCGCCCTCGTCGATGCTGTCACGCAGCTCTCTGTATATAGCCTTGGGTGGCGTGACGCTCGTCACAGGGCTAAGGACCTTCCTAGATTCGTAGCCCTTAGCAGCCCAGTCTGTCTCTGCGAGGAAAAAGCCGCGGGGCTCCTGCTCTGTCCACACGTCCATCGTATAGACGTAGCCGCCACGCAGGTAGACGTACTCGGCGCTAATCTCCTCACGCTGTTTCGGCACACTGCAGACCTCCTCGCCCTGCTTAACGAACCTCGTCTGATAGCCTGTGATCACGCGCTCGGCGGAGCGACCACCCCAGCCCTCGCCGTTGACCGTCCACTCAAGCTGCAGACCGAATCCCGTCGCGTTCGTCGCGTAGGTCGGCGCAGCCTTTGCTGCTCCTAGCCCGCAGTAGACTCTGATTCGGGCGCTGTTGGGATTCTTGTAGGGCGTCCCCGAGAGCCACACGATGCAGGCATAGTACTTCGAGGAGTCAAGTGCAGAGAGGTCGAAGGTGTGGCTGTGCTTATTCCACGTACGAGCGTAGCGCTTGGCCTCCTCGGTCTTCTCATCAGTGTAGGTCTTGAGAGCTGCCGATGCCTTATCACGCTCATTCCCCCACATAACCATTGCGTTGCGGTATCGCTCCCCTTCCTGTTCAGATAGCTCTTTGATACGGCGCTCCGCCTCCTCTTTCGTCTCTTTAGCTCGCGCTTTTGCTTCTTCCTCTGCATGCCGCTTGGCATCTAATGCCTTAGCCTCCGCCTCTTCGGCGGCTAGACGCTTCGCCTCTTCTGAGTCAATTAGCTTCCCGTAGCGCGACCAATCGACGTTAGGGAGGATCGGACGAGCGCTATTCCCTCGCTCAAGGACCTGCGGCACAAAGACAGCTCCACCAAGTTGAGGGCGCAGCTCATGGAGGACCATCTTGCTGCTGCCATCCTGAACATCCACTTCCTCACTTATGCGTATGTACTGGCGGCCTACATACTCCTTGATCCCGACATCATCACTGGCAGCAAACGTCCCCCTAAGCTCCATAGGTCGCGTAGCCTGAGATCCGTAGTTATAGCCACAGATGAGCGCAAGAAAATCGGGCAATGTCCCCACACCTACATAGGCGTGCCTTCCGTCATAACGTTCGTGGAAGGACGGCCGTGATTCTGCATAGAAATCATACAGGCTTCGACCATTTTCCGTCCGAAGGATCGCTGGAGATGCAGGGTGCATACCAAAGCCGTCGCTAAGCAGGAGCTTGTGTTCAAGACGCTCCTGCCCCTCCTCATGATACGTATATAAGAGACGACGCTCTCTAGCCTCTCCCCCCTCGGCTGCATCCGTGTCAGACAAGGATAGAGAGATGTCTTTGATCAAAATATAATTTGGCACGTCCCATATTGGCAGTTCAACTGGCCTACCTCCTCGGAAGAAGCTCCCATTAGAGAAGATGGTTAGCGAGAGGCGTGTAGCCCCAACTGGAGGCATGGGGATGATCATACCCTCCCCAAGGTCAGGATGACTCACCGAAAAAGGCCTCCCGAGCAATCTTTCGTTTGCCTTCTGCCAACTAGATGAGAAGCTCAAGATACGCTCCGACTGAATGCTATTATCCCACTCCTTCGTGTTATATCCCCACTGAAGGAATGGCAGGTCTTCTCTGTATCTTGTTTCTACATCGTAGGTAGCTGGCTCCCACCAAAGCCCATAGAATGCCTCATCTAAGTACGCCCACTCCGCTCTATTAGGCCTATCGTAATCGATAACCTTTGCCTTAGGATCTCGCCCTAGCTTCAGGCGCCACGACTTCCCCGTCTCGTCATAAGCGACGAGATCAAAAGGTATACGTATCTGGGGGTAACGCTTCCCGAGCGAATTCAGATAATCGAGCATCTTGGCGTTCAGATCGCCGAAATACGTATCGTCCTCGTCTTTCGACGTAGCGCGCTTATCCCCGCGAAGGACAACAATGTTGGACTGATCCAGTGGCTGGAAGATACTAGGAGATAGAGATAGCAGCATCATAGCCGACAGTCGCAAGCAAGACGACTTCTGAACGTCCACAGTCACATGAGGTATGTTCAGGTTCACAGATGTAAGTCGATACAGCGAATCCCCCACCTTAGGATTTAGCCTCCTGCACTGCTCCTTGAGGGACTTGTATACCTCTGTAGCGTTCGCCCTAGAACTATAGACGTGCACTCCAGCCAAAGCAGGACGAAGAGCAATAAGTGCCCCATCTCGCTCCTCTGTACCAAACGGGACGCTAAGTTCCTTCTTATCCTCCTCCATAGCGCGATCAAGGAAGCGAGTCGTACGGACGTGCCCATTGGGAAGCTGGATTATATTGCCCTCGTCCACGAATACAGGCCTAGAGGACGCCGAATGATAGAGCATGGGAGCTAGCACCCACTGGTGACGAGTTCCGCTATACACTAGACCAACACCGTGACTAGCCTCAGGTATCCAAGAAACTACGAGCATCGCTGCATCCTCCCCGATCGTCACCTTTCGAGAGATCGCCTCATTGCCTTCGCGGACGTATTTATAGCCCATCAGATCATAACCGCCAAGTGTGTCCAATCTAGGGACACTCATTAGCGTGCGACCATCCAGCGATCCTTCAAGAGCTGAGCGATACGAGGCGCAGACAGATCCTAGACCCTGATCAACGGAGAGCAAGAGCTGATCATACACACGCGTCCCCATCACTTCGGCGTCATCACCCATAGGGCGCAAGCGTTGAGGGGCTGACGTGAGGAGCACTCGGCGCTCCGAATCATCCGTAGACGACAGGCTGTTCAGATCGTAGACGAGTAAGCGTCCCATTCGCTGCTCTATGCGCAAGGAAAGGGACCTGAGTACCCCCTCAAGGAGTTCATAGCAAGTCTTGTCCTCAGCGTCCTCTTTCCCTGAGTGATTGAAGAGAGCCGAGGGCACGTATAAATCGGCGGGAGCTACACGAAATTGGGCATCGCCGTCCCTCGAAACAGCCTCAGTGATCCACTGGCTGCCGCTGAACGCTACGTCCACGCCCGCTGGAGAAGAGAGCTTAGATATGAGCTGGCGTAGCTCCAAACGGCTCTCCTTAGGCGTGACGAATTTCTTACGCTTGAGCACACCGAGGTCGCAAGCTTCCAGCTCGACCATGTAGCCACCTCGAGAGGTATAGGGCTCGCTGTAGCTCTCGGGGTCAAGAACCCCTCGCCATAGGAGCTGGACGCCTGATGCCCCACTTAGATGCTGCAGCTCGTCGAGTGTCCATTCTCGAGGAGTACCCAGCTTGAATAGCGATACTCGCACCTCTCCCTCACGACTTCGGCATAGATGAACAAATTGCTGGTCGTCTTCGCTGTAGATACTGAACCTACAGCGACCCTCCACGATAGGGCTAAGAATGTCCTCACTCTCATAGCTCAATCGAACTGGAGGGACGCCCAAGGAGACGAATCGATGAACCGCACCCTTCTCCCGCTTCGGGTAATCAATACAGAGCGCATGCTGCACTCCGTTTCGGTCTACGAATAGTCCGTAATAGCTGGATGTTGACATAATTTCTTTTTGAATGAGAGAATAGCGTCAAATTAGACTCATCGATCGAGGCGCCTCTGAGCAGCTCCTGTAATACGTAGCGTGTCCCTACCTGATATACGCCCTTCGACATAGACACGCAGGCTCTGTGCGTCGGTAAGATGGTTCGCAAGTCGCCCCTGCTGCGCCTTGTTAAGAATTAGCTCCCCAGGGTTTACACGAGCGAGTACGCGATCCCCATGTCCGTCCCCACCAGGGACTATCCCCCCATTAGCGAACTTAGGTATGGAGCTTGCACTGCGGCTTATAAGCGAGAGGAGGACACCGACAGCCCCAGCAGCCAACGCTGCACCGACGAAGGGGATCGCCGCGTGCGCCTTAGACGCCTTGGCTGCAGCGGAGACGACGTCCGCCTTCGTCTCGACCGTAGTCGCAGCCGTTCGGGCGGCACTCCCCGCTAGTTCCTGTGCTGTCTGCTGTGCGTTAACAGCCATCTGCTGTTGTGATAGGAGCAACTGCTGTTGTGTGCGAGCAGACTCCGCTGTACCTATCGCCTCTCTGACCTTCCCTAGCTCCTCAAGCATAGATACGAGACTGGCTATTGTATCTACCAGCTGGATGCCAGAATTAAATACCGCGAAGAAGCGCTCCCATGCTGATGCGTTCTGCTCGGGGTCGAAAGCCTTGCTCAGGCCCTCGAAAGAATTCTGCAGCTGACTAGCGGCTTGGCCTACTTGTTTGATCCCTCTGAAGGTCTTATCTCGAAGGCTCTGATGGAAGCCCTTCAGATCATCTTCGATACGCTGCAGCTTAAAGGACTCCTCGAAGCTCTTTGCCTCCCTGCGTGCCTTGGCTAGCTCATCCGCTACGTCTGGCATCGTCTTCTCGAACTGCTCCAGCGTGCGTACGTAGTCCTCCATGAGGCGCAGCTGCTCCTCGGCGATGGCGCTCTTGTCCTTCTTGTAGTCGAAGGTATTGTCGCGCCGAGACATCGTCGGGAGCTCAAGGGCCGAGGCGTCTCGACTGAGACGCTGCATAAGGCTGGTGCGCTGCGCTTCCTCGCGTGGGCTGTATGCTTTCGCTTCGGATGCGCTTCGGCGAGTGTCTCCGATGAGCTTCTGTAGCTCGGTCTGATACTCCTTCTGGGTGAGTGTACCAGCCTTGAGGGCTAGCGTGATTCGTTCGATCGCCTGCGCATAGGACCGATCCAGCTCGGCTATACCACTGGTGGCACTAAGCTCTTCGAGCTTGAGCTGCGTATAGCTGTCGCTGAGGTCTAGGTCACCACGCGTAGCGATCATTGCCTCCAACTCTGCCTTGGCTCGATCAGCCCTGAGCCGTATCAGGTCCTCGCTGCTGATCAGTCCCGCTCGTTCGAGGGCGCTCGCTTCGGTGAGGCGCTTGGCGCTCTCTGTCTTGGCGTCGAGGAGCGCCTTGTCTGCTATGAGGTATCCGCCCATCTGCTGATACTGCCTGTCATAGAGCGCTTGCCCCCCGATGAGGGAGGCGAGCTGCGTACGGTAGCGCTCGGCTAGCTGGTGCTGGGCTAGGCGCAGCTCCTCATTGCTGGATATATCGCCCGCTGCTCTTCTGTTCAGAAGCTCACGCTCCTCCTGGGCTATGCGCTCACGCAGCTTCTGCAGCTCGCTCTTCTTCGCCTTCTTCCCCTCATCGTTCACGCCTGCGTCGACTCGATCGGTGGGGACACCTAGAGACTGCAACGTCTCGCCTCGCTTTGTCTCAGCCTCAGCCAGCTTCCTGAGAGCTGCTGCTCTCTCGACTGAAGCCTGTTGCGCTACGGCAGCTTTTGCTGCTGCCTCCTTGTAGTCCGCATTATTCCAATCCCCATCGGTCAGGCTATATATGAAGCCTCTTTGCTTCGAGGAAAGCTGCTTCCCCGTCTTCTTCTGATAGGCTAGTTCAGCTTCTATCTGCACATACGCATCCCCATCGAATTGATTGCGCCCTCTGCGGTACACCTCGCCCACAATAGCAGATCGAGTAGGCTTATACTTTGGGTCTCTAGCGACGGCTAGGGCTTCGGTAATCGCCTGCTTGTCGTCTTCGGTCAGGGTGTGGCCATATTCCTTGTTGTACTCTATCGCATACTTATCAAGCTGTGAGCGCCATTCCTGTTCGGAATTCTTGTTGAACTCGATTTGTCGCTCTAGCTCCTTGAGCTTGATGGTATCGCCGATGATGGCTTTGATCTGGTCGTACTTCCCAGCGAGACGGTTCAGGGCGCCCTCCTGTAGTCCCAGGGATTGCTCGATCTGATGCTGCACAACCTGCTGCTCTTGGGCCTTCCCGTGGAGGGATTTGTAGACATCGAATAGGCGAAGCAGTTCCCGACTTTCTTCTCCAAGACTGCCCTTGATGTGCTCCAGCTCGTTGCGATATCGACCCTGCATGGAGGCAATCTCTTTGGTGCGCTCATACCAGTCCTTGAGCATTGTTAGTATGGAGAAGATCGCTCCTATGATAGCCATAGGCACAAGGGTGGACATCATCGCCCTTATGCTTGCTAGGGCAGATGCCCAAGCGCTGCGCATTGTCAGCGCTGCTCGGCCCCAGAACCCTGTCGTAGCCGATGCAGCACGCTGATGCTCCGCGGCTAACTTCTTTGCCTCCTCTAGCTGGGCCTTGGAGGTGTCGATCCGCCCCTGAGCCTCACTGCGTTTAGCCCTACGCTCTTCCTCATTGGCTAGCTCAGCCTTCATCCGTGCCTGCCGCACCTTATCCTCATCAGATGCGTAGCGCTTGCGTAGATCGTGCAGCTCTTTCTCATCCGCCACACGCTGCGCCTTGATAGCCTTATTGGACGCATTCACCTCCTCTGAGTATCGGCGCTCAAGGGCGCTTATCTCCGCCTTCGCCTTTAGACTAGCCCGCTGAGCCTCTTCAAGCTGATAGCGCTTGCCACTTTGATTATTCGGGTCGGCAAGCTTAGCTCGAGCAGCAGCAAGCGCGCGCTCCTCCTTGTCCACCCGCTCTGCGGCACGGAGCCGCAGCTTGGTGCGCTCTTCATCCTGTCGCTGCTGCCATGCTGCGAGGGCTGCTGCGCGCTGCTGCGCGTTCCTCGCCTCCAGCTCCTTGTACCTGTAGAGCTTTGCCTCAGATTCGAAGGCACGGCGCTCGCGGGCATTGGTGATTTGGTAGTAAGGGGTGTTGTTCCCCGCTTCGTCTTGAGGGGACAGCCTAAAATCTCCCTCAAGACTACGCTTCAAGATCCTAGCCCTGGCAACCGCTCGGCGCTTCGATTCTACCTCCGAGCGGCTTGCCGCCAAGCCCCGCTCAAGCTCATCCTTCCGAAAGACCTCCTTACGTTCGGCTGCTGCTAGTCGCTCCAGCTGCGCCTGCTTCTTTGCAGCAAAGGCGTCCTCCAGTCTACTCTTCTCGGATGCTATGCGCTGCTCAGAGCCAAGGAGGGCAGCCTCACGCTTGGCGATCGCTTCCTGCGTCTTGCTTAGGTCTCCCTCAAGCTTCGCCACGTCCGCGAGGCGTTTCTGCTGCTTGCCTGTCAGGGGTGAGTCCTCTACCTCCTTTAGTTTCGCCTGAGCAGCCTTGAGCTTTGCCTCGGCTATCGCAGCCTGCTGCTCATATTTCGCCGCCTCGGATGCATGCAGCGCGCGAGCCTCATTGAGCGATGTGCTGATACTATTCATCCTCCGCTGGAAGCCAGAGAAGAGACGAAGAGATAGTAGTCCAGAGGCCCATAGGGCGAAGTTCGAAAGATGCCCCTTGAGGTACTCGATCATACCCGTGAGGCTATCGACTACCTGCTTGAAGCGCCCCGAGATGTCCAGCCTATCACCAAGAGAGGTGAAGGCGTTTCCCAGCCGCCCTAGGCTTGCCTCAAGGTTGTCCGTAGAAACGTCCCCCGAGAGTCGTGCAAGCTCGCTGGCGAACTTACTCATGACCTGAGCACTTCGAAGCTCTCCTCGCTTTAGCTTGCCCTCCAGCTCTGCAATCGACACGCCAGCAGCATTAGCCATAGCCTGCATCGCTATAGGCATGCGCTCGCCCAGCTGCCTGCGCAGCTCTTCACTGGAGACCTTCCCCTTGCTCATCATCTGCGTGATGGCAAGGAAGGTCAAGTTGGCTTCCTCTCCTGAGAGCTGGAAGGCGCTGATCGCCTTAGTGACATCTGCGAAGATCTGCTGCTGTTCCCTGAGCGACATCCCTGAGGCATTGGCAGCACCGCTGAACTTGGCGAAGGCACTTGTCACCTTCGTAATGTCCTGCCCATAGGTCGAGGACAGCTCACGTACGAAGGCTAGGCTTTTAGCGAAGTCCGTAGTCGTGGCACTGACGTTCTTCAGCACGATCCTAGCACGGGCTGCCTCACGACTTACGCTCGCCAGACGCGACACGAAGCTACCCAAGCTAAGGCCTAGACCGAAGCTGCCGACGAGCTGAGCCACCACACCTCGTAGACCCGATAGGCTGCTACTGCTGCGTCCCGCCTCACTCCGTAACTGGCGCAGCTCCTCACTCGAGCGACGAAGTCCAGAGTCAAGAGCTCCTAGACCATGGCGCAGACGCTCCACTCCTGCACGTGCTGCATCCATGCCCTGCTGGAAGCCTCGAGACACCAGCTGAAGGACGACTGAAATTCCAAGATTACTCATTGTCGGTAAGGTTCAAGTGGGTTATTCTTCTTCTCTAGCAGCCCCCCTCAGGGCGAGCTCCCCGAGGACGTCTAGGTCGAGCTGCTGCTCCGCCTCCTTGCGCTCCGCCTCCCAGGGGAAGGGGAGAAGCTCCTCGGCCGAGCGTGCACTGTCCTTCGAGAGGTGAGGCAGCATAGAGAGCCACGTGAACAGGCGCTGCTCCTCCAACTCCTGACGTCTACGCTGCTCCTCCGATTCGAGGTAGTGCGGGAGCTCCCAAAGCTCCATGCGGTCAAGGACAAATTCTGCCCCAAGTGAATAGGCGAGTCGTGTTATGATTGGGGTCATATGCGCTGGCTTTGCGTCGCCTTCGCCTTCCGAAGATGCAGATGCACGGCGTACGCTCAACTGTTCTAGTAGAGATAGTACTCGCTCCAGCTCTTTCGCTAAGTGCGTCGCTAGGATAGGGGACTCCAAGGCCCCGCGCCAATGATCGATCGTCTGCGCCTCGTCCGTAGCGTAATACCACATCGCATAACTCAGAGCCTCCACATCTGCCCCATCCGAGAGGTCGAGCGAGCTAAAGCTCCGTGCCGTGATCTGTTCATACAGACACACGGCACGGAGCGATAGGCGCAGTGGGCGTAGTCCGTCCATTGCTCAGGATCGAGGGTTAGGAGAGAGTGATGCCAGTAGCTGCAAGAGCTTCGTCCGATCCGACCTCCTTGCCTGTTGCGTCGAGCAGAGGGCCAGATCCCGAGAGCGTCACGCTGAACGTCTCATGCTCGCCTCGGCTACTCTTGCGCGACAGGTCGCTGACCGTAACCTTACCCTTGAGGTAGGCTACTGGATCGGATACGGTACGCACTCCGTTGGTGTCCTTGACCACAACACGCTTGATCTCCATATCAACAGACTGACCGCCTGCTGACAAGTTCATCAAGGCGTCGAAGCTCATGTGTCCCTTCGTCTGCGAGAGGATTGCCTCCACGGTGAGACTCCAGTCGACCTTCCCTCCGATCTTGTCGTCGTACTTCCCTGATAGCTTGCTCGATACGTCCTGCTGAGACGGGGTGAACTTCAGGTCGTCGCTTTTGACGTATGCGATAGGGTAGCCTGCGAGGAATACATAGGTGCGCTCCCCGAGGTTCAAGTCCCTATTCTTGTCAAATGTCTGCGCCGCCTTCGTCTGAGGCGTAGCTGGTGATGTCTGCTGTGCCATAATTACTTGATTTCAAAACTTAACTGTTGATAAAACTTACTGTCTGTATAGCCTTCTTCGCTAGAATCTAGGATGGCGAGTGCATCCTCCTCGAAGACCTTAATCTCTGGCTGCCCATTATCCAGGACACGGTCAACGATTTCGGCTAGGGATAGGGATTCATCGTAGCTGTCGCTGAAGATGACCACTTCCACGTAGCAGGTATTTCGATACTCTTCACGTTTGCTGCGCTCTCTCCCGTATCCTGATCGATAGACAATAATGTAGCTACCATCTGTTTCAGGTGCGATCACCGGATAGATTCGTTGCCCTATCCGAGCGCTCAGCTCCTCATCCTCGAGTAGCCGAGTGCGAACCCACTGAGCAGAACGCCACTTACGGCTTAGATCTATGCTTACATGTTGCATATACTATATATTTAGCGCTCCTTTGACGCCTGAACGGATGATCTCCTGGGCCTCGGCCTCTGAACTGGCGACAGCATCGCGCCAGAATCTCATTGGCTCGACCTTACCCCTAAACTGCCCCCGCTTTGTCCATCTATTGGCTGTGCCTCGTTCTAGTAGGTGCACGTGGCTTGCCGCGTCCTTGTCCTGCCAGTTGTAGTACCAACCCACATGAACACGAAGAGCACCTTGAGCTTGAGATCGTGGCATACGCCTACGCACACCACGCTCCAGCCTACCACGAGGGTCAGGGTACACCCTTGAGCGCTTACCGTCACGGCTTACCCATCGACGCTTATAGCGAGCTTGCAGAAGCGACGACACCCTATGCTGATAGACCGCCGCAGCCTCAAAGAGCGGTTCTCTAAGGCTTTCATCTTCAGTGATACGCTCGGCACGCTTGAGGTAGAGACTGAGTGCTCTGTCCCCTTGTATACTCAGCTCTGCGAAGTCCTTACTCATCTCGCTTGACTAGATAAAGCATATCCGTTCTGTCAATTTGAGGCGTACGCATGATCACCTCAAAAAGCTGATCACGCCAGAGCACCCAGCGTACATGGTCTAGACGGCGGTCCTGGCGGACCACCATCACGAGCGTCGCACCGCTGAACTCCTCACGAGCCATTAGCCCGTCCTTATCGTAGCTCTGGCGCTGAGATTTGAGCCATCCACGCGCACTGAATAGGAAGGCTCTCTGCTCTCGCACAGCACCAGAGAGGCTCTGCGAACGAACATGCCCGTAGAAGTCCAGCTTGTGAATGAAGGCTCCTGCGTTCATGACTCCTTGCGATAGGGCGCGATGAGACAAGAGAGCGCAAAGGGTAGCTCTGTCATTCTACCCGATCTGTACCCTTCTCTATCCGAATAGTGCCGTGCCACCAACAAACGTAGAGCATGCCGTAGCGTGGCGGGAAGCCCCCCACACGAACACTCCACGTCGTAGAGTGGGCGCGCAAGGGTCTCCGCCAGCTGCGCCTCCGCCACCTCCATTAACTCCGTGATATAGGCGTCGTCCTCGTCATGCTCGACATTGAGATGACGCTTGACTTCTTCCAGTCTGAGATAGCTAGGCATAGTGATTACTTCTTCTTGAGGCAGGCGAAGGCCTCGGCGCGTAGGTTTGTCGCGGAGATGTCGACGTTAATAGAGTACTCCATGACATCCTTACGCCCGTCGTATTTTGCCGCGATACGGGGGCCATCTGCATACTCAGCGATCACAGAATAGCTGAACACGCCGAAGAGGACGGCATCATCAGGCATGAAGTTGGTCACGATGGCGGGATATCCGTTGATTTGACCACCCTCGAGGATCATATGAGGGTTCCCCTTCTCGATAGGGGTAGACTTGAGATCGCCATACATCCTGGCATTCATCACGTATGCGGCCGAATCATTGAGCTTGACTTTCCTAGTAAGAACAGAAGTCTCGAGTGCAACGATGTCCTTAAAGGTTACACCTGTAGCTGCAGCGTATTGGACTGCTGGCGATGCATAGGCCGCAGCTAGAATCGAGTGAATCCCGTTATTAGGAGCAGATATGGTTGCGGTCGTGCTAAAAAGCTGAGTATTCAGCAGAGTCCCAAGCGCCATCCCCATACGTTCGAATATCACAGATCGCAGTTTGATATTCGAGGCATTGATTGCCTGAATCGAGATAGGGACGATGCAACCTACTCGCGTAGGCAATGCAGAGATCTTGTCTACACTGATATTGCTATCCTGCAGGTCTACAGCTTCGTCTCTGATATGAGCTTCAACCCCTGCGATCAATGGCCAGACAGGCTGTCCATGGACATCTGTCTGCATCTTTAGACCGAGCTTGGTGTGTACGAGCTCATCCTCGAGAGGTTTGAGCAGCTCTTGGAAGATCTCAGGTCGGCTCTTGACCACATTTGCCGTCACGGTGGCGGCACGTAACTCGATCGCTACCGATGTGTTCGTCTTCAACGCTTCGAGCGACTGATCTAAGAATCGCTTGTCGAGCTCGTAGAGATCTTCTCCCGAATTTCGACTCGACAGCTCGATCGCGAGCCGGGCAGCTCGATCGGCGCTTCGCTCTTGGATCTCCGCGCACACTTGAGCGAACGATCGCTCCTCCTCATCAGTGAGCCCATCTGGTGAGGTTCGCTTCTTGTTCAGCTCACCGAGCCGCGCACGCAGCTCGATGATTTCTTCTAAGTCCTTATCCATAGTTTTGGTTAATAGGTTGGTTCTATAATTCTATACATTGAGCATAGCTACAGCTCTGCGCTCGAGCAGAGACAGTTCTTTCGTTGTTTTAGCCTCTGGGGGCTTTGGCATCTGCTCTTCCTTGATAGCGTCCATGCTACGCGCGTCTACACTGGTTGAACTGTATGCCGGTGTTGCGACGATCGACACATCCCCGAGGTAGGAGATATGGTCGATATGACGCACCCATGTGCCATCACTCAGCTCCTCCCAGCGTGCGTCTCCCTTGCGCAATCCGAAGGCGAAGGAGCTAGCCCTGAGATCGCCACGTCGGATCATTTGGAGCATGTCTTCACCTAGCTGAGTGCTAGGTGCGTCAAAGCGGTAGTGCAGCCCATCTTCCTCTATACTTAGCTCGAGAGTACCTTCCCCAGAGGTAGACCTAGCTAGGAGCTTATCCGACTGGTGCTCGTAGAGCGCAAGTACATCACTGCTCGCGAGCAGCTCAGGCGTTACAGCACCTCGGTGGATAATCTCCTTAAAGGATCGACCTTCCCAAAAGTCGTACATCACCTCGCTGTGCGTCTCGTAGACGATAGCTACGCCCTCGATTCTACGCCCTTCAGAGTTGGTAGCCCGAGGGGCGGATGCTCCAGCAAAGCTGCGCGTCTCGGTGATCGGGCTATGTTTCTTATTCATCGTCACGACTAGTTTATTCCTTATCTATAGATTTAGTAGCCGATGGCTGATAGTTGGACTCTAATTTTGCAGCAAGGGCGTCGGCTGGAGCAACGTTACACGTTATGAATAGGCGATCGCCTCCTTCGAGAGGCTGTCGGCCCTCGAGGATACGCCCTTCGTTCGGCGTCATCGTCCCTGACTCAATGCTCGTCTTGATGTACTCCGACCTACTATTGAGGCTGGTGGCGAACAAGCCCTTGAGATCGTAGCAGACACGCCGTTTGGCTCTCAGGCTTCGGGGAATAAGCTTGATGCTAAATTCCTGCTCGATCTGCCGTAGGATAGGACGGAGCGTCTGATTGAGAAAGTTGATTTGGGAGTTCTCCGCCTCCTTGTAGTTCGTACTTTGGTCAGCGAACACCATGTAGGGATGCACCCCGAAGAAACGGCACACATCCAGCACCGTGTACTTGCGGATCTCCAGAAGCTCCACATCCGAGTTGCTCATGCTACTCTCGACGAATGACATAGACCCGGGCACTCGTATGATCCTATGTCCTTGGCGTATCTGGCGATTGATGCGTTCAGCCACTTCGTCTGCGGTGCTGTCGGATAGCGCTCCCAAACCCTTTGTGGCATCGCCGCCCGTGAGAAATCCCGAGCGCTGATTACCAGACATGATCCCCTCGTTGGTCTGCCGATCGGCATTAGCGCTGAGACTCATTGAAGCGCTGGCGTACTGAATGGTCGAGACGCCTGTGTAGCCTCCGTCTAGGCTTTTATTCTTCAAATGAATTAGTTGGCTGGGCTTGAACGAGCCATGCACGCCCCACGTGTAATCATCCACGTGGTAGATGTTGCGCTCCACCTCGTAGCTCACTGCTCCATCGGAGAGCAAGCAGAGGCTCTTCAGCGCTCCGTCTCTTCCCCAGCGCGGGTAGAGGTAGGCATTGCCCGATAGGAGCATGCGGATGATTGCATTCTGCATCAGGACGAAGAAGTTCTGTCGCTCATTCGCCTCCCCAGCGAAGAGGGAGCTGATCTCGGATTCCTCTTCTAGCTGCCACACGCTGCCCGAATGCTTCTGATACTCAAGATCGAGGGCTGCTATCGTCCCTGATAGGATATCCACGCATCGGTAGACAGCGGCTATCGTCATAGCCGCCTCAGGACTGCGTATCTGCGCCCCTGTGCTGGGCGGGAGCATGAAGTCATAGGAGGTACTTTCTTTTGCAGCTGCATGAACGCTACGTGAGCGACTGAAGTACCGAATAATCTGTTCTAGCATAATCTTTCAATTAGTGATATGTAAAGGAGTCGTCTAGACGACACTTTGGAAGTGGTGAAACAGCCAAAAGCACATCAGGTTGGTGATGGCTCCGTCGATCTTCTTGGTCTGCTGCTCCTTGATGGGCTTTCGGTTCTCCATCCTATCCTCATCGATCACGGCATTCGCAAAGCAATAGGCGGTTATTGGGTTGGGGTCGAAGGTGATCTTGCCCTGATCTATCGTTAGTTCGAAGCTATCTACGCTTGCGTTGAAGCTCCCGTTTGTCTGTGGAACAGCCTGTAGATGCTCCTTGCCCACACCTGGGGCGCTGCTAAGGAGGTTCACAAACTCCAGCGCCTTATAAGCGTCATAGCCCACCATAAGCGTGTAAAGAGGCTGCGAGAGGATGTCGTCCACTATCTGCTGGTAGTCTATGGTGCGCCCGCAGCAAAGTATCAAATACCCCTCTGAGGCCCAACGCTTATAGAGTTCTTTGTTGGGATGTCCCTCTAACGCGCCTTCGGGGAAGTAGTAATACGTAATACTGTGAAATGGACACTCTCCAACGGTCCCCTCATCCACTCGCCCGGGGGTGAAGAGGACAAAGGTCACAGCGCTAAAGTCATCCTTTACTGACAAGTCCACGGCACACATGGCCCTCGATCCTCGAAGTAGCTCCATAGGCAGCTGGCGAAATTGCCTTTCGATCGTTTCTCTCTCAATCCAGATATGCCGCTCATCGCGGGCAAAGAGGTTCAGGAGCTTATTCCTAAACTCCTTTCGTGCACCACTGGTCAGCTGCGCCTTCTTCCATTCTTCGGGATAGAAGTCCTCCTGAACCGTTACCCCAAGGTGAGGCTGCACCTTACGCCACGTCTTTGGATCGTCCTCCTCATCATCCACGTCAGGCTCGAAGAGATGAGCGAAGATGCTATCATTATCTAGCTCACCACGTAGTACCGCCTTGTAGCCCTCGAGCATCTCGGTGAAGGGCGTGTCATTCTTGTCACTGGCTGTGGTGATGACCACCGTTAGTGGGTTCTTTCTCGCACCCATCGAGCTAGTAAGGACATTCTTCAGTGCATCGCTCTCCGCTTGGGCATACTCATCGATAATCACTAGCGAAGCATTAAGCCCATCGAGCTTGTCCGCCTCACTGGCCAAGCAGCGTGCGAAGCTCGTCTTTCCTGGGCAAAGGTTGTACACCTGCTCGCGGTTGATCTTGAAGCGCCTGAGCTTCGGGTCGAGCGCCTTTAAGACCTCCTTGATCACAGAGAAGCAAACCTGAGACTGGTCGTAGCTATTCGATCCAACGTAGCTCTGCGCGTTTGAATCACCAAACAGGAGGTCGTACACGGCTAGCGACGCCACTGAGGTCGTCTTGCTGAATTTACGAGGGACAAACAGAAGAGCCTCACGAACCACACGCTTTTCTCCGCCCTTATGCCAGAACCATAGAATACTTGCGAACTGGAATACTTGCACAGGCGTAAGATCGAAGCGAACCATCCCCCTATCTGAGGGGAAACGTATGCTCTCATAGAAGGTGATGAAGTGACGCACCCGGGCATCATGCAGTTCATAGCGCTCCATCATCCCGAGGAAGTGGCGCACTGCCAGTAGCTCGTACAGATTATGTCCATCAGGATGACCGATGCAGCCCTTCAGGTACTCCGTAAGACGCTTATCAAGCCTTGATATACGCCTATAGTCAATTCGTTGTCCTCTTAGCTGGACGACCACGTCTGCTTTTAGCTGGCGGAGTTCCTGATTGCTTAGTGACCTCATCGTATATCTGTTGTAGCTTGATGTTAAGTTTGTCGAACTCGTCACCGCTAGTAAATTTGGCGCTCTTAACCGTCATCTCTAGCTCCCCGAGAACGGCTCTAAGCTCCTTGCTGGACTCAAGGAACACGGGCCAAGCTGGATGATAACGCTTGCGCTCCTCGCCCTCTCGGCTAAGTTCTGTGAGGACAATACCATCTGCTCTTAGCTGGCTTGCGGCAATGGCGCGTATCTCCGCAACCTCAGCTGCAGATTCTATAAGCAGCTCAAAGGCTGGGCTATAAGAGCCCAAAGCACGCAAGCCGTCTCGAAAGAAATGGGTTATCTCCTCCTTTGTCATATCACATCATCAAGGCGCATAGAGCACCTCATATATTAAAGGAGTAGAGGAGCAGGATATGGACTATACCCCCCAAAGTTTTTCCTAGGATTATAATTAGGCGAATTTATACCCTCAAACACCCTTCCCCCACCGAACTTTAGCACCTCGCGCGCAAAAAAAGGAGCGAGTGAGGGTATAACGACCTCTTGGGCATTATTAAAAATGATGCCCCCGGGTCGTTATCTTAATCTCCTCAATATCAGTGTATTGAAGTTTGCTTGTGACTATATTTTACCCTTATCTTTGCAATGCAAACGGGGAACAAATCTCCGAAACAACAAATATGGATACAAGCTAACACAGACAAAAGGGGGTATAAACAGCAATAGCGGTCACCCCTAAAGATAACCGCTATTGAAGGTCTAGGCAAGCCACCTAATAGTAAAGCGCTTGCGCCTAATACTCAACCAGATGAAAAGCGTAAGTATTAGGCTAAGCTTCCGCGCCTGGGTGGTGACTATCACCATACGGCGAAGGTCGTAAGCTTTGCCTATAAGCTCAGGGCGGGGACCTGTACCGCCCTGAGCTAAGGCAAAGATACAAAAAACAGTAACAAAGATGAAGACAATGGATATAATGCATCTAGATAGCCAAGCCAAGGACCTGTACACAAAGATACTAGAGCTATACGGTGAGGAGCTAACCGCCGAGGAGCTTGAGCCTCTAGCCCTGTACACCGCTGAGAATAACGACCTACGAAAGGGCGAAAGCCCTACGGATGCCGATGCTACAAGGGTATACAACGACTTCGCCGACGCTTATACGGGGGCGACGACGATAGAGGAGATAGACGACTATTACAGGGACCTCCTCGATATCACTGGGAGGGGGCAGTATCTCGACCTCACCGAGTGGCGCCGTGACATGGAGCTATACCATACGACCCTACAAGGGAGCTCAGGGCATGTATACCTATACAGAGATTAACAAGATCACCCACATTATAACAGCAAGACAATGAGACAGACAAGCCGCAACACCTACTACTATCACACTGTATCAGGTGTCACCCCAGCCGACCACGATGTACAGTATAACTACTACGTCCCCGTAACATGCAGCGGAGAGGCTGAGTATTACACGGCGACCGCACGGCTCGAGATCGAGCAGCCTAAGACCGTCGCCGAGTACCTTGACGATATAACAAGGCACTATATAGAGGGCGTAGACAGCTGGCACTCTGCACATGAGTACCTCATCGACCTCGTGCAGGGGATGGCTGAGGAGCTAGTGCGCAACACCCCAGGGGTAACCGAGATTAAGGAGTACACCGCTGTGATCGAGGAGAGCTACCCCGACGGCACGTACATCGTCTACTCCGCCCATATATGGACGGACAAGCTTGATCAACGGCTGTATATCGACTGCAGCGATAGCCTACGCGACTACGTCGCAGATAGGGAGGCGCTCAATCAGATGATTAATATCAACGCCGAGGCGCTGACAAGGTAGCCGAGGACGATACACCAACAACCGCCCCGCCCCTGCACAAGTAGAGGCGGGGCGCCTCATTGCCATAGCAGCGCAGCCGTCCCGCTTGCGCCTCCGCGCCGCAGGGCCATAGTACCGCAGCCGTGTCGCAGCCGTGTCGCGCCTCATTGCCATAGCAGCGCAGCCGTCCCGCTTGCGCCTCCGCGCCGCAGGGCCATAGTACCGCAGCCGTGTCGCAGCCGTGTCGCGCC
>ERZ773077.217-NODE-217-length-43401-cov-9.278434_pt1 | contig 43401 bp, 40 predicted proteins | sample MGYA00580612_ERZ773077 | MGnify/ENA primary metagenome ERZ773077 (study PRJEB29015, sample SAMEA2737971) | human oral metagenome | biome: human oral; feature: human-associated habitat; material: dental | place: China | collected 2021 ...
AGGAGGGAAACACCGGCCTCATCCGAGCCGTCGAGAAGTTCGACTACACCAAAGGCTTCAAGTTCTCCACCTATGCCACCTGGTGGGTGCGGCAGGCCATCTCCCGGGGCATCGCCCAGCAGGGACGTATCGTGCGCCTGCCCGTGCACGTCGCCGAGCAGGTGAACCAGGTCTCCGCGGTACGCCGCAACCTGGAGCGCACCCTCGGACGCGAACCCGAGGTCTCCGAGATCGCCCTGGAGCTGAACCTTGCCGAGGACAAGGTCATCGACCTGATCCGCTACGCCCGCGATCACGTCTCCCTGGATGCCCCGGTCGAAGCCGACGGCGACACCGCTCTGGGGGACCTGATCGCCCGTGAGACCGCGCCTGGTCCCGATGAGGTGGTCCTGGACGCTGAGGAGCGCGCCCGCCTCGACGGGATGCTCGCCTCCCTCGACGACCGCTCCGCCGATGTGGTGCGTCGACGCTACGGACTGCTCGACGGCCGCCAGGCCAAACTGGCCGACATCGGTCAGCACTGGGGCATCACCGCCGAGCGTGTCCGTCAAATCGAGAGGCTGGCCCTGGCGAAGATGCGCGAATACCAGGCGGTGGCCTGAGAGCTCCCGTTTCTGGCCTGATCCGGCTCGCACGTCACCCGGTGAGCCGGATCAGGCCTTCTTGGGCACAGGAGGCGACCACCTGCCCACCCTGGAAGAGACGGCCTTCGCAGAAGCCACGCGCCCCCGAGGCCGAGGGGGAGAGCATGTCGTACAGGAGCCAGTCATCACAGCGGGCGGGGCGGTGGAACCACATGGCGTGGTCGATAGAGGCCGCCTCCAGATGCGGTGACATGAACTCCACCTCATGCTGGACCGTGGAGACGCTCAGCAGCGTTATATCAGACAGATACGCCAGCACTGCGGCATGCAGATGTGGGTCATCGGGCAACGGCTCCTGGGTGCGGACCCAGGCGCGCATCGTCCCACCAAGCGGGCTGGGTCGAGCATCGGCGGCCAGCCGCACATCCAGAGCGTCCCATTCCGACAGCAGGTGGATCGGCGCCCCGAAGCGGCGCTCCAACACCTCCTGCAACGAGGGCGCATTCTCAACCGGCATGATGTCCTGCGGCAACGTTGCAGAGTGGCTCAGCCCATCCTCCGGCTGCTGAAAGGACACATTCAGCTGGAAGATCACCCGGTCATGCTGGCGGGTGACGACCCGACGGGCGCTGAAGGCTCTGCCGTCACGCATGGTCTCAACCTCGAAACGCAGGGATTCCTCGCGACTGCCAGGCCTGAGGAAATAGGCATGCAGCGAATGCACCTGACGTCCGACAGGAACGGTGAGCATTGCAGCACACAGCGTCTGGGCCAGCACCTGGCCGCCGAAGAGGCGCTGCCATCGGGTGTCAGGATGCGGGCCGCGGAACACGCCATCGCCCACCTCGTCGAGGTCGAATAGTCTGATCAGGTCCTTCGTGGTCGCGGGCACCGAACCATTATGGCCGCAGCTGCCCCATAGCCTGGAGGATGCGCTTCGCCGACACGGGAACTGCGGTGCGCATCCCCTGGGCGAACAGACTGACCCGGAGCTCCTCCAGCAGAAAGGCGATCTCCTCCACCTCTGCAGGCAGCGGACCTGGCGGCTGGGCTTCGCACAGCTGCGAGTAGCGGCTTTCGAGATCACTGATCTCCGCACGGTTGCGTTCATCGCGGCCCGGGTTCCTTCCAAGGGCCAGCAGCCGCCTCTCACACGCCGACACCCAGACGGGGAGCCGGTCGTACCACGGGTCGGGGGTGGCTGAGATGAACCGGTTGAACAGCAGGTTCGCCAGCTGTTCAGTGATGTCGAGGCGCACCTCGTCATCCTGCGGGAGCATCTCCAGCAGACGATCCACCCTGGCGTGGGCGGCCAGGGCATCAGCAGCAGTGGCGACAACCGCCGCAGTCTCGGTGGGGCAGTCCGCCCGCACCGCCTCCGCCGCGGCACGGAAACTCGTCTCATCCCGGATGTCGCACGGATCGGTGATCCGGCGAAGCAGCCGGTCCGATGCCTTCAGCCAAGCATCGGTCAGCAGGTCGGGCACGCTGGGGTACTGGCTAGCCCCCAACGCGAGTTTCTCGTCGTGTCCGAGGTGGGATACCACCCAGCGGATCGGAGACGGATTGACCAGCGTCAGCAGCCGGCGCACCCCACCCGCGTGCAACCGCTCGGCCTTCGTCGGGGAGTCGGCCACCTGCACTCCGACGGCATTGCCCTCGTCGACGAGGCAGGGGTGCCCCTCCACTCCCCCGCCCAGGCGGCTGCTCCGCGGCAAGGTGCCGAAAGTCCAGTCGCGCTGGCCCGTGGCCGCAATCCGCCCCGCAGACCGGGTGAGCTTCGCGGCGACCCTCGCAGACAGTCGGGTCTTCAACTCGGACAGGTTCTCCCCCCGGGCCACCTCCTTGCGGCCGTCCAGCACCACGAAGGTGGGACGCAGGTGACGTTCAACGGCTTCCGGTCGCCAGTCAGAGGGGGCGATCACATCACCGGTGAGCGCGGTGAGCGCCTGCCCCAGGGCCAGGGGAAATGCCAGGTCGTCACCCACAGCTCTCTCCTCCAGCCAGGCGATGGCGCGACGAGCGAAGTCCGGCACCGGGACGAAGGAGGTGCGTACCCGCTTGGGGAGAGTGCGGATCAGCGAGGTGGCGAGGGCCTCCCGCAGCCCAGGCACCTGCCAGGTGAAAGGCTCCGGAGTCAGCGCCCCGAGCTGTTCCAGCCGTATCTCGACCGTGACGCCATCGTGCCCGGCCCCCGGGTCGTAGACATAGGTGATCGGCAGCTCCAATCCCGCCGTCGCCCAGCGGTCGGGGAAATCAGCGACGCTCACGGCCCCCGGGTCGGTCATGCAGTCGGCAGGGGTCAGTCGCAGCCCGGAGTCGTCGTCCAAGGCCCTCACGTGCTTGTCGAAGGTCGCTCCGGAGACGACCTCTGGTGGCAGGCGGAGGTCGTAGAACTCGTACAGGGCCTGGTCAGAGATCAGCAGCTCCGGACGGCGCATCCGGTCAGTGAGCCGCTCAGCCTCGGCATAGGCGAACCGGTTGGCGGCAACCACGGGATTCCTGGTCTCCCACTCCCCCTCAACGAGGCCGGAGCGAATGAAGATCTCACGCGCCTCTGCCGGATGGGCAGCGGCGTAGTTCGTGCGCCGACCCGAGATGATCGGCACCCCCAGCAGGCTCACGGTCTCGCTGGCCACGACCGTCGCGGAGCGGGGCGAGAAGCTGGGCTCGGAGAGGGCCCGGGTAAGCAGGTTCCCCGCGGCGCGCTCAATCTGCGCGGCGGTGACGGGGGCGACAGTGCGGGCCCACAGCCGTGTCGTCTCCACCAGCTCATAGGCGACCACCAGCGGCGGCGTCGTCTTGGAGCAGGCGGAGCCGGGTGATATGGCGAACCGGGCTCCGCGGCATCCCTGGTACTCCCTCAGAGGCCGTCGCCCGCCCTGCGTCCTGCCGGGACGCGGCAGAGCCAGGCCGATGTTGGTGACCAGGCCAGTCAGGAGGCAGTCGACGACCACATCCATGCCCGCAGAGCCCTCCTGGGGCAGATCCAGCTCCCGGCAGACCTCCCGCAGCTGGGAGACGAGATCCTCCCATTCCCGGAATCGCACAAAGTGCAGGAACTCGGCGCGGCAGAGCCTGCGAAAGGCGCTGCCGGAGAGGCGACGCCGCTGCTCACGCAGGTAGTCCCAGACGTTCATCAGCGCCTCGAAGTCCCCACCAGGCAGGCCTGTCTTCGAAGATCCCGCTCCCGGGCGGGTGCCGGTGTGAACCGTGTGACGTCGGGGCGCTCCCTCATCCGGGGAGGGATCGTCTGCGGGCGGGGCGGCGAATCGTCGGTGGAGCTCATCGGCGGCCTGCTGGTGTTCTGCGGGCCGTTCCCGGATGTCCGGGACCGTCAGGCCCGCCACGAGCACCTGGACCTGCCTGAGCGCTCCTCGTCTGCCGCCCTCGATGAGCATCCGTCCGAGCCGCGGGTCGACCGGCATCCGGGCCAGCAGCCGCCCGATGCGAGTCAGGCGCACCTGTTCGTGGCGACGCCGCTGCTTGATGGCGCCCAGCTCTTGGAGGACTCGCAGCCCGTCACTGATCTGGGAGGCGACGGGGGCCTCGACGAAGGGGAAGCTCTCAATCTCCCCCAGCCCGGCCTGGGCCATCTGCAGGATGACGGTGGCCAGGTTCGTGCGTAGGATTTCGGGCTCGGTGAACTCGGGGCGGGCGTTGAAGTCCTCCTCACTGTAGAGCCGGATGGCCACGCCCGGGCCCAGCCGTCCGCAACGGCCGGCCCGCTGGTTCGCGCTGGCCTGGGACACCGCCTCGATGGGCAGCCGCTGCACCTTGGTGCGCGCGGAATAGCGGGAGATGCGGGCATTGCCTGTGTCGATCACGTAGCGGATGCCGGGCACGGTGATGGAGGTCTCCGCCACATTCGTCGCCAGCACCACCCGGCGTGCCGCATGCGGCTGGAACACCCTCTGCTGATCCGCTGCCGCCAGCCGCGCATACAGGGGCAGCGTCTCCCAGCCCCGCAGTCGCAGGGCGTCGACGGCCTCTGTGGCATCGCGGATCTCCCGCTCACCGGACAGGAAGACGAGCACATCCCCGGTGGAGCTGGTCTCGGCAATCTCTGAGACCGCAACGGCGATGGCGTCGACCTCGTCGCTGTCCTCGCCAATGGGCTGGTAGCGCACCTCCACTGGATAGGTTCGTCCGGACACCTCCACGATGGGAGCGTCGTCGAAGTGGGCTGCGAAGCGGGCGGTGTCGATGGTCGCTGAGGTGACGACAACCCGCAACTCGGGGCGCCGCCGGAGCAGTTGTTTGAGATATCCCAGCAGGAAGTCGATGTTCAGGCTCCGTTCGTGGGCCTCATCGATGATGATCGTGTCGTAGCGCCGCAGGTCCCGGTCATGGCTGAGCTCGCTCAGCAGCACACCGTCGGTCATCACCTTGATGCGGGTATCACGGCTGACCTTGCGGGTGAAACGCACCTGATATCCGACGAACTCCCCCAGCCCGGTGCCGCACTCCTGGGCGATGCGCTGGGCGACGGTGCGGGCGGCGATCCTCCGTGGCTGGGTATGGGCGATGCTCTCTCGCCCCGCCAGCAGGCAGATCTTGGGCAGCTGCGTCGTCTTTCCAGATCCCGTCTCACCGGCAACAACCACCACCTGATGCTCCCGAATGAGGGATGCGATCCGCGGCGCCTCCGCTGAGATCGGCAGCGCCGGGTCGAAGTCCAGGATGGGTCCGCTCACTTACCGTGGGTGATGTACAGCGGGCACAATGAGTGCGCCATGAGGCCACGCAGCAGACCGCCAAGGCCGAACCCCGGGATGGCCTCCTCACCTGCGCCGAGCACCAGCAGGTCGTAGTTCTCGGAGCGGGTGACGAACTCGTTGATCGGGCTGGCGGCCACCACGACCACCTCGTATGCCACATCAGGGAAGGACTTCGCCTGCTCGACGGCCATCGCCTCAATGCCGCCGCGGGTGAAGCGGATCAGCTCTTCCAAGTCGGCGGGACCGAGTTTCGGCCCGAAGAGCCCGATGGGCGGCTGCAGCGCGTGGACAATCTCCAGGGAGGCCCCGAGGAGATGTGCCTCCCGGAAGGCCGCGATCAGCGTCGAGCGGTTCACGGGGCTGGTGTTCAGGCCAACTCCGATCAACTTCTTGTTACCGACGTCCTTCGGGTGGGCCGCTGCGGAGATCACGAGCACGGGGCAGCGGGAATTCGCGACCACGGACACGCTGGTGGAGCCAACAAACATCCGCTCCAGACCGGATACTGAGCGCCGACCGACGATGATCAGGTCCGCCACCTCACTCAGCCGCCCGAGCACCCCACCCGGCGAGCCGAGCACAACCTCGGTGCGGATCCGATCCTCCGGCAGGCCATTCTCCCGGGCAATGGCGGAGGCTGCCTCATTGGCGCTGACGCCGGCGTTCTGCAGCACCTCGGGATCGTAGACAACTCCCCAGGCCCCGGCCAGCATGGCATCATCGACCGCGTGGACCAGCAGCAGTTCCCCGTCGTTCTCGTTGGCGTAGCTGGCACCATATTTGACGGCGCGCAGACCATCCTCGCTGCCGTCGACTCCGACAACTATCAGCTTACGCTCTTCCATCTCGGCCTCCTCAGGCTCCGGGAACTGATGTGCCGGAGAATACCCGGCCAGTCACCTGTTCGATGCACATCGCCACAGCTGTGGACGGTGTTTTCAGCCACTTACCGCGGCCAGCCCCAGTCATGACGAGAACTGTAGTGGCTCACGATGCCCCGGTCAGCCTGCGGCGGGAAAAGTCGTGCGCCCTCCCAGTTTGCTCGCCAAATCGTCATCAATGCCGTCGGCGACCTGCGAGATCGACTCCAGGGCCTGACGGAAATGCTGAGGCACAAAGGGCTGCGCCGGAACCGACACCTGCACAAACACCCGATCACGATGCAACGCGAATCTGCAGTAGCGGGATTCGACATTCAAGTCGTTCAGCACCTCGCAAGCCCGGGAACGGCCATTCACGTCGTGCACGAGAGCTGCGAACAGCACGAGCTCCCTGCAGTCGGGGGTCGAACGACAGAACACGACGGTGGTGCCCACCCGGATCGCGACATCCCCCTCGGGGTTGCGCGCAGCGGAGTGCCCGAACATCTGGGCCAGCTCGGCATCGACGATGGCATCCAGCTGAGCCTGGCTTGAGGGCAGCACGATCCCAAAGGGGCCCGGCTCAGGGGATGAGACCTCCTCATCACCGCTGGTCAGCAGCTCCGCCAGCTGATCGGGCTCCAGGAAGACCGGGTGCAGCACCCCGACCACATCTGTCAATGTTCTGGTGACCAGCGCCGCCAGGTCAGCCGACTCCTCCTGATCGCGCTGGATCCTCAGGCCGTGCTCAGCACGCTGCCACCCGAGTTCCACAAGCCCCTCGGGAGCCACCCCCACCAGCTTCGCCTCCACCAGGCCAGGAGCGACCACGGAGAACCGGACAGCCGCGGTCTCATCCGCTGCCTCCTCACCACGGGCGACGGAGATCGTCAGATCTGCCGTGGCATCCATCACAGACAGCACATCCGCAAGCCGCTCCGTGAACTGCTCCCACGCCTGCCTGGTGGTCCTGTCCAAATCAAAACCCTCAATGTCGGCCACGCCGACCACCTCCTTCGCCCTCACCAACTACCGCATCCGAGACGGCCGGGCTCCAGCCGCCTCGCCACGCTCAGCCTCCCACAACCACTGTGATGATCAGTGCCCTGGCCTGGCGATCCACCCGGAACCGCCTTCCGAAAAGCGATCTCGTGTCCACGACACTAGCAAACGCCAATAGGCTGGGGAATGTGACTGCGGTGGCTACTGGTTTCGCGACGATCCTCGTCGCCGTCGCCGTCGGATATCTCCTCGGCGGATCACGGCATTTCCCTCCAGCCTCCCAGAAGACCCTGGCGGCCCTGGCCTTCAACGTGGGAACCCCCGCGCTGATGATCAAACTGATGAGCAAGGCCGATCTGGCCTCGGTGTTCAGCTGGCATCTTGCGGCCATCGCCGCAGCTGCGGCAGTCACCCTGGGGGCCTCGCTGATCCTCTGGCGACGGCTGACGACTGAGCAGCGGGTACTCGGGGCATTGTCGTCGGTGTATCTCAACTCCGGGAACCTGGGGCTGCCGATCGCCCTCTACGTGCTGGGCGATGCGGCCTGGGTGGCGCCCATCCTGCTGCTGCAGGTGGGTCTGATCCAACCCTGCGCCCTGGTGATCCTGGATGCCAGCCGAACCAAGACCTCCAGTCTCCGCGGAGTGCTGCGGCTGGTGTTCAACAACCCCGTGACCCTCGGAACCCTGGCAGGACTCGCCCTCAGCCTGGCAGGCTTGCAACTGCCCATGGTGCTGGCCGCCCCCGTGGACCTGCTGGCAGGGCTGTCGATTCCCCTGATGCTGCTGACTTTCGGGCTGGGGCTGAGACATTCAGGCCTGCCACGGCATTTCGAGTCACGAGCCATCACAGCCATCGCCGCCAAATCACTGTTCATGCCTGCGGTCGCCTGGACGGTTGCGACAGTGGCGGGGCTCCCCCCTGAGCAGATACGGGCCGCCACAGTCCTGGCGGCGCTGCCTGCGGCGCAGGTGGTGCTGGTGCACGCCATCCGCTACGACACCGACCAGGAGATCGTCCAGCAGGTGCTGTTCGCCACGACTCTCCTCAGCCTTCCCGTGATAGCGACGGCTGCGCTGCTGCTGGCCTGAGGGCCCGACCACCGTACGCGACGCTTGAGCGTGAGTCGTCGCTCATGGGAAGGGTCACCTAAACTGGCGACGACTCCAACAGAGAGGCCTTCATGGATCCCGCCACCTGGCAGCTTCCCTACGGGTTGATAATCCTCAGCCTGTTCTGCATCGTGATGTGCCGCGCCAACGGCACATACTGGATCGGTCGGGCCATCGTCGCGGGTGCTGGACGTAGTCGCTGGCGGAGGATCCTCGAATCAAGGGCCTACGAGACTGGCAGCTCCTGGCTGAACCGCTGGGGAGACCCCGCGGTGACGCTCAGCTTCCTGGTGGTGGGCGTCCAGACCATGGTGAGCCTGGCCGCTGGGATCACCCGGATGCCGTTGCGCCGCTATCTGCCCGCCGTGACCATCGGCTGCGTCATCTGGGCGTTCATCTACGGAACGGGCGGCATGGTGAGCTTCGTGATCATCGCCCGGGCGTGGGAGCACAACCCCCTGCTGACCGTTCTGGGACTCGCGGTGATCATGGGGGCCTTCGCCTCGTTCTTCCTCCGCCGCGGACGTCGCACGGTGGAGTCACCGGATCAGCCGTCGAACCGCCGAGAGGCCCCCTTGTCGGCAGACTGAGCCAGTGAGCCGTAGATCCGCAATGCGGTGGAGACCTGACGCTGGCGGTTCGCGGGCCGGTAGCCCTTGCCGGCTTCCAGCTCAGCGCGACGGGCTGCGAGTTCCTCGTCGGGAACGTTCAGCGATATCAACCGGTTGGGAATGGAGATGGTGATCTTATCGCCGGTGCGCACCAGGGCGATCGGGCCGCCGGAGGCTGCCTCGGGGGAGACATGCCCGATGGACAGCCCCGAGGAGCCGCCCGAGAAGCGCCCATCGGTGATGAGCGCGCACTTGGGCCCGAGCCCCAGCCCTTTCAGATATGACGTCGGGTACAGCATCTCCTGCATTCCCGGGCCACCCTTGGGGCCCTCATAGCGGACGATGACGACGTCTCCCTCTTTCACCTTCTTGCCGAGGATGGATTCCACTGCCTCCTCCTGGGATTCGGTGACGAAGGCAGTCCCCGTGAAGTCCCACTGATGCTCCGGGACGCCAGCAGTCTTGACGATGGCTCCGTCGGGCGCGAGATTGCCCTTCAGCACAGCCAAGCCACCGTCGGAGGTGTAGGGATGCTCGACGGAGCGGATGCAACCGCCCTCAGAGTCCAGGTCGAGTGTCTCCCAGCGGTTGGTGGAGCTGAACGGCTCGGTGGTGCGAACACCTCCGGGGGCAGCGTGAAACAGTTCGAAGGCAACATCAGTGGCCTGGCCTCCCCGGAGATCCCAGTCCGCCATCCAGCGTTCCAGGGACGGCGAGTGCACAGCATGCACGTTCGTTTCGAGCTTGCCGCCACGGTACAGCTCGCCGAGGATCGCCGGGATGCCGCCCGCGCGGTGCACATCCTCCATGAAATAGCGCTCGGAGTTGGGGGCGACCTTCGCCAGGCAGGGAGTGACCCGGGAGATCTCGTCAATGTCATCCTGGTCGAAGTCCACGCCTGCCTCCTGAGCAGCGGCCAGCAGATGCAAGACGGTGTTCGTCGAGCCGCCCATGGCCACATCGAGGCGCATGGCGTTGCTGAACGCGGACTTGGTGGCGATGGAGAGCGGCAGGACGGACTCGTCGTCCTCCTCGTAGTAGCGGCGGCAGAGATCCACGATCAGCCGGCCGGCCCCGAGGAACAGGTCACGCCGGGCTGCGGCGGTGGCGAGAGTGGAGCCGTTGCCGGGCTGCGCCAATCCGATGGCCTCCAGCAGGCAGTTCATGGAGTTCGCGGTAAACATCCCGGAGCAAGAACCGCACGTCGGGCAGGCGTTGGCCTCGATGCGGCCCAGCTCCTCGTCACTGACCTCCGGGTCCACGGCCGCAGTCATGGCGTTGACGAGATCAAGGGACGTGGTGGCCTGGCCGTCGCGGATGATCACCTTCCCAGCCTCCATGGGGCCGCCCGAGACGAACACCGTCGGAATGTTGAGCCGCAGGGCCGCCAGCAGCATCCCGGGAGTGATCTTGTCACAGTTGGAGATGCACACCAGCGCGTCGGCGCAGTGGGCGTTGACCACATATTCGACGGCGTCGGCGATCAGCTCCCGGCTGGGCAGCGAGTAGAGCATCCCGCCATGCCCCATGGCGATGCCGTCATCAATGGCGATGGTGTTGAACTCGCGGCCGACGGCACCGGCCTCGCGGATGGCGCCGGAGACGAGCCGGCCCATGTCACGCAGATGCACATGCCCTGGGACGAACTGCGTGAAGGAGTTCGCCACCGCGATAATGGGTTTGCCGAAATCTGAATCCGTGATTCCCGTGGCGCGCCAGAGGGCACGGGCTCCGGCCATGTTGCGGCCATGGGTGCTGGTGCGGGAACGCAGCGCAGGCATGTCTCTCCTTCATGCGTTGAACTCGCCAAGTGTATGGGGTGATGCAAGAAATTCATCGATAAGGATTGCCTGACTCGGCAGATATCCCACCCCATCTGAGCTGTTGTGTTCACTGCCGGCGCACCACACCCATCGAGGCAGGTGGCGCGCATCATTTCCTGAGGCATTTCCCGGTCGAGGACCCAACCGCTTGGTTTCCCGACCACCGTGCGGCCTCTCGTCGATGAGAACGCTGCCCCGGCACAGGTACTGCGCGGCTGATCCACGCGACGAGCTGGCCGCAGATGAGCTGGGTTACCGCGTCTGCGCCTGCCGGTTCCCTGTCCATGCGTGCCTGAGGTTGGAGCCTTCGAGGCATAATGGCTGGCGTGACCAATGTTTTCGACGCCGCTGCCCAAGATTTCATCGCCCTGGCTCCAGTGTTGTGGGACCGCATAGGCCAGATCGTCGTCGAGTCAACGCCTCCCCGGGGCGGCGCACGGGTGCTGGATGCCTGCTGCGGTGTCGGGTCAGCAGCACTGCCCGCAGCCAATTGCGCCGGGCCCAACGGGCAGGTGGACTGTGTCGATCTGTCCGCTCCGTTGATTGAGGCGCTGAAGAGCCGCCTGGCCGATTCACCCTACGTGGGAAGAGTGCATGCCTTCACCGCCGACATCACCACCTGGGATGCCGGACCCTACGATCAGGTTCTCTGCATACTCGGGCTCCCTTTCCTCCCCGACCCGGTTGGTGGCGCAGCTCACCTGGCAGGATTGCTCGGTCCAGCTGGGAGGCTGGTCATCGCCCACTGGCGCTCCTGCTCAGACTCGCTCGACCTGCCGGGAGTCGGAGCCATCCTGGCTGGGGTCCTGCAACGTCTCGGAGGTTCCGTGACACCACCGCATGTGGGCCGCGCCAGTTTCAGCAAAGACCTGGCGCACCCTGATTCGATGAAGGCCAGGCTTGAGACCCTCGGGCTTGCTGCCAAGGCCACGACAGCGGAGCTGCGGATTCCCCTCGATCCCACGTCCCTGCGGCTGCTGGTGGAGGGCTCAGCCTTCCGGGGGATGCTCACCGGACTCGATGCGACCGCCCGCGAACAGGCCCATGCGCTCCTGGCAGAGAAGCTTGCGGGCAGGGAACTGGACGCCTCGCTGGTGGTGGGCATCGGCCAGAGAAACCATTGACGGGCCATCAGAAACCACCATGACGCGGCGGGGAGTCAAAGATCAGTCGTGAGATCCCGTCTCCGTGTGCGAAGCCGCGGCACCACCTCCCGCAGGTTCGGCGGATCGTCGCGGGTGAAGATCCATTCCGGATCGGTCACCATACGCGCCGCCGACAGGCCCGCCACCATTGCGATCACACCGAGCAGTGCCGCGAGTCCCTGCTCCACGGCGCGCTCGATCAGCTGCGCATCGAAGTACAGCAGCGCTCTCAGCACGGCGGAGCCCGGGATGGAGACCAGCAGCGTCGGCACCGTCATGATGATCTTCTCCAGCTTGAAAGCCCGGCCGAGCACCGCGCACCCAAGACCGATGATGACGCATCCGGTGAACGTCGCTACGTGCTCGACCACCCCTGCGTCGATCATGCCGAGCCGCACAGAGTTCCCGGCCAGGGCAACGGCTCCGGAGACGGCAGCCGTCGCGGGTGGGGAGTTCAGCATCATCGCCCACCCCATGACCGCGACGAAACTCGCGGCCAGGCGGATCAGCCACAGCTGCCACGGCTCGGCCGCCAGGGGCGGCAGCGGATCTGCGAGGATGCCCCCGAGCTTGGTGACGATCCAGATACCGATGGTGATGGCCAGCAGAATCATCACGGCGTAGATGGCACGCGGGATTCCCGCCGCAAGGTCCAGGCGGGTCAGGTCGAGGCCCGCCGTCACCAGCGGGAACCCGGGAACCAGGAAGATGGAGGCGCAGATGAAACCAGCTGCCATGCGCGGGCTCGGCTCCCCGATGACGCGATCCAGCACCCCCGTCGCCAGCAAGTAGCCGGCGGAGGCCGTGAACGCCGACGCCAGCACTACCGCCAGATGGTTGAGCTGCCACCTGCCCAGTCGCCGGAACATCAGGTAAGCGAGGGCCGACGCGGGCAGCACACCCGCGATCTCCCTCCAGCCTCCGCCCGTCAGAACGGTGACGCTGGCACAGGCCAGGGCCACCAGCAGTCCTCGCAGCCAGGCCGGATACAGCTGCCCCGCGCTCTCTATCCGGTCCAGCCTCCGGTCCAGCTCAGTGGCTGTGAGACGCTCCGGCATGTTGTTGCTCAGGGCCTGGAGCATCTCAATGCGGTGGGCGTTCACGCCCGGACTGCGGACCTCAAGCACCTTCGTGCGGAACAGCCCCCGGCGCTCCACCGTCATCGTCAGCGAGGTGAAACTGATGTCGGCCTCCACATTGCCCAGGCCCACGGCACGGGCTGCACGCTTCATAAGCTGCCGCACCCTGAGCGAGCTCGTCCCCGCCCCCAGCATCAGCACGCCGGCCCTGGCCACCACATCCGTGCGCCGGATCAGGTGACGGGGCTCCAGCGAATCCTCGAATTCCTGTTCGCCATAGCAATCCGGATCAGGTTGGTTCACGCGGCGAGTCTACGACGGCGCAGGCAGGCCACCAGCAGAGCTAGATCAGCTCACGCAGCTCATCCACCGACTCAAGCACCAGCGATGGCCGATAGGGGTACCTCTCGATGTCCTCGCGGGTGGTGATACCCGTCAGCACCAGGATCGTGAACAGCCCGGCCTCCATGCCCGCAACGATGTCGGTGTCCATACGGTCGCCGATCATCGCAGTGGTCTCGGAGTGCGCCTCGATCTTGTTCAACGCCGAGCGGAACATCATGGGATTCGGCTTCCCGACAATATACGGCTGGCGTCCCGTCGCGGCCGTGATCATCGCGGCGACGGCACCGGTGGCAGGCAGCGGGCCTTCGCTACTGGGGCCTGTCGCATCGGGATTCGTGACGATGAACTTCGCACCGCGGTCGACGTGGCGGATGGCCGCTGTGATGGCCTCGAACGAGTAGGTGCGAGTCTCACCGAGCACCACGTAGTCGGGGCACGTGTCGGTCATCACGAAACCAGCGGCATGCAGGGCAGTTGTCAGCCCCGCCTCCCCCACGACGTAGAGCTTCGCACCCGGCTGCTGGTCACTGAGGAAATGAGACGTCGCCAGGGCTGAGGTCCACAGGTTCTCCTCCGGCACCACCAGCCCGGAGTTCTCCAGGCGCGCCGAAAGATCACGCGGCGTGAAGATGGAGTTGTTGGTCAACACCAGGAACCGGCGTGAGGTGTCCACCCAGCGGTGCAGCAACTCGGCGGCGCCTGGCAGCGCCTGGCTTTCGTGGACGAGCACGCCGTCCATATCAGTCAGCCAACATTCGATATCGCGAGGACTACGCACGGCGCCGAGCCTATCGGTGATTGACCTAGCCGCGCCGGGAAACACGGGCTCCACGTGATCTCACTCGGCGCAGGGGCGCCGGGGAGGTCCCGGCGCCCCTGCTGCCAGTCAGCTGCATCCGCTGGTCGACCCGCAGCCCTCGCAGACGTAGCAGGAACCACTCGGCCGCATCTTGGTTCCGCAGGTGAAGCAGAGCGGCGCATCCACCGCACTACCGGTCAGCGACTCCATCAGCTCAGCTGTGGTGTGAGCATCAATGAGGGAAGGCTGGCGGGCACCGTCGACATCGAAGTTGTCACCGGCGTCATTACGCAGACTCTCAGGCTCCGGCAACTCAGCTTCTTCCTCCTCCGACAGGTAACTGCCAGTCTCGACGTAGCGAGCCCGCTCAGCAGCCGTGTAGATGCCCAGCTCAGCGCGGTCATCGAAACTGAGATAGTCCATCGCCAAGCGACGGAAGATGTAGTCCATGAACGACTGGGCAATGCGAATATCCGGATCATCCGTCATGCCCGCAGGCTCGAACTTCAAGTTGGTGAACTTCTGCACGAAACTCTCCAGAGGCACCCCGTACTGCAGACCAATAGACACCGCGATCGAGAAGGCATCCATCACACCCGCCAGAGTCGACCCCTGCTTCCCGAGCTTGAGAAACACCTCACCCAGGCGGCCATCCTCATAGGCCCCGGATGTCATGTACCCCTCGGCCCCGCTAACCGAGAAGCTAGTAGTGCGACCGCGGCGGGACTTGGGCAGCCGCTCCCGCTTCGGGCGATAGACAACTTTCTCCACAATCTTCTCAACGACCCGCTCCTGCGCATCATCGCCCTTCTTGCCATCGGACAGCGGCTGCCCAACCTTGCAGTTGTCACGGTAGACCGCAAGGGCCTTCAACCCCAGCTTCCAACCCTGCCGATAAACATCCGCAATGTCCTCGACAGTAGCAGTCTCAGGCAGGTTCACCGTCTTCGATATCGCTCCAGAAAGAAACGGCTGAACCGCCGCCATCATCCGCACATGACCCATAGGCGAGATCGCCCGCTGCCCCATAGCAGTATCAAAGACCTCATAGTGCCCCTCCGCCAGGTCCGGGGCGCCGACGACATGCCCGTGCTGGGAGATGTGGTCGACGATGGCCTGCGTCTGCTCCGGGGTGTAGCCGAGCTTGGCGAGGGCCCTGGGAATGGTCTGGTTGACAATCTGCATGGAGCCTCCGCCAACCAGCTTCTTGAACTTCACCAGGGAGAAGTCGGGTTCAATGCCGGTGGTGTCACAGTCCATCATGAAGCCGATGGTGCCCGTGGGCGCCAGGACAGAGGCCTGCGCATTGCGGTAGCCGTTGGTCTGGCCGAGGGCAACCACCTGTTCCCACTCGCGGGTGGCCACGTCGTGCAGGGCCTTGTCAGCGGGCATGATGCGGGCGTCATCGTTGGCGGCGCGATGCTTGCGCATCACCCGTTTGTGCGCCTCCGCATTGAGCCCATAGCCGTTGTAGGGCCCGACGACTCCAGCCAGCTCCGCGGAGCGGCGATAGGCGGTGGCCGTCATGATCGAGGTGATGGCGGCCGCCGTGGAACGCCCGCCATCGGAGTCGTAGCCCTTGCCCATGGCCATGAGAAGCGCACCGAGGTTGGCGTATCCGATGCCGAGCTGACGATAGTTGCGGGTGGTCTCGCCGATCGACGCCGTCGGGAAGTCGGCGAAGCAGATGGAGATGTCCATCGCGGTGATGATCAGCTCGACGGCCTTCACGAAGGTCTCAGCGTCGAAAGTTCCATCCTCACGCAGGAACTTCAGCAGGTTGAGGCTGGCGAGGTTGCAGGAGCTGTTGTCCAGACTCATGTACTCGGAGCACGGGTTGGAGGCGGTGATGGGACCACTCTCCGGGGTGGTGTGCCAGGAGTTGATGGTGTCGTGGTACTGGACACCAGGATCAGCGCATTCCCAGGCTGCCTTGGCAATCTTGTGGAACAGCTCCCGCGCGTCAACCCGCTCGATCACCTCACCGGTCGTGCGGGCACGCAGCCCGAAGCCGGTCCCGCCCTCGACGGCGGTCATGAACTCGTCTGTCACCCGAACCGAGTTGTTGGCATTCTGGTACTGGACGCTGGTGATGTCCTTGCCCCCCAGGTCCATGTCGAAGCCGGCATCCCGCAAAGCGCGGATCTTGTCCTCCTCGCGGGCCTTGGTCTCGATGAACTCCTCAATGTCCGGGTGGTCCACGTCAAGCACCACCATCTTGGCGGCACGACGGGTGGCGCCACCGGATTTGATGGTTCCTGCCGAGGCATCGGCCCCACGCATGAAGGACACCGGGCCCGAGGCTGTGCCACCCGAGCTGAGGAGCTCCTTCGAGGAGCGGATGCGGGACAGGTTGAGCCCGGCGCCGGAGCCGCCCTTGAAGATGAAGCCCTCCTCCTTGTACCAGTTGAGGATGGAGTCCATGGAGTCGTCGACGCTGAGGATGAAGCAGGCGGAGACCTGCTGGGGGGAGGCCGTTCCCACGTTGAACCACACGGGCGAGTTGAAGGAGAAGTACTGGTGGAGCAGCAGCCAGGTCAGCTCCGCCTCGAAGATCTCCGCGTCCTTGTCGGAGGCGAAATAGCCGTGGTCGATGCCAGCGCGGACGTATTGCCCCACCACGCGGTCGATCAAGGTCTTGAGGCTGCGCTCACGCTGCGGGGTGCCCAGCGCCCCCCGGAAGTACTTGTTCGTGACGATGGTGGAGGCGTTGACGCTCCAGAAGTCGGGGAACTCGACGTCACGCTGCTCGAAGACAACGTCCCCCGTCTTCCAGTTGGTCTGCACCACGTCGCGGAGCTCCCAGGTGACCTCGTCATAGGGGTGAACCCCCTCAGTGGAGAACACGCGGTTGATGGTGAGCCCGACCCCGAGCGAGGGCTGCTCACCACCGCGGCTCCGGCGGCTGGGTGACTTGGTCATAGTGGTCATAGCTTCCTCAATCAAACGACGGAAAAATTGCGGAGAGATCAGCCGATCAGGGGTTCCTGGGCGTCGGTCTCCTGGGAATTGCGGCGACGACGACGCTGAGGCTGCGGCCTGGCCGCAGAGCCCAGCACCCCGTCCCCCTGTCTCATCGACTGGATCTCAGCGATGAAGTCATCCACCGACTCGTAGTTCTTGTAGACCGAGGCGAAACGCAGGTAGGCCACGGCGTCCAGCTCGGCCAGGGGGCCGAGGATTGCCACACCGATGTCCTCCGAGGTCAACTCGGCCTGTCCCATGGAGCGAAGAGCCTCCTCAACCTGCTGTCCGAGGGCGGCAAGCTGGGCGGCGGTGACGGGCCTGCCCTGGCAGGCCTTGGCCACCCCACGGATGACCTTCTCCCGGCTGAATGCCTCCACCACGCCCGAGCGCTTCAGGACATACAGCTGGATTTGCTCCACGGTTGTGAACTTGCGCTGACATGCCACGCACATCCGGCGGCGCCTGATGGCCAAGCCGTCATCTGTCGCCCGCGAGTCGGACACCTTGGTGTCCGAATGGCGGCAGAACGGACAGAACACAGCGCAGCTCCCTGACAGATGACCCGGATTCCCCCCGGGGTGGATGACAGCTGAGCCCCGCCCCCAACGCTTAAAAACACAAAGTGTTGAGCAACAACGAGGCTGCAACTACTAGATGTGGGAACTCTATGCCCGAGACGCCCCAGGATCAAACACCTGCTCGCGTGTCGCGCAGCCGTGGCCTCTCAGTCGTTGAGGACATGCGCCCAGGCAGGATCGCCGGGGACAGGATCGACGGCCGGGTCGGGCCCCATCATGGCCAACAGCTGCGGTGCCGCCACCAGGAAGCCGAAGGTCGTCAGGATCGTGAATGCGATCATCTTCAGCCGCATCCACAGGCTCCGCCGCGGGCGCCGCACGATGCAGGCCGAGCGCTTGACCGTCGACGCATCATCGCGAACAACGCGAGAGCAGGTCCGAGGCTGGGTCGGGCGGCCACCCGGACGGACCAGAGCAGCCCTCCTGCGCAGGCTGACGGCGGTCGATTCGACAACAGCGTTGCTCATAACTACCTCCTGACTCACCGATGGCCGCAATCCGCGACACATCGAACTGATGTTCGAAACGCTACACGACTCCCCCGCAGCTTTCAAACACCCGTTCGATTCCGGGAGGTTTCGCGTGACCTTGAGCCAACACGAGGGCACCGACATTTTCCGCATCCGGATAGGAGGCTCCGGAGATCAATCCACCACGACACGCCGCCATCGAACAGATGTTCGGATTACGGGTAGGATGTGCTCATGGCGGACAAGAAGCAGCCCACAGGCCCCAAGGATGCCACGGGCACTCCCCTGGCCCCTAGGAAGACCTCACGCGCTGGTCGCCCCAGCAAGGCGAAGGCCGCGGCGGATGTGGCGCGAATCGCCGAGCTGCCGGATGGCCCCGCGGATGCAACCGGCCTCACACCCCGCCAACGACTGCTTCTGAAGCTGATTCGGGACGCCGTCGAAGCCAACGGCTATCCCCCGAGCATGCGTGAGCTCGCGCACCGGGCGCAGCTGGCATCCACCTCGTCGGTGTCCTACCAGCTGAAGATGCTGGAAAAGGCCGGGTTCATCCGCCGCGACCCGAACCGCCCCCGAGCCATGGTCGTCACTCTGCCCGACACCCTCGCCCCGGAGATGCCGGAGTCCGGCGTGCTGGACTCCGAGCAGACCCATGATCCGAATCCCAGATCGGTCTCGGTGCCCCTGGTGGGGCAGATCGCGGCCGGCGGACCCATCCTCGCGGAGGAGCGGGTGGAGGATGTCTTCGCACTGCCAAGACAGCTGATCGGGGAGGGCACGGTCTTCATGCTGGAGGTTCGCGGGGACTCCATGATTGATGCCGCCATCTGCGACGGAGACTGGGTGGTGGTGCGCCAGCAGCCGGACGCGAACAATGGCGACATCGTCGCCGCGCTGCTGGATGACGAGGCTACTGTCAAGACCCTGAACCGCCGAGACGGCAAGGCCTGGCTGCTGCCCCACAACGAGGCCTACTCCCCCATCGACGGCACCCACGCCCAGATCATGGGTAAAGTCGTGGCCGTGCTGCGCCGCGTGTGAGCTGCCTCACCAGACATCTTCTCGGATTCTCGAAAGACTTATGTGAAAGGCATGCCATGGATGGTTCCATAGTGTCTATGGCACAGAGACGCTACCGACTTTCTGAGGTGGCCCGTTCAGGGAAGACCGCCACGCGTACCCCCTTCTTCACCACTGAGAACACTGGCGGGGTGGTGTGGGTTGTCAAGCCGGGACAGGAGGTGATAGCCCACGATCACTCCACGTCAGACGATATCTGGATCTGCCTGCAGGGCAGCGGTGTCTTCTTCCCCGAGCCCTGTGAGGAACTCCCGATTCAGGCTGGCGACGTGATGGTCTCAAAGCCCGGACAGTGCCATGGGATGCGCAACACAGGCGATGAGGACTTCATCTTTGTGAGCGTTGTCGCGCCCGCCCCATCAGATTTCAACCCGATTGAATGCGACTGCACCTGAAAAGGCCACTGGGGCTCCTTATTCCTCACCGATGATGCGGGCGTGCATCTGGTCGAGGTCGGCTGTGACCGGCCCACGCATATGGGAGATGCCGGGGTTGTCGGCGTAGCGGGGCAGGATGTGGACGTGGAGGTGGAAGACCTCCTGCCCGGAGTCTGCGCCCGCGTTGCTCAAGATGTTGCAGGCGGTCGCCCCCAGCCTCTCCCGCAGCAGGTTCCCGACCCGCTGCACCGCAGGGGCCACCTCAGCCAGGGCGGTTGCATCCTCCAGGGCATCGGCTACGTGCCGACGTGGAATCACCAGGGTGTGCCCCGGCTGCCACGGGTTGATGTCCAGGAAGGCGACGCACGTCTCATCCTCGTAGACCCGGCGCGCCGGGATCTCACCGGCGACGATCCGGCAGAACAGGCAATCACTCATGGTTCTCACACTCCTCGAATCTCAAAGCCGGCCTGCGCCAGCCCCTGCTTGACGTCGGCGATGCGCAGCCTCCGGTAGTGGAACACACTGGCCGCCAGCACCGCATCCGCCCCGGCTTGGGCGGCTGCCACGAAATGCTCCACAGTCCCCGCTCCCCCCGACGCGATCAGGGGGACGTCAACCACCTCACGGACAGCGCGGATCATCTCAATGTCGAAACCATCGTTGGTGCCATCGGCATCCATCGAGTTGAGAAGCACCTCCCCGACTCCACGGTTCGCAGCCTCCCGCACCCATTCGATGGCGTCCCTGCCCGCAGATCGGCGTCCGCCATGGGTGGTCACCTCGTAGCCCGAGGGCGCCCACTCAGCACGCCGGGCGTCCAGGGACAGCACCAGCACCTGATTGCCGAAGCGGGCGGTGATCTCGTCGATCACCGACGGCCGAGCCAGGGCCCCCGTGTTGATCCCGGCCTTGTCCGCCCCACAGCGCAACAGGGCATCGACATCCTCAATGGATCGCACCCCCCCACCCACAGTGAGGGGGATGAACACCGTCTCGGCGCAGCGAGTCACCATCTCCTGGGTCGTCTCACGACCCTCGGATGAGGCAGAGATGTCCAGGAACGTGAGCTCATCCGCCCCCTCTGAGCTGTACTGGGCAGCCAGTTCGACGGGGTCGCCTGCATCCCTCAGGTTCTGGAAGTTGACGCCCTTGACCACGCGCCCGTCGTGGACGTCCAGGCAGGGAATCACCCGCAGCGCTACCGACATGGATACAGGGTATCGACGGTCAGTCCTCCTCCAGGTCGGCGTCCACGACACCGCGACGCATCAGGTCCATAACCTGCCGGCCGGTATTGCGCAGGTCTCCCGGTCCCGCAGCCGTCGCAATCTGCCCGGCCAGGTCCACCACCTGCCGCACCCAGCGGACGAAGTCGCCGGCGGCTAGGCCGCTCATCCGCAGCACCCTCGCAAGCTCTTGGCCACTGGCCCATCGCCAAGCGGCCTCGGCGAAGCCGATGTCCGGCTCACGCCCACGATCACGCTTGTGGCTGCGTTCCAGCGCCCCGATCTCACGCCACACGGTGCGCAGTCGCTGCTGAGCCGTCTCACTGGCAGCGTCGGGCATCCGAGGGTGCCGAAGGTCCCGGCTGGGACGTGACTCGTAGACCAGTGACGACAGCACCGCCGCCAGCTGGGGCGCGTCCAGACCGGCGAACACATCACGCCGGATGCACTCAGTCGCCACCAGATCCAGCTCGTTGTAGATGCGGCGCAGCATACGACCCGCATCCGTCAGATCATCGCCATGCAGGTATCCCAGGTCGCTGAGCACCGCGCAGACCCTGTCAAACTGCACCGCCAGGGAGTTGGCGCGGCCGGTCAGCTCAGCCTCCTGACGCGCCGCCTCCCGCTCCAGCCGGATGGCCTTGGCTGCGGCAACCGCATGCAACTCACGGTGTTCGCACTCATGGCAGGGGTGGTGCTTCAGCTGGCGGCGCAGCTCCGCGACGCGGGCTGCGTGCTCCGCGTCGGTGGGGGTGGCCTCGTAGCGCGGAGCCTCAGGGTCCAGGGAGTCAAGCTTCGCGGATAGCGACCCAAGCAGCTCTCGCCGGGTCTTGCGGTCCTGCACCGAGAAGCGCCGGGGCACCCGAACCCGCCCCACCGGCACGGGCGCACCCGGCAGGTCGTGAGGACGCAGCCGCAGCACGGTGTGGTCGGCGGCGATGACCTGCACCCAGGGGAGGTCATCGCGATGCCTCTTCTGGCCGATCTGCAACACCACGCACCACTCCTGCCGCGGCACCCACACGATGTCTCCCGGCATCAGCTGGGTGATGGCGTCGGCGATCTCATCAGTCCGCCGGGCCCGGCGCGCAGCCGCCGAGGTGCTCTCCAGCTGGGAGATCTCGTCACGCATCGCGGCATAGGCCATGAAATCGCCCAAGTGGCATTGCGCCTCCTCCCGGAGCCCGGCGATCTCCCGGCTCCGGTCACGCACAGATCTGCTGGCCTTCACCACCGTCTTGTCCACGGTGAATTGCGCAAATGACTGGCTCAGCACCTCCCGAGCCCGCTCCCGCCCCATCGCGGCGGTCAGGTTGACCGCCATGTTGTAGGAGGGGGCGAATGACGAGCGCAACGGATAGGTGCGGGTTGAGGCCAGCCCGGCGACAGCCCGCGGGTCCATGCCTGGCTGCCACAGCACGACCGCGTGCCCCTCGACGTCGATGCCCCGCCGCCCGGCCCGGCCGGTGAGCTGGGTGTACTCGCCCGGGGTGATGTCAACGACAGCCTCACCGTTGTATTTGACGAGCTTCTCCAGCACGACGGTCCTGGCAGGCATGTTGATGCCCAGGGCCAGGGTCTCGGTGGCGAACACTAGCTTGAGCGCCCCCGCCGCAAACCCCTCTTCGACGATCGCCTTGAAGGCCGGAAGCTGCCCGGCATGGTGGGCTGCGACCCCGGCGCAGTAGGCCTCCCGGAACTCCTCGAAGCCCAGTGCGTCGAGGTCCATGACGGACAGCCCCGCGACGTGGCGATCGGCGATCTCCGCCAGCTGCTCCGCCTCTGCCCGGTCGGTCAGAATGATCCCAGCGGCCATCAGCTGGCCGACCGCTGCATCGCACCCCGCCCGGCTGAAGATGAAGCAGATCGCGGGCAGCAGGCGCTCCCTGGCGAGTGCACCGGCGATCGCCGCGCGGGAGACCGGCCTTCCGGCAAACCGCGGATGGACGTCGCCTCCGAAGGCCCCCGATCCCCTCGGCCGTTTGCCCCTCCCAGAGCGGCCGCGCGGCCGACGGGAGTCATCGCGGACACGAGTGGCCTCCGCCTTTGAGACCTTGAGCAGCTCACGGTTCACCTTGGCGGCCCGGGCGCTCGGCAGCTCCCTGGCGGTGGGCGCTGTGCCCTCGAACAGATCGTGGAGCCGCGATCCGACGAGAACCTGCTGGTACAGCGGCACGGGGCGGCGTTCGGAGACCACGACCTCGAAGCTTCCCCGCACGGTGCGCAGCCAGTCCCCGAAATCCTCGACGTTGCTCACCGTCGCGGAGAGCGCCGCGATCTGGACGCTGGCAGCCAGACCCAGAATGACCTCCTCCCACACCGCACCACGGAACCGGTCGGCCAGGTAGTGCACCTCATCCATCACGACGTAGCCCAGGTTGTTGAGCGCAACCGAGTTCGCGTAGATCATGTTGCGCAGCACCTCGGTAGTCATCACAACCACGGGCGCATCACCGTTGACGACGGAGTCTCCCGTCAGCAGCCCGACCTGATCGGCGCCGTGCCGGGCGGCAAGGTCATGGTATTTCTGGTTGCTGAGCGCCTTGATGGGGGTTGTGTAGAAGCATTTCCTGCCGGTCTCCAGGGCGAGCCAGACGGCGAACTCCCCGACGACGGTCTTCCCTGCGCCCGTGGGTGCCGCGACGAGCACCCCGGCCCCGGAGGCGAGGGCGGAGCAGCCTGACAGCTGGTATTCATCCAGAGGGAAGGGGTAGAGCGCGGCGAACCGCTGCACCTGATCGGTCACGGCCCCAACGTAGCAGGACAGCTCAGGAGGCGAAGATCCTCAGCACTCCAGGGGCGCATTCCGCAACGACGGGAACCTCCCCCAGCTCCTCGCCGTCGCCCATCACGAAGAGACCCTCACCCGAGATCTCGACGCGCCTGGCGCGCAGCTGCTCCACGCAGGGATGCCTCACAAAGTTCCCGGAGTACATCGACGGCAGGAGCCTCAGCAGCGTGGTGCGACTCACGGGCCCGACGATGGTGACATCAAGCAGGCCATCCGCGGGGTCGGCATCAGGGGCAATGCGCATGCCGCCGCCGAAGATCCCGGAGTTGGCCACAGCAACCAGCATCGCCTCCTGCTCGCGGGTCTCGCCATCGAGCACAAGCCTGTAGCGCAGGGGATCAAAGGAGGTCAGCTCACGCAACGCGATGTAGCCGTAGCTGAGAGCCCCCAGTCGCAGCCTGATGTGGTTGGTTGCCCGGTTGACCCGCGCGTCATAGCCAGTGGACACCACCGCGCCGACATAGCGGAAGGGGAAGGCCGGGTTGGTGATCCGCGCAAGGTCAACGGTCCGTGTCCTGCCGCTGACGATCACGTCGACCGCCTCGTCGACGGTGCGAGGGATGCCAACGCCACGCGCGAAGTCATTCCCGGTGCCAGCGGGAATCAGGCCGAGGGTGCTGCAGGTCCCGGCGGCGGCGTTGAGGCCGAGATGCGCCATGCCGTCGCCTCCCATGACCACGAGGGCGTCGCCCACCCGGGCATTCAGCGCGGCGGCCCGCGTGAGCTTCTCCGCGTCAGCCCACGAGGATGAGGAGATGATGTGCAGCTCAGCGTCTGGCACCTGCTCCCTGATGCGGCGTGCCACCTTCGGCAGCATCCGGCCTGCGCGACCGCCCCCCGAACGCTCGTTGACCACCAAAGTCACCAGGCGTGGCTTGGCAAGCTCGCTCACTTGCCGTCGTCCACGTCGATGTTGAACTCTGCCTGGCTCTCCTCTGTGATGCCCTTGCGCTTGTCGAGGTAACGGCAGACCATCTCCGCAATGAAAAACAGCAGGGTCACGGGGATCGCCATGCAGAGCATGGTGAAGGGATCGGTCGATGGGGTGGCAACGGCCGCGAGGACGAAGGAGGCGAAGAAGACGCCTTTGCGCCATCTCTTCAGCTGATAGCCGCGGATGACACCGAACAGGTTGAGGGCTACCACGATCACGGGGAGCAGGAACGACGCTCCGAAGACCAGGATGACCTTGAGCTCCAGGATCACGAAGTCGGTTATGTCCTGGTAGTTCATGACGTCCAGACCCTGCGGGGTGAGGCTGAGCATCACGGCGATGCCCTGGGGCCAGAGCCAGTAGCCCAACGCGCAGCCGCTGAGGAACAGCGGAATCCCGGCGCCGAAGAAGTACATGACGTATTTCTTCTCCTTGGCCAGCAGCCCGGGAGCCACGAAGGCCCAGATCTGGTAGAGCCACACGGGGATGGTGGTGATCAGCCCGGCGATGATCAACACGATAACGCCCAGGGTGAACGGTCCCGTCACGCCGTTGTTGGCCAGCTGTAGCTTCGCCTCGTCGTTGATCTCCTCGACACCCTGCTTGGCGACGGTGTAGGGATGCATGATGAACAACACGAGCGGGCGGTAGAAGAAAGCGGCTGCGATTGCGGCCAGCACCAGCGCCAAGGCTGAGATTGTCACCCGGTAGCGGATCTCCCGCAGGTGATCCCACAACGACATGCTGCCATCAGGAGACTCCGCCTTCGGTGGGCGCAACCAGGCGAACCGCCGAGGCTTCTCCTGTGTCTGGCTGGTCTTCTCGCTCAAAGGGTCAGTTCCCCAGCTTGGTCTCGCGCGTCTTCACGGCCTCCTCACGGGCCTTCAGCTCGGCTTCCCTGAGAGCTCGCTCACGCGCCTCCAGCTCACGCTGACGCCTGTCGAGATCAGAGGCATGCTCGTCGACAATCTCCGCTTCCACGACCTCTGGCTCCTCGGGTTTCTCGGACTTGTCGGGAACCTCGGCAGCCTTGACCTCCTCCTTGAACTCGCGGATGGAGCGTCCGACGCCCTTGCCCAGGCCTGCCAGCCGCGAGCCGCCGAAAAGCAGCAGCGCAAGGAGCAGAATGACGGCCAGTTCCATAACACCGATGTTTGGCATGTGAAGTTACCTCGTCTCCCCGGGGGATTCCCGGGCTCAAATGCTGTGAACTCTAGTTGGGTTGTCTGGGTGGCAGCTGAATGCGAGCCGTCAGCTCCCTCAACTCCGCGCGACGCCGGTCCAGATGCCTCACCTCATCCAAGACATCCGCCAGCTTGTGTCGCACCCCGTTGGCGAGCACAGCCAAAACTACCAGCCCGACCGCAGCCAGGCCTCCTGCGATGACAATCCACACCACGCACGCGATGCTACCCGCATGTGAGCCGATACCCCACAGCCAGACGAGTTCAGTCCGCGTAGGCCCTCAGCGCCGTCCGGGCCTGTTCCCCGGCCTCACGAACAATCTCATCATCATCAACCGCTGTCACGTCTTTCCCGAGCCGAAGCAGCAGGGCGATCAGCCAGCGACGGCTGCCGACCGGAAGCTCCACGCTCAGCCCACCGGGCACCTCCCGGACAGATGCGGTCGGATAGTACTCGGGCAACCAGGCGCCGCGAGACGTCACCGTCACCCTGACCTGACGATCGGTCGAGGCGAACCAGTCACGGGTGGCCTCATCCAGCCCCTCACGGGGCGGCGCAGTCTCAGCCAGGATCTCCGCGGCGCGGATCCGGTCCAGCCGGAAGCTGCGCCAGGCATCACGTCGCCGGCTCCAGGCATCCAGGTATGTCACACCGTCAACGACCCTCAGCCGGGCAGGCTCGACGTCGAGCGCGACCAGGCCGTCTGCGGCCTCATGCTCGATACGGGTCACACGCCCCTCATCGCAGGCCCTGCCCAGGAGACTGCGAACATGATCATCCCCCGCCACCAGCGTGACGTCTATGCCCGAGCTAGCCTGGCCGCAGGCCGCACGGAGCTTCTCCAGGGTGCTGGCGGCCGCCTCCGAGCCGAGTTCCTTGAGGGCGCCAAGTGCCACCATGAGGCTTGCGGCCTGCGCGACGCTGAGTCGCATGGGACGCGACAGGACGTCGGCATTGCTCAGGTAGATCTCCCCGTCCTCGCGGGCACATTCGATATCGACGTCGAACAGGTCATCGGTCAGGCCACCGGGGAGCCCGCAGAACTGGATGACCTCCAGGTCCGCCAGGATGCGCCGGGGCGTGGTCTCGAAGGCCGCAGCGGTCTCTGTGACAGAGGCCCCGGGGTTCCTGGTCAGGTAGGGCACCAGCTGGATCAGGCGCAGCAACTGCTCAGAGGACTTCATGCCGGCCACCTCTCAGCCACGCCCCGCAGGTGAGCAACGACGTCCCCCACGAACTCCCGGGGGGCCAGGGCCACCGCGTCCGGTCCGAGCGCGCAGACCTCGCCCACCAGCATCGGGGTCAGCGGCAGTTCATAGATCTCGAAGCCGGCAGGATCATCCGGCATCGCCTCGGCTGGCTTCCCGGTTCGCGCCAGGTCAAGTCCCCGACCCGCTCTGAGAGCGACCCGGGCTGAGGCTGCCTCATCCCCGAACCCGGTGGGGACTTCGTCGGGCGGGGTGAACGCCCCCGCCTCCCCTGTGAGCTGTGGCGGGGATGTCAGCCGGGTGAGTTTGAACCTCCGGGGTTCCTGCCGGTCGGGATCCATGCCGATCACATACCAATGGCCGCGGCGCTGCATGATCCGCCAGGGTTGCAGCCTGCGCGGTTCCCCGCGATATCCAAACCGCACCTCCCGGCGCACCCGCAGCGCCTCCCACCACAGGTCAAGGCCCTCAACCGCGCTCAGTTGCGGCTGGAGGGTCAGCAGCCGCTCCGGATCGGGGTCTGCTCCCGCCGCTCTGAGGGTTGCCAGAGCCCTTCTGGTGTCTCCCGCAGTCACGCTGTCCTGCCAGATGCGGGCTGCGGCGCCGAGGGCCGCCAGTTCGTCGGGGGTGAAGCTGATGGCGGGCAGTTCGAAAGCCGAGCGATCGATGCGGTATCCCATCTCGTGGCCATCCGGATCTGAGGTGCCTGTCTCGACCGGCACTCCGGCCTCCCGCAGCTCTTTCTTGTCCCGTTCGAAGGTCCGGCCAAAGGTGGAGTCGTCCAGCCCTCGGTAGCCCTCGATCACCTGGCGGATGCGGTCCCGGCTGACCCACCCGCGCGCGCTGAGCAGCATGATGAGCAGGTTGAGCAGCCTCTCTGACTTCCTAGCCGACATGTCTCCTCCTTGCCGCAGAAGGCTACCTCCTCACGGAACCATCAGAATGGGGGCATGACGACAGTCGACCGCTACGCGCCCTCACCCACCGCTGATCTGCATCTTGGCAATCTGCGGACGGCACTCGCGGGCTGGCTCCTGACACGCTCAGCGGGAGGCCAGTGGCGGCTGCGGCTCGAGAACCTTGACGAGGCCCGTGTCAGGGCCGCCGGCGGGGCGGCGGGAAGGCAGCTGGCAGATCTGGCTGAGCTGGGACTCACCTGGGATGGCGAGGTGGTCACCCAGTCTGAACGGCACGAGGCCTACCGGCAGGCTCTGGCGCAGCTCAGCCACCGCACCTACGAGTGCTTCTGCACCCGACGGGAGATCCAGAATGCCGCATCCGCCCCACATGCCGACGGACACCGGCCCTATCCCGGGACCTGTGCACGACTGTCCACGGCAGAGCGCGCTCGGCGGCGCCGAGAGCGGCCGGCGGCGATCCGCATCAGGGCGGAGGGAGCGAACTTCACCGTCACCGACAGGTTCGTCGGCGAGGTGACCGGCAAGGTGGATGACTTCGTCCTGGTGCGCGGCGACGGCACCCCCGCCTACAACTTCGCCGTAGTCGTCGACGACCTGTTCCAGGGAATCAGTCAGATCACCCGGGGCTCCGACCTGCTCAGCTCAGCCCCGAGGCAAGCCTGGCTGACGGCCCTGTTGGGGGGCCTCCCGGCCACCTATGCCCACATCGGTCTGGTCAGGAACCGTGACGGCGTCAGGCTTGCGAAACGCGATGGGGCGGTGACTCTGCATGATCTGCATTCCCGGGGATGGAGCACATCGCAGGTCCTCATGGAGTTGACCGCCTCCTTGGGCCTGGGCAGGCATGAGACGGCGGCAGGGGCCCTGGCTGACCTGCCAGAGCCCCTGCCCTGCTCTTTCCACGCCCCGGCCACCTGGGATGGCAGAGCGCTGACTGCAGCCTACTTGGGCTGCTGCGGCGGATCCTGAACGTCAACGATGTCGATGACGTAGACCAGGCCCTCGCCGTTCTCAAGACCGTTCTTGGGGTCACCATTGGGGAAGGATTCAGCGGCTGGGACCACCAGCATCACCCGTGACCCTGCGGTCTGTCCGGGGAGTCCGGTCTTCCAGCCCTGGATCAGCCCAGCCAAGGCACCCTGCTGTGGTTTCCAGGCGTCGTAGATGAGCTTTCCGGTCTTCGCGCCCCAAGCCCGGTATTTGACGCTGATGGTCGAGTCCTCGGCGATCGCCTTGCCTGGGCCCTTGATCAGGGGCTGGACCTTCAGGGTGTCCGCATTCAGACCATCGGGGACCGTCAGCTCGGGGCCGTTCTCCCCAGCTGTCACCGTGGGCAGGCCCTCCGCCGGTGTCACGGTCTCGCCCGTTGGTTCGGGGAACGAGGCCGACAGGATGTCGACGACGAAGATCAGGGAGTCGCCTGCCTGGATGCCGGCGTTGGAGTTGCCTTGGGCATAGCCGTCCTCACCGGTCATGCCGATCAGGACCCGAGAGCCAACCTTCTGGCCGACCAGCCCCTTCTGAAAGCCGGGAATCGTGTTGGCAAGGCCAAACGAAGCAGGGGTCCCCTTGCCATAGGAGGAGTCGAAGGCATCTCCAGTGCGGCCATTCACCCCAACGTAGTTGATGGTGACATTGGCGTCCTCTCCCACGGTCTGCTCACTCGTCGGCGGCCGCAGCACCTGCGTCTGAGTGGAGGCGACTCTCCAGGGCGCCGGCACCGAGACCTCCGGCGTGTCCGTGTCGGTCACGGAGATGGCGCTCAGGTCGGTTGCGGGCTCTCCCTCCGGTAGCGGGGCAGCCGACGACTCACCCGGCGAGGGGCTGGTGGAGGAGGTAGAGGAATCGCCAGGGGTCGGGGCCGAGGGCTCCGGGGTCGCCTCACTCTCAGCGGAGCCGCAGGCTGTCAGGGCCAGCACTGCGGCAACGGCCGTCGCCAGCGCGACCCGGGTTCGGGGCATCACATCACTCAAACGCACCCAGCAGATGCTACCCCAACCTTGAACCTTGGTTACATGCCCACGAGATCGAGCAGGGCCCCCAGCTCCTCACGTGTCAGCTCGCGTGCGGTGCCCACCTTCAGCTGCCCCAGCCGGACGGGGCCAATTCCGGTGCGGGCCAGGCGATTGACGGGGTGGCCGACAGAGTCCATCATGCGCCGCACAATCCGGTTGCGCCCCTCATGGAGGGTCACGGTGAGCATGGACTGCGAGTCGGTCGCGGCGACCAGCCTCACCCGGTCTGGTGTAACGGGTCCGTCATCAAGCCGCAGTCCCTTCTCCAGCCTGCGAATGGTCCTCGGATCCACCCTGCCCGCAACCTCAGCCAGGTAGGTCTTCGGAACCTCATAGCTGGGATGGGCGAGCCGGTGGGCGAACTCTCCGTCATTGGTCAGCAGGATCAGGCCCTCCGTGTCGGTGTCGAGACGACCGACGTGAAACAGGCGCTGCGACTTGCGGGGCAAGAACTCTGACAGGCTGCGACGCCCCTCGGGATCCTCCATGGTGGACACCACCCCACGGGGTTTGTTCAACACCAGGTACTGGTGATGCCGCGGCGGGGGGATGCGGGAGCCATCCACCCGGATGGTGTCGCGCTCCGGATCGACGCGCCGCCCCTGCTCGACAACGACCTTCCCGTTGACCTCGACGCGCCCCTCGGCGATGAGGATCTCGCTGGCGCGGCGTGAGGCGACGCCCGCCGAAGCCAGCACCTTCTGCAGACGGATGCCCTCCGGCTCAGTCATGTTGCTCCTCAATTCCCGATGTGGTGCGAAGTTCAGCCTCCAAGGCTACGGCGTCGGGCAGCAGGGGCGCCAAGTCCGGCAGTTCGTCAAGCGAGTCAAGACCGAGCTTCTGCAGGAACAGCGGTGTCGTGGCGAAGGTCGTGGCGCCACCGGGCTCCTCCCCAGCCTCCGTGATCAGCCCACGCGTCAGCAGCGTCCGCACCACCCCATCGACGTTGACTCCACGCACCCCGGCGATTCTGCCCCTGGTGACAGGCTGCAGGTAAGCGATGACAGCGAGGGTCTCAAGAGCCGCCTGGCTGATCCGCGCTCTGGCCTCCGCCACAACAGCCGCCTCCAGGAACTCGGCCAGGTCGGGGGCGGTCGCCAGGCGCCACCCTCCGGCCACCCGACGCAGCTCGAAACCACGTTCCGTGTCGTGATAGAACCGGGCCAGCCCTTCCAGCTCGGCTGTGACATCGGCCTCAGGAAGTTCGAGGGCAACCGCCAGGCCTGCCGTCGTCACTGGCTCAGTGGCCATGAGCAGCATGGCCTCAATCGCTCTGGATGCGCTCACCTGTCCTCCTGAAAGTCATACTCGTCGACGTCCAGCTCCGTCACCTCGCCGCCCGACCAGCGGATGCTGAGCTCCGTCAAGGGGCTGGCCTGCTCGAAGCTGACCTGCCCAGCGCGGAAAAGCTCCAGGACCGCCAGGAAGCGGACAACCGTCGTCAGCCGGTCACAGCCCGCCACGAGCGCCCGGAAGGTCGTCTGCTCCTCCCGGCTGAGCCTCTCGGCCACGAGAGCGGTCTGCTCCACGACGCTGACAACGCTGCCGTGCAAGTGGGTGAGCTGCACCACGGGCGCCGGCTTCGGGGTCAGAGCCAGCGCCGCAAGCCGGGCCAGGTCTCCGGCTTCCACAGGCAGTTCCACCTCGGGCAGCACGTTGCGGAACTGCTCCTCCAGGCCTCCAGGCCGCCAGTGGCGACGGTCTGCGACGGCGATGGAGTCGGCCATCCACGCAGCCAACTGTTTGAAGGCCCGGTATTGCAGCAGACGGGCGAACAACAGGTCACGTGCCTCCAGCGCGGCAAGATCCTCCGGCTCCGTGACTTCGCCCCCTGGGAGCAGCCGTGCGGCCTTGAGGTCCAGCAGCGTCGCCGCAACCACGAGGAAGGAGCTGGTCTGTTCCAGGCCAATGGAGTCCCCAATGGCGCGCACATGGGCTATGAACTCGTCCGTGACCTGGCTGAGAGCCACCTGGGTGACATCCATCTCACGGCGGGAGATGAGCTGCAGCAGCAGATCGAAGGGCCCGTCGAAATTGGACAGGTGGACATCGAAGCCGGGGGTGGTCTCCGGCCGTTCCTCGGTCCGGGGCCGCCCCCGACGACTCACGACTGCGTCAGCTCCGCCACCACCGCGGAGTCTGCGCCGTTCTCGGCAAGGTCGTGGATGGCCAGAGCGACGGCGGTACGCACCAGCCGTCCACGATCCAGGTTGATGCCGTGGCGGCGTTTCAGTTCAAGCGTGGCGTCCTCCAAGGCAAACAGTTCCTCTGAGGAGAAGTAGACGGTGATCTTCTGATCGTGTTTGACGCGGCCGCTGGCGGCAGGTCTCCCGGACCGGGAGGCCTGCCGAGCCGACGTGGGCTCTGGCTGTGGCTCGGGGGTGGGCTTGGGCGGCGGTGCAGCCTCTGGCTCGGGGGTGGCCGGTGACTGCGTCGGGCGGAACAGCTCGCTGGCTCCGGGCAGGGTTGCTCTCCTGCCCGCTCTGCTCGTTTTGGCGGGTTTGCTCACTGACACTTCAGCAGCACCTCTCGAGCCAGCATCCGATAGGCGTCCGCTCCGGGGGAGGCAGAGGCGTAGGTGGTGATGGGCTCCCCAGCCACCGTGGTCTCCGGGAATTTCACGGTCCGCCTGATGACGGTGTGGAAAACCTGGTCACCGAAGGCCTGGACCACCCGTTCCAGCACCTCACGTGAGTGCAGGGTCCGACCGTCGTACATGGTGCCGAGGATTCCCATGATCTTCAGGTCCGGGTTCAGGCGATCCGCGACCTTCGAGATGGTGTCGGTCAGCAGGGCGATGCCGCGCAGCGCGAAGAACTCGCATTCGAGAGGCATGATCACGTAGTCACTCGCGGTCAGGGCGTTGATGGTGAGCAGTCCGAGGCTGGGGGCGCAGTCGACGAGGATGAAGTCATAGTCGGAGCGGAGGGGCCGCAGGATCCGGGTGAGGGTCTGCTCTCTGGCCACCTCGCTGACCAGCTGCACCTCGGCCGCCGACAGGTCGATGTTGCTCGGCAGGATGTCCAGACTCTCCACGGAGGTGGGCTGGATCACCTCACCGGCCGTGTACTCCCGGGACAGCAGCAGGTTGTAGACACTGCGCTCCAGAGTGTGGGGGTTCACCCCTAGCCCCACGGACAACGAACCCTGCGGGTCGAAGTCGACCAAGAGGATCTTGTAGCCGAGTTCGACGAGCGCGGCTCCCAGGTTGATGGTTGTGGTGGTCTTGCCCACCCCTCCCTTCTGGTTGCACATCGCGATGATCGTGGCCCGCATGTCACGACCGGGGGCGGGAGGCTCTGGCGGGAGCAGTTTCGGCATAGGCCGTCCAGTCGGTCCCAGGTCCTCCACAAGGGTGGACTCACTGGGTGCGTCGGGCACCTTGAACAGTTGGTCTCCCACTTCGCCTCCTGGCAATTGTCGATAAGTCCATTCTAGTGTTGCGTGTCGCGAATTTCGTCAAAGACAGACGGTTTCACCAAGGGCGTGTCTGCGCCACCCGACTACCTGGCGCGGGGGTGGGCCTCCAGGTACACCTCGCGCAGATGATCGACGGTCACCAGGGTGTAGATCTGCGTGGTGGCCACAGAGGAGTGCCCAAGCAGTTCCTGCACCACCCGAACGTCGGCACCGCCCTCCAGAAGATGGGTGGCGTAGCTGTGGCGAAGTGAGTGCGGCGACACCTCGGTCGTGATTCCCGCTGCCTGGGCGGCACGTGCGACCACCGCCCACGCGGAGTTCCGTGAGAGCCTCCTGCCCAGTGTGTTCAGCAGCAGGGCTCCCCCGCCCTCACCTTTGAGGGCGAGACCGGGTCGCGACCGCACCAGGTAGGCGTCCACAGCCTCCCGCGCGAAATCGCCGAGGGGTACCACACGCTCCTTGCCTCCCTTGCCCCGCAGCCGCAGCCCGAGCCCGGGATCGGTCACGGCTGGCAGCACATCATCGACATCCAGCCCGGTGACCTCGGAGATTCTGGCTCCCGTGCCGTAGAGCAGCTCCAGCAGTGCGGCATCACGCAGCCCGATGGGGTTCTCCCGGTCAGGAACTTCCATCACAGCGGTGACCTCGGCGACACTGAGGGCCTTCGGCAGCCTCTGGTCGATCCTCGGCGGGGTGATGTCCTCCGCCGGGTTCTCGCGGGTGAGTCCCTCCTCGTGGGCGAAGGAGTGGAGGTTCCGTATGCTGACGACCTGGCGAGCCACGGACGAGGCTTTCAGGCGCGTCGACATCTCCCGCACGTATTCGCTGACCTCGACGGGAGTCACCTCAGCCAGGTCTGTCACGTCGCGTTCAGCCAGGAAGCCCAGATAGCGTTCGAGGTCGCGGTGGTAGGCGGCGACGGTATTGGGCCGCAGGCCCCGCTCCACTCGGATATGCGCCAGGTACTGCCGGAGGGCTGTCTCAGCGGGATTCATTCAGGCGGGCGTTGCGAATCGGCCAGGGCGCGTCGGCTGGGCGCAGCCGGTCAAGACGTCCCGAAAGCCGGGCGGTCTCGAAGGCCAGCATTCCGGAGACCAGGGTTGGGGACTGGCATTGCCCCGCCAGCACCGCCTCCACCAGGTCTGCCCGTCCTGCCCATTCGAAGCTCATGTGCGCCTCCTCTCCCTCCAGGACGAACCCGTCGGGGCGAAGTGTCCGCCGCGGCTCCCGCGCCAGGAAAATCCGGAGCGACTCCTCACAGGCTCCTGGGGTGGTGACCAGGTCGATCAGCACATCCCAGCGGCTGGCAGCCAACTCAGCCTCTTCCGCCAGCTCCCGCTGCGCGGCAGCCAGATAGTCCTCTCCCTCCAGGTCGAGCAGACCGGCGGGGATCTCCACCAGCTCCTGGCGGACGGGGTGCCGGTACTGGCGCACCACCGCGACGGCATCGCGTTGCTCATCCCAACAGACGACCGCCACCGCACCGGGATGCGTCAGAAACTGCCGGTTGATGGTCTCCCCCGAGGGGGTGACGACGGCTTCATCAACGAAGGAGTACACACGTCCGCTGCCCAGCAGGGCACGGTCCGCCACCTTCCACGACACCGGTCGGTCCCACCCCATCAGTTTCTCCTCCGCTGCGCTTGACGACATCTTCGTGTCTCAAGGATGCACTGTGGGCAGCGGGTTCGCGAATCCTCCGGTCTTCGGCAGCCTCGGCCGGATGGCTCGGGGGGCGCGTATCCGCTCAGGGGCTGGGGCTCTTCTGAGCACAGTCAGCGCATGCCTCCTGGCGGTCTCCTCATAGTTCCCAGCGGGCCGGAGCAGGGTGTCGGCTGGCTGGGGCAGGCTGTCAGCGGATCGTGGGACGACAGGATCGGCGCTGGGGAGTGTGGGGGCACCTGGCTTGGGTTTGTCACCGATCAGGAACCTGATCAGGGTCCGCTGCCCGTTTCCGGCCCGCACCGTCAGGTGATGCAAGCCGGCGGGGGCATCTCTCGGGATCTGAGCCTGGATTCTGGCCTTGCCCGCAGCGTCCGTTGTCCCCCTGCCGATCAGCTTCGGGGTGGAGCGCATGTGGACTTCGAAGGCCTGGCCGGGAGCGAAACCATCGACCGAGACGTCGATGACCTCTCCTGGATGGAATAGGCTTCCACCGCCCGCGCCCCTCGCTGTGACAGTGGGGCTGGTCGGCTGAGCGGCGTCAACTGTGATCCAGGTGCTGACTGCGTTGCCGTCCGGATAGATGCAGGTGGCCTCAATGTCTTTGGCTCCAGAGACCTGGTAGATGTGCTCGAATCCGTCATCGGTGACTGGAAGCTCCATCTTCTCCTCTGCTTCCAACACAGGTGGCGCCTCGGAGGAAGGTGGTACTGCGGAGTCCTCTGATGTGGTTTCCTGTGGCAATGCTCTGGGCGCCAGAGCAGGTTCTCCGACGCGGAGCACCGCCTTGACCGCCCCTGCTCCACAGGTGCCGCCAATCCACGCGGGAGCCTGCCCATCAGCGCCGGACGGCCCAACAGCATAGACGTGCGCGGTCACGGAGGGCTCTGCTCCGACGGCCGGAATCGCACAACATCCGATGCCAACCGCCACGACAGCAGCGCTCGCCAGAACACGCTTTCCCACGTCCCCGTCCCTCTCAAGTGTCAATCTTCAGCGGGAACGCTAGCCGAAAGCGAGTGGTTACGCCAAAAATTCAGCCCTCAAAAGTCAGTTCTCCGGCGTGGCGGATTGCTTTGCTGTCCCATTCCCTCCTCAGCCGCGGCAGGGATTGGGGGTCCACCGCCGCGGTCAGCGCAGTGAGAACCGTGGTGTCGAATCCCCTGGCTGCGGCATCCCGGGCAGTGGCGTCGACGCAGTAGTCGGCTGCCAGTCCGCACACGTCGACAGCGGTGATGCCCTGCCCCCTCAGGTATTCCCCGAGTTCCTGGCCGGTTTCCTCGCAGATCCCCTCAAACCCCGAGTAGGCGGCGTCATATCGTCCCTTCAGGAACACCGCATCCCAGTCCTGATGCGACAGCGCGGGATGCTGCTCTGCACCGGGGGTGCCGGCGACGCAGTGGCGTGGCCAGGTGTCCTGGTAGTCAGGGTCGTCGCTGAAATGGGCTCCGGGATCAATGTGGTGGTCTCGGGTGGCGACCACCAGCGTGTAGTCATGCTCTTCACGCAGCAGCCGGGCGATTCTCTCCGCCACTGCGGACCCACCGACCACAGCCAGGGCCCCGCCCTCGCAGAAGTCATTCTGGACGTCGACGACGAGCAGTGCACGTGACATGCCACTCATCCTATCGAGCGCTTCCAAGGCTCAGCAACTCCTCAGCATGGCTCAGGCCGGCTGCGGAATCCTCGTTGCCGCCCATCATCCTGGCGAGTTCGGCTGCGCGCTCTCCCGCATCCAGGAGGCGGACGTCGGAGGTGGTGACGTGACCGTCGCTGGATTTCGCGATCACCAGATGGTTGTCGGCGAAGGCCGCGACCTGGGCCAGGTGGGTGACGACGATGACCTGGCAGGTGGCGGCCAGGCGTTTCAGCCGCCTTCCGATCTCCAGGCCGACAGCGCCACCGACCCCCGCATCCACCTCATCAAACACAAAGGTGTGTCCCTCGGAGTGGCCCGCCAGAATAACCTCCAGGGCAAGGCGGACGCGGGACAGCTCACCTCCAGAGGCCACCTTTCCGAGAGGGCCTGGCGCAGAGCCCGGATTGGCAGTGAACATCAGCTCCACGCGATCAGCGCCATGCGGGCCACGGGCTGCGTCCGTGACGGTGAACTCCAGGCGCGCATGGGGCATGGCCAGGGCCTTGAGCTCCGCGGAGGCCAGCTCGGCCAGCTGGGCCGCCGCCTCACGCCGGGTTCTCGTGATCTCAGAGGCGGCTGCGTCGAGACGCACATCCAGCTCCCGTTGCCGATCCCTCAACTGGAGGATGCGGTCATCAGCACCGTCGAGTTCACTCAGCCGCTCGGCGGCCTCACGAGCCCAGGTGAGGACCTCGTCCACGGTGTCACCGTACTTTCGGGTCAAAGCCGCCAGCTCTCCGCGCCGGTCGGCGACGGCGGCCAGCCGCAGCGGATCCGCCACGAGATCCGTGGCGTGACTGGCGACGTCCTGCGCCAGGTCCATCAGCACATAGTTCGCCTCATCGACCTGTCGCGCCAGCTCCGCCGCGGTGGGGTCCCGCTCGGCCAGGGCCTCCAGGTTCCGCCGGGCGACGCCGAGCAGTCCGAGGACGCTGGGCGCATCGAAGTCTTCCTCACCGCCGCTCAACGCCTCCTGTGCCTGCACCGCCAGGGCCTTCAGCTCGTCGGCGTCGGTGAGTCGTCGGGCCTCGGCTGTGAGAGCCTCATCCTCACCAGGCTGCGGGTCGACGGCTGCGATCTCGTCAAGCCCGAACCGCAGCACATCGATCTCTCTGGCGCGGCTGAGGGCCTCGGCCTCCAAACCAGCGAGGTCCTCAGACACCCGGCGGTATTCCGCATAGTCGCGGCGGTAGTCCGCCAGCTGCTCCGGTGCCGCAAAGGAGTCGAGGATCTCTCGTTGCCGCTCCGGGGTGGAAAGCCGGATCTGCTCCGACTGCCCATGGATGGTGGCAAGCTCTGCCAGCAGATTCGCCGCAGCGGACACCGGTACCTGAGCGCCGCCGATCAGCGCCCGGGAACGCCCCTGTGCGGAGATCTGCCGCAGCGTCACAAGCTCGACGTCGTCGTCGAGGTCTCCTCCCAGCCCCTGGACGGCCTCAGCGATGGCGGACGGCACCTCCCAGCGTCCCTGGACCCGGGCCCTGTCCTGCCCGACCCGCACCAGGGAGGCATCCGCCCGACTTCCGAGCAGCAGCCCCAGACCAGCGACGATCATGGTCTTGCCCGCCCCAGTCTCACCGGTCAGCGCGGTCAGACCGGGACCGAGCGGCAAGGTCGCCTCGGCGACGACACCCAGACAGCTCAGGCGCAGCTCAGTCAGCATTTCTTCTCCGGGTTCCGGCGCCAGCCGTTGATCGGCAGCTTGAACTTCCGAACGAGCCGGGTGGTGAAGGGCTGTTCCGCCAGGCGGACGATGTTGAGGGGGCGAGGGCTGGCTCTGACCTCCATCCGCTGCTCGGGCTGCACCTCAAAGCTGCGCCGCCCATCGCACCAGATGATGGCCCCGTTTCCGGGAGAGACCAGTTCCAGGGCAACATCCGAGCTGGGGGCAAGCACCATGGGCCGATTGAACAGCGCATGCGCGGACAAAGGCACCACGAGCATCGCCTGCACCTCGGGCCAGACAACCGGCCCACCTGCGGAGAAGGCGTATGCGGTGGAACCGGTCGGGGTTGCCACGAGCACACCGTCACAGCCCCATTTCGAGAGGGGCCGGCCATCCACCTGCAGGAAGACATTGAGCATCTTCTCCCGCATCAGCTTCTCCAAAGACACCTCGTTGACGGCGAATGAGGACCATGCCACCTCCCCCGAGGTCTCCACGACGCTGACGCTCAGGACGAGCCGCTTCTCAGTCTGATAGCGCCGCTCGATGACGGCCTGGGGCAACGCGCTCAGGTCGGAGGTCTCCAACTCGGCCAGGAAACCGACATGACCGAGATTCACCCCGAGCAATGGAACATCCAGGGAGTGAGCCCACTCAGCTGCACGCAGCACCGTGCCGTCGCCACCGAACACGACAGCGAGTTCGGCGGGCTGCCCATCGGTGGGGCTCAGGTCTGATCCCGGTACCTGCTCGGCAAGACGATCCACGTCATCGGCAAAGGTCAGGAAACGGAAGCCGGGCATCTGCCGCATGAACGCACATGCCGCCCCCAGCGCCTCGGGTCGCTCCGGGTGCAGGAGCACTGCGACAGTTCTGGTATCCACAAGGTCCAAGGGTAATCAGGAGCCGGAATCGGCACACAATCGGATGAAGAACTCCTGATTTCCCATTGAGCCGGGCAGATGGCTGGGTGCGCGCCAGTCGCATCGCCAACCGAGGGCCTGCGCATCTGCGACGACGGCATCCACTGCTGCTCGCCGCAGTCCAGCCTCGCGCACCACTCCACCCGCGCCGACCCGTTCGCGGCCAACCTCGAACTGCGGTTTGACCAGCAGGAGCGCCTGCCCACGGGGAGTCAGGACCGCCAGCAACGGTGCCAGCAGCAGCCGCAGCGAGATGAAGGAGACATCACCGACGATGAAATCCACGGGTTGGTCTTCAAGGTCCGAGATCTTCAGATGCCGCAGGTTGAGGCCCTCACGCACAACCACCCGGGGATCGCCACGCAGGGACTCCACGAGTTGGCCGTGCCCGACGTCGACGGCATACACGCGCGCCGCCCCCTGATGCAGCGCCACCTGGGTGAAGCCACCGGTCGAAGCTCCCGCGTCCAGCACACGCCCCCACAGCACGGTCCCCGAATCGGCGAGGGCGCCAAGCAGCTTGTGGGATGCGCGGGATACCCACGGTTCGGTCTCAGCGGTGATGAGATCCTCGTCGCTGACCTGCCTGGAGGCTTTGGTGCTCGTCTCACCAGCCACCCGGACTCGCCCATCGGCGATGAGCTGAGCCGCCTGGCTGCGGGAGCGAGCCAGGCTGCGGATGACCAGGGCCTGATCCAGCCTCACGGAGAAGGCTCCGTGGCGACCTCCGCGAAAGCCTGCGGATTGAGTGCCGTCGCCAGTTGTTGCTGTGCGGCCTCCAGCCGCGCCAAGGCATCCGCGACGGGTAGCTCATCCAGCTGATCGAGATCGGCCATGGCGTCGATCACCGCCTGGCGACGCTGCACGTCGGCAGGGGCCGTGGACCGTGGTGTCGGGGTGGTCATCGCACTTGATCGAGATGTTCCAGCAGGTCATCGACTTCGGCCTCGCGTCGCCATCTGGCGTGCAGCGCACACCACAGCACGTCGAGCTGGCCCTCCACGTCCCGGGGCAAATCCTCGGTCCTCGCGACGCCGTCTGTGATCCACACCTCGTGCAGGCCGCAACGGTACCCGCCGGGGATCTCCTCCAGGCGACGGGCGGGGGTTAGCAGGGCATTGAGCCCCGCCCCGATGTGGGTTGGCCGTCCAGTGGGCTCGGCTGCCGCCAGATCATGTTTTCCATGCGCCCCGGTGAAGACGAACAGCGAGTCCATACCCACGTTCCCGGCACCCACGATGTCGGTGTCGATCCGATCGCCGACGAAGATGGGGCGTTTCGCCCCAAGCCTCAGAACAGTCTCGTCGAGCAGAGGCCGGTACGGTTTGCCGGCCATCCTGGGCCGGAAACCCGCGCAAGCGGCGATCAAGTCAACCTGTGCACCACAGCCCGGCAGGATTCCCCGCTCCGTGGGTCGGGTCTGGTCTGGGTTGGTGGCATACCAGGGAACGCCCCGCTGAACGGCGATGGAACCCAGCTCCAGCAGGCCCCAGGGCAGATCAGGATGATAGCCCTGCACAACGGCGTCAGGCTCCTCCTCCAGCGTGGTCACCGGAACGAAGCCGCCTTCCCGCAGCTGCGCGGCGAGGGCCTCCGTGCCGACAGCCAGGATCCGCGCCCCGGCGGGGAGCTCTGCCTGCAGCATGCGCACAGTCGCCTGGGTGGAGTTCACAACATCGGCGTCAGCGGCGGGGATGCCGAGTTCCCTCAGGTGCGCGGCAACCGCTCCCGGGGTTCTGGCGGCGTTGTTGGTGACATAGCCCAGGCGGATGCCGCGTTCCCGGAGCGTCGCAATGGCCTCCGTGACACCGTCGATGGCATTCGGCCCCAGGTAGATGACGCCATCAAGGTCGAACAACGCGGCATCGTAACCGGCCACGAGTGGTGTCATTCCTGTTCTCCGTCGATCTCCGTGAGGATCTCGGATATCTCCTGCTCAGGGCTGATCAGCTCAATCACCTCAGTTCTGGTTGCGTCTTCGCGCTCCTCAGGCGTCTCGGCGTTCGCCGTCGGGGCCGTGGCCGTCTCCGCAGCCTCCTCCCCGGTGATCTCCTTCGTGGCCTCAGCCTCGTTCTCCGTCGGGGCATCGGGGTCTTCGGGTTCTAGATCGAAGTCTTCCGGCAAGATCACTCCGTCCAGGCGGGCGATGCGGTCTGCGGCATCAAGGCGCACGTCCTTGTCCAGGCGGGCAGCAGAGTCAAACCACTCACGGGCGGCATCCAGCTGTCCCTCAGCCTCCAGCAGATCCGCGTAGGCATAATGCAGCCTGGCCTGGCTCTGGCGAGGACCGATTCTGTGCGAGATGGCGGATTTCAGGAGCCGGAGTGCCTCGCCCTGTTGACCTAGATCCACGCGGATTCCGGCCTCCACCAGAAGGCACTCGATGCGCAGCCCAAGGTTCTTCGTCCTGGAGTCCAGCGTAGCCAGCAGGTCCAGCGCCTCACGGTGGCGGCCCAGCGCCCGTTCGCAGTCCGCGAGGACCGGCAGCAGCTCATCGCCACCGCTCATCCGGCGGATGGCACGGAATTCCCGCAGTGCGATGTCGTAGTGACCCGCCGCGTAAGCAGCCTCAGCTGTGGCTTCACGCACCACGGGCAGCCGACCGGCACGACGACGGGCAGCTTCCGCGTGGCGGTAGGCCAGCTCGGGGTCAGTCTCAAGCAGCTGCCCAGCGGCCAGAATGTGCGCGCCCACGGTGTCGGCTAGATCCTTCGGCACGCCCTTGAGCTCAGCACGGACCCCAAGGGGCAGAAGAGACTCCTGATAGCCCTCCTTGGGAATCGGTGGCTCATCCTTCGCCGGGGTGGTCCCGGGCTTGGGCCCCTTCAGCGGGCCGCGTGGCGCTCCTCGATCACCATGCCTGTCACGCCCCTGGTCCTTAGAATCTCTGGGGGCGTCGCCGTCGCGGAGCCGACGCTCCGACCGCGCAGCCCCCCCATCCGCACGGCGGAAGCTCCTGCGGGAATCCTTACGCCACCGCTGATCGCTGCGCTGGCCACTGTCGTAGTCGTGTTCCGAGCGAGGCGCGCGTTCGCCGTCACCTCGTCGCTCTCCCTGGGGGGAAGCGTTGCGATGTCTACCGGGGTGCTGCTCGCCACGCTGATTCCAGCGGCGTTTACGGTCGCCGTATTGCCGCCGGTCTCCTCCAGAGCGTCGTCGGTCTTCCCCTTCCCGCGGATCTTCGCCGCCCTTACGACGGCGAAAGCCTTGGCGTTCGTCGCCATCTTCAGCTGATCGGGGCTTCTGGCTGCCTCGGCTCCATCCTCCACGGGGTTTATTGTTGTGTCTGCCTTTGGCATCACGGGAACCCGAACCTCGATGTCCACGCTCACCACGGCCGGGGTTTCCCCGACCCTGGCCCCCACGCCCACCGCCGCCAGCCGCGTTTCCCTGATCAGCCATGAAAGCAATTCAAGCAAAACCCGGCCCCAAGACCAACTCCTACACGGCAAGCCCCCTCTCTCAGTTGGGTTGTGGTGGTGGGGGAGCCCCACCCCACACATCCCGCCCGAAACCACCCCACACACCCCGGCAAGGAAACAGAAACACAACAAAAAACAAAGAGGTTGCGGGGAAACCCAGACTCTACTGGATTTCCCCGCAACCTCTTCAGGGTTTGGTGTTCGGCGGTGTCCTACTCTCCCACACACTCGCGTGTGCAGTACCATCGGCGCTGGAAGGCTTAACTACCGGGTTCGGGATGGGACCGGGTGTTTCCCTTCCGCTATGACCACCGACACAACACTCTATACAACTTTACCTTTCACCCCGCAGCTGCAACAACAAGCCGGAGGGGGGGTTGGCATCACCACCCCCACGAAGAGGGGGGTGGTGGCGGGTGTGTCCTGAGACACTCCATAGTGGATGCAAGCACACAAAAAATCTTGTGTTCATAAACAATGATGTTTTGATGCGGCAAGCCCTCGGCCTATTAGTATCGGTCAGCTCCACACATTACTGTGCTTCCACATCCGACCTATCAACCCCATCGTCTATAGGGGGCCTTACCAGACTCACTCTGCGGGAGCCCTCATCTTGAAGCGTGCTTCCCGCTTAGATGCTTTCAGCGGTTATCACTTCCCAACGTAGCCAACCAGCCGTGCTCCTGGCGGAACAACTGGCACACCAGAGGTTGGTCCGTCCCGGTCCTCTCGTACTAAGGACAGCCCTTCTCAAGACTCCTACGCGCGCAGCGGATAGGGACCGAACTGTCTCACGACGTTCTAAACCCAGCTCGCGTGCCGCTTTAATGGGCG
>ERZ773077.218-NODE-218-length-43237-cov-28.546825_pt1 | contig 43237 bp, 31 predicted proteins | sample MGYA00580612_ERZ773077 | MGnify/ENA primary metagenome ERZ773077 (study PRJEB29015, sample SAMEA2737971) | human oral metagenome | biome: human oral; feature: human-associated habitat; material: dental | place: China | collected 2021 ...
CCACGGAGCTGTCTCCCCTTGACTCCCAGCTGCTGCAAGGGACAGTCTGGACTCAAGGCAAGCAAGGGTAAGGTGACCACCGAGTTCGCCCTCTCGCTCAAGGGGAGCAATCCTCTGCTGCAGCTGCAGGGCGGGTCACAGGTCTCGGGATTCGGTACGGGCGCGCTACGTGCCCGCTACTTCCTGCAGGATCAGCTAGCACTACGTGGTAGCCTAGGCCTCGGTATCACGAGTGAGGAGGTGAACTCTCAGAAGGTGAGCAGTACGCTCTTCGACCTCGGCCTTGGTATCGAGAAGCACTTCGGTGGCACACGCCGCCTATCCCCCTATGTAGGTGCCGACCTCAAGCTCTCGCTGCTGAACGCTGATACGAATGGCAGCGGCATCCATACGAATCAGCGCGACGGGCATGCCGTCGGGCTGAACCTCCTGCTCGGGGCAGACTACTATGTCCTGCCTAAGATCTACGTCGGGGCAGAGGCTGGCCTCGGGCTGCACGTGGGGAGCATCGAGGCCGGAGGCCAGAAGGCTAGCTTCACCAACGTAGCTACCGGCATGCTCGGTGGCGTGCGCATCGGCTTCGTCTTCTAGAGGGGACTAGCTGCCGTCCTCTACGGAGCATAAGTACAAGGGGGCGCTCTCCAGCTGGAGAGCGCCCCCTTGATGCTTGTATGAGCTTAGCTGGCGACTAGGCTTCCTCGGCCTCTTCGTCGAGGAGCTGCTGGCTGTAGCCTACCAGGTGACGGAGGTTGTTGAGCAGCTCGTTGGTCTCGATGAGGAGGTTCAGGTAGACGAGAGAGGCGCGCAGATCCTCGCGGGCGATCTTGTGGGTACGCTTCATCTGCGTCTTGCGCATGTCCTTGACGATGTTGCGCAGCTCCTTCCCCATGTTCTTAGCCTTCTTGGCATCCTCCATACGCTCGCTGGCGATGAGCTGATGCACCTGAGCGATGTAGTCAACGACGCGGTCGCGGATGGGCTCGAACTCCTCACGGTAGGGCGCAGGGATGGGGTTGAAGTTGTTATCCACGTGCTCGAAGCCGACCTCCGCCGCGCGCTCGAGAGCGTAGATCATCTGCAGGCAGGTATTGGCCCCGAGGTGGAACCACATGTTGCGCTCCAGTACATCCTCGTCGGAGGCCATACGGCGCAGCCCGATGGTCTCCTTGCGGCGCATGGTCTTGAAGGCACGCTTGTGGTTCTCTAGGTGCTGGCGCAGCTTGCGCAGTGTTTTGAGGTCCTCGTGGAAGATGCCATTCGTGAGGGCAAGGTAGTCGGCACTGACACGGTCGAGGAGCGTCGTCTGGTTGAGGCGCACATGCTCGGAGAGGAGCGTCCACATACGCTCGGGCGTCTCGGCATTGAGGATAGCGACGAAGAGCTCATCGTCACCATCGTCCTTCTTGCGCTTGAGTAGGTGCGAGTTGAAGAGTAGGAAGAGAGCCACCCCGATCAGCACCACCATAGCGGGGAAGCCTCCGTAGCGCATGATCGTGGCGATGACCATGGCGATGATGAAGGCGGCGCCAGCGGTGACGAACCAGCCCCCGATGACACTCATCACCCCGGTAAGGCGCCCCACAGCACTCTCACGTCCCCAGGCACGGTCAGCGAGCGAGGAACCCATGGCGACCATGAAGGTGACGTAGGTCGTCGAGAGGGGGAGCTTCAGCGAAGTGCCGACGGCGATCAAGAGCCCCGAGAGGACGAGGTTGACCGAGGCACGTACGAGGTCGAAGGCCGCACCCTGCTCGAGGGTCAGCTCCTGCTTGTTGAAGCGCGAGTCGATCCACAGGTGTACGCGGCTGGGTATGGCATGCTCGAGGAAGTTGCCGATACCGCTGCTCGTGCGTACGAGGCCACGGGCGATGCGGGAGGAGCCGAAGGTCTCCTCACCGTCGTCCTGACGGGAGAGGTTGACCGAGGTCTTGATGACATTCTGCGCACTCTTGGAGAAGAAGAGGGCCAGCGTCATGATGATGCCCGATCCGAGGAGGAAGATGTAGGGGGTCTTGGCAGGGAGGTTGTTGGCCGCCATGAGGTAGCTGTCGTAGGCTCCGTTACCATTGGCCACGTAGTCCTGATAGGCCGAGAGCCCCGAGAGGGGTACCCCGATGAAGTTCACCAGGTCATTCCCCGCGAAGGCAAGGGAGAGGGCCAGCGTACCCGCCAGGACGATGATCTTGAGGATATTGATGCCGCACCAGTGCAGGACCTGCATCAAGACGATGCTCACGGCGAGGCAGTAGCAGACGAGCTCGCCCGTGTGGGTATTGACCCAGTCCTTGTAGGCGAAGGTCGACTCCTGCAGCCCCTTGATGAGCATGAAGTAGACGATGGAGGTCAGGGCTATACCACCGAAGATCCCCGCCAGGTAGGGGAGCGTCTTCTTATAGTTGAAGGAGAAGAGCACACGCGTGATCCACTGCACTACTGAGCCGAAGAAGAAGGCCACGGCCACGGAGAGGAAGATGGCGATGATGACCTGCAGCGCCTTCGAGGTGTTCAGCATCTCGAGCATGGGCAGCGAGGGGTCGTCAATGCTCTTGAGCATAGCCATGCAGAAGGCTGCACCGAGGATCTCGAAGACCATGGATACCGTCGTCGAGGTGGGCAGCCCGAGCGTGTTGAAGATATTGATAAGGATGATGTCCGTGACGACCGCTGTGAGGCAGATCGTCATCACCTCCTGGAAGGTGAAGTAGGCGGGGTTGTAGATCCCGTTGCGCGCTACGTCCATCATCCCGTTACTGAGCGATGCCCCGAGGAAGATCCCTACGGCTGCTACCCCAAGGACGACCTTGAAGGGAGCTGCCTTAGCCCCAATAGCAGAGTTCAGGAAGTTCACAGCGTCGTTGCTCACTCCCGCCACTAGGTCGAAGCAGGCCAGGATCAAGAGGAAGCCCAGGATGCAGATGAAGATAATTTCCATTACACGAGATAGAGAATATGCTAGAGAGTAGTGGTGAATGTCTGTATTATGTCAGGGGGAAGAGGTCCTCTACGGGGCCCGCCGCTGTCGTAGACTCATCCGCCGAAGGCGTAGGTGTCGTCGATCCTATGAGCTCGAGGAAATCCTCCTCACTGAGGATGGTGATGCCGAGCTGCTCGGCCTTGGCAAGCTTCGCAGGGCCCATATTGGCTCCCGCTAGGACGTAGTCTGTCTTGCTCGAGATCGAAGAGCTATTCTTGCCACCCAGCGACTCGATCATTTGCTTGTACTCCTCGCGGCTGTGCTGGGTGAAGACGCCGCTGATGACGAAGCTCTTGCCCTCGATCTCCACATGTGCCTTCACCTCTAGGGGCTCCTCCTCTGGGAGGCGCTGGAGGGCTAGGCCGAGCGTGTGGAGCTCAGCGATGAAGCGGCAGTTGTCCTCCGAGGCGAAGAAGTCCACGACGCTCTGGGCGATGACCTTGCCGATATCGGGAAGCTGGGTCAGCTCCTCGACGCTGGCCTTGGAGAGGGCGTCGACACTCGGGTAGTAGCGTACGAGGGTCTTGGCCACCGTCTCACCGACGAAGCGGATGCCGAGGCCGAAGAGGAGGGCACGCAGGGGGCGCTCCTTGGAGGCGGCAATGCTCTCCACGAGGCGCGAGGCGCTGCGCTGCTGGAATCCCGGTAGTCCCAGCAGATCCTCTACGCTTAGTCTATAGAGGTCGGCGATATTCTTGACGAGGCCGTGCTCGAAAAGCAGCGCGATCGTCTCCTCCCCGATGTGGATGTCGGCAGCCTTGCGCCCAGCGTAGTGCTCGATACGTGCGGTCTGCTGGGGAGGGCAGCCCATCTGATTGGTGCAGTAATAGGCGGCCTCGCCCTCGGTACGATGTAGTGGGGCGCCGCAGGCAGGGCAGTGGGTCGGAAAGAGGACGCGGGCTGCGCCGGGCTGACGCTCCTCGGAGGCGACGCCCACGATCTTGGGTATGATCTCACCGCCCTTCTCTACGAAGACTTGATCCCCGAGGTGGAGGTCAAAGGAGGCGATGAAGTCGGCATTGTGTAGCGAGGCACGGCGCACCTGTGTCCCCGAGAGGCTGACGGCATCGAGGTTGGCTACGGGAGTCACCGCCCCGGTGCGCCCGACCTGGAAGTCTACGGAGCGGAGCGTCGTCTTGGCCTGCTCGGCAGCGAACTTATAGGCAATAGCCCAGCGTGGGCTCTTGGCCGTGTAGCCCAGTTCCTCCTGCTCGGCGATGGAGTCGACCTTGAGCACGACGCCATCGGTAGCTACGGGCGCTTGATGACGAGCCACCTCCCAGCGGTCGAGGAACTCTAGGATGGCCTCGAGGCTCGTGCACTGCTGGATGGCATGCGAGACCTTGAGCCCCCAGCTACGGCAGAGCCCGAGACGCTCGTAGTGGCTGTCGGGGAGCTCGGGGTGGGCGGGGACGTAGTAGAAGTAGGCGTCGAGCCTGCGCTCGGCGACGACCTCGGGGTCGAGCTGCTTGAGCGTGCCGCTAGCCGCATTGCGCGGGTTGGCAAAGAGCGGTAGGCCTTCGGCTGCTCGTGCCGCATTGATGCGGTCGAACTCTGCGAAGGGCAGCAGGATCTCTCCGCGTACCTCGAGTTCGTCCGGCCAACCTGTGCCTTGCAGGCGCAGGGGAATGGAGCGGATCGTGCGTACGTTCTTCGTCACGTCGTCACCCATAGTCCCATCGCCGCGGGTGATGGCCTGCGTGAGGCGGCCCTGCTCGTAGATGAGCGAGATGGAGAGACCGTCGTACTTCAGCTCCGCGTCGATCGTGAAGTGCTTACCGCCGAGCTCCTTCTCCACGCGCTGGTAGAAGGCCTCGACCTCCTCATAGCTGTAGGTGTTGCCTAGGGAGAGCATGGGGTAGCGATGTGCCACCTGGACGAAGCCCTCCGTGCTGTCCGAGCCCACGCGCTGCGTAGGGGAGTCGGGGGTGATCAGCTCGGGGTGGTGCTGCTCTAGAGCCTCGAGCTCCTTGACCAGCTGATCGAAGTCGTAGTCCGATATGGTAGGGGAGGAGAGCACGTAGTAGGCATGCTCGTGCTGGGCGATGACCCTACGCAGCTCCTCGATGTGCTCCTCTATTCGTTCCATTTCTGATAGTAGAATAAGTCTTGGTAGGTCCTCGTGTCCCAGTGCCAACGTGGGAGGCAGGCCGTCTCGACGAAGCCTAGGTCCTTGACCAGCTGGCGTGAGTGGACGTTGTCACTGAGGATCTCGGCGTAGACCTGCTCACAGCGCAGCTGCTCGAAGGCGTAGACGATGGCACAGCTCAGTGCCTCTCGGGCGTAGCCTCGGCCTCTATGCTCGGGAGCTATGTATAGACCCAGAGCAAGGCGCCGATGGATGGCTGAGTAGTCGTAGAGCATCAGGTGCCCCACCGCTGTAGCGGGAGCGCCGGTGAGCTCGATGACCAACCCCATACAGCCCGTCTCGAGGATATGCTGCGTCGAGGAGGTGATGTAGCTCTGGATGAAGTCCGGGGAGAGGGGGTTGATCGTCTTGCTGGAGCTCCAGGCCATGGGGTCGTTCTCCCAGCGCATGAGGTCGGGGAGGTCGGCCTGCCCAAGGGCACGTAGGCGTACGTGCTGGCCCTTCAGACGATCTTGGTGTAGCATCAGAACCTAATTGAATGGTCAAAGTCGGTGCGACTCAGGATAGAGCGGCCCAAGGTGACCTCATCGGCGTACTCGATCTCGTCCCCTATGGCGATGCCTCGAGCGATCACGGAGACCTGTACCTCGTAGCCCTGTAGGCTGCGGTGGATGAAGAAGTTTGTCGTGTCCCCCTCCATGGTCGTTCCTAGGGCTAGGATGACCTCGCGGACTTCGCCTGAGGCTACGCGTGCGATCAGTTCGTCTATCCGCAGGTCCTCTGGCCCGATGCCGTCGATGGGGGAGATGACTCCGCCGAGGACGTGGTAGAGGCCGCGGTACTGCCCCGTATTCTCGATGGCGAGGACATCGCCCACGTGCTGCACGACGCAGACGGTAGAGCGGTCGCGCGTCGGGCTAGAGCAGATGGGGCATAGCTCGGTATCGCTGATGTTGTAGCACTCCCTGCAGTAGATGATGCCGTCACGCATCGCCACGATCGAGTCGGCTAGGCTGTGCGCCATGCCCTCGGGCTGAGCCAGGAGGTGCAGCGCTAGGCGTAGCGCGCTCTTGCGTCCTATCCCAGGGAGGGAGGAGAGCTGCTCGACAGCACGCTCGACGAGCTTGGAGGGATAGGCTGTCATGAGACTGAGGAGGCTGGGACTGTAGTGGGGGAGAAATAAAGAAGGCCTATAATCATCCTCCCGCTGAGGGGGCGATGACTATAGACCTTCTGCGGAGCCTTATTCCTCTAGACCCTCGAACTCGTTGCCCTCAGAGTCGAGGAACTTGTAGTCGAGGAAGCCGAGGCTCTCGTTAGGGGTAATGCGGATACCACGGGCGATCTGTACCTTCCATCGGCGAGCGATAGACATCAGGAGGCCCTTGGTGAGGTATGCGGCCACGTAGGGATGTACGTGGACGTTGATATGAGTGATACCCAGTCGGAGGACTAGGTCTCGGAGCTTTTCTTCTAGCTGATCGGTGAAGAGGATGGAGGACTTCATCTTACCCGTGCCTAGACAGGTGGGGCAGGTCTCATCCGTATTGATCTGCGTGGCCTGACGGACACGCTGGCGCGTGATCTGCATGACGCCGAACTTGCTTAGTGGCAAGATGTTGTGGCGCGTGCGGTCCTTCTCCATGAGCTTGGTCATGTGCTCAAAGAGCAGCTGCCTATTCTTCTGATCGTGCATGTCGATGAAGTCCACGACGATGATCCCGCCCATATCGCGCAGTCGTAGCTGGCGTGCGAGCTCCTCGGCAGCGATGAGGTTGACGTCGATGGCCGTCCCCTCCTGCTCGGTGCTCTTGCGGGAGCGATTGCCGCTATTGACGTCCACGACGAACATCGCCTCCGTCTGCTCGATGATGAGGTAGGCACCGCTCTTGCAGGTGACGGTACGGCCAAAGGCAGACTTGATCTGCTTGGTCACGCCCTTCTCATCGAAGAGGGGCAGCTTGCCCGTATAGTAGCGGACGATGTCCTCACGGCCTGGGGCGATCTGGGCGACGTACTCTCGGATCTCCTCGTAGTAGGCCTTGTCGTTGACAATGATGCTCTGGAAGGAGGGGTTGAAGGTGTCGCGGAGGATCCCCAGCGCACGGCTGGACTCTTCGTAGACGATCTTGGGCGTCTTGGTGATCTTGGGCAGCTTCTGTATGCTCTCCTCCCAGCGGCGGATGAGGCGGCGTAGCTCTTGGTCGATCTCTGAGGCGCGCTTGCCCTCTGCTGAGGTGCGGATGATGACGCTGAAGTTCTTAGGCTTCATGCTGAGCACGAGCTGCTTGAGACGCGTGCGTTCCTCGGGGGACTCGATCTTGGAGCTGACGGATACCTTGTCTGAGAAGGGGACGAGGACGAGGTCGCGTCCTGCGATGGAGATCTCCGCCGAGAGGCGGGGCCCCTTAGTAGAGATGGGTTCCTTGACGACCTGCACGAGGACGTTCTGTCCCGCCTTGATGTAGTCTGCTATCTTGCCGTCCTTGGGGAGGTCGGGGAAGCTGGGGATCTTGTGTAGGGCAGGCACGCTCTTCGTCTTCTCGATCTGCTCGAGGAAGCGCTGCTGCGCCTGATAGATCATGCCGAGATCTAGGTAGTGAAGAAAAGCATCCTTCTTATATCCCACATCGACGAAGGCCGCATTGAGTCCAGGCATCACCTTCTTGACCCGTCCGAGGTAGATATCCCCGACGGCAAAGGCTAGGTCTCTACGCTCTCTCTGCAGCTCCACGAGTTTCTGATCCTCGAGTAGAGCCATAGAGATCTCACGAGCGGAGACGTCTACGATTAGTTCACTGGTCACTGGCTGCGTCTGTTATAAATGGTGAGTAAGAGGGAGTGCTAAGAAGCGCACGAGGGGACGGAGCGAGCTCGCAAGCTGATCCAGTCCCCTCGTACAAGACATTATTTCTTCTTCTTATGTCTGTTCTTCTTCAGTCTCTTCTTACGCTTGTGCGTAGCCATCTTATGGCGCTTTCTTTTCTTTCCGCTTGGCATAGCTATTCTTGTTATATGATTATGTGATGATCTGAGCTTGGTCTAGTGGGCTACTTTACCTTGGAGGCAAAGAGCTTGGAGGGCTTGAAGGCAGGGATACGGCGCTTGGGGATGATGATCGTAGTCTTCTGTGAAATGTTACGAGCCGTCTTCTCTGCACGCTCCTTGATGATGAAGCTACCGAAGCCACGGAGGTAGACATTCTCGCCACGCACTAGGGACTCCTTGACTGAGTCCATGAAGGCCTCTACAACAGCCAGCGTGGTCTCCTTATCTATACCTGTAGTCTTAGCGATGTCGCTCACCACTTCTGCTTTCGTCATAGTCGATGGGTTGTTATATGATATGAATTCTTCCTTTTTTTGCCGTGCAAATATACGGCAATTCTTTGGATAGGCAATAGATAGCGGTAGGGGAGTGCTCTTAGGGGCACTCCCCGTCTCGTAGTGCTATATGCCTAGGCCGCTCCTAGCTGAGCTCCGTAGGTAGCTCTGTACGTGCACCGAGGGAGGCGAAGTAGCACTCCAGCAGTCGCTGTGCGCCGATGAAGGAAGATAGTTCGTCGCCCAGCACCTGCTGCTCGACCTGGGGACACAGCGCCTGCACCTCTTTATTAAGGTAGAAGGAGCTACGCAGCGCCTCGTTGATACTCTCGTACATCCACCACTTGGCCTGACGCTGACGCTTCTCATGGAAGTAGCCCGAGTCCATGGCGAAGTGACGGTACTCATCGATCATATCCCAGATCTCCTTGATGCCTAGGGCGTAGAAGCCCGAGTAGGTCAGCACGCGTGGACGCCAGCCCGACTCCGTGGGCGGGAAGAGGTGCAGGGCGTTGCGGAAGTGTGTGGCCGCGAGGTTGGCCTTGTCGACGTTGTCGCCGTCGGCCTTGTTGATGACGATGGCATCGGCCATCTCCATGATGCCGCGTTTGATCCCCTGGAGCTCATCCCCCGTCCCTGCGAGCTGGATGAGGAGGAAGAAGTCTACCATCGAGTGTACGGCCGTCTCGCTCTGACCGACCCCGACGGTCTCTACAAAGATCGTGTCGAAGCCCGCGGCCTCGCACAGGATGATCGTCTCGCGGGTCTTGCGCGCTACGCCGCCCAGTGATCCAGCCGTGGGGCTCGGCCGGATGAAGGCGTTCTTCTCGCGGGAGAGCTGCTCCATGCGCGTCTTATCGCCGAGGATACTCCCGCCCGAGCGCTCACTGCTGGGGTCGATGGCGAGGACCGCCAGGCGGCGTCCCTGCTTGACGAGATGCATCCCGAAGCTGTCGATCGAGGTGCTCTTACCCGCTCCTGGTACCCCTGTGATGCCTATGCGCATGGACTTGCCCGAGTAGGGGAGGCAGCGCTCGATGATTTGCTGTGCTATGGCCTGATGCTCGGGGCGGTTGCTCTCGACGAGGGTCACGGCCTGGCTGAGGCAGGTGATATCCGACTGCAGGATACCCTCGACATACTCATCTACGGTATAGTTGCGTCGTGCGACGCGGCGTAGGTTGGGGTTGATCATGGGCTTGGCACTCACCCCCTCGTTGACCTTGAGCCCGAGGTAGGCGGGGTCGTTCTCAGGATGGTGTAGCCGTTCTTCGTTGATATCCATAGGGCGCTCTATAGCTTTTGTGATGTGTGACTGATGTATAGGCGAACTGCATCCAGTTCCCTCTCCATCAAAGATAAGGAAAAGCCTTGAGTCCTTGTGCGGCTGCCTTCTCAGCTCGCTGCGTCATGTATGCGCGTTACCTCTATTATATAGGTATCGCGCCACCCTATTATAGGTAGGACTTAGGGCTTAACGGCCGAGCTGGGGAGCTCCGAGCAGCGTCCTGGGATAAGCCAAGCTAATGCGGGCGGCTCTGAGCGATATCAGTCAGCCTCCTGAGGGGCGTCAGTCAGCGCGCTCATGGATATCGGTCAGCTCCTTGAGGGATATCGCTCGAGAACCCTCTACCAAGGGGGGGCGCTTCGCAGGTCACGGAAGCGGACTATTGTGTGCCAAGTCTCCTGGGGGACTTCTCCCAAGTCTTCATTGTGCTGCAAGAAGGGGAGGGCTTCGCTCCCACTATTCGGGGCTTAGTTCTTTCTCTTTGTAGTTCGCTCGTTTGCTTGCCTTTAAGGGAGACGCACAGCGAGCGAGAGGGCTAGGCTCGTCCCCCGCTCGGAGGGGTGTTTTGGGCCTCGGTAGAGTTCCTTCATGAGCCTAATTAGGTGCGTCTATGAGGTGGAGTAGGGCAAATAGCGTTAATTTGACTACCTTTGTCCCCGACTTTTCAAGGACTATATCATTCAAGTAAGTATAAAATGCTACAGCCAATTAGCAAGACAATCATCCTTCCCGATGGCAGAGAGATCGTCATCGAGACAGGTAAGCTAGCCAAGCAGGCTGACGGTGCTGTTACCCTACGCATGGGGAACACCGTCCTGCTAGCTACCGTATGCGCCGCCAAGGACGCCAACCCTGGGGTAGACTTCATGCCCCTGCAGGTGGAGTACAAGGAGAAGTACGCCGCCTTTGGTCGCTTCCCTGGAGGCTTCACGCGCCGTGAAGGCAAGGCTTCGGACTACGAGATCCTGACCTGCCGCCTCGTCGACCGTGCACTACGTCCCCTCTTCCCAGATGACTACCATGCAGAGGTCTTCGTCAACGTCATCCTCTTCTCTACCGACGGGGTAGATATGCCGGATGCACTGGCTGGGCTCGCTGCCTCTGCTGCATTGGCTGTATCCGACATTCCCTTCAATGGCCCCATCAGTGAAGTGCGCGTAGCGCGCGTCGATGGCGAGCTCATCATCAACCCCACCTTCGAGCAGCTGGAGCGTGCCGACATCGAGCTGATGGTCGGTGCTACGCTGGACAACATCATGATGGTCGAGGGTGAGATGCAGGAGGTCCAAGAGGCTGAGATGCTCGAGGCGATCAAGGCTGCCCACGAAGCCATCAAGGTACAGTGCCAGGCTCAGCTCGAGCTCAGTGAAGCAGTAGGCAAGCTGGTCAAGCGCACCTATTGCCACGAGGAGAACGATGAGGAGCTGCGCAAGGACGTCCATGACTCCTGCTACAGCAAGGCCTACGCTGTCGCCATCTCGGGCACGGATAAGCACGCTCGTGCTGAGGCCTTCGAGGCCATCGTCGAGGAGTACAAGGCTAAGTTTACCGAAGAGGAACTCGAGACCAAGGCTCCGCTGATCGCTCGCTACTACCACGACGTAGAGAAGGAAGCTATGCGTCGCGCTATCCTCGATGAGGGCAAGCGTCTCGATGGTCGTAAGACGACGGAGATCCGCCCCATCTGGATCGAGACCGACTACCTGCCAGGTCCCCACGGCTCAGCTGTCTTCACCCGCGGTGAGACGCAGTCGCTGACGACCGTCACGCTCGGTACCAAGAGCGATGAGAAGCTCGTCGATGACGTCCTCAACTACGGTAAGGAGCGCTTCCTGCTGCACTACAACTTCCCCCCCTTCTCCACTGGTGACGCTCGCCCACAGCGTGGTGTAGGTCGTCGTGAGATCGGTCACGGGAACCTCGCTCACCGAGCTCTCAAGCGCATGCTGCCCAAGGACTACCCCTACGTAGTACGCGTCGTATCGGATATCCTCGAGTCTAATGGCTCCTCCTCTATGGCTACGGTCTGCGCCGGTACGCTTGCCCTGCGTGATGCTGGGGTGCCCCTGGCTAAGCCCGTATCGGGTATCGCGATGGGGCTGATCTCCGAGAACAAGGGTACGAACTACGCCATCCTCTCCGACATCCTGGGTGATGAGGACCACCTCGGCGATATGGACTTCAAGGTAACGGGTACGGCCGACGGGATCACCGCCACACAGATGGACATCAAGGTCGACGGCCTCAGCTACGAGATCCTCGAGCGTGCACTGGCTCAGGCTCGTGAGGGTCGCCTGCACATCCTCGGTAAGATCATGGAGGCTCAGCCTGAGACGCGCGATGACCTCAAGCCCCATGCTCCACGCATCGTCACCCTGCGTATCGGCAAGGAATTCATCGGTGCTGTCATCGGCCCTGGTGGTAAGGTCATCCAGGGAATGCAGGAGAAGAGCGGTGCCTCCATCAGCATCGACGAGGTCGATGGTGTGGGCGTCGTAGAGATCAGCGCCTCCAACAAGGAAGCTATCGACACGGCCGTTGCTCTGATCAAGGGTATCGTCGCTATGCCTGAGGTAGGCGAAGTATATCAGGGTAAGATCAGCTCCGTGATGCCCTATGGCTGCTTCGTCGAATTCCTCCCCGGTAAGGACGGTCTGCTCCATATCTCTGAGATCGACTGGAAGCGCTATGAGACTATCGAGGAGACGGGCCTTGAGGCTGGTCAGCCCATCGAGATCAAGCTGATCGACGTGGACCAGAAGACGGGCAAGTTCAAGCTCAGCCGCCGCGCGCTCATCGAGAAGCCCGAGGGCTACAAGGAGCCTGAGCGTCGTCCCCGCCCCGAGCGTCGTCCTCGCTAGTCGCGGTACGACACTATTGGATTATCCTAGGCTAGGCGCCTGGGGCTGCGTCAGTCAGCCCCAGGCGCCTCCTTTATATCGACCCTCTAGTGCCCTTAGAACTAAAGGGATAGCCTAGGGGTCACCCTGGGGTAGCAGGGGGATTTCGTTATTTGGCAAATTATTGCGTACTTTGCAGGTATAGAATAAGTAATCAACATAATACACAGAGACGTTTATGAAGCAGTATCTCGGCATCATCGTTATGCTCATCGGAGCCTTGCTCCAGATCTTCACTTACTTCACTGATCAGGTAGAGAACGCTAATACCTACCTTGGCATCGGGCTTGTGCTCGTAGTCCTGGGCTACCTCGGTCACATCGTGATGTCGAAGAAGGCTTAGGCGCTTGTAGTAAGATCTGTACAAAGGTATAGGAAGAGGCTACCCAGCTCAGCTGGGTGGCCTCTCTGCGTTTGAGGGAGGCCTTTCCTTCCCCCCGAGGTTGCTTTAGCGTGCTCCTAGGGGGCCTTGCCCCTAGGGGAGGAGTAGCCTTCTGTATCGGGAGAGAAGGAGGCTTGGAGGCAGCTTTCACGATAAGGAGCAGTGGGTACTGGTTATTCGGGGGGAAAGGCGTATTTTTGTCTTGTCGGCTTTTCAGTCTGCTCCCTCAAGGGTCAGGGATGAGCCGTAGTACTAGATGCTAATGCTTTAAGACCGAGTGGATCATTTATACCGCACGCATGAGTATCTGCTGAGGCATACCCGTCGGGGGCTACAGCGCTCGCTCATGGAGGAGATTGACTGGAGCCAGCGTATCATCGGGATACGTGGGTCACGTGGAGTAGGGAAGACCACCTTCTTGCTCGATTACGCCCGTCGGCACTATGCCCCGACCTCGCGGGAGTGTCTCTACATCAACCTGAATCAGTTCTGCTTTACGGTCGACTCCCTCGGGAGCTTCGTCGATAGCTTCGTAGAGCAAGGTGGGCGCACGCTGCTCCTAGACCAGGTGTTCAAGTATCCCAACTGGACTGAGGAGTTCAAGCAGTGCTACCATCGCCATCCCGAGCTACGGATCATCTTCACGGCCTCGGCGGTGATGAACCTCGAGGAGGACGACCCCGAGCTGGCACGCCTAGCAGCTATCTACCATCTGGCAGGCTTCTCGCTGCGTGAGTTCATCCAGCTGGACAGTGGTATCGCCCTACCCGCGGTGAGCCTAGAGGACGTCATGACGCGTCCCCAGGAGCTGGTAGCAGAGCTTGCCCGTACGCTCAACCCTGACCTATGGCTAGACCGCTACCTCGAGTACGGCTACTATCCCTTCCACCTCGAGCCACGTCTCTACTCGGAGAACCTACTGAAGACGCTCAATATGACCCTTGAGGTGGATCTCCTCTTCATCAAGCAGCTGGAGCAGCGCCTCCTCTACAAGCTGCGCAAGCTAATTTACCTGCTGGCGCAGCAGCCACCACACACTGCGCTCAATGTCTCCCAGCTCGCGGCCGCGATCGAGACCTCTCGCCTTACGGTGATGAACTACATCCGCTACCTCGCGGATGCCCGTGTGCTGCGCCCCGTCTTCAAGCAGGACGACAGCGAGCTGCGTCGTCCCTCGCAGGTCTATCTAGGCAATCCCAACCTCTACCAAGTCCTGCAGCCTGAGCATCCCGACCGTGGGGAGCACTTACGTACCTTCGTCTTCAATCAGCTGAGCAAGGAGCATGACTTCCGCCTCTCGCCGCGTGGGGCACGCTCCCTCTTTGAAATCGACGGCCGCTGGCTGCTGCAGATAGAGGACAGCCTAGAGGGGCGCTACCGTAGCGACCGCCACTACGCCCTACGCCAAGGGGACTTCACCCGCGACAAGAGCATCCCCGTGTGGCTCTTCGGCTTCCTCTACTGATCGATACCCCATACCATCATAAGCCTATCCCTAATCAACTACCATCTATGCGTACACTACTTAGCATCGCACTAGCGCTCAGCAGCGCTACGCTCCTCTCGGCCGAGTCCGAGCTCTTCCCCAAGCCGCAGCAGATGACGACAGCCTCGTCTCAGGTGCGCCTCTCTACCCCCATCATGCGCCGACTCAGCAACACGCTGGACACGCTGACGATGCCCTACATCGGGCAGCAGCGTCGTCTCTTCGCCCAGGCTCGCCTGCGTCTAGGGGTCAAGGGGGATGCGGCGGTAGCCTCTGTCGCGGCTAAGCTCCCCACGCAGGCCGAGGGCTACTACCTGGAGGTCAAGCCTCAGGGCATCACACTGGCAGGCGTAGACTCGGTCGGCCTCTACTACGGGCTACAGACGCTCCGCCAGCTCCTGCACCAGCCTCGCCTCAAGGCCACGACGATCACCGACTGGCCAGACGTAGCCCTGCGTGGTGTCGTGGAGGGCTTCTACGGCAATCCCTACAGCCATCGCAATCGCCTCGAGCAGTTCCGTTTCTACGGCGATACCAAGCTCAATACCTATATCTATGGACCTAAGGACGACCGCTACCACAGAGAGAAGTGGCGTGAGCTGTACCCCGAGGGAGAGCGTCAGCGCATCGCTGAGCTCGTCCAGGCAGCCCACGCTCGCGGCGTGCAGTTCGTCTGGGCGATTCATCCAGGGCTAGACATCAAGTGGACGGAGGAGGACAGACAGGCCGTCGTGCGCAAGCTGGAGGACATGTATCGTCTCGGGGTGCGCTCCTTCGCCGTCTTCTTCGACGACATCAGTGCCGATGACGAGAGCGCACGCCACCAGGCTGAGCTCCTCAACTACCTGTGGCGCTACTTCCCCAAGGCTGGGATGCAGGTCAAGTCGCTCATCCTCTGTCCTACGCAGTACAACCAAGCCTGGGCACGTGGTGCCTACCTCGACATCCTGGGGCAGACGATGGATCCCGAGATCCATATCATGTGGACGGGGAAGACCGTGGTGACGATGATCGACCGTAAGACGATGGAGTACGTCAATGCTCGCATACGTCGCAAGGGCTATGTATGGCTGAACTACCCCGTCTCTGACTTTGCCGTTGACCACCTGCTGCTCGGCCCGATGAAGGGCAACGAGCAGGACCTCGCCCCCCTCTTCAACGGCTTTGTCTCCAATCCTATGGAGTACGCCGAGGCCTCTAAGGTGGGCGTCTTCGCCGTAGCGGATTACCTGTGGAATATGCAGGGCTACGATGCTGATCGCTCTTGGCATGAGGCTACGCGCTACCTCTATCCCAAGAATACGGAGGCCTTCCGCCGCTTCGCGATGGATAATGTCGACCCAGGGACGAACGGCCACCGCTTCCGCATCGAGGGCGAGTCCCTAGACCTACGCCCCATCGTAGAGCAGTACAAGGCTGCCTATAGCGCGGGCTCAGTGACGGACGAGCTGCGTCAGGCCCTCGGCCAGCGCTTCGATCGCATGGAGCAGGATGCAGCGACACTACTGGCGGACAAGCACAATGCCGATATGCAGGAGGAACTCAAGCCTTGGCTCGAGGTCTACCAGTATATGGCACGTCAGGGCAAGGTGCTGATCGATATGCAGCGTCTCCTCGCGGCTAAGGACAGCACGGGCTTCATCGAGCGCTTCAAGCAGCTGCAGGCGCTGGAGGCGCTGCAGAGCGCCATCCGCTCGCGTGACTTCAAGGGCTCGATCAACGCCCCCTTCCCCAAGCCTGCCGATGCAGTGCTAGCCCCCTTCCTCGCACAGCTCAAGCGTGAGCTCTACGCCGACTACCGTAAGGGCTTCGGCTACCAGGCCCAGCTGCTGCCTCAGCCCCCGCTCGAGGAGGGCAAGTACCTCATCCGTGTGGCAGGTGGCTACCTCTCCAACAGCATAGATCCCAAGCAGGGCCTTCAGATCGTCTCCGAGCTGGATAGCATCAACCCTCAGCGCCAGCTCTGGCTGCTCAGCTACGATAATGCGGCGGGGCGCTACACCATGCGCTCGGCTCAGGATCAGCGTATCGTGACCACGGACTTCAAGCTCCTGCAGCAGGCTGACCTCACGAAGGAGTGCTTCACCCTGCATAAGGATGCCCAGGGTCACTTCGCCCTGCAGAACTCCCTCGAGAAGCTCGGCTACATGTGGGCCGTAACTAAGGAGGGCAAGCTACGCATCCACTACCGACGCGAGGCACGCCCCGAGGACTATATTTTCGAGTTCGTCCCGCAGCGCTAAGCTCCCAGGCTTAGCTTAGCAATAGACCGGAGCCCCAGCACTCCCCTCATCGTACGGTGGGGGAGTGCTGGGGCTCCGGTCTATTCTTTTCTATGGTGCGCGACGCACTGAGGCAGCACTATCGCTTTATCCGCAGGGAAGGCTTAGGCGGACTGTCCTAGGTCTGTGCGCTTCCTTGGACGTCACTTAGAGCAGGTAAAGGAACTAAGTCTAGCCGAGCTCGCCTCCCTAGGGCTGTAGCGCTCAGCACGAAGCCTCTAGCGTCCAGCCCAAGAGCCTTAGGATAGGCTGCTAAGGAGCGTAGCGGGGCGACAACCTTAGCTTAGCTCTGTGAAGGCTATCCCTCAGGAGGCTGACTGATACCCCTGAGGCGTGCCACGGACGTCCCTCAGCGCTTTGACTGATATCCCTCAGGGAGCCTCTACCTTAGCCCTAGAGGATACGTGGCAGTTCGCTCAGCGCGGTGATGGTGTAGTTGAGCTTGGGGCGGGCAGGGGCAGCGAGCTGCTGCGGATTGTACCAGCAGCGGTCGATCCCCGAGCGGGCAGCGCCCATCATATCAGCCTCGATGCTATCCCCGACGAAGAGAAGTTCCCCGGGCTCTGTCTTGCTGCGGCGCATCGCCTCGTGGAAGAAGCGCTCCGAGGGCTTCTCCGCACCGATGTCATCCGAGACAAAGAGGTCGGTAAAGTAGCTCGCCAGCCCTGCGAGCTCGAGGCGTGAGCGCTGCATCTCGAGGACGCCGTTGGAGGCCACGTAGAGCTGGTAGCGCTCGCTGAGCTTGGCGATCGTCTCGACGGCACCAGGCTCGGGCACGGCCTCCTCGTGTAGCTGGAGGTGGAAGGTATCACTAAGCGCATTCCCGTCGGCCTCTATCCCGATGGCGGAGAGGAGGCGGGGGAAGATCAGCGTGCGTATCTCATCGACAGATAGACGCTCCCGTCGCTGCTGCTCCCACAGCACTTCGCCGACCCAGTAGAAGACCTCATAGTAGATGTCCTCGTAGGGCAGGTGATGGATCTGGAAAGCCTTCCTAAGGGCGGCCTCGGAGGAGGGGCGGAAGGACAGTAGCGTATTGTCTACGTCGAGGAGTAGCGCCTTGTAGCGCTTAGCGTGTTGCATTGAATCGTTCTTAGAGTTGCGTATCAGGGGCGCTCTACTTAGCGCCTTACTAGTATATAATAGCTTGTGTGGCTTATTGTTCGCTATAGCTAGCGAAGCAGTCCCCCACGTCTATCCCTTAGGGGATCGGCGTGGGGGACCTAGTTAGTCGAGCAAGGCAGGCCTTAGGCAGCCTTAGCCTAGCTATATGAGTCCGCCTAGGCTGGGGTCGCGCTGGTACTCGAGGGCGAGGAGCGCGCAGACCTTGGAGTCGAAGGCGGCCTCGTGGTGATCCTCCTCTCGGAGGTTGAGGTGGGCGATCCACTTCGCCAGGCGGATCTTAGTCGTCTTGTAGGTGCAGTAGACGCGGTCGAGGCTCGGTGGCGTCAGCTCGTAGTGGAGGCACGCCTTGGTGAGGACGCTGAGGTCGAAGGAGGCATTATGCGCCACCAGCGGCAGGTGCGACTCGAAGTAGGGCGCGAGGATATGCCATAGGGCAGGCCACTCGAGGGCGTCCTTGGTATGCTCGGGGCGTATGCCGTGGATCCTCGTCAGTGCCTCGTCGAAGCGGTTCTCTGGGGGCTGGATGAGCTGGGAGAAGCTGGATCGGATCTGCCCATGGACGACGTGGGTGATGCCTAGCGAGCAAGGCATCTGCTGGTAGGTTGCCGTCTCGAAGTCGAAGGCGACGAAGTCCTGCAGGCGCTCGCCAGGGCGTAGCGCGCGGCAGGGGATACGAGGGAGTGTGGACATGGTATATCGGGATGGGGATCTAGGGTCAGTGGTTGAAGGTCAAGGCATGGGCCTCGGGGCGCTCGGCCGAGAGCTCGCCCCCGCGCCAAGCACAGCAGCCGTTGACGAAGGTGGCCGCGATGCTGTGCCCGAAGCTATGCCCCTCGAAGGGCGACCAGCCGCACTTGGAGAGGATGGAGGCTGGTGTGACTAGGGTGGGGCGCTGGGGATCCACCAGCACGAGGTCGGCGAAGTAGCCCTTGCGGACGAAGCCGCGGCGGTCGACATCGAAGAGCCGCGCTGGGGCGTGTGCCATGCGCTCGACCACGAGCTCACGGCTGAAGAGCCCTTCGGCCGCTAGATCGAGCATGGCGATGAGCGCGTGCTGCGTCAGGGGGCCTCCGCTGGCAGCTGTGAGGCAGTTGCCCTCCTTCTCGCTCAGGAGGTGGGGGGCATGGTCGGTAGCGACGACATCTATGAGCCCCGAGGCTACGGCGGCACGTAGGGCCTCGCGGTCTTCTAGGCGCTTGACGGCGGGGTTCCACTTGATGCGATTGCCTAGGCGCTCGTAGTCCCGATCCGAGAAGAGAAGGTGGTGCACACAGGCCTCGGCGGTGATGCGCTTCTCGGAGAGTGGGAGGTCGCTCCTGAAGAGCGAGAGCTCGCGTGCTGTGGAGATATGCAGTATGTGCAGTCGGCTGCCGAGGCGTGTGGCTAGCGCTACGGCTTCGCTCGAGGAGCGGTAGCAGGCCTCCTCGCTACGGATCAGGGGGTGGTAGCGTACGTCAAGTCCTTCTGCCCCTACGGTATCGAGGTAGTGCTGGCGGTTGGCACGGATGATCTCCTCGCGCTCGCAGTGCGCCGCGATCACGAGATCCGTCTCTCCGAAGATACGCTCCAGCGTCTTGGGATTGTCGACGAGCATATTGCCCGTAGAGGAGCCAAGGAAGAGCTTGACCCCTGGGGTGTGGCGGCGGTCGATGCGTCGGAGCTCGTCGGCATTATCATTGCTCCCGCCGAAGAAGAAGGAGTAGTTGGCCCAGGAGCTCTCGGCAGCGCGCTCCATCTTCCACTGCCAGGCCTCGAGGGTAGTGGTGGTGGGGTTGGTATTGGGCATCTCCATGAAGGAGGTCGTGCCGCCTGCCAGCGCAGCGCGGCTCTCGCTCTCGATGGTCGCCTTGTGTGTCAGCCCCGGCTCGCGGAAGTGTACCTGGTCATCGATGCAGCCCGGGAGGAGCCATAGCCTCGAGCAGTCCATTACTTCGTCCACCTCACGCTCCAGCGCCTCGGGGTAGCTGTGCACCCCCTCGTAGATGGCTGCGATGAGGCTGTCTCGGATGAGGAGGCTGGCGGTATAGCTGCGCCCTTCGTTGATGATCAGGGCGTTCTGTAGTAGTGTAGTCATGTGCTTGGGAGGCGTGGGCTAGAGGAGATATAGTACTATGAGGTTGTTGAGCGCGTGCAGGGCGATCCCTGGCCAGAGGCTGTGCGTCCTGCTGCATAGATAGCTGAAGCCATAGCCGAGGAGGACGCGCGTGACGAAGCCGAGGACGCTGAGGTGCATGAGGGCGAAGAGTACCGACGTAAGTCCCCAGACCAGCCGCGGCCGCTTGGGAGCGAGGCGCTTTAGGGTCCCCTGTACGGCTCCGCGGAAGAAGAGCTCCTCGGCGAAGGCGGGGAGGAGCGAGACGTAGGGGATCAGCTTCAGCCTAGGCGTGCCAGAGTTGATCGCCTGGAGTATGAGCTCAGTTGCTTCGTCCTTGAGCTCCCAGCCCAGCCAGGAGAAGAAGCGAAACTCCAGCTCATCGACGGCAAAGGCCAGTGCGAGGATAGCTGCCGAGATGAGGAGGCAACGCCCGAGCTCCCCGCGACTCAGTCGGGGGAGGCGTAGTAAAGCGAACGCCGCTCGCCCCTGCGGAAGCAGGAGCAGCGGCGCGATGAAGGAGAGGCCTGTGATCAGGAGCAGAGGCTCGAGCGATGAGGGGCTGCTGAGTGCCCCAGGGCGGACGAGCATATAGAGGCCTCCCAGCAGCAGCTGGACCAGTAGGAAGAGCGCGAAGAGCGCCAGCAGCGTATAGATGCCCGCCTTGAGCTGCGTGTTCGTCCCGATCATTGTATCCTAGCTAGAGGTCAAGTAGGCCCTGAGGGACCTGTAGGTAGAGCTGGTGCTCGGCGAGCTTCACCTCACTGATGAGCTCCTCGGCGATGGGCAGTACGAGTTCGTCCCCGAGGGGCGTCTCGACGCGCATCAGGACATTCAGCGTGCTGTCGTCGACGTCCGTGATGCATCCTAGGTAGTGCCCCGAGTCTGCCTCGTAGAGCTCGAAGCCGACGTAGTGCTCTAGCCCGAGGACGGCCTCCGCCTCGTCGTGGTCTAGGTAGGCACGCTCCAGCCAGAGCTCGCGCCCCACCAGAGCCTCGGCCGCCTCCTTGGTCATGACGTCTTCGAAGGCGATGAGGTCGAGCTCATCGGTCTTGGCGCGCAGGCTGCGCACTCGGTAGGGGATGAGCAGCTCCTGCTCCTCGAGGAAGAGGAAGAGCCGCTCGTCCTCCTCCCAGAGGACGCTGAGGTCTACCGAGAGCTTGGCACTGAGCTCGCCACCGATGCCGTGTGTACGGCCGAGGCGTCCTATGGGCTCGAAGTCTGCCTTATCCAGCATAGGTGCGGGGCTATAGGCGAGAGATGCGAGCGCCTAGGGCGTTGAGGCGGCCTGCGATGTCCTGGTAGCCTCGGTCGATCTGCTCGATGTTGTTGATGACACTTGTCCCCTCGGCACTCATCGCAGCGATGAGCAGCGCGATCCCAGCACGGATGTCGGGTGAGGCCATCGTAGAGGCACGCAGGCGGTGTGACTGCCCGAGGCCGATGACCACAGCGCGGTGGGGGTCGCAGAGCATGATCTGAGCGCCCATGTCGATGAGCTTGTCGACGAAGAAGAGACGGCTCTCGAACATCTTCTGATGGATCAGTACGCTCCCCTTAGCTTGTGTGGCGGTGACAAGGAAGACGCTGAGGAGGTCAGGCGTCAGCCCAGGCCAGGGGGCGTCCGCTACAGTGAGGATCGAGCCATCCATGAAGGTGTCGATCTCGTAGCCGTTGGGGTGGCGGGGGATGAAAAGGTCATCGCCCTGCTCCTCGATGGTGATCCCGAGGCGGCGGAAGGCCTGGGGGATGATCCCTAGGTCAGGGATGCTGACGTCGGTGATGCGTAGCTCGGAGTTCGTCATAGCGGCCATGCCGATGAAGCTACCGATCTCGATCATGTCGGGGAGCATGGTGTGCTCGGCGCCGTGCAGCTCCTTGACGCCCTCGATGGTGAGGCGGTTGGAGCCTATGCCCTCGATATGGGCACCCATGCGCACCAGCAGTTTGGAGAGCTGCTGCAGGTAGGGCTCACAGGCGGCATTGTAGATCGTCGTCGTGCCCTCGGCCAGTACGGCGGCCATCAGGATATTGGCCGTACCAGTCACGGAGGCCTCGTCGAGGAGCATGTACTTACCCTTGAGCTGGCTGGCCTCAAGTACGTAGCTCTGCTTGTCACTATCGTAGCGGCAGCTAGCGCCCAGCTCCTGGAAGCCTATCAGGTGCGTATCCAGACGACGGCGGCCGATCTTGTCGCCCCCTGGCTTGGGGAAGAGCGCATAGCCGAAGCGCCCAAGGAGGGCACCTGCCATCAGGATGGAGCCACGCAGGGCACGGCTACGATTGAGGAACTCCTCACTGTGTAGGTAGTCGATGCTGATCTCGTCTGCCTGGAAGCTGTAGCTGCCCTCGTCGTTGAGCCGGCTGACCTTCACCCCGATCTGCCGCAGCAGGTCGATGAGGTTGTTCACATCCAGTATGTTCGGGATGTTGTGGATGGTGACGAGCTCAGGGGTGAGCAGGACAGAGGAGATGATCTGTAGGGCCTCGTTCTTGGCGCCCTGGGGGCGTATGCTCCCCTGTAGGGAGTAGCCGCCCTCGATGACGTATGATGCCATGCGCTGGTGTTGCTAGGGTATATGTGTACGTAGTTAGCGTTTCTTGCCCTTCTTACTATTGAGTGGCTTCTGGAGCTTGCCCGGGCGGTCAATAGTGTTGGGGTTGATGTTGAGCTTGCAGTTCTCGGGCGTCAGGAGGATCTGTCCGTCGGAGAGCTCGAAGAGGTCCTTGAAGATCTTCAGGTCCTCGACGTTGCCCTGGTTCCAAGTCATGTAGTCGCGCTTCATCTGCAGGGCGATGAAGTACTCTGCGGCTGCTCGCTCGGGGCCGAGCTCCATGGCGCAGACCTTCTGGATCATGCCCTCGATGAAGCGGCCGTAGTAGCGGTACTTGATCTGAGCCCCTGGGTACTCGGGCTTGTCGGCCTTGAGGTCGATCTTCTCACGCGTGATCGTGCCCTCGGGATAGTCTACGTCGAGCTCGAAGTCAGCGATGATCGCCAGGTGGTCCCAGTAGATGGTCTCGCGGCCTATACCCTGCTCCTTCTCGGGAACGAGGGCAGCCATAGCACGGACGATCTCGTGGGCGCAGCGATTGCGCTCGTCGCGATCCGTGAGCCCCTTGCAGTACTCGACCATGTTCTGAATATTGCGACCATACTCAGGCATGATGATCTCGGGGAGCTGGTTATTGTATCCTATACTCATTGAGGTCGGTGGATTAGAGGCGTGCCTTGATGGCCTGGGTAGCCTCCTCATAGCCGGGCTTCTCAAGGAGGGCAAACATGTTCTTCTTGTACGCCTCTACGCCGGGCTGGTTGAAGGGGTTCACCTCGAGCATGTAGCCACTGATGCCGACGGCCTTCTCGAAGAAGTAGAAGAGCTGACCGATGTAGTAGGCGTTGAGCTGGGGGAGGGTGATGCGGATGTTGGGTACGCCGCCGTCCATGTGCGCCATACGTACACCGAGCTCGGCCATCTTATTGACTTCGTCGACGCGCTTACCCGCTAGATAGTTTAGTCCATCGAGGTTCTCCGCATCTGGGGCAATGCGCAGCTCGCTGTCGGGCTGGGCGATGCTGATGATCGTCTCGAAGATGTTACGCTCGCCCTCCTGGATCCACTGACCCATGGAGTGTAGGTCGGCGGAGAAGTCCACCGAGGCGTTGAAGATGCCCTTACCGTCCTTGCCCTCGCTCTCGCCAAAGAGCTGCTTCCACCACTCACCGATGTAGTGGAGCTTGGGGTGGTAGTTCCCGAGGATCTCGATCTTCTTGCCTGCCTGGTAGAGGCTGTTGCGGGCAGCGGCATAGAGGGCGGAGAGGTTCTGCTCGAAGGCTACATCCTCCCCGACGAGGGCGGCCATATCCTGAGCGCCACGTACGAGCTCGCGGATGTCGAAGCCTGCTACGGCGATGGGCAGCAGCCCTACGGGGGTGAGTACGGAGAAGCGGCCACCGATGTCGTCGGGGATGACGAAGGTCTGGTAGCCCTCCTGGGTAGCGAGGCTGCGCAGGGCGCCCTTAGCCTTGTCCGTGACGGCGATGATACGCTCACGAGCGGCGTCCTTGCCGACCTGCTCCTCTAGGAGCGCCTTGAGGATACGGAAGGCGATGGCGGGCTCCGTAGTGGTGCCGCTCTTGGAGATATTGATGATGCCGAAGCGCTTGCCGCGGAGGAAGCTGACGAGCTCGCTCAGGTAGTCCTCGCCGATGTTGTGCCCTGCGAAGATCACCTGGGGGGCGTCTGCCTTGGGGGTAAAGCTGGGGCTCAGAGCCTCGATGACGGCGCGGGCACCAAGGTAGCTGCCCCCGATGCCGATGCTGATGACGTAGTCGCAGTGCTGCTGTAGCGTGCGAGCGGCAGCCTCGATAGCGTCGAAGTCCTGCTCGCTGATCTCACTGGGGAGCTTGATCCATCCGAGGAAGTCGTTACCGAGACCTGTGCCCGCATGCAGGGCTGCCTGATAGGATTTGCTCTTCTCCGCCCAGCTGTAGACGGTGTCCTTGGATACGAAGGGATAGATCCCCGTGAGGTCGAGTTGTAGCGTGTTCATTATCGCGATGTTGAATATGTCTAGTTGGCTGATATGCTGTACGGTGCTCGGGGGGACTAAGATGCGGCCCGATGGGGCAGCGTCAGCGTCTAGCAGCCAGGGCAGGGCGTACTAAGGCAAAGATACGAAAAAGGACTATATCTGCCTCACGGTCTGCACGTGAAGCATCCTAGGGCACAGCTCTCCGTCCTGCCAGCTGTAGAGGAGCGTGGGGCAGGGGCAAGGAGTAGCCTCATCACTGATATCCCTCGCCGGGATGACTGCTATCCCTCAGCGCCGTGATGGACGTCCCTGAGCCTCCTGACTGATATCCCTCAGCGTGCTCTAGAATAGGGCGCCCGCTCCGCGCAGCCTATAGACCTCAGCCTCCAGCCCATAATGTGAGCGCCCCCAGAGAAGCCAGCTCGTGCGGCTTCCCTGGGGGCGCTTGTCCTGAGGCAGAGGTGGGGAGACTATTCCTCTTCTTCCTCTTCCTGCATGTTGGTGAAGACGTTCTGCACGTCTTCATCCTCCTCGAGCTTGTCGATGAGCTTGGCGAGGGTCTCACGCTGCTCAGCTGTCACTGGCTTGGTGTCGTTGGGGAGACGGACGAACTCTGCCGAGGTGATCTCGTAGCCAGCACTCTCGAGATAGGCCTGGATCTGAGCGTTGTCGCTGAAGGCCCCGTAGAGGATGATCTCGTTCTCATCCTCTTCCAGCTCGTCGACACCGTAGTCGATCAGCTCCAGCTCCAGCTCCTCGATGTCCATGCCCTCCTTCTTGACGATGTGGAAGATGCACTTGTGATCGAAGAGGAACTCTAGGCTGCCCGTCGTGCCGAGACTGCCGCCGAACTTGTTGAAGTAGCTACGTACGTTGGCCACGGTACGCGTCGTGTTGTCCGTAGCGGTCTCGACGAAGATGGCGATACCGAAGGGGCCATAGCCCTCATAGTTCATTTCCTTGTAGTCGGAGAAGTCCTTGGACGTCGCCTTCTTGATGGCGCGCTCTACGTTGTCCTTAGGCATGTTCTCCTTCTTGGCAGTCTGCATCAGGACGCGTAGACGGGGGTTGGTCTCGGGGTCAGGACCGCCAGCCTTAGCTGCGATGGTGATTTCCTTACCGAGCTTGGTAAAGACGCGGGCCATATTACCCCAGCGCTTCATCTTGCGAGCCTTACGATATTCAAATGCTCTTCCCATAATGTGTATGTCGTGAATATAGTGTTGTCAATCAGTCTGTATACTAGCGCAGCTCGGCCCCGAAGCCGTCCTCGAGGCTCTTGCGTATCTTGCTCATGATGGCGTCGATCTGCTTGTCGCTCATCGTACGCTCCGTGTCCTGGAGGTAGAAGGAGAGGGCGTAGCTCTTCTTACCTGCGGGGAGGTTCTTCCCCTCGTAGACATCGAAGAGGCTGACGCTCCTGAGCAGCTTCTTCTCGGCGCGGCGTGCAGCCTGCTCGAGCTCGGCGAAGGTCGTCTTGCTGTCGATGAGGAGGGAAAGGTCACGCTTGACGATGGGGTACTTCGCCAGCTCCTTGGCCTCGAGCTTGACCCGCTCGGCGAGTCGATTGATCTGCTCCCAGTCGACCGAGGCAAAGTATACGGGTAGCTCGATGTCCCAGGCGGCGAGGAGGCGTGGATGTACCTGCCCGAGGACGACCAGTTCCTTGCCGTCGTAGGTGCTATAGGCGTAGCCAGGGCTGGCGAAGAGGTCGCGCTCGACGAAGCTCGTCTTGATCCCAGAGAGGGCGATGCCTAGGCGCTCGAAGATATGCTCTACCTGTGCCTTGAGCTCGAAGGGGGAGGCCGCCTCGTCAGGGTGTGCCCAGCTGCCCGTGACACGCTCACCTGCGACCCATAGGCCGAGGGTCTGACGCTCGCGATAGCCTGCTAGGGTCGTCGCGTCGGACTTGGTCTGCTCAGGTGCGGCCTCGTAGCAGTTGCCCCACTCATAGTAGTAGAAGCTGCGCTGCTGGCGGCGTAGATTGCGGCTGATGGCCGCCAGTCCACCGAAGAGCAGCGTCTGGCGCATCACGTTCAGCTCGCCGCTGAGCGGATTCACAAGGCGTACGAGGCGCTCGGCAGGGTAGCTCGTGATGCCCTCGTAGTAGGCTTCGGAGGAGAGCGAGTTATTGAGCAGCTCGTTGAAGCCCGCGCCCGTCAGCTGCTCCGAGAGGAGGAGCCTGCGGCTGTAGGAGCGGTCCACGGCGCCCTTGGGGCTGAGGTTGGCATGGATGTAGCCACTCAGCTCGATGCGGTTGTAGCCATAGATGCGGAGGATCTCCTCGACGACGTCGCTGGGGCGCGTGACGTCCACGCGATAGCGGGGTACGGCGAGCGACCAGAGCTTGCCCTGGCGCTCGGTGACCTCGATCTCGAGGCTAGCGAGGATGCGGGCTACGTCGGCCTCGGGGATCTCCTGCCCGATGAGGCGGTGCATGTATTCTAGGTCCAGCGTCACGGCATAGGGCTCGCTTGGCTCGGGGTAGTGGTCGAAGAGGCCGCCGTCGATGCTGCTGCCGGGGCAGAGCTCGAGGATCAGGCTCGCAGCACGTAGCAGCGCCCAGGTCGTACGCTCGGGATCAAGTCCGCGCTCGAAGCGGAAGGAGGAGTCGGTATTTAGGCCGAGACGTCGTGCCGTCTTGCGCACAGAGCTGGCGTTGAAGTTCGCCGCCTCGAGGAAGATCTCCGTCGTCTGCTCCGTAGTGCCCGAGTCGAGCCCACCCATGACACCCGCCACGCAGAGCGGCGTCCCGTCGGCGGAGGCGATCACGAGGTCCTGTCCGCTTAGCTGGCCTTCGCTCTTGTCGAGGAGTGTCATCTTCTGCTCCTCGGCGAGCTTGACGCGTAGCCCAGCCCCGACCTTAGAGAGATCATAGGCGTGTAGGGGCTGTCCGTATTCGTGCAGGACGATGTTGGTGACGTCTACCACGACATTGATGGGCTTCAGCCCGATGCGCTCCAGCGTCTGGCGCAGCCACTTGGGGCTCTCCCCGACCTTGAGGCCGCGGATGACGAGGCCCTGGAAGCGGGGGCAGAGCGTGCTGGGGACTTCGACCGAGACGGGTAGGGGGCAGCTGCCAGCCTCGGGGGAGGCGGTGAGCTCGGGGAGCTGGGCGCGGACCTCGGTGCCCGTCTGCTGCGTCAGGTAGGCAGCCAGATCGCGTGCTACGCCGTAGTGCGAGGTGGCGTCTACGCGGTTGGGGGTAATGTCTACCTCGAGGACGTAGTCCGAGCTGACACCGTAGTGGCTCGCGGCGGGTGTCCCTGGGGTGATGCTGTCGGCATCGAGGAGGATGATCCCCGAGTTGTCTGTGCCTACGCCGATCTCTACCTCGCTGCAGAGCATGCCGTAGCTCTCGACGCCGCGTATCTTGCCCTTCTTGATGGTGAAGCTCTCTTCTCCCGCGTGCAGCACTGTGCCTATGGTGGCTACGACGACGCCCTTGCCTGCGGCCACGTTAGGCGCTCCGCAGACGATCTGCAGGGGCTCCTCAGCCCCTACATCGACGGTCGTGACGTGGAGGTGGTCGGAGTTCTCATGCTCGACGCAGGTCAGCACCTTCCCCAGTACCAGCCCCTTCAGGCCGCCAGGGATGGACTCTACCTCCTCGATCCCCCCGGTCTCAAGGCCGATCGAGGTGAGCGCCTCTGCTACTCCCTCGGGGCTCAGATCGGTAGCCACATAGGAGCGTAGCAGGTCGTAGGATATATTCATCGTTCGCTTGTCTATTGTATAGGCACGGATGCGCCCTATGGTTATGATTTGTGAATGCAAATGTACGAAAAGCGCCAAAGACTAGCGGAGTGCCTCTGCCGAAGCTGCGGGGCGGGGCGTGTCATGCCGCCCCCGTTCGCCTTCGCAGGCGGGGCAAGGCACTGGGGCGAATAGGCAGTGGCGGCAGGCATATATAGGGGAGAGGCTCCTGAGGGCTATCAGTCAGAGCGCTGAGGGACGGCAGTGGCGAGCGTGAGGGATATCCGTCAGCCTCTTCGGGGATATCCCTCACGGAGCTGGGCTAGGGCTGTCGCCGCGCTCAGTCTTTGCCTAGCCCTCGCTGGGAGGCCTTAGACTAGGCTTCGTAACCCGTAGGGCTAGCCTTGCCTTTGCCGTAGCTACGGGAAAGGCCTACCTTTGTATACGTAAGCTAAATCTCGAACCAAACTCAGACTATATAAACTCACAGATGAGTCCACGTACCATCGCCGTCGTCGCAGGCGGCTTCTCGGGCGAGCAGCCCGTCTCCCTGCGCAGTGCTGCAGGCATCCTCTCCTGGATCGACCGCGAGCGCTACACACCCTACCTCGTACTGATCGATCGCACGGGCTGGTGGGTAGAGCTCAGCTCGGGCGAGCGCTATCCTATAGATAAGAATGACTTCAGCTGCCAGCTCCCCGAGGGGCGCATCCGTCCCGAGTACGCCTATATCACGATCCACGGTACGCCTGGGGAGAATGGCCTGCTGCAGGGCTATCTAGATCTCCTCGGCATCCCCTACAATACGGGGGGCGTGCTGACGGAGGCGCTGACCTTCAATAAGTACTACTGCAATCACTTCCTCTCTTCCTTCCCCCAGGTGCGCACAGCCAATTCGCTGCGCCTCAGTAAGGATCTGCCGCGCCCCAGCACGGCCGACATCCTCGATAGGCTAGGGCTCCCCCTCTTCGCGAAGCCCAACGCGGGTGGCTCGAGCGTGGCTACCTCACGCGTCAATACCCTGGAGCAGCTCGAGACCGCTATCAATGAGGCCTTCACTGAATGTGAGGAGGTGCTGCTCGAGCGCTTCATCTCGGGCACCGAGGTTACCTGTGGCTGCTATGAGGCTGGCGGAGGACTGCAGGCACTGCCTGTGACCGAGGTCGTGCCGAAGAATAGCTTCTTCGACTACGACGCCAAGTACAATGGAGCAGTCGAGGAGATCACACCCGCCCGCATCCGTCCCGAGCAGACCGAGCTGGTGCAGGAGCTGACCAAGCAGATCTATCGCCATGTCGATGCCCGTGGGATCATCCGCGTAGACTTCATCATCGAGGCCGACGGCTATCCCACGCTGCTCGAGGTCAATACCACTCCGGGGATGACCCCCACGAGCTTCATCCCTCAGCAGGTGCGCGCCGCGGGGCTCGAGATGCCCCAGGTGCTGACGGCGCTCATCGAGGAGGGCCTTCGTCCCGCCCAGCATTAACCCCTTTATATATGTGTAATCATGGACTACGCTAAGTACGACGATATACGCCCGCTGCTCCCCGAGGAGGTGCCGGGTGCCATCGAGGGCCTCATCGCGCTGCCCGAGCTGCGCGCGATCTACGAGCGCCTGGGCCTCAGCTGGAGCTGGGAGGAGCTCAGCGCGCTCCTGCGCAGCTGCCGCAGCGTGGAGGACTTCAAGCAGCGGGTCAGCTACCACTGGGTCAAGCAGGTGATGCGTGGCTGCTGCACCAGCGTCGAGCTCACAGGAATCGAGCAGCTGCGCCCAGGCAGCGCCTATACCTACGTCTCCAATCACCGAGACATCGTGCTGGACTCGGCCTTCCTCAACGTACTCCTGGCGGACGCAGGGGCTAAGTATCCGCAGATCGCCATCGGGGACAACCTGATGATCTATCCTTGGGTGGAGACGCTGGTCAAGCTCAATGGGAGCTTCCTCGTGCGTCGTGGACTGCAGGGACGTCAGGTGCTGCTGGCCGCCAAGCTCCTCTCCGAGTACATGCACGATGCTGTAGCCGAGGGGCAGAGCATCTGGATCGCGCAGCGCGAGGGGCGGGCTAAGGACTCCTCGGATCATACGCAGCCTGCGCTCCTCAAGATGCTGGCGATGGGTAGTCCCGAGCGTCAGCCTGCCGCCGCCCTCGCTTCGCTCAACATCGTCCCCGTGACCTGCAGCTACGAGTACGACCCTTGTGACTACCTCAAGGCGCAGGAGATGCAGCTCAAGCGTGACGTCGCGGGCTACAAGAAGAGTCCTGCCGACGATGGCATCAATATGCGCACGGGGATCCAGGGCTGGAAGGGACGCGTGACCTTCCACATCGGTCGCCCCCTAAGCCAGCTGCTACCCGCCGATGCCTCGGAGCTAAGCGTAGAGGAGCTGGCGAGCCTCATGGATGCGGAGATCCATCGCCACTACGTCCTCTATCCGCTCAACTACGTCGCCTACGACGAGCTCGAGGGCACGGACAGCTCCGAGCACTACACGCCCGAGGAGCGAGCAGAGGCCCTGCGCTATATCGAGGCACGCCTCCAGCTGGTGCAGCTGCCCGAGGGGCTCGAGCCTGATAAGGCCTTCCTCAGACACTGCCTCCTCACGATGTACGCCAATCCGCTGCGCAACCAGCGGAAGGCCCTAGCTGCTACTGCGCTATGAGGCGGCCAAATGCTCGCCAGCTGCACAAGTGGCTTGGGCTACCACTCTGCGTCCTACTCTTCCTGGCAGCCCTGTCGGGGATTCTCCTGAACCATCGTGAGCTCCTGCGCTCGGTCGATGTCCCTCGTGGGCTCCTGCCCAGCGAGTACAGCTATACCAACTGGAGTGGCGGAGCCGTACGCTCGGCTCTGCGCACAGCTACGGACAGCTACCTCTATGGGTCGGCGGGCGTGTGGCGGAGCGATAGTGCGATGCAGGCTCCCGCCGTAGCGTTCAATGATGGCCTCGCCCCTGGGGGCGACGAGCGCAAGGTGATGAGCATGGCTCAGCTGCGCTCAGGGGAGATCTGGCTGGCCTCACAGTTCCGCATCTACCGCCTCGACCAGCAGCGTCAGCGCTGGCAGGAGCAGCCCTTACCCGAGGGGGTGCATGGCCGCCTTGCCGACCTCGTAGCGCATGGTGATAGCCTGCTACTGCTCTCGCGATCACGGCTTTACCTCCGTGTGCCAGGGCAGAGCCAGTGGCAGCCTATCTCCTGGGAGGCACATGATACCTATACGGGGGAGATCACGCTCTTCCGTATCGTCTGGGCGCTGCATAGTGGGGAGTACTTCGGCCTCGTGGGGCGACTCGTCGTCGACCTCATAGGAGTCGTCATCATGCTCCTATGTCTGACAGGGATCTTCTATACCTTATATAAGGAGCGGCTCAAGCGCTGGAAGTCCCGCAAGCATAGCCCCGAGGGTGTGCAGCGCAAGCAGGGGCTGATGCGCCGACTGGGCTGGCACTTCCGCTGGCACAAGTTCCTCGGGAAGCGCCTCATCTGGCTGACGACCTTCGTCGTCGTCACGGGCTGGGTACTTCGTCCGCCCCTGATGCTGCCGCTGATCTTCAATGAGATGCGCCCTGCTGGGTGGAGCGAGCTGGGGAGCGACAACCCATGGTTCGAGCGCCTGCGGGCCCTTCGCTACAATAAGGTCGAGGATAACTGGCTGCTCTCCACGAGTGAGGGCTTCTTCATGCTCCCTGCCTCGCTGCAGGGACAGCCCGAGTACTGGTGGGGGCAGCCTCAGGTCAGCCCTATGGGGGTCAACGTGCTCGAGCAGCGCGCGGATAGCAGCTGGGTGATCGGCTCCTTCAGCGGGATGAGCTGCTTCACCCCCAAACAAGATGACGCCCCCCGCGACTACTTCAGCGGAGAGACCGTCCTTGCCGATCCTTATTCACGCCCTATAGGCGGGCACCTCATCGCTGGGGCTATCCTGGGGGCGACGCCTACCGAGGATCGCGTCTTCCTCTACGACCAGGGGCTCCTCCGAGGGGGAGACTTCAGCGCTGCGGCCTCCTTTGTCGCCCAGCCTAAGGAGCTGAACGAAACACCTTACTCCCTGTGGCAGGCCGCACTGGAGTTGCACGCAGGCCGCCTCTACAAGCCCTTCCTCGGGCAGTGGGGGACGGATCTCTTCATCTTCTTCTTTGGTCTGGTCTCGGTGATCGTCCTCATGACGGGCCTCAAGCGCCTCAAGCCAAGGAAGACTCGTCCCCAACAAGACTCAGAGAACTAGTACGATGCTACGTGTCGCCCAGATATGGGAGGTGCTCGAGGAGCACTTCTCCTCCTCGCTCCAAGAAAGCTATGACAACTGTGGCCTGCAGGTAGGCGACCCCGAGGCAATCGCCACTGGGGTCCTCTGCTGCGTGGATATCACCGAGGCGGTGCTCCAGGAGGCCGTAGCGCGTGGCTGCAATGTCGTCATCGCCCACCATCCCCTGCTCTTCAAGGGGCTCAAGTGTCTAGGTACCTCGTCCTATATAGAGCGCTGCGTACGCTTCGCCCTCAAGCATGACCTAGCGATCTACGCAGCGCACACCTCGGTGGACAATGCCGCCGAGGGGCTCAACTGGCGTCTCGCTCAGGACTTCGGCTTACTGCAGCCACGTGTCCTGCTTCCCCAGACCGACCGCTTGCTGGAGCTCACGGTCTACGTCCCCGAGGCCGCTACCGCTGCGGTGGCAGAGGCGCTGTGGGCAGCGGGTGCAGGTCGGGTAGGGAACTACGACAGCTGCAGCTACCGTAGCTCGGGCCAAGGCTCCTTTCGTCCCCTAGTAGGTGCCCAGCCCTACGTCGGTGAGCTCGGGGCGCTGCACTACGAGCCCGAGGAGCGGCTTAGCCTGGTGCTGCCCAGTCACCTCAGGGCGCGTGTGGAGACAGCTCTCCTCGCGGCGCACCCTTATGAAGTCCCCGCCTATAGCTTCACACAGCTCCTCGATACGCGCGGCACTACGGGTGCTGGCATCGTCGGTGAGCTCCCGCAGCCCGTAGCTCTTGGTGATTTCCTTGCCCAGGTGAAGCGCTACTTTGCTACCGAGCAGCTACGCTATAGCCGAGCTGAGGCGACGCGGCAGATCCAGCGTGTCGCCCTCTGTGGTGGGGCTGGGGCCTTCCTCTGGCCCGAGGCGCGCCGAGCTGGGGCAGATATCCTGATCACGGGCGAGGCGAAGTACAACGACTACTTCGACTGCGAGTCCGCCCCCATCCTTGCGACGGTGGGCCACTACGAGAGCGAACGCATCAGCGCACAGCTCTTTACCGAGCTATTGTCACAGAAAATAGCTACCTTTGCGGTCTACCAAAGCGAGATCGACTCCAACCCTATAAATAGCGTCATAGCACTATAATGGCTACGAAAGAAACTACAAAGAAGACATCCTCAGCAAAGAAGGCGGCAGCTACCAAGACCGCTAGCCCTGCTGCTGAAGCACCTGCGGCAGCAGCTGCAGCCGATCGTGGCGTCGCAGATAAGCTGATCGCCCTGAGCCGCCTGCAGGAGACCTACACGAAGATAGATCACATCAAGACGCTTCGCGGAGAGCTTCCCCTAGAGGTACAGGATCTCTCGGACGAGATCGAGGGCATGGAGACCCGCCTAGCCCACCTCGAGGAGGACAACAAGCGCCAGAAGAATGCGGTCGCCACTGAGAAGGCGCGCATCACGGAGGCAGAGGCTAAGATCGCCCAGTACAAGGAGCAGCTAGATAACGTCAAGAACAACCGCGAGTACGACAACCTCTCTAAGGAGATCGAATTCCAGGGACTGGAGATCGAGCTCTCGCAGAAGCGTATCAACGAGGCCGCAAGCGACCTGCAGCAGCGTACCGAGCGTATCGCTGCCCTCGGTGAGGCGATCGCTGAGCGCCGTCTTGACCTCGCGGCCAAGGAGGAGGAGCTAGCTCGCATTAAGAGCGAAACGAAGCAGGAGGAAGAGGCGCTACGTGCTGCGGCCCTCCAGCTCGAGGAGCACATCGAGGAGCGCCTACTGCATGCCTTCGCGCGTATCCGTGAGGGGGCACGCAATGGCCTGGCCGTCGTGCCCGTAGACCGCGATGCTTGTGGTGGCTGCTTCAACAAGATCCCACCCCAGCGCCAGGTAGACCTCAAGCTCCATAAGAAGATCATCGTCTGCGAATACTGCGGGCGTATCCTCGTCGACCCCGAGCTGGTAGAGGAGGCACACCAGCAGCACTAGCGGGCCGCTGTATCCTAGCTCGCTATGCTGCAGCATGCCCTGCTCGACCAAGTTGAGCTGACGCTACGACAGCAGCAGCTACTTCCCCCAGCGGGGAGCATCTACATAGCCATCAGTGGAGGAGCGGATTCGCTCGCTCTGCTGATGGCTATGTTGCGTCTAGGCTATGGGTCTAGGCTCGTAGCCCTGCACTGCAACTTCCGCCTGCGGGCAGAGGAGAGTGAGGGCGACCAGCACTTCGTTGAGGAGCTCTGTCGTCGACTGGGCGTCGCCCTGCGTGTCACGGCCTTCGATACCGAGCGCTATGCCCAGGGGCAAGGCATCTCCATCGAGATGGCGGCGCGTGAGCTTCGCTACCGCTGGTTCGCCGAGCAGCGCGCCGCAGACCCCACTCCGAGCGTCGTAGCTGTCGCGCACAATGCTGATGACCAGGTGGAGACCCTGCTGCTCAATCTCTCTATGGGCACGGGTATCCGTGGCCTCAGCGGTATGCCCTACCACAAGCCAGAGGAGGGCATCATCCGCCCGCTCATGGACTGCCCTCGCAGCTTAATCCTCGACTACCTTGCTGCCGAAGGGCAGGACTATCGCAGAGATAGCTCCAATGCCGATACGCGCTACAAGCGCAACCTGATCAGGCACGAGCTCATACCCCTCCTACGTCAATTAAACCCCTCCTTCGCCGAGGCTGCCACCCGCACCATCGCGCACCTCAGAGCGAGCGAATGCTACTACCTCGAGCGCGTCGAGCAGCTGCGTCAGCAGGTGCTGGAGCCTCGGGGCATACATATCGGGAGGCTCCTCGAGCAGCAGTACCCCGAGACGCTGCTCTACGAGCTGCTGCGCCCCTACGGCTTCAGCCCCGAGACTGTGCGTGGCGTGATGGCCCAGCTGCAGGCGGGGCATGCAGGCGCCCGCTTCGATAGTCCGACGCACCAGCTGCTGCGCGGACAGACTTACCTCGAGCTTCGGCCCCGAGTGCAGCCCCTCGAGGAGGCCTATCAGCAGGAGCTCTCGATCGGGGAGGTTGGGGAGTGTACCTTGCCCAGCGGCCAGCGCCTCAGCTGGTGGATCGAGCCGCGACCTCGGGACCTCGAGCAGCTCTTTCCCTTGGCGGAGGGTGAGGCGGCCTTTGACTATGAGGCGCTGGGTACTGAGCGCCTCGTCCTACGTCATCGCCGTGAGGGTGATGTGCTGTACCCCTATGGGATGAGGGGGAAGAAGCTCCTGAGGCGTATCTTCATTGATGGGAAGTTCGATCATGCTCAGCGCCAAGCCGCCCTCCTCCTGTGTCGTGGAGACGAAGTGCTTTGGCTCGTGGGGCACCTTGCCGATCGTCGCTACCGAGTCACGGAGTACACGCAGCGCATACTTCGCCTACGCCTTTCCCCCGCTGTCCACTAGGGGTTTCCTCGGTTCGAGACGCCACCGTAGGAAGGGCTCCTTACCCCTAGATACTACGGAGAAGTAAGGGAGAGATTGCCTCTATAGAGGGCGATCTCTCCCTTTTGCGTACAGTCCCTGCGAGGAGGGCGCGAGGCGCTGGTGCTCCAGCTTAGCTCGGGCTAGTGCTGCGGCTTGAGCTCCGCTGTCGTCAGCCTATAGGGTGGGGGCTCGTAAGGGATATCAGTCAGCGTGCTGAGGGACGTCCATCACGGGCGTGAGAGGTATCAGTCGGGAGGCTGAGGGACATCCCTCGCGAGACTGGCCTAAGGCTGTCGCCGCGCTGCCCCCCCTTGCTGATCTCGCTGGGAGAGCTTCGCAGAGTCCTTCATATACGCCCCATCGCTTGTCCGTATGCCCTTAGCCTAAAGCTCCTCCTTGGCTTGTCTTCATCCTGCTCCGAGGAGGGCGCGAGGTCTAAGACTTGCCCGCCTACCTTTGGGGAAGGATGGAGGCCTCGCCGCGGCTCGATTGGAGGGGCGGTTCGCATAGTTGCCTGCTTTTCCTTATGTTTGCAGCTAACAGACACGTATCTATACATACAAGAATATACGAATGAATCTACAGAAGACGCGACCCGTGAGGGCGGTAGCGCTCGTGCTACTGCTTAGTCTCGGCGCTGCAGCTCAGTCACAGCGCCGACTGATCGATGAAGTCAACCCCTTCATCGGGACGAGCAACTTCGGGACGACCAATCCCGGTGCCGTGGTGCCTAACGGACTCATGAGCATCACCCCATTCAACGTGATGGGCGGAGGCGAGCTGAACAAGTATGACAAGGATGCCCGCTGGTGGAGCACGCCCTATACGGCGGACAACAAGTACTTCACGGGCTTCAGCCATGTCAACCTCAGTGGGGTAGGCTGCCCCGAGCTGGGGAGTATCCTCGTGAGCGCTTCGACGGGGCAGCTCAACGTGGACTACACGCAGTACGGGACAACCCTGAGTGCAGAGCGTGCTCACCCGGGCTACTATAGCGCGATCCTCGACAAGCATCAGGTGCGTGCTGAGGTGAGTGCCACGCCGCGTACGGCGATCACGGCCTTCACCTTCACCAAGGGCGGTCCGAGCCATATCCTCGTGAACCTCGGGCAGGGGCTGACCAATGAGAGTGGTGCGACGGTGCGCTTCCTCAATGACTCGACACTCGTGGGGAGCAAGCTGATGGGGACCTTCTGCTACAATCCGCAGGCAGTCTTCAACCAGTACTTCGCCATCCGTATCAGCCGCCGTGCACCCCAGAGTGGCTACTGGAAGAAGCAGCCCCCGATGCAGGGGGTAGAGGCTGAGTGGGACCATGATCATGGTCGCTACAAGCTCTATCCCAACTACCGCAAGCAGATGAGCGGGAACGACGTCGGGGTATGGTTCTCCTTCCAGACGCAGCCCGGAGAGGTCATCTACGTGCAGACGGGCGTCTCCTTCGTCAGTGAGGAGAATGCGCTGCTCAATCTGCAGACCGAGCAGCCCCGCCTGGACTTCGCCGCCGTCCGCTCAGCTGCCGAGCAGCAGTGGGAGGACGCTCTACGCGTCGTAGAGGTCGAGGGCGGGACCCAGGAGCAGCGTACGGTCTTCTACACCGCGCTCTACCACCTGCTCATCCATCCCAATATCCTGCAGGATGTCAACGGCGAGTACCCGATGATGGGTAGCCTCAAGACGGGCAAGACGCAGCGCGACCGCTACACCGTCTACTCGCTGTGGGATACCTACCGCAATGTGCATCCGCTGCTCTCGCTGCTCTATCCGCGCAAGCAGCTGGCGATGGTGCAGACGATGCTCGATATGTATAAGGAGGGGGGCTGGCTCCCGAAGTGGGAGCTCTACTCGCAGGAGACGATGACGATGGAGGGCGACCCCTCGATCATCGTGCTCAATGACACCTGGCAGCGAGGAATCCGTGACTTCGACGTGCAGCTGGCCTATGAGGCCATGCGTAAGGGCGCCGACACCTCGGGCAAGAGCAATCTGCTGCGCCCTGACAACGATGATTACCTGAGCCGAGGCTACGTGCCGCTGCGCGAGAAGTTCGACAACTCCGTCTCCCATGCACTGGAGTACTATATCGCAGACTGGAATCTGGGTCAGTTTGCCCGCAGCCTGGGGAAGACCAAGGAGGCGCAGCTCTACGAGCGCAGAGCGCAGGGCTATCGTCACTACTACGACAAGGAGACGGGGCTGCTGCGTCCTATCCTGCCCGATGGCAAGTTCCTCACGCCCTTCAATCCTACGCTGGGACGTGACTTCGAGCCTAACCCAGGTTTCCATGAGGGGAACTCTTGGAACTATAGCTTCTTTGTCCCCCACGACATCAAGGGCCTGTGCAAGCTGATGGGCGGTGAGCAGAAGTTCGTCTCTAAGCTGCAGGGGATCTTCGACCAGGGCAACTATGACCCCGCCAATGAGCCGGACATCGCCTATCCCTACCTCTTCACCTACTTCCCCAAGGAGGCGTGGCGCACGCAGCGCCTGACGAAGGAGCTCCTCGAGAAGTACTACCACAATAGCCCTAGCGGCATTCCTGGCAATGATGATACGGGTACGATGAGCGCCTGGGCTATCTATAGTATGCTCGGCTTCTACCCCGATTGCCCAGGCAGCCCGAGCTATGCGCTGACGACGCCCGTCTTTGATAAGATCACGATCCATCTGGACTCGAAGTACTACAAGCAGCCTAAGCTCGTCATCTCCAAGGGGGCTGCGGGAGCCGAGCGAGGCGACTATTTCACCCAGATTCAGCTGGCTAATAAGCTGTACAGCAATAAGTATAGACTCACGCACGCAGAGCTGACGGGGGCGGGCGAGCTCCGCTATCTGACGCAGCCGAAGCACCGCTAGGCTAGGCCGCTAGCTAGCCTCTGGAGCAGTGGCTTGAGTCCCTAAACGGCTCAGGGCTTGCATAGTCCAAGATTTGTAGTACATTTGGATACACAAAGTACTGGTCTAGTGGCCTCCGCCCAGTAGGGGAGAGGCCAAGCCAGAGCATAAGGCGCAACGCAATTTGTCCAACCTATAATAAGATCGTTGTTTATGAACAAAACTGATTTCATCGCAGGCGTAGCTGAGAAGGCTGGTCTGACCAAGGAACAGGCTCGCAAGGCTGTTGATGCATTTGCAGCAGTAGTCGCAGAGGAGCTGCAGAAGGGTGAGAAGGTCTCTCTCCTAGGCTTCGGTACCTTCTCCGTCCAGGATAAGCCCGCTCGCGAAGGCATCAATCCCGCCACCAAGGCAAAGATCAAGATCCCCGCACGCAAGGCGGTCAAGTTCAAGGCTGGCGCAGCTCTCGACCTGAACGCTTAAGTCAGCTCATGCTGCGGCGCTCCACTGACGTGGCTCGCAGCCATATCGCGACGGCTAGCTCCGCGTCTCTCGAGACCGCAGAGCTAGCCGTCTTACTGTGCTGACTAGCAAGGATTAGGTAGATTCGTGAATAATTTAAGGAAAGGCGACGGCCGTATCCTTTTTTACCTTATCTTTGCGGTATAGACAACGAAGTCCAACTACGAAGTCAAACCTAGATTAACAGTTATAACAACAATGGTTAGTTACAAAGAACTCGGCCTGGTGAACACGCGCGAGATGTTCGCTAAGGCTATCAAGGGTGGCTATGCTATCCCAGCATTCAACTTCAACAACATGGAGCAGCTCCAGGCGATCATCGGAGCTGTCGTTGAGACGAAGTCTCCCGTCATCCTTCAGGTGTCCAGTGGCGCACGCAAGTACGCTAACCAAACTCTCCTTCGCTACATGGCACAGGGTGCTGTAGAATACGCTAAGGAACTCGGCTGCCCCAACCCACAGATCGCTCTCCACCTCGACCACGGCGATAGCCTCGAGCTCTGCAAGAGCTGTATCGAGATGGGCTTCTCCTCTGTGATGATCGACGGCTCGCACCTGCCCTACGACGAGAACGTAGCGCTGACCAAGTCTGTCGTAGACTACGCACACCAGTACGATGTCACGGTAGAAGGTGAGCTCGGTGTCCTGGCTGGTATCGAAGACGATGTCGTAGCTGAGCACCACACCTACACCGAGCCCGAGGAAGTGATCGACTTCGTCAGCAAGACGGGGGTAGACTCGCTCGCTATCTCGATCGGTACCTCGCACGGGGCTAACAAGTTCACGCCCGAGCAGTGCAAGCGCGATGCTAACGGCATCCTCGTACCTCCCCCCCTCCGCTTCGACATCCTCGCAGAGATCGAGAAGCAGATCCCTGGCTTCCCCATCGTGCTCCACGGCTCCAGCTCCGTGCCCCAGGACGAAGTCGCTACGATCAACCAGTACGGCGGTGCACTCAAGGATGCTGTCGGTATCCCCGAGGAGCAGCTCCGTCAGGCTGCCAAGAGCGCTGTCTGCAAGATCAACATCGACTCCGACGGCCGTCTGGCTATGACTGCTGCTATCCGTAAGGTCTTCGCTACGAACCCCGCTGAGTTCGACCCCCGCAAGTACCTCGGCCCAGCTCGTGACTCGCTCAAGAAGCTGTACATGCACAAGGTGCTCAACGTCCTCGGTTCGAACGACCGTATCTAATCAATCACACGCTGACCGATCCTCTAGGCTTGCCGCCTAAGGTTCGCTGCGTGCGCCTAGAGGCTACCTGCCGTTCTTCCTCCCGATACGGAGGAGCAAGGGCAGGTAGCCTCTTGTCTTTTTACCCTAGTGTATGAATAGCATTTATTCGTCCAGCACCCTGCCACATGGTGCCTATGCCTTCGATCAGGTGCAGGCGGGGGACTTCCGAGAGGCCTTCCGCCATGCCATCGCGGCTAAGCGTGCGGAGGTCGACGCCTTGATTGCCCAGGGGGAGGAGCCGACCTTCGCCAATACGATCCTTGCTCTGGAGCGTAGCGGCGCCGAGCTCGAATGGGTCTCGGGAATCTTCTATAACCTCCTGCATGCCGAGGCGAGCGACGAGCTGATGGAGATCAGTCAGGAGCTGACGCCCGAGCTCTCCGAATTGTCCTCCTATATTCTCCTCTCCGAGCCACTCTTTGCCCGAGTGCGTCAGCTCTGGGAGCAGCGCGAGTCGCTGGACCTAGATGAGGAGGATGCACGCCTGCTGCAGCGCAGCTGGGAGTACTTCAGTGAGAGCGGTGCCGCCCTAGAGCCCGAGAAGAAGGAGCGGCTACGGCAGGTCAAGCAGGAGCTGAGCGAGCTGAGCCTACGCTTTGGACAGAATAATCTCAAGGACCAGCAGCGCTACAGCCTGCACCTCACCGATCCCGAGCAGGTGGCAGGTCTACCCGCTGTAAGCCTCGAGGCTGCAGCCGAGCTGGCGCGAGCTCGTGGGCTCGAGGGCTGGGTCTTTACGCTCGCGGCCCCGAGCTTCTTCCCCTTCATGGCGCACTGCCCCGACCGCTCCCTCCGAGAGCAGATGTATCTGGCCAAGATGAGCCTGGGGGCCAAGGACGATGAGTATGACAACCGAGCCATCGTTCGCCGTCTGGCTAATCTGCGCCTCGAGTACGCTCAGCTCCTAGGCGCGAGCTCCTACGCTGAGAAGGTCCTCTCCAAGCGGATGGCAGGTTCTCCCGAAGCAGTCTACAAGCTGCTGGACGAGCTACTGGCGGCCTATAAGCCCGTAGCCGAGCGAGAGCTGGAGGAGGTCGCGGCCTTTGCCCAGAAGCAGGGGCAGAAGCTCCCGCTACAGCCCTGGGACTGGGCCTATTGGGCGGAGCTCTACAAGCAAGCCTACTATGAGCTGGATGAGGAGGAGCTACGCCCTTACTTCGAGCTCTCGCGCGTCTCGGACGCCGTCTTCGGCCTCGCCCAGACGCTCTATGGGATCAGCTTCCATGAGCGCAAGGATCTCCCCGTCTATCATCCCGATGTCCATACCTACGAGGTGCATGACCGCGATGGCTCGTACCTCGGTCTGCTGTACACCGACTTCTTCCCGCGGGAGGGCAAGCAGAGTGGGGCCTGGATGAACAACCTGCAGGAGCAGTATCACGAGGCTACGGGCGAGGACCATCGTCCGCATATCGTCCTGGTGATGAACTTCACGCCCCCTACGGCAGAGCGTCCTGCGCTGCTGACGCCAGGGGAGGTACGCACCTTCCTCCACGAGTTCGGCCATGCGCTGCATGGGATGTTCGCGGCCTGCCGCTACCGCTCGCTGAGCGGTACGAACGTCGTCCGTGACTTCGTCGAGCTGCCTAGCCAGCTGATGGAGAACTGGCTCGACGAGCGTAGCTGGCTCGAGAGCTTCGCCTATCACTACCAGAGCGGAGAGGCGCTGCCCGAGGCACTCCTAGAGCGCATGGAGCGTGCACGTCACTTCCTCGTGGGCTATGCTGCCTGCCGTCAGCTGAGCTTCGGTTACCTTGACCTCGCTTGGCATGGGATTAGGAAGGCCTTGCCCGAGGATCTTGACGCGAAGGCCTTTGAGGAAGAGGCTTGGGCTAAGGCAGTCCTGCTGCCAGCAGCGCCTGCTCCCTGCCTGATGAGCACCTCCTTTGGGCATATCTTCTCTGGGGGCTACAGCGCGGGCTACTACGGCTACAAATGGGCCGAGGTGCTTGACGCCGACGCCTTCGCCGCCTTCCAGGAGGAAGGGATCTTCTCTCAGGAGACGGCCGAGCGCTTCCGCCGCGAGATCCTCTCCCAGGGGGACAAGCGCGATGCCGCCGTGCTTTACCAGGCCTTCAGAGGCAAGGAGGCGAGCATCGCTGCGCTCCTGCGCCGAGATGGGCTAGAGGCCTAGCCGCTCTCGGACGATACGTACATTCACGATCACCCTATAATAATGAACCAATGAAGCAACTACTTCGCAAGGCTCTTGTCCTCGGTGTCGCTGCGCTCTCGCTGGGCGTACAGGCACGTGCCGACAAGGGGATGTGGCTCCTCAACGAGCTCACGAAGGAGAACATTGCGCAGATGAAGGAGCTTGGCTTCCGTCTGCCCATCGACTCCCTCTATTCGCTGGATAAGCCCAGCGTCGCTAACTCTGTCGTCATCTTCGGACGCGGCTGTACGGGGGTCACCGTCTCGGATAAGGGGCTGGTCTTCACCAATCACCACTGTGGCTTCGACGCTATCCAGTCGGTGAGTGCCGTCGACCACGACTACCTGCGTGACGGCTTCGTCTCGCAGCAGTTCTCCGAGGAGCTCCCCATCGAGGGCCTCACCATCAGCTACCTGAGCTCGATAAAGGACGTGACCAAGGAGATCCTCGCTCAGCTCAAGAAGCCTAAGGACGAGCTCGACCGCCTAGCTCAGATCCGCAAGATCTGTGACGCACTGGAGATCGCTGAGGGGCGCCGCCTCAAGTCGGACCACAAGCGTATCGAGGTGCGTCCTTACTACGCCAACAATAAGTACTACCTGCTGACCTACGACGTCTTCACCGACATCCGTCTTGTCTTCGCCCCTCCGGGATCGGTAGGGAAGTTCGGCGGTGATACGGACAACTGGATGTGGCCTC